>Ga0308418_1000873_pt1 | contig 16494 bp, 11 predicted proteins | sample HotsprSampleR4cd_FD_203517 | JGI IMG/M metagenome (GOLD analysis project Ga0308418, IMG submission 203517) | Hot spring phototrophic mat microbial communities from Mushroom Spring, Yellowstone National Park, Wyoming, United States - 20090729_R4cd ... | reverse complement strand
GTATAAACTATCCGTAAATACAATTTCTATACCCATATCTACGGGAAAAGTGCTTTCAAAATAAGTTCTCAGCACTAATTTTTTTGTTTCAGCAGGGATATTTGAAAGATCTAAATCTTTTATAGTATCCAAAAACACTAAATTAGTCATATTCCCCCACAGAGGTAAAATCACATCAAGATCCACTCTTATTCTGGAAGTATCAGTAAAGAAATTGCGAAGGTATCCTGGTCCGCCGGGATTCAAACTTCCATTGACTTCGTAAATGATATTTTTGGGGCGTGAATTGATAAATGGAACAACTTGTGGTACATTATTTTTATTAACATTTAAGGTAGTAGTTACAGGGCTTGAAAAACCTGTTGCGGGATTAATCATTACATTTTGTAGATATGAACTTCCTGTTAAAGTAGTAGGATTTAAGTTGTTACCCCAAGCATCGGGAGTATAAGCATCAAATCTTGTAAGATCTAATTTTGCAGAAACCCCCAGTTCATTATAAAACCTTACTTCAAATTTTGGATCTACTAATGAAAAAATAGTATTGGTATAGGTCGGTTCTGTACTTGTAAATAAAGAAATAGGAACTGTATCTTTATAGGGTGCAAAATTTGGATTCGTATAATTACTTCCTAAATAACCAATGAACTTATTAAATGAGATATTATTTAATTGAGATGAAATTCCTATTTGTTCTAATCCTGTAGCGTTGCCAGTTTTTTGTAGTTTTATTGTATAAGATAAGTTTAATCTACTTCTACCTATTCCATCATTAAGTTTTAATAAATGATTTCCTAAATCGTAAGATACCACTGTGCTTGAACTTGCAGGCAAAATAATAACTTCATTAAATGTGGATGAGGTAGATAAATTAATAATACTTGGTGAAGTGATAGTTAATGATATTACAGCAGGCATTGTATTATTTATGGAAATATATAGAGAAGTACCACTATTGGTATACAAAGAATCAATAAGTGGAGGAGTAGGTGTAAGCACAGAGGTAGCAGAATTTGAATACGGACCAAATTGAGTTCCATTAGCAGCAGCATTGAAATTGGCTAATGAAGTTGTATTAGTAAAATCATAAGTTTGGCCTGCTAATGTTTGATTACTAATTACAACAAAATCCTTTGCACGGGAAGTAAATAAAATTCCTCTATAAATAAGCGTGCAAAATCCATCATTACCTACCTGAATATTATTATTTCTATCTGCTTTTGTCAGTATATCTTGAATGGTTAAATCAGATGCTACCAATGGAGCTGCGTATTCTCCATTCAAATTGGATACTGAAAACTTGTCAAAATCATATTTTTCTTTTTTACAAGAAAAAAACGAAGACGCTACAGCAGCCAATAAAATTATTTTTTTCATAGATTAAAATTTGAAATTTTTGCGGCAAAAATAAGTAAAAAAAATACAAAAAAATGGATACTCCAAAACTATCGATTGATTTTAGTAGAAATAGTAGTTTTTACAAGATAGGTGAATAGGGTGTTTTTACAAAAATATCAATTAGAGTTTAATTGATAAAGCCAAGTTTAAGGGTTTAAAAATTAATCAATTGTTCCAAAAAATCCGCCGAAGGGGGATAAATTCATCCTGTTAAATACAGATAAATTTAACAAGGTTTATCCTGTTAAATACAAATAAATTTAACAGGATGAACATTTAATCCCTCCTGAATAATCTTTAAAAATTAAAATAAACACACGGATTTTTAGGGAAATTTGATTAAATCATTGCAAAAAAATGAAAAACTTATTGTAATTTAATAAACATCAATCGATTGAAACTTTTCTAACAAACCCCACTAAAAAACAAAAAAGGCGATACATTCTTTTGTATCGCCTTTTTTATTAAGAACAAAAATACTTATTTTTGCTTTTTTAATTTATCCATTGGAATTAAATAGGCCTTAGAAAAATCCCAATAATTGAGAGCATTAGATGGTACATTTCGTACATTGTTTTGCTCTAAAATAAAATTATCATCATAAAAAACAGGAATGAATGGAGGATCTAAAATAACTTCTCTTTCTGCTAATGCCAATGTTTTCATTCTTTCTTTTGGATCTGCTATTTTTTTACTTGCTTCAAATAATGAATCAAATTTTGGATTTGTATATCTAAACCAATTCACATAAGCAGGTTCTTGTAAAGATGCAGGCACATTTTTGCCATAAAATAAATGAAAAAAATTATCTGGACCAGGATAATCTGCTACCCAACCAAATCTAAAGAAATCGGCTTTTCCACTTTGAATATTATCTATATGTTCTGGCCAAGTTGTTACTGAAATATCAACCTTGATACCTAAGTTTTCTTCCAACATTTTTTTGATAACATCGGCTACTAAAACATTTCTATCTCCACCACCGCTATTTATCTCTAATGTAATTTTTGGAAATCCTTTACCATTGGGATAACCTGCTTGTGCTAATAATTCTTTTGCTTTTTGTGGATCGTAGGTAAATCCTCCTACCGTTTTATAATCATAACCATTTTTTTCAAATTGTTCATAATAAGGCACCATTCCATATTTGGCCGCAGTTCCTTCACCCTGTATAGTAAAATTAGCAATTTTATCTCTATCAATAGCATAATTGAACGCTAAGCGAACTTCTTTTTTCTTAAATACTGGGTTGGCTTGTACATTAAACCCAATAAAAAATGTAGCTAATAATGGCGATGTCTCAATAGCAAAATCTGCATTTCTTTTTCTTGCATCTTCTAATTTACCCATTACTTCTGGGAAAATTTCAACAGGCACTCTATGGATAACATCCAAATTTCCTCTTTTAAATTCTAATATCTCCGATTTCTTCTCTCTAATAAATGTCCATTTAATGCCATCCAAATAGGGCAAAGCATTTCCATATTCATCTTTTGCCCAATAATTTGGATTCTTTTTCATTAAAATAATTTCGCCTTCTTTATAGGTTTCTATATAAAAAGGACCTGTACCTACACATTTAAATCGCATATCTTGCCCATACTTTTCATAAGCTTCTTTGGGATAAACATAACATCCTGGCATAGCCAAAACATTGATAAAAGTAGGATCGGGCTGTACAAGTTCAATAGACAATGTAGAATCATTAAGTACTTTTACACCTGATAGTTCTTTGGATTTTCCATCAAAATAATCATTTGCACCTACCACTCTATTTTTAAAGGTAATTTCAAATTGATTGTTGTCAGCACCTTTTGAACATAATTTTTCAAAACAATATTTAAAATCATTAGCATTTACTTCGCGTCCCTTTCCTTCGGGGAAGCATGGATCATCATGAAATTTAACACCTTTGCGTAAATGAAATGTATATGTTTTTAAATCTTCACTAATATCCCATTTGTAGGCAATACAGGGCTGAATACTTAAATCAACAGGATTAAATTTTACTAACCCCTCATATACTTGTGATGCAACGTGAAAGCCATTGACTTCACCAATAGCAATAGGATACAAACTTTTTATGGTCTCCACTTCATTCACACGAAGGAATCCTCCTTTGTATATTCCTCCTGCTAACTCAGCGGCGTTGTCTTTTTTATCTGATTTACAGTTGTATAATAAAACAGCAGAACTTAATAATGTGAAATAAAATCCTATTCTAAATTTTTTGATTATCATAAACTTACGATTTTGGCTCAAAGTTAAGCATTTTAACTTTATATTTGAAAAATTTCTTTAAAATAATTGGATGAAAGTAGAAAATAAATAGACAAAGTGAAATTATTCTAATCTAATTTCAATGTAGTATTTCCAATAACTACACCATCACACACGATATCTATAATATATGTTCCTGGAACAAATGGATCTTTACCTTCACAATAAATTACAACATCCATTTGTTGATTGGCATATTGAATAGTTTCTGTTCCTGCAAAATATCCTGATGAATTTTTATTAAATGTAAACTTGTATAAGTCCGTGTATTCTTTAGCCATTTCTTTGCCATCTGGAGTTATCACACGAATATAAATATCTCTTGGTCCTGCTTTAGCAATTTTATTTTCACCTAAGGTAAAGCTTACTTTAATTTTATCAGCTTTTTTAGCACGAGAAGTTTCACTTTCTTTTTTACCACCACGTTTTAATTGAACAGCAATAGCTTTGATATTGCTACAGCTTAATATTGAACCTTTTTCAATAGTTGATTTTAATTCTTCTTGTTTTTTATTCATTTCATTTATTAGAGCTTCTTTTTCACCTAATTTTTTCTCAACCACTTTTTTCTCTTCCACTAATTTTTGATTTAATCTATTTAATGAATCAATAGTTCTAACATATCCTTTCATTATCTGTCTTAATGTTTCTGTTTCTTTTTTGAGTTTAGCAATAATAGCAGCATCGTTTTTATGTTTTTCTGCTTCTTTTAATAATTCTTCAATGTATGCTTTTTTCTCATTTATTTCCTTTTGCAACTCAGCATTATCCGTTTTTAACTCTTCGTATTCTTTTTTTAATTCTTCTAATGCCGTTTTTACATTATCTCTTTCTACAATAACTTCTTTTGTAATAGCTATTTGTTCGTTCGTTTTTTGTTTTTGATTAAATAACAAGATAAGTAAATAAACATTTGTTATTACTAATATGCCTGAAAAAATGGACAAAAAGAGGATTATCCTTTTTCGCATTGTTTCTTTATCACTTTGAGAAGTATTATTATTTGTAGTATTCATCTGATTTTTTGCGGCAAAAATAAGAAAAAAAGCATATAAATCCTTCAATAAAAAAATTATGATACTTTTATCATTGACTTAAATTTAATCAATTGTTATTCAATAATTTAAATAAATTTAAAAAAATCAATTTGGAAATTTGGCATAAGATTACCTACATTTGCAGTCCACAATTAAAAATTGGGATCATAGCTCAGCTGGTTCAGAGCACCTGCCTTACAAGCAGGGGGTCATAGGTTCGAATCCTATTGATCCCACTAAAAATCAAGAAAGCACCAAATCATTGGTGCTTTTTTTATTTGATTACATTCTTTATGAATAGACACGTCTTATACAAACATTTAGGTACATTGGAATATGAACAATGCTGGAAATATCAAGAGCAATTAATGCAAAAAATAATTGACATTAAATTAGCAAATAGAAACTCTTTATCCCCACAACCTACCCCCAATTATCTTTTAAGTGTAGAACACCCACATGTTTATACATTAGGAAAAAGTGGAAAAGAAAATCATTTATTAGTCAGTGAAGATTTTCTCAAAAAAATCAATGCTTCGTATTATAAAGTAAATAGAGGAGGTGATATTACTTATCATGGATATGGACAATTGGTAGTATACCCTATCCTTGACCTTGAAAATTTTTTTCCAGATATTCATAAATACATAAGATTTTTAGAAGAAATAATAATTCGTACACTCAATGAATACGGTATAAAAGCAGAAAGAAGTTCGGGAGAAACGGGTGTTTGGTTAGATACACACCTGCCTGAAAAAGCCCGCAAAATCTGTGCAATAGGAGTTAGAAGCAGTAGATGGGTAACTATGCACGGTTTAGCATTCAACATAAACACGGATATTAATTACTTCAACTACATTATACCCTGTGGAATTCCTAATAAAAAAGTAACATCCCTTCACTTGGAATTGGGATACAAGGTCGATGAAATGGAAGTTTTAAGCAAAGTACTAAAGCATTTTGAATCTGTTTTTGAATGCCATTTAATAAAAAACACTGACTTTTAAGTGCATCCTTAATTTTAAAAAAATACTTGTTTAATTCATTTCTATTTATCAAAAACTTTATCTAATTAATTCGTCTTTTTCTGAAAAAACTGAGATTTCCAATGTTTTTACAAAAATCTTTTTTAATTTTATCTAATCATCTCATTCATTTATTAGCATTTTTTGAGAACTTAATGTTACAAATAAGAAATTTATTTTAATTATCTTGCAGGCAAAAATTTTGTATGGTTATCTCAAAAAATAAATTTAAACTCTTATTGAAAATTGCTATACCTTCAATAGTTCTATGCATTGTTTTAATATCGGCTAAAAATCTTGTTTTTAATAAGTATCAAATCATTAGCCAACTCATTTACGATAGTGTCAAGCAAAATCATTATGACCCACCTATCATTGATGATTCCTATTCAGAAAAAGTATTTAACCTTTATATTAAGCGTCTGGATTATGGAAAAAAATTTTTACTCAAAAGTGATATTGAACAACTTGGCATCTACAAGCATTTACTCGATGACCATTGGAAAAATCATAATTTAGAATTCTTTGATATTTCTTACAAAATAATACAAGAGAGAATTAAAGTAACAGAAGAATGGTACAAAGAAATTTTAAGCCGTCCTTTTGATTACAACAAAGAAGAATATTATGAAACCGATATGAAGAAAACGAAATTTGCAGAAAATCTTAATGAATTGAAAGAAGAATGGCGAAAAATGTTGAAATATCAAGTCCTATTGAAAATAGACGAATTAAAAGAAGAAGAAAGAAAAAAAATTGAAAAAGATTCTACTCATACATTAAAGCCATCTCCCTTTGATTCTCTTGAAAGCAAAGCAAGAGAAAAAGTATTAAAATCGAACAACGATTGGTTCAAAAGATTAAAAAAACTTTCTTACAAAGATAGAATGGCTGCTTATCTCAATACATTCATCAATGTTTATGACCCACACACTGAATATTTTCCACCCAAAGAAAAAAAACGTTTTGACCAATCTATGAGTGGTCAATTTGAAGGCATTGGAGCCCGTCTACAACAAAAAGATGGTGTTTTGAAAGTAGTTGAAATCATAGTAGGAAGCCCAAGTTACAAACAAGGTGAACTCAAAGCAGGAGATATTATATTAAAAGTAGCACAAGGCGACAAAGAACCCGTAGATGTTACAGATATGGATATTGACGATGCTATTGAACTCATCAAAGGTCCAAAAGGCACAGAAGTTCGCCTTACCGTTCAAAAGCCCGATGGTACTATTAAAGTTATACCCATTATTCGTGATGTAATAGAAATGGAAGAAACGTACGCTAAATCTCTTATTATAGAAAACGATAAAGAAAAGTTCGGATACATTTATCTACCTTCTTTCTACACCGATTTTACTCGCACAGGGGCTCATCATTGTGCTCAAGATGTAGAAAAAGAAATTATCAAACTTAAAAAATACAACATAAAAGGATTGATTTTAGATTTAAGAGATAATGGCGGCGGTTCTTTACAAGAAGCCATTGACCTTGTGGGCTTGTTCATTAAAGATGGTCCTGTTGTTCAAATACGCAGCAAAATGAATTTTGTCAATATACACAAAGATAAAAATCCCAATATAACCTGGGAAGGTCCATTAATCGTTATCATTAATCACAGCAGTGCCAGTGCATCCGAAATTGTCTCCGCAGCATTACAGGACTATAAACGAGCACTAATAGTAGGAACAAATTCTTATGGCAAAGGCACAGTTCAATCTTTTGTTGATTTAGATTATTATGTATTACCAAACTTTGATAGCATCAAACCAACAGGTTCAGTCAAAATTACAATGCAAAAATTTTATCGCATTAATGGAGATGCTACTCAACTCAAAGGTGTAGAGCCCGACATCAAATTTCCTAATGCTTATCAATACCTTGAAGATAATATTGGTGAAAAAGAATTAGATTATCCTATGCCATTTGATAAAATAAGTCCTGCCGATGGATATACGCCGTTTAATACTATCCCTTATGACAAACTTAAAAAAATAGCCGCTGCCGACATTAAATCCAATCCTGCCTTTGCTAACATTGAAAAACAAGCAGAAGAATACAAACGAAGAAAATTAGACACCAAAGTAAATCTCAATAAAGATAAATTTTTTGAACACCAAGAATACATTCGCAAGAAAAACAAAGAGTTTGAAGAAAATAAAATTAAGTTTGACAACTTCAAAGTTATCATTCCCGAAGAAAATAAAGTAAAATTTGACATTGATACGGCTCGTGCAGGAAGAGAAACAAGATGGGCTAAAAACCTTGAAAAAGACGTCTACATTTATGAAACATCTAAATTATTAAAATTTATGAAGTAACCATCAAAAATCAGATGCAATTTCATTTAATTGATATGAAAAAATATCTTTATGCGTGGATATATTGTCGTTACAGGCGGTGCAGGATACATTGGAAGTCATACAATTATCGAGATATTCCAAAATACAACTTATGAAGTAATTTCTATTGATAATTTTTCAAATTCTTATGAAGATGTTTATGAAAGAATACATCAAATTACCAACAAAAAAGTTATTTCACTAAATATTGATCTTTGTAATAAAGATAATTTATTTCAGCAATTAAAACCTTTCGCAAAAGATATTCAAGGCATTATACACTTTGCTGCCTACAAATCAGTCCCTGAAAGTGTAGCAGAACCATTTAAATATTATCACAATAATATCCAATCATTATTAAACATCAGTGAATTTGCACTACGACATTCTATTTCGAATTTTATTTTTTCCTCCTCTTGTTCTGTTTATGGTGATATAAAAACTTCACCTGTAACTGAAAATACGCCATTACCCATCCCCAATTCTCCTTATGCCCATACCAAACAAATTGGTGAACAAATTTTACTTCAACTTACCCAACAATGTCAAGTTCCTTTGAAAATTTTAGCCCTTCGTTATTTTAATCCCGTTGGGTCACATCCCTCTGCTTTAATTGGCGAACTTCCAAAATACAATCTTACAGGATTAGTTCCCAATATCATTCGGGCTGTACTCCGCAAAATTCCTGCATTAGAAGTATATGGCAATGATTATGCAACTAAGGATGGAACGCCAATACGAGATTACATTCATGTTTCCGATATTGCCCGAGCACACGTATTAGCCCTTGAATATATTGATAATATATCCACACCTTCTTATTATGATGTTATTAATCTTGGAACAGGCAAAGGATACACCGTCTTTGAAGTAATACAAACATTTGAAAACACCAATCAAGTAAAAGTACCTTACAAAATAGCCCCACGCCGCAGCGGTGATGTAGAAGCCATTTATGCCAATAACGATAAAGCATTACGATTATTAAAATGGAAACCGGAGTATTCATTAGAAACAATGCTCCAATCGGCTTGGCAATGGGGAAAGGAAAGGTATTGATAAAGAATTATCCACTAATTTTTAATTATTCCACACATTCAATCCTAATGCAATTAATCACTAAAATTATATTTGACTTTTGTGCTTGCCTTGTTTGATTTCTTCTACTATTGATGAATCTAGAAGCGTAGTAGTATCGCCTAAATTAGATGTCTCGCCTTCAGCAATTTTTCTCAAAATACGACGCATTATTTTTCCACTTCTGGTTTTAGGTAAACCCGAAACAACTTGAATCACATCGGCTTTGGCAATAGGACCAATAATTTTGGTGATTAACTCATTAATTTCTTTATGTAGTTTTTTAACATCATCAATAGGTCTTACAGATACGACATAAGCATAAATCCCTTGTCCTTTGATTGGATGCGGATATCCTACCATTGCACTTTCTACAATATCAGGATGTTGATTGATAGCATCTTCTACTTCGGCTGTTCCTATTCTGTGACCAGATACATTAATTACATCATCTACTCTTCCTGTTATTCTATAATAGCCATCGGCATCTCTTTTACATCCATCTCCAGTAAAATAAAGATTTGGGTAAGTAGAAAAATAAGTTTGACGGCATTTTTCGTGATTGCCATAAGTTGTTCGGATTATGGAAGGCCAAGGAAATTTTATACATAAATTTCCTTCTACATTATTACCTTTTAATTCATTTCCTTTTTCATCTACTATGATAGGTTGAATACCTGGTAGTGGTAAAGTAGCATAAGAAGGTTTTAAGGGTGTAATGTGTGCCAAAGGTGATATTAAAATACCCCCTGTTTCTGTTTGCCACCACGTATCTACAATAGGACATTTTCCTTTGCCAATGTTTTTGTGATACCATTCCCACGCTTCTTCATTGATGGGTTCACCCACACTGCCAAGCACTTTTAAACTTTCTAAAGAGTATTGCTTAATAATATCTGTTCCGAATGCTTCTAATGAACGAATAGCAGTCGGTGCAGTATAAAAATGCGTTACTTTGTATTTATCTACTATTGCCCAAAATCTTCCTGCATCCGGGTAAGTAGGAATACCTTCAAAGATAACAGATGTAGCACCATTAATTAGAGGACCATAAACAATGTACGAATGTCCTGTTATCCAACCTACATCAGCGGTGCACCAATAAATATCTTCTGGGTCGTATTGAAATACATTCAAAAAGGTATAAGCGGTGTATACCATATAACCGCCCGTTGTATGTACTACTCCCTTAGGTTTTCCTGTACTTCCCGAAGTGTATAAGATAAACAACATATCTTCACTATCCATTATTTCTGGTTCACAATAAGTAGATTGCTTAGAAACAATATCATCCCACCAAATATCACGGGGTTGTTGTATGTTTATTTCAATACCAATGTGTTTTAGTACAAGAACATGTTTTATAGAATGTGTTTGTTGGAGTGCTTCATCAGCGGTTTGTTTAAGATGTATAATTTTGTTGCCCCTTTTTCCACCATCAGCAGTGATTAGAACCTTACACTCTGCATCATTAATTCTATCTGCCAAAGATTGTGCAGAAAATCCGCCAAATACCACCGAATGTATAGCCCCAATTCTTGCACATGCCAACATTGCTATCACGGCTTCAGGAATCATAGGCATATAAATAGCCACTCTATCGCCTTTTTGGACGCCTATTTCCTTTAAGGCATTCGATAATTGACAAACTTTTTCGAGTAATTCTTTATAGGTTATTGAATAAGATAAATCATTTGGGTCATTGGGTTCAAAATAAAAAGCAATTTTATTGGGATGCTTTTGGGCAGGGATATCCAAGCAGTTTTCAGTGATATTTAATTTTCCATTGATAAACCATTTTACTCTTGGTTCTGTGAAATTCCATTCTAACACTTTATCCCATTTTTTTCTCCAATGAAAATGTTGAGCAATTTCATTCCAAAAATCTTCGGGATGTTCAATAGAATATTGATACATTTTTTGATATTCTTCAAAATTGTGAATTCTCATAAAAATTAATTTTATGGGGCAAAAATAAGTGAAATTAAAAAAACAGAGAAAAAAATTTTGTGCAGTAAAAAATTTATTACATTTGCCCCGAAAAATAAAATTACTATGCCAAATTTAAAGTCAGCCATTAAGCGTACAAGGCAAAATGAAAAAAGAAGATTGCATAATAGATACTATGCAAAAACAACAAGAACTGCCATTAAAAAATTAAAAGCATTAACTTCAAAAGCAGAAGCCATTAAACAATTACCAGAAGTAATTTCAATGATTGATAAACTGGCTAAAAGAAACATCATTCATAAAAATAAAGCAGCCAGATTAAAATCTCAATTACAAGTTTTTGTCAATTCTTTAAGTTAATTCCCCCTAACAAATAAAAAATTAAAATTTACCACTATGAAAAACCTTAACAAATTTAGTATTGCATTGACAGTACCTGTTTTATTTTTTAGTTCTTGCAATCAATTGAAAAAATTCATTAAAAAACAAAAAGAAATCGTATACAATGTATCCCCTAATCCTATTGAAATGCACGGGGATAGCATTCAATTTTCAGTATCTGGAAAATTTAATCCAAAATTATTCCCTACAAAAGTAACAGCCACTGTAATTCCTGTTATAAAATACGAAGGTGGTGAAAAAGAATTAAAATCCATCACATTGGTTGGCGAAAAAGCCGTAGGTAGCGGACAAAAAATAAGTTATGACAAAGGCGGTTCATTTAGTTACACCTCAGAAAAAATTCCTTATGAACCTGGAATGAAAAAAGCAAAAGTGGTTATTAAAGCAATTGGAGGATTTAAATCTAAAACTAAAGCATTAGATCCTGTAGAAATTGCGGATGGAACAATTATTACTCCATCATTAGTTCGTCATGATGAAAAACCTATTTTTGCCAAGGATAATTTTACGAAAAATGTTCCTGCTAATCAAACAACACATATTTACTATGTCATAAATAGATCAGATGTGCGTCCTTCTGAAATGAAAAGTGAAGAAATGAGAAACTTCATAACCAATGCACAAAATTACTTAGCAAGTCAATGGTATGAATTAAAAGGCATTGAAGTATCTGCCTTTGCATCCCCCGATGGTGAGACATCTAAAAATGAAAATTTAGCAAAAGATAGAGCCAACAGTGCTATCAAAGCAATGATTGAAGAATTCAAAAAAATCAACAAAGACAAAAACAACAAATTTGGTAAAGAAAAAGACCAATACAAAATCGTTACAACTCGTGAGGACTGGGAAGGATTTAAAGAATTAGTTCAACAATCTAATTTGGCCGACAAAGATATTATTATTCGTGTTTTATCAATGTACCCCGATCCTAACCAAAGAAGAAAAGAAATTAAAAACCTTTCTAAAACATATTTAGAATTGGCAGATAAAATTTTACCTCGCTTAAGAAGAGCAGAAATTATTTTACAAGCCAATAAAAAATCAAGAACAGATGAACAAATTAAAGCATTATGTACTTCTAATCCCAATGAACTTTCTGTCGAAGAATTATTATACGGTGCTAATTTATTTACAGATTTAAATACTAAACTCTCTATCTACCAAGCCGCAGAAAAGAAATATGGAAACGATTGGAGAATATCTAATAACCTTGGTGCTGTTCTTTTAATGCTTAACAAAACAAATGAAGCAGAAGCAATGCTTAAAAAAGCATTACAAACATCTAATGGCAATCCTATTGTGTACAACAACTTGGGAATCATTGAAGCTAAAAAGAATAATAGAAAAGCCGCAATGGATTATTACAACAAAGCTGTCGGTGCTGGTAAAGAAGTAAATTATAACAAAGGTATTATTTACATTGCCGATGGAAAATACAGCGATGCAGTATCTTCATTTGGTGATTTTAATGGATTTAACAAAGCATTAGCACAATTATTAAGCGGATCAGCAGATGCTGTTAATAATACTATTGATAATAGCAATGATAAAGATTTAGCCGTTTCTTATTACTTAAAAGCCATTGCTGCTGCAAGAAAAGGCAATACTGCTGATGTTACTAAAAACTTAAAATTAGCATTTGACAAAGATGCATCACTAAAACAATACGCCAAAGATGATGCTGAATTCTTAAAACTCAAAGGAAATTCAGAGTTTGAAAACTTAGTGAAATAACCTCCTAAAAATACCTGAATGAAAAGCCCATCAAATTGATGGGCTTTTTTATTGTTTAATCAATACGATAAGTTTTATTTGCATTGAAATTGACTAAAATATTACCTACAAAGCACCCATTTTTTAATATCACGTTTCATTTAATCTTTCTTTATCAACCAATAACATTAGCACTAATGTTATTAATCCTCCATAGGTCAAAATTTTATAATGATCATAATAATCATTCCACATTCCGAGTAAAATTTTTAAGTTAAAACATAAAAATAAAACTACCAATCCAAACACTTGTATTTTGTTCAATCTATGATGAATTGCTACATACAATAGTATCGAAATGGCTGGCATCTGCAATAAAAAAGCATAATGCTGCTGATGTGGAAATATCAAAGGAATAAGTGCTACCACATACGACCATTCAAAAAAAAGATAATGTTTACTTTCTATTTTTTGAAAAGGGAATGCACGGATAATCCATAAAACTGAACTTATCAAAATCATCCTAACTAACTGAATCAACAATTTTACTTGATGCACATCAAGATCAATAATATAACGTCTTATAGGCAATGCATACATATCTGGCGGATGGGCTAAAAACAAAGTACTTATTAATGTTGTAATACTATGAAAACTTCTTTCTTCCACATCTATCAAATGCTTGTCATTATTGGGATTAATATTCATCCACCACTGCTGCATACATTCATAATAAAAAGAACTACTCATCCACAATAAAGGCAAAAGATACATTGCTACCACCAATAAAACCACATACATCACCATCTTAAACTGCCCTCTATAAAAATAATACACCACAACCGGTAATGCTAATAATTTGATATTTACTGCTAATGCTAACAATAATGCAGAAAGCCAAACCTTATTTTCTACCAAATACTTTAATGAATAAAGCATCAAAAATAAAATCAAAATTGTAACCTGTGCAGAATGAAAATTCTCACGAATTGTTCGGATATTAAACAATAACAACAAAGCATAAAACACAAATGTCTTTCTATTCAACGATTTGGAAATACCCAAAAATTCTGCTATCTGCTGAATAATCTTGTACAACAAATACGCATTGACTAAGAGCCAAAAAAAGGTACTCCAATAATATCCCAAAAAACTAAATGGATAGATTAAATAAGCAAACAACATTGAATAGTAATAATAATAACCATCAATATACGAATGACTATAAGGATTAATGTGCTGAATTAAATCCTTTGATGCCATCAAGTAAATATCAAAATCACTACGCCCTTCCGCTTCTATCAGGCAAACAATAATAGCCACAATAAAATAAAGGGCTTTCCAATAAAAAACAGAAGTAGAATTTAAATACGATGGAATCTTAATTAGATTCATCTCCTCTTAATATTCTGTATCTTTTTCTTGCTTCTGACACATAAATACTTCCCGGATAATCAGTAATTAATTTCAAATAATACTCCATTGCTTTTTGCTTATCATTTAGTTGATACTGATACAATTTTGCTAATTCAAATACAGCATCATCCGCATACATCTCTTGTGGATAAAAATTCAATATATTCAAATACATTTGTTCCGCTTGCTTCCAATCTTTTTTCTGTTCAAAAATTTTTGCCTTCTTAAAAAAAATATCGTCTTCCAACGAATGATTAGTAAAAAGTAAATTAATAGAGTCCAAAACTATCAATGCCTCCTCGTATTTATTTTGAAATAATAACAAATCTGCTTTTGCATAGTACTTTAATGGCAGCCCCGTAGAATCTGCAAATAGAGCATTGGATATAAGCATTGATAAATCCATTGCATCGTTTGAAATAAACTTAGATGTGGCACCTTTCAATATATCCGCTTGGGATTTGGCTAACTTAAATTCACCTGAATAAAAACTAATTAAAGCACGTTTAAATTGGGCTTCTTGTCCTAACGCTTCATACTTAAAATCCTTCTCAACCTGCATACACAATAACATCGCTTCCCATAATTTATTTTGTAATACATACACATCAGCCAATTTTAATTTCATACTTGCCTTAATTTCTGGCTTTACAGAAGATTGATAAATAAACGAATTTAATACACTATCCGCTTTGTTATATTCACTTAAATACTTAGAATAAATATCCACTAAATTAAAAACCAAAGGATAAATGACAGAAGAGTGAGCATTCTCTTGAATGTATTGATACAACTGATTTTTAATTGAATTCACCTGATCTTTTGGAACATTTATTTGATGAACGATATTTTGATACTTATTTTGAAGATATTCCAATCGTGCACTTTCATAAAAAGGATTTGATTTTCCTTTTTTCAAAATTTCATCAAAACACTTTTCTGCTACTGCAAATTGCTGATTCTTTGCACATAATTGACAAAACTGAAATAATTTTAAGCCTTCGTCATTACTCCTTTTATCATAAGCACGTGCTTGAATAAATGCTTGTTCATATTCTCCTTGTTGTGTCAAAATATAAATTAGCAACTCTGAATAAACCAAATGATCAGGATATTTTTGAATACGCTTAATTAATTCTTGTTTCAAAACAGGTTGTAAAATTTGCGTCGTATCCTCCGGATTAAAAGTCAACAAAGATTGCAATTGATTTTGAACATTGTAAATTTCTCCGGGATTAGAATACAACACATCCAAATACAAATTGATTAAGGACTTAAAATCCCTTGTTTGCTGATAAATTTCTGCACGTTCATAATAAAAAGGATATCCTGTCAATTCTCTTCCCTTTTCGTATACTTTCAAAGCATCTTCTAATCGTTGATATTTCAAAAATTGTTTTGCAGTCAATGTAATCACATTGACATCCTTAGGTAATTTACGAATTGCCTTTTCATAATATTGATCCGCTTTTTTAGTATCTTCTTGCAATGCATACAAATAGCCCCAACACACATAATAATCCGTTCTATTAGAAAAACGTTTTAATTGCTTCACAATTAATTTTTCCGCATCGCTATAACGCTTGGTACTCACCAATGCTTGAAAGTACGATTCAAACCAATAATCAGGGGCTACTTCATAAACCTCTTGCAAAATAGGTAATGCCTTTTCATACTCCCTTTGCAACAAATACGACTGAACCAATTGATACTTTTGCTGATAATTCATTTGAGCCCAAAAACTACCTCTCACACTTATCAAACTCACAACAAATAAAAGCCAGATATTTTTCATAACCAAACTAATACGCCCAATAATACAAAAAATACTATGTAAATAAATGAACAATCATC
>Ga0308418_1000870_pt1 | contig 16505 bp, 9 predicted proteins | sample HotsprSampleR4cd_FD_203517 | JGI IMG/M metagenome (GOLD analysis project Ga0308418, IMG submission 203517) | Hot spring phototrophic mat microbial communities from Mushroom Spring, Yellowstone National Park, Wyoming, United States - 20090729_R4cd ... | reverse complement strand
CGCTCGCCGATGGCGACGAGCCGGCGGTGCGCGTGGAGGTGCCCTCGTTCCGCCAGGATGTGACCATTACCGCCGACCTGTGCGAGGAGGTGGCGCGGATCTACGGCTATGACCGCATCCCCGCCACTCGCCTGGCCGATGAGTTGCCCCCCTCCAACCCCCACCCCGAACTGGCGCTGGAACGCCGTGTGCGTGAGGTGCTGGTGGGCGCCGGGCTGACCGAACTGATCACCCACTCCCTGATTGACATGAAACTGGTGGCCGCGCTGGCGCCATCGGAGGCGGTCGCCGCGCGCTACCTCAAACTGGCCAACCCCAACACCCCCGAGCGGACCTACATGCGCCGCTCGCTGCTGCCCTCGCTGGCCGCGGCCCTGGAGTTCAACCTCCGTGAGCGCGAGCGGGCGCTGCTGTTCGAGATCGGGCGCGTCTACCTCAAGCCCGAGCCTCCGGGCGTGGATGGGCGCTGGCTTCCCGATGAGCCGCGCCGTCTGGCCATCGCCATGGCCGGCCCGCGTGAACCGGAACGCTGGCAGGGCGCCGACCGCCAACCCTTCGATTTCTTCGACCTCAAGGGGGTGGTCGAGGCGCTGGTGGCGCGCCTCGGGCTTGCCGGCCAGGTGCGCTTTGTTCCCCTGACCGACGACGAGCGCTTCCATCCCGGTCGCTCCGCCGCGCTGCTGCTGGACGCCGGGGCTGCTCCCGCGCAGCGGGCGGGCGTGCTGGGCGAACTGCACCCGGCCGCCCGTGAACGCCTGGGCCTGAGCGTGCCGCGGGCGGTGGCGGCCGAGCTTGACCTCGACGCGCTCTTCGGCGCGGCCCGCCCGCCAACGTTTGCGCCGCTCTCACGGTTCCCCGCCACGGTGCAGGATCTCTCCATCGTCGCCCCGGCTGAGGTGCCGGCCGACCGCGTGGCGGCGCTGATCCGCCGGGGGGCCGGCCCACTCCTCGAGAGCCTGACCCTCTTCGATGTGTATACCGGGCCGCAGATCGGCGCCGACCGCCGCAGCCTCACCTACCACCTGACCTTTCGCGCCCCCGACCGCACCCTGACCGATGACGAACTTGCCCGCGTGCGTAGGAAGATCATCGCTGGTCTGGAGCGGGAGATCGGAGCGACGATCAGAGGGTAATCGGATTGTAGATTTTGGATTGTAGATTTTGGAGGGTATGCGCGTGGCGCGCAATGCCACGATGCAAAAGGTTATTCCTCGGCGGGCGCTGCCCGCCCCGACCCTCCCGCCGGGTGAGGTATGGGGAAACCGGGTTTCCCCAGCCCCCTGCGTGCGGGCGCTGCCCGCCCCGACCCTCCCGCCGGGTGAGGTATGGGGAAACCGGGTTTCCCCATACCCCTGCGTGCGGGCGCTGCCCGCCCCGACCCTCCCGCCGGATGGGGGTGGGGGGGATACCAGAGCGTCATAGAGACGCCGCAAGCTCGTGAGCGCTGGAGAGCGCTTCCTGTTGCATTGAGATGCGGCCCTATCTCCCCGGCGCATAGCGCACCACCTGCTCCGCCGTGACGCTGAGCCCCTCGACGGTGATCACCCGCAGGCGCAGGGTGTAGTCACCGGGCGCCAGGCCGCCGGTGATCCAGACCCCCAGCAGGCCGTCCTCCACCGGCATAGGATTCTGGGCGATGGTCTGCCAGGTCGTCGGGGCGCCGCCGGGGCCGACTTCGAGGCTGAAGGGGCCACGCGCCGTGCCGCTGATAAAGACCTGGGTGCCGGTGACCACGCCGCTGGCGCCGATGGGCGCCAGGCGCGCCACGATCTCGGCCGGGGCCTGCGGCGGCGGGCAGACCTCGGTCGGCGGCTGCGGGGCGTTGCGGGCGGCCCACTCGCGGAACTCCGGCGGGTAGAGGGGGTACTGCACCTCGCGCACCTCCGCGGCGGGAGTGTACGAGGCCGCCAGACATGTCCCGTTGCCGCCGACGCGCACGGTCTGGTAGACCACGTCCACCTCTTCTGGCCCGGTGCCGGCGATGAACAGTTCGGTCATCGGGCGCGGGCAGCCTGGCCCGGCCCGCCCGCCGGTGTCGGCGCAGATGGGGATCTCTTCGATGCCCGCGGGGCGCGGAAAGGGCATAGCCGGACGCCCGAGGTGGTACCGCAGCATCAACTCGCGCCAGATCTGCCCGGCCCCGTTGGCCCCGGCTACCTCCTCCATCGGCGCGGAGTCGTTGTTGCCCACCCATGCGCCGATGGTCACCTCGGTACTGTAGCCCAGCGCCCATGAGTCGCGAAAATCGTTCGAGGTGCCGGTCTTGGCTGCGGCGATCACCTCGGGCAGTTCCATCACGTTGTTGGCCCCGAACATGTAGCGACGGGCCTGGTTGTCGCTCAGGATGCTGGTGATCAGGTAGGCGATCTGCTCGCTGTTCGGGCCGAACACCGGGCGGCCCGGGTCGGGCTGCCAGCGTTCCAGCACCTCGCCGCGGCTGTTGGTCACCTTGAGCACAGCGACCGGGGCCACATAGCGCCCACCGTTGCGCAGGGCGTTGTAGGCCCCGGCCAGTTCCAGCAGGCGCACCTCGTTGCTGCCCAGGGCCATCGCCAGCCCGAAGCGCCGGGGATCGTCGAAGGTGGTGATCCCCAGGCGGCTCATCACCTCGACGAAATGCGGCACGCCGACATGCTCCAGCGCCTTGACGGCGGGGATGTTCAGCGAATTGGCCAGGGTCATGCGCAGGCGCAGGGGCCCGTGGAAGGCGTTGTCGTAGTTGCGCGGCTCGTAGACGACGCCATCGGCAGTGACCCAGCGGCTCGGCGTGTCCCAGATCACCGTGGCCGGCGTCCAGCCCCGTTGCAGGGCGGCCGCGTAGACGAACGGCTTGAGCGCCGAACCGGGCTGCCGCCGGGCCAGCGCGACGTTGACCTGCCCATCGGGCGCGTTGTAGTCAACGCTGCCGACCATGGCCAGGATCTGCCCGTCGGGGGCGAGCATGACCACGGCGGCGTTGGAGGCGTTGCGCGCCCGCAGGGCCTCGATCTGCTCGCGGGCGACGCGCTGGGCCTCGGCCTGCCAGGCCAGGTCAATGCTGGTGATCACCCGCAGTCCGGCGCGGTAGAGCAGATCGGGGCCGTAGCGCCGCTCCAGCAGGTCGCGCACGTAGAAGACGAAGTGCGGCGCGATCAGGTCAGTGCGGGACGGCACGAGGGTGATCGGCTCGGCGTAGATGCGCTCGGCCTCGGCGCGGCTCAGAAACCCATGCTCGACCATCAGGTCCAGGGTCACCCGCTGACGCGCTTTTGCGGCGGCAAAGTCCGTGAAGGGATTGTAGGTCGTGGGCGCCTGGGGCAGGCCGGCGATCAGCGTGGCCTCGGCGGGGGTCAGTTCCCAGACGTGCTTCGAGAAATAGGCCTGCGCGGCCGCTTCGACGCCGTAGGCCTGGGCGCCGTAGTACACTTCGTTGAGGTAGAGGTTGAGGATCTGGTCCTTGCCATAGGCGCGACTGACGCGGTAGGCCAGGATGGCTTCGCGCAGCTTGCGCTCGTAGCTGCGTTCACGACGCTCCTCGGGGTCGAGGAGCATGTTCCGCACCAGTTGCATCGTAATGGTGGAGGCGCCGCTGACGATTTCGCCGCTCTGGTAGTTTTGGAGGGCCGCGCGGATGATCCCGCGCAGATCGACGCCGGGATTCTGGTAAAACCCGGCATCTTCCACGGCGATGGTCGCGTCCTTGAGCACCTGGGGGATCTGCTCGAAGGCCACAGGGGTGCGCCGGCCCGCTTCGGGGCCGACCAGTTCGTAGAGCAGGGTCGTGCCGTCGCGGGCGTAGATGCGTGTAGTTTCAAAGCTGCGATGCTCGCCGATCTGCGCCGGGTCGGGCAGATCGCGGGCGTAGCGCTGGTAGAGCCACAGCCCGGCCCCCGCGGCGAGCAACAGCGCCACGAGGGTCAGTTTGACGAAGGCCAGCGCCAGGCGGCCCAGAAAGGCCAGGACGGGGTGGCGCCGCCGAAAGGCCGGGACCCGCCGCCGGCGCCGCCGGCGGCTGAAGCGGGGCAGCGGAGGATAGGAAGTCGCGCGCCGAGCGGACATAATCAGTCATGCCCTGCGAGGGTCACTGCCCCTCCACGATCCGCACCTGGGTCCAGTCCACGGCAACGATCCCCTGGGGCGAGACGGTCGGCGTCAGGCCGCGCACCGTCGGGCGAATGGCGAGGGTGACCAGCGGGTTGTACAGGGGAAGCCAGCCCACGTCGTTGATGGAGATCTGCTCGGCGTCGCGGTACAGGCGGAAACGTTCGGCCTGCTCGCCCTGCCCGCTCTTGCGGTCGGCCTCTTCCACCAGTTCGTCGAAGCGTGGATGTTGCCAGCGCCCGTTGTTGTAGGGCGAGGCGCTGTGGAGTTGGAGGGAGAGAAAGTTCTGGGGGTCAGGGTAATCCGCGCCCCAGACGCTGAGGTACATCTGCATCGCGTCGGGGGCGCGGGGGTTGACGATCAGGGCGTCCAGACGATCGATCAGGGTTTGTCGCGGCACCGGATCGAGGACCACGTCCACCCCCAGGCTCTCGCGCCAGAAGCGTCGCAGTTCCTCGGCCACGCGGCCCAGGTCGGTGTCGCCGCTCTCATAGGTTAACGTCACCGGCGGCAACTCAGCGCCGCTGACATAGCCGGCCAGACCCAGCGCCGCGCGCGCGCCCACGGGGTCGAAGGCGAGCGGCGTGACCGGCTCGCGAGTGCCCGCGAAGCCCGCGGGCAGGATGCGCCAGGCTGGGGTGGCCGAGTCCGTGAGCGCGCGGGCCACCAGGCGTTCCTTGTCCACGGCCTGGGCGAAGGCCTGCCGCACGTAGAGATTGTCGAAAGGCGGCTGGGTATTATTGAAGCCAATGTAGCGCGCCACCGGCGCGCTGATCGTCTGAAAGTCGGGCCGGTTCACCGTCTCGGCCAGCCGCAGCGCCGGCACGCCGGCCTGCACGCTGCCCATCACGTCAACCTCGCCGGCCTGGTAGGCGCTGAAGGCGGCATCGGTGTTGGGGAAGAAGCGAAACTCCACCCGCTCCACGCCGGGCGGCCCGGCCCAGTAGTGCGGATTGCCCTCCAGCGCCAGGCGCTGCCCGGGCTCGTGATCCACGACGCGAAACGGTCCGGTGCCGAAGGCGCGGTCGAGCCAGGCTGCGCCCGCGGCCTCGATCGCCCCGGGTGGTGCCAGATAGGTGATGGCATAGGTGAGTTGCGAGACGAAGTAGCCGCGCGGGGAGTCGAGGCGGATCTCGAGCGTCCGCTCGTCGAGGGCGCGCGCGCCCGCCAGGGAGGAGGCCTTGCCTTCGCGCACCTCACGCGCGCCGATGACGTTCTGCAGGAAGGTAAGCGCGAACTCCGTGCCGGTGGTGGGGGCCAGGGTGCGCGCCAGGGCATCGGCGAAGTGCTGCGCGACCACCGGCGTACCGTCGCCATACTTCAGGTTGGGCCGCAGGGAGAACGTATACACTGTCCCATCATCGCTAACGGTCCAGCGTTCCGCGCCGTCGCCGACCACCTCCAGACGGTCATTCAGCCGCACCAGGCCGCCGAAGATCAGGTACAGCGGGATGTTCTCCTGATTGCCGCTCGGACGCGCCGGGTCGAGCCGGGTCATGTCACTGACCCCTTCGAGGCTCCAGCGCAGCGTGCCGGCGGGCGCCTGCGGCTGCTCGGGCCGGAACGCGGCGCATGCCGTGAGCAGCAACCCCAGGATAAGCGCCAGGGCCAGCATCGGCAACGACCTGACCGGTCGCCGGCGTGTGCCATGCGCGCGCAGGTGTGTCCGTGTCCGTGTAGACATCTTTACCATCGCAGCGTTGCGCGCCATGCGCATGGTGCCTGAGGTGACCATCGTTCGCAGGGTTCAGCCCCCCTCCCAGCCTCCCCCCCGCTGGGGGGAGGCGCCGGGTTCCCGCCCCCAGCGGGAGAGGGTCAGGGAAGGGGCGGTCACCGTACCCGCGGAGCCGTGGCGCGGGCGGGACGCCCGCGCTCCCGGGCCGTTTGCATCGGGCGTGGTGCGCCATGCGCATGACCGTATAACGTGAACATAGTCCCTCAGAGGAGGGGTGTGGGGAACCCGGGTTTCCCCACGCCCCCGCCCCGCAGGGGTATAGGGAAACCCGGTTTCCCCATACCTCCAACCCGGTGGGAGGGTTTGGGAGGGCGCAGCTCTCCCAGGACAACCTTTTTATCCCATTGCGGATGCGGGCCGGAGGACCGCGCACCCAGGCCGGGCCTGCGGGAGGGTCCGGGAGGGCGCAGCCCTCCCAGGAAGAACCTTGTGTTCATCCCGTCGGTGTGCGGCGCGAGCCGCATGGACGCCTGCGCGGGCGCCCCGCTCAAGCTGCCAACCGAAACCCGAGCATGGTCGCCGCCTCGCGCAGCAGGGCGGTGGCGTGTTCCACGTCGCGCCCTTCGGCGGCGGCGGCCAGGGTGTCGCCGACCATGGTGTGCAGCACCGCCAGCGCCGCCGGGGTGTTCAGGTCATCGTCCATTGACGCCACCAGTTCGTCGAAGCCGCGGGTCAGGTCGAGGGCCGTGCCGTTCCCGCCGCGAGCCCGGACGGCGCGCCACAACTCCTCCACCAGGGCCGCGTAGCGTCCCAGAGCATTGCGGTGGTAGTCGAACTCTTCGCGATAGTGCTCGCTCAACAGGTACCAGCGCAGCGTATCGGCGCGATGTTCCCGCAGCGCGTCGCGGACGAAGACCAGGTTGCCCAGCGACTTGCTCATCTTCTCGCCGTTGAGCCAGACCAGACCGGCATGCATCCAGATGCGCGCGAACGGGCGCTTGCCGGTGACCGGTTCGGTCTGGGCGATCTCGCAGGGATGGTGGGGGAAGATCAGGTCTGCGCCGCCGCCGTGGATGTCAATCTGCTCGCCAAGATATCTGGTTGCCATGGCGCTGCACTCGATGTGCCAGCCCGGCCGCCCCGGTCCCCATGGACTGTCCCAGGTGGGGTCGCCGGGCTTGCCGGTCTTCCAGAGCACGAAGTCGAGCGGGTCGCGCTTCCGCGGGTCAAGGGGATCATTGCCGCGCTGGTTGGCGGTTGCCAGCATCTCTTCGTAGCCCAGGCGGGCCATTTTGCCGAAGTCGGGATCGGTACGGATGCTGAAGTACACGTTCCCATCAACCACATAGGCGTGGCCCAGTTGCACCAGCCGCTCGATGATCGGGATCATGGCCCCGATCTCCTCGCTGGCCCACGGGAAGTACGTCGGCGGGACCAGATTGAGCCCCGCGAAATCCTCGCGCAACTGGGCGACCTGGCGCTTCGCCAGGTCCTGCCAGTGCACCCCATCGCGGGCAGCGCGGGCGAACAGCGGGTCATCAACATCGGTCACATTCTGGCAGTAGCGCACGTCGGCGCCCTTCCAGCGCAGGTAGCGCAACAACACATCGAAGGTCAGAAACGTGCGCGCATGGCCGATATGGGTGGTATCGTAGGGCGTCACGCCGCAGACATACATGGTTACCGGGCGATCCCGGGGGATGGCGAAGGGTTCTTTTTCGCGGGCGAGGGTGTTGTAGAGCTGCATACCTGCTCCTGGGGCGCGTGCGCCACCGGCGCTCTGGTCGAGAGGCGCCCGAACAAGGGTACACCCTCTTCATTATACATCGCTACCCGTGGCGCATGGTGTCGCGGGCGCCCCGACAGAGGCCGGCGAGGAACGCAGCGGCAGCCGCACGGCGATGATGGTGATGTCGTCGTGTGGTTCGGCGCTTCCGGCGAAGCTCAGCACCGCGCGAATGATGCGCTGGACGATCTCGTGCACGTCCATCCCCGGCGTGAAGGTCCTCACCAGGTGTTCGAGGCGTTCAAAGCCAAACAGCTCACCTTCAGCGTTGTGGGCCTCGACGATCCCGTCGCTCAGGAAGAGCAGCGTATCGCCAGGCTCAAGCGGCACGCGAACATCGTGGTAGGGCCCGTTGATACGGGTGCCAATGGGCAAGCCGCCCACGTCGAGGAAGCGGCACTGGCCCTGGCCGTCGCCGCGGCACTGGAGCAGCAGCGGGGCGATCATCCCCGCGTTGGCGATGGTCACCAGGCGCTCCTCGGGGTCGAACAGAGCGATCAGCACCGCCGCGTTCATCTGGTTGGCCTGCAGCCGCTGGCGCAGGGTCAGGTGCATGCCCTGGAGCATCTCCGACGGGTTGGCGAACAGGCGCGCCTGCGACTCCAGTGTCGAGCTGGTGAGTGCCATGAGCAGGGCCGCGGCCACCCCCTTGCCCGAGATGTCGCCGATGGCAATGGCCACGCGGCCATCGCCCAGGTTGAGGTAGGTGTAGAAATCGCCGCCGACCTCGCTCGCCGGGAGCGAGCGCCCATACACCCGCAGCAGATCGGCGCCCCACGGCGGCGCCGACGGCAGCAAGCCCTGCTGAATGTCGCGGGCCAGGGTGAGACCGTGGCGCAGGCGCTCGTTCTGGTACTCGATCTCCCGCAGGCTGTGTTGGAGTTGCCCGGCCATATGGTTGAAGGCGCTGGCCAGTTGCCCCAGTTCGTCGCCTGGCTCAACCTCGATGCGGTGGTCCAGGCGCCCGCCGGCCAGTTCCTGCGCTCCCGCGGTCAGGGCGCGGATGGGCACAACCAGGCGCCGCGCCTGGTAGAACGACCAGAGCAGCGCCAGCAGGCCCACCAGCCCCACCAGCGCCGCGAGCAAGCTCACCCCGCGATAGACCTCCACGAAGAACTCGCTGGAGGGTTGTTCGACCACTACCGACCAGTTCATCGCCGAGACCGGCGCGACCGGCGCCCGCGCGCCGACCACCCGCACCCCGGCGCCGCCGGGGTATTCGGCGGCCGTCTGCCCATCAGCGTACAGGGCGCTCAGATCGGTGGGCGGCTGCCAGGGCCGCAGACTATCGCTCAACTGCAGGCGCCGGTTCCCGTCAACCAGGTACACCGTCTTGCCAGTTTCCTGCACCCCCAGGCGCAGCATCTGGCGGATACGCGCGGCGCTGACCTCGGCGCCGATAGCGCCGAGGATGCTGCCACTGGCGCTACGCACCGGCAGCACCACCTGAAAGACCGGCTCGCCCTCAGTTCCGGGCACAATCGCCGTGCGTCCGCCCCGCCCGATCCGCACCGCCGGCTCAAGCAGCGCCGGTTCCAACGGCAGAACGGCGATGCCGAGTCGCGAAAGCAACTCACTGCACCCGATGGCGATGGTGCGTCCTTCGGCGTTCACCACTGTGATCGCCCGCAAGTCGGGCGAACTACTGGCCAGGCGCTCCACGGTCGGGCGCAACTGCGCCGCCGGCATGGTGGGGTCGAGTTCGCGCGCCGCGCGCAACAACTGCTGTTCGAGGTCGTAGAGAAAGGTGGCGATATTGCCGGCAACCTTATCGGCGAGGGCCTGCTGACTGGCATAGGCATTGCGTTGCTGCACCTGCAGCAGCATGACGATCAGCAGAGCGCCCACCAGCAGCAGCGGCAGGGTAGAACCAACGAGGAACGACCAGCGCAGCCGGTTGGTAATGTTCAGGCGCCAGCGGCCCGAACGGGACGCGCCGAACCGCGGGGAACCTGCCGGTTGTCTGTGGCTTCCGTTGCCATGCATTGCCGTGCGTCCGTGCTGGCGGCGCAGAGGCGCCCGCGTTTCACACGCTCACGGGCGGATCTCGGGGACGGCGCCAGCGGTCAGCGGGTCGATCTCCAGCACCTCCGCCGCCATCCAGCCGCGCTGGCCGCCGGGGCCCTCGACCTGGTACCACGCCCCGGAGCGGCCGAGTAAGCGCACCGGCGCGCCGGCTTCGAAGACATCGAGGATCGGATGTTCCGTGCCGGGGCCGGCGCGCAGATTGGCGACCACGGCAACGCGAGCCAGAGGCGCTTCGGGGGTTGCCGGGGCCGGCGACGCCGTCGGGGTCAGCGCCAGGAGCGTCGGGGTGGAGGGGAAGGGCGTTACGCTCGGCAGGCGCGCCAGGGTTGGCACCGGCGTAGGGCGTGGTGGCAGCACCGCCGCCTCGCCACAGGCGCCCAGCAGGAGCGACGCCAGCGCCACAACGACGCTGAGACGCGCAACACCCGCGATGCTGCGCGGGCCAACCTGTAATCGTGCCAGCAACCCTGCTCTCGATACAACAAATCGGGGCGCCTGCGTGCTGCAGACACCCCCGAAACCTGGTCGGGGCGAGTGGATTTGAACCACCGACCTCCGCGACCCGAACGCGGCGCTCTACCAGGCTGAGCCACGCCCCGACTGCTCGCCCGCTTGCCGTGGCGAATGGTGCCGAAGGTGGGACTCGAACCCACACGGGGTTGCCCCCAGCGGTTTTTGAGACCGCCGCGTCTGCCATTCCGCCACTTCGGCGCGACAACTGCGATTATAGCAGGTCGCTACAGGCGAGTCAAATTGCATGGAGGGCGTAACTGTTCACACCTGGGGTAACACACGCGCCCGGGAGCGAGGCCGTCCCGCCCTCGTCGCGTCTCCGCGGGCAAGCTGCCCGCGCTCCCAGCCGTCCATGCGGCTCCGCCGCACACTGACGGGATGAAAATAATTCTTGGGAGGGCTACGCCCTCCCAAACCCTCTCACCGGGTGGGGGGATGGGGAAACCGGGTTTCCCCACGCCCCTGGGGCCTATTTTCACGTTAGGAGACATGTGAACCCTTAGTGGCGGGCTGACGGTACACAGGCCCTGTCGCTCGTTGCGGCGCGGTGGTATGATGATAAGAAGGCCGCTGACCCGAACATCCGGGCATGGGCGTGAGATACCCTGCCTTCCCCATCTTCATTGTCAAGAACATCGGAATGTATCGCCGCTCTCGCCAGATCATCGCCCTGCTTGCCGCCCTGCTGATCGCCGGATGCGCCTGGCTTCCCGGACCGCCCGCATCGTCCCCGGCGCCCGCCGCAGAGGCCGTCGTCACCACGTCGCCCACGGCGGCGCCGGCGAGCCGCACCCCGTCCGCGACGGCCACCTTCACTCCCACCCCCACGCCCAGCCCGACCCCCGCGCCGCCCACTCCTACGCCCGTTCCGCTCGATCCCACGCCGACCCTGGCCCCTGTCTCTGCCGAGTTGCGTACCGAGATCTTCGAGCAGGTCTGGACCACGGTGCGCGACACGTATGTGTACGAGGACTACCGCGGGGTAGATTGGGAGCGGGCGCGGATCGAATTCGCCCCGCGGGTCGCCGCGGCGGCCGATCCGGAGACATTCTACGCCCTGATGCGTGAATTGATCGCCCTGCTCGACGATGAACACTCGCGGTTCGAGTCACCCCAGGAGGTTGCCGCGCAGGAGGCCGAGTACCGCGGTGAGTACCGCTACGGCGGCATCGGCGCACAGATCCGCCCGGTTGAAGAGGGCGGGTTGATCACCGCGCTGGTGCCCGACGGCCCCGCGGCGCGGGCGGGCATCCTCCCGCGTGACATTATCCTGGCGGTCAACGGCATTCCCTTCACCGACAGCGCCGCCTTCGGCCCCGACGGGCCAATCGGCGCCGTGCGCGGCGCGCCGGGCGCCAGCGTGCGCCTGACAGTGCGCACGGGCCAGCAAGCGCCCCGCGAGGTCGAGGTGCAGCGCGAGGTGATCAATGCCGATGCCTTCAACCAGGTGCGCGTGACAACGCTCCCCGGTCGGGCCATCGGCTACGTGGAGATCCCCAGTTTCTACGTGGAGGGGGTTGATGAGAGGGTGCGCGCCGGCGTCGAGCAACTCCTGGCCAGGGGGCCGCTCGAAGGGTTGATCCTCGATGTGCGCGCCAACGCGGGCGGCTACGTCCACCTGATGCTCCAGACCGTGGCCCTGTTTCAGGATGGGGGCAGCATCGGCAGCACCCGGGGCCGGAACGTCAATGAGGAACAGAAGGTTCCCGCCGGGAAGACCATCGCTGGTATCGAGCGTGTGCCTATCGTGGTGCTCATCGGCCCCGACACCGCCAGCGCCGCCGAGATGTTCGCCGGCGGCCTGCAGGCCCTGGGCCGCGCCAGGGTCGTTGGCATGCCCAGCGCCGGCAATACCGAGAACCTCTACAGCTACGATTATGCCGATGGATCGCGCCTGCTGCTGGCCACGGTGAGCTATCGCTTGCCCGATGGCACGCTGATCGAAGGGCGCGGCATTCTTCCCGATAAGGTCCTTGATGTTGAATGGTGGCGCTTCCCCATCGAGAACGATCCGCAAGTCAACGTGGCGCTTGAGCTCATCGCCGAGTCACAAAACCTGTCAGGCGCGGCAATGCAAGACAGCGCCTGTATCCAGGCGAGCCTCGTGGCCGCGGTTGACCGGTTTCGACGTCCCGCTGCGCGCGGCCCTCAGCGCCAGAGCAGCAGCAACCCCAGTGGCACCAGCACCAGCACGGCGGCGAACGCGGCGGTGGCGCGATGATTGTGCATGATCACCTGTTGCAGGCGCAACAACGAGCGTTCAAGGGGATGGTAGCAACAGGCGAGCGCCAGCAGCGAGAAGAAGGTGACGCAGACCATCTCGATCAGCACGATGGCAAACGCGGCGGAGCCAGCTACGATCAGCGCGGCTACCAGCGTGTCGACAAAAGTGGTAATGTTGGCGCCCATAATATAGGGTACCACCCGTTCGCGCCGCACCACCCCGCGCGCGGCGAGTGGCACCAGCGCCGAGACCGAGACCGAGACCGACAGCGTCACACCGGTGATGCCGGCGCCCAGGAGAAACATGGCCGTAGGGCTGCCAGAGAGCCGTTCGACGCGCCCCAGCGCGCGACTCTCGTGATGGATGGTCGGCAGGGCCCGGTCGAGCAGGGTAAACGCGCCCATCAGTAAGAGGATAGCCGTGCCAATCAGGCCCAGGGGCGAAACATGGTCGAGCATCACCCCGGCAATCGGATCGACGATCGGGTCGAGCAACGATGTCAGCGGCGCCGTGGCGCTGATCGCCGGCACGGTGATGAACTCGCCCGCCACCAGCACATAGGCCAGCGCCATCGCCGGCAGGTAAATCACCGCCGTCGTGAGCAGGGACAGCACTCCCACGGCTACTCCTTCGGTGCTGTGCCGTCCCCGCGCGGCGTAGATCAGCCCGGTGACCAGCACGACCAGCGAGGCGCCCAGACGAGAGCCGGTGATCATCATCAGGGTTTGCAGTGCATCCAGCGAGCCAGCGGCGAACAGCGAGACGAGAGCGCTGCTACCGGCGAGCCGCTCAGGAAGAGGTAGGCCAGCAACCAGCCCAGTCCCAGCGCCCCGGCGGGCGATTCCACCCGAAACAGGCCCGAGGCCAGCGAACCGTAGGCCCCGGCGCCGCGTTTCAACGACTCGAGGGCCAGGATAAAGACAAACAGGCCGGCGCCGAACAGCACCGCGCGCCACAGCGTCGTCACCAGTCGCCGCCGAACCATGGGCGCCTCCGCGTCGCCCGGTTCGAGGACCGGGGAAGATTCGGCTTCCAGCATCGCTGCCCCCTTTCATGACGTCCCTGTCAGTGCGCGCCGGGCCTGTGCCCTGCCGGGTCGACTCATTATACGTTTCTTCACCGGTGATGAAAAGTCGCAACATGCCGATACGTGGTCGTTTGCTTACCAGCCGTCCATGGGGCTGCGCCGCACACCGACGGGATGAACATACGTCCTGGGAGGGCGCAGCCCTCCCAAACCCTCCCACGGGTGGGGGGATGGGGAGACCGGGTTTCCCTATCCCCCTGCTCAAGGGCTGCGCCCTTACCTTTCCGGGGGCGAGGGCGTGGGGAAACCCGGTTTCCCCACCCCCCTCCTCAGCCGTCCATGGGGCTGCGCCGCACACCGACGGGATGAACATACGTCCTGGGAGGGCGCAGCCCTCCCAAACCCTCCCACCGGGTGGGGGGATGGGGAAACCCGGTTTCCCCATCCTCCTCCTCGAGGGCGGCGCCCTCCCCAACCCTCATGCGGGCGGGGGTATGGGGGAACCTGGTTCCCCCATTTTCAAGTTTAGGAAGGAACGCTCATGGGCGTGCTCCCCGAAATACAACTGCACCTGCGTCCCGGTATCATCGAGTTGGGTTGGGGGCATCTCGATCCCGATCTGCTGCCCGTCGAGATGGTTGCGGAGGCAGCCGGGCGCGCGCTGAGCGACCACGGCGCAGAGGCGCTGGCCTACGGCGCGGAACAGGGGCCAGGGCGCCTGATCACCCAGGTGCAGGCGCGACTGGAAAGTATCGAAGGCGTTAGCACCCCTGCGGACCAGGTGATGATTACCGGCGGCGTCTCCCAGGCTCTGGCGTTGCTCTGCACCCTGTTGAGCCGTCCGGGCGATGTGGCCCTGGTCGAAGCGCCGACGTACCATCTGGCGCTACGGATCTTCCACGATCACGGGCTGCGCCTGGTAGCCGTGCCGGGGGACTCGCGAGGCATGCACGTGGAGACGGCCGGGGCGCTGCTGCAGATGCTGCGCGCCCATAACGAACGGGTGGCCTTTCTCTACCTGACGCCGAATTACAGCAATCCCACCGGGGCGACCCTCGCGCCCGAGCGCCGCCAGGCCCTGGTGGAACTGGCCTCGCGCGAGGGTCTGACGGTGATCGAAGATGACGCCTACGGGGAACTCTGGTACGAAACCCCGCCGCCACCGCCACTGTACCGGCTGGCGCCCGGCGGCCCGATCATCCGTCTGGGCACGTTTTCCAAACTGCTGGCCCCCGGCCTGCGCCTCGGCTGGATGCTCGCCGATCCGGCACTGGTGCGTCGCTGCTGTCGATCGGGCATGCTCGACAGTGGCGGCGGAGTGAACCACTTTACGGCCACCATCCTCGCCACGCTGCTGGAACAGGGCCAGCTCGACCCGCACGTGGCCCATCTGCGCCAGGTCTTGCGCGCCCGGCGCGATGCGCTGCTAACATCCCTGGCCCTCCATCTGCCCACCGGCTGTACCTGGGCCCCTGTGCTCGGCGGCTACTTCGTCTGGGTGCGTCTGCCGCCGCCGCTCGATACACTGGCGATGTTGCCCATCGCCGAAACCGCGGGGGTGGCCTACCTGCCGGGCAGCCGCTGTTATGCCGACAGCGGCGGGCAGAACTACCTGCGCCTGGCTTTCAGCCTGCTCGCGCCCGCCGAGCTTGAAGAGGGCGCGCGGCGCCTGGGCGCGGTGGTGCGCCGCTCCTTAAAGGCTATGGCATATTTCAAACGAACTTGACCGCTCGCCTCGACACCGGACTACGGGGGTGGCCGGGGAGGGGCCTGGCCCTTCCACACCCACCCTCCAGACCGTCAAGCGCACATCGCAGGTTTGGCAACATGCTATGGTATAATGTAGCCGGAAGGCGCGTGACATGCCGCCGCTGGGGCCATCCCCCAGAGGAACTTCCCGACTCCTCGACCACCATTGCGTGGAAGGCCGCCCCGCGAAACAGCAAGCGGGGGCACGCGCGGGGTGACCTGCGCGTGACGCAAGACGGCAACAGCAAGCATTCCCGCCGATGGCTCGTCAGGGCTCAGGTAAGGGCTGAAACGGTTGGTGTAAGAGACCAACGGCGTCGGCAGCAATGCCGGCGGCCAGGCGACGGCGCCGGCTGAGGGGGAGCAAGGTGCGTGGGGCGGGCTCATCGGTGGAAGTCGCAGCGCGACGTCTGGACCACCCCGCTCGCTCGCATCGCAGCCGCGCGGGCAACCCGGGCAACACCCGGCACGCTACAAGCGGCCTCCGCAAACGCGGAGAGAGAGATGGCGGCACGCGACAGAATCGGGGGTACCGTCACGCGCCCTCGACGTTGATGATCCCTGCTACGGCTCGTTCCTGTTCCGGCGGCGCCTGTGCGCCGCCGCTTTTTGTGTCGGTGTGTTCCAGCGCGTGAGCAGGCGCTGGCGCCACCTGCGCCTGCGCCACCGGTAGTTCAACCGTAAAGGTAGAACCTCTCCCGAGCGCGCTTTCTACGTTGATCGTGCCGCCCATCAACTCGACGAGCCGGCGGCTGATCGCCAGGCCCAGACCGGCGCCGTTCACCCGGCGGTCGGCCGTCTCGACCCGGCGAAATTCCTGGAAGATGACCTCAAGATGCTCGGAGGCGATGCCGATCCCCGTATCGGTAACGCTCAGGCGCACCCGGTCGTTGGCCCGGCAGGCGCGCACACTGATCTGCCCTTGTTCGGTGAACTTGATCGCGTTGCTGAGCAGATTGGTCACGATCTGCTCCAGGCGCGCCTTGTTGCCCTGCGCCAGGGGAAGATCGGGGGCGATGTCCAGTTCAAAGGCCAGCCCGCGCTCGCGGATCTGTGGCTGGAGTTGCCCGATGACATTGGCGACGACATGACGCACGTTCACCGGCTGTATCTCGACGTGCAAGTGGCCGGCCTCGGCGCGGGTAAAGTCGAGAATGTCGTTGATCATGCGCAAGAGCGTGGTGCTGCTCAGATGCATATAGCGGAGCGGTTCGGTGAAACGCTCATCGAGCGTGCCGTAGATCCCGCGCCGGAACAACTCGATGTACCCGATAATCGAGGTCAGGGGATTGCGGAGTTCGTGGCTGACGCTGGCGAGAAACGAGGTCTTCAGACGGTCGGTCTGGCGCACCTCGTCGTACAGCCTCGCGCGCACCACGGCGTCGGTGATCAACTCACCGATGGTCTCCGCGACGCGGGGCAG
>Ga0308418_1000865_pt1 | contig 16557 bp, 19 predicted proteins | sample HotsprSampleR4cd_FD_203517 | JGI IMG/M metagenome (GOLD analysis project Ga0308418, IMG submission 203517) | Hot spring phototrophic mat microbial communities from Mushroom Spring, Yellowstone National Park, Wyoming, United States - 20090729_R4cd ... | reverse complement strand
TGTTATCAACTGATAGTTTCAGTGCTCTTCAACGAGCCGAAATTGCTGAAATCGTATGATTGACGCTTACACGTACAAATTAGTTGAGTTTCAGTGCTCTTCAACGAGCCGAAATTGCTGAAATTCGATAACCAAACCCTGCCGAATGTATGCCTGCGTCGGTTTCAGTGCTCTTCAACGAGCCGAAATTGCTGAAATCAGAACTGGAAAAAGCGGAAGCAATCCAGCGCTTGACGTTTCAGTGCTCTTCAACGAGCCGAAATTGCTGAAATTATTTCCAAAGCGCCGAACCGCGTGTACGGACAGTATCCGTTTCAGTGCTCTTCAACGAGCCGAAATTGCTGAAATTTGCGGGCGCGCCGTCGCTGGGCGCGGCGCTGATCGAGTTTCAGTTCTCTTCAACGAGCCGAAATTGCTGAAATACCGGAAGATTTGACGAAGCGCGAACTGGTCAAAGGTTTCAGTGCTCTTCAACGAGCCGAAATTGCTGAAATATAGTGGATGTTGTCAAATACGGCGAGCGGGCGTATGAGTTTCAGTGCTCTTCAACGAGCCGAAATTGCTGAAATGGAAAGAGCGGGAAGGTCACAAATCTTTACCGGGTGCGTTTCAGTGCTCTTCAACGAGCCGAAATTGCTGAAATGCTCCAGTATCAACCGCACATCGTCCGGCAACGCCGAGTTTCAGTGCTCTTCAACGAGCCGAAATTGCTGAAATTTGACGGTCGAACTCGACAATTCGCGCTACGAACTGAGTTTCAGTGCTCTTCAACGAGCCGAAATTGCTGAAATCTGCCGCGCCGGTAAGTGACGCGATATACACGCCGGAGTTTCAGTGCTCTTCAACGAGCCGAAATTGCTGAAATCTGGAAGCCGGTCGGCGAGGGGATTATGGCGGGCAGCGTTTCAGTGCTCTTCAACGAGCCGAAATTGCTGAAATCGGTAAAGATAGACGATGTTGAGTTGACCCGCCCAAGGTTTCAGTGCTCTTCAACGAGCCGAAATTGCTGAAATCGTGATCGTCGCATAGTCGCTGCTCCCGCCGACGAGTTTCAGTGCTCTTCAACGAGCCGAAATTGCTGAAATCCAGACGGATCGTTGCGTGAATGATGTCATCTGGAGTTTCAGTGCTCTTCAACGAGCCGAAATTGCTGAAATGCGATCTTCAGGTGCGGGTGTATCCGACCGGTCAGCGTTTCAGTGCTCTTCAACGAGCCGAAATTGCTGAAATATACAGCAACGTCGGCGACGTAATGACGTTCCAGAGTTTCAGTGCTCTTCAACGAGCCGAAATTGCTGAAATGCGACCGCAAATCGTCCGTTTTGCCGTCGTTGTGATGTTTCAGTGCTCTTCAACGAGCCGAAATTGCTGAAATACAGATGGTGATGCTTACGCCCCATCCCTCGCGGGTGTTTCAGTGCTCTTCAACGAGCCGAAATTGCTGAAATGTAATCAATCACTCAGTCACGAAGGAGACCAATTAGTTTCAGTGCTCTTCAACGAGCCGAAATTGCTGAAATGCGGAGATCAACAATCTAACCTCCGGCGCAATCGACGAGGTTTCAGTGCTCTTCAACGAGCCGAAATTGCTGAAATCGCGCGGGCGTTATCCGCAAACCAATTCGAAAGTATGTTTCAGTGCTCTTCAACGAGCCGAAATTGCTGAAATCGAGTTGATGCTACGCACCGGCGAAACCGTCCCCAACGTTTCAGTGCTCTTCAACGAGCCGAAATTGCTGAAATATCACCGCCAATCAAATACGAGATCGTCAACGACTTAGAGTTTCAGTGCTCTTCAACGAGCCGAAATTGCTGAAATCGCCCCAGCGGGCGGCTGAGGCGCGCGGTCGGCGAGAGTTTCAGTGCTCTTCAACGAGCCGAAATTGCTGAAATCGCTGCGCGAATTCGCGGGGATCGACCTGCCCGCCGGTTTCAGTGCTCTTCAACGATCCGAAATTGCTGAAATTCATCAATTGGAAAAGCGGCATCGGCGAGCCTCACTAGTTTCAGTGCTCTTCAACGAGCCGAAATTGCTGAAATATATGTCGTGGGACGGCTCCTTGGTTGGCGATCTGAGTTTCAGTGCTCTTCAACGAGCCGAAATTGCTGAAATCGTGCGCGTGCGCGTCGGCGTGCGCGTGCCGGGCGTCTGTTTCAGTGCTCTTCAACGAGCCGAAATTGCTGAAATTCACTCTTGCCGTACGAGCGGCGCGTTGTCACGCTGGCGTTTCAGTGCTCTTCAACGAGCCGAAATTGCTGAAATCAGGTGTTGTGACAGCGCTGAACAAACAGAAACCAGTTTCAGTGCTCTTCAACGAGCCGAAATTGCTGAAATGGAAAGAGCGGGAAGGTCACAAATCTTTACCGGGTGCGTTTCAGTGCTCTTCAACGAGCCGAAATTGCTGAAATTGGTCGATTACGTCGCGTATGCCGGAATTGTCCAGCGTTTCAGTGCTCTTCAACGAGCCGAAATTGCTGAAATCTTTGAATACATCGCCGCACTATCCGAACGACTACGGTTTCAGTGCTCTTCAACGAGCCGAAATTGCTGAAATTTCAGTGAACACGTGCGGTTCCTCAAGCGTCAGTCGGTCGTTTCAGTGCTCTTCAACGAGCCGAAATTGCTGAAATTCACGCCCGTCCACCGTATACGTCACCCCACCGATGTTTCAGTGCTCTTCAACGAGCCGAAATTGCTGAAATGGTTTTTCAACGCAAACGTTACGGCGGATACGGACAGTTTCAGTGCTCTTCAACGAGCCGAAATTGCTGAAATTCAGCCCGTTCGTTGAGATCGCGGCGGGTACGTAATGTTTCAGTGCTCTTCAACGAGCCGAAATTGCTGAAATTGGACGCGCGTGCTGTGAGGGTGAGTGATGTACGCGACGCGTTTCAGTGCTCTTCAACGAGCCGAAATTGCTGAAATGAACTCTACGTCAGGCGCAACTGAGTTGACAGATAGTTTCAGTGCTCTTCAACGAGCCGAAATTGCTGAAATCCAGGGCGGAAACGCGATTATTATGGCGCAAGCGAGTTTCAGTGCTCTTCAACGAGCCGAAATTGCTGAAATTGAACTTTTGACGCGATTTTGCTCAAAAAATTGCTGAGTTTCAGTGCTCTTCAACGAGCCGAAATTGCTGAAATAAAATACTTGACAACCCTACAGAAGAAGTGTTATAAGTTTCAGTGCTCTTCAACGAGCCGAAATTGCTGAAATGAATCGCATTTGGTCGATGCCAACATCTACGACACGCGTTTCAGTGCTCTTCAACGAGCCGAAATTGCTGAAATTTTTGATCTCACTCGACAGCGCGAGATGCCGGAACGGTTTCAGTGCTCTTCAACGAGCCGAAATTGCTGAAATACCGTCGGTCAGTTTGACGCTGACGGTCGTATAGGGTTTCAGTGCTCTTCAACGAGCCGAAATTGCTGAAATCCGCGTATCGGGTTGAGCGCCAACTCGAGCAGCGCGGCGTTTCAGTGCTCTTCAACGAGCCGAAATTGCTGAAATACGGCTCTGCCCCGCCCGCCCCGGCGCGCAGGGGGTACGTTTCAGTGCTCTTCAACGAGCCGAAATTGCTGAAATGGTGGATAGGGTTGTTGTTTCCACATACGTACCGGATGTTTCAGTGCTCTTCAACGAGCCGAAATTGCTGAAATGCGATCCGTCGCTCTCCCGCCTTTTGACTTCCACCGTTTCAGTGCTCTTCAACGAGCCGAAATTGCTGAAATTGTACACGCGAACAGTGAAAACTTCTCCTGATTGGAGTTTCAGTGCTCTTCAACGAGCCGAAATTGCTGAAATTACTTGAGGGAACAGAAGGACAGCCCGACGAGTCGGGGTTTCAGTGCTCTTCAACGAGCCGAAATTGCTGAAATCGTCACACCGATCGCCAGCGCCAAAACGCCGACAAAGTTTCAGTGCTCTTCAACGAGCCGAAATTGCTGAAATCTTACCATCTGCCCGGAACTCGAAAACATCTATATGAAGTTTCAGTGCTCTTCAACGAGCCGAAATTGCTGAAATCGCCGCAAAGCGCCTGCGGCAACCCTACCGCGACCGTTTCAGTGCTCTTCAACGAGCCGAAATTGCTGAAATGAAGTACATCCCCGGCGACGGGCTGGAGTACAATAAGGTTTCAGTGCTCTTCAACGAGCCGAAATTGCTGAAATCGGAAGCGGAGGCGGACGGTGAGCGTCAGTGGCAAAAGTTTCAGTGCTCTTCAACGAGCCGAAATTGCTGAAATGTCAAGAACGGGACCGCAACGGCGCTCTGGTGATCAGTTTCAGTGCTCTTCAACGAGCCGAAATTGCTGAAATGCAGTTCAACATCTTTGAGCGCGTACTCGACCTGCGCCGTTTCAGTGCTCTTCAACGAGCCGAAATTGCTGAAATCTGCTGTTGTGACATCTGCTGCTACTGCTGCATACTAGGGTTTCAGTGCTCTTCAACGAGCCGAAATTGCTGAAATCTCTACGTTCTTCTTTGGCTCTCGCTTGCGGCGCTGGGTTTCAGTGCTCTTCAACGAGCCGAAATTGCTGAAATACCAAACCTCACATCAGCTCAGCGACCGGAACACGGTTTCAGTGCTCTTCAACGAGCCGAAATTGCTGAAATTGACGAGTCGTCGCGCCGTCTGCGAGCTTGCGAGCAGGTTTCAGTGCTCTTCAACGAGCCGAAATTGCTGAAATCGGCGCTGATTGAGCACCAGGCGCTCGAGCGCGCGCGTTTCAGTGCTCTTCAACGAGCCGAAATTGCTGAAATGGAATCGCGTACGCCGCATACCTCAGCGAGCCGACGTTTCAGTGCTCTTCAACGAGCCGAAATTGCTGAAATGTCATCCCGAAGCTCTACCGCGCGCGCGCCGTCCTTGTTTCAGTGCTCTTCAACGAGCCGAAATTGCTGAAATCCAGGCGGATGTTTGTGATCGTCTCTTTGTCTATTCGTTTCAGTGCTCTTCAACGAGCCGAAATTGCTGAAATCAGGCGAGCCGGACCGAGGCGCCACAATCCTAGGGAAAGTTTCAGTGCTCTTCAACGAGCCGAAATTGCTGAAATCATTCAATTCATCCCCGAAGCCGAACCACAGCGTAAGTTTCAGTGCTCTTCAACGAGCCGAAATTGCTGAAATCCGCCACGCGGCGCGGGCGTTGCTGAGGCGTGCGCGTTTCAGTGCTCTTCAACGAGCCGAAATTGCTGAAATGTTGGCGCGCGGCGATGTGCAGTTACTCAACGTGAGTGTTTCAGTGCTCTTCAACGAGCCGAAATTGCTGAAATATGGGAGGCGCGACCGACGCGACGCTTGCGCTTGCGGGTTTCAGTGCTCTTCAACGAGCCGAAATTGCTGAAATGCGGCATCAGGACGCGCGCGAGTCGGTGGAGATAGGAGTTTCAGTGCTCTTCAACGAGCCGAAATTGCTGAAATCACTCACGTCACCAGACACGATATGGATCCACTTCCGTTTCAGTGCTCTTCAACGAGCCGAAATTGCTGAAATCCATCAAACTCGCCGCCGGATGGGATGGCACACCAAGTTTCAGTGCTCTTCAACGAGCCGAAATTGCTGAAATCGTAATGTGTGTGACGCAAAAAGCACACTGCGGCGGTAGCGTTTCAGTGCTCTTCAACGAGCCGAAATTGCTGAAATCCAAGAGCATCATCCCGACCTCTGCGTAGAGACCGCGGTTTCAGTGCTCTTCAACGAGCCGAAATTGCTGAAATCCAGCAGATACGCGAATACTTCAATTGCCAGATTCGGTTTCAGTGCTCTTCAACGAGCCGAAATTGCTGAAATCTCTGCCATCTGACCAAGTCGGTGTTCGGGATGTGATCGTTTCAGTGCTCTTCAACGAGCCGAAATTGCTGAAATGCATTTTGCGTCACACACATCACGGGCATTGTCGGGGTTTCAGTGCTCTTCAACGAGCCGAAATTGCTGAAATTGTACTTGTACCCAATGACCGGGATGGTTATCGCTTCGTTTCAGTGCTCTTCAACGAGCCGAAATTGCTGAAATCTAACGCGCGAGCGATTGATAGATAGATACCTAGCCAGTTTCAGTGCTCTTCAACGAGCCGAAATTGCTGAAATCGGTGCTCGCGTTCGTCCGGCTGCCGGTCACGTTGGGTTTCAGTGCTCTTCAACGAGCCGAAATTGCTGAAATCGTTCCCAACCCGCACCCGTACGACCAACGGGACACGTTTCAGTGCTCTTCAACGAGCCGAAATTGCTGAAATCGCACCGTCCGCGAGGATCAGCGGCGCGTTGACGAGGTTTCAGTGCTCTTCAACGAGCCGAAATTGCTGAAATGGCAAAAACACCACACCCTCTTTGTCTGCGAGGTACGGTTTCAGTGCTCTTCAACGAGCCGAAATTGCTGAAATAGCACTGCGCAGATTGCTATTGGAGTTCGCTCGAATGTTTCAGTGCTCTTCAACGAGCCGAAATTGCTGAAATGGTTGGGTTAGTCTTTTATCCAGCGCGACCAGAACCAGTTTCAGTGCTCTTCAACGAGCCGAAATTGCTGAAATTGCGAACCCAACGCACGCCGCGCCTTTTGTTGTAGAAGTGTCAGTGCTCTTCAACGAGCCGAAATTGCTGAAATGGTTCGTGTCGGGGCATATGACGCGCAGGTACGTAAATGTTTCAGTGCTCTTCAACGAGCCGAAATTGCTGAAATCCTCATACTCAAAGATTTCTGCGGTAGCATCATAACCTGTTTCAGTGCTCTTCAACGAGCCGAAATTGCTGAAATCGAGCATGCGGGTACCCAGAGTTACGCCGATGGCCAGTTTCAGTGCTCTTCAACGAGCCGAAATTGCTGAAATCGTCGCCCGGCCCGTCGGTCGATTGCACCGACTGGGGTTTCAGTGCTCTTCAACGAGCCGAAATTGCTGAAATCATCATTCTGATCACGTCCCGAACGTCGACGCGGTCCGCGTTTCAGTGCTCTTCAACGAGCCGAAATTGCTGAAATGTAGGTGCGCCCACGGTTGGCGCGCCCCACCAGACGTTTCAGTGCTCTTCAACGAGCCGAAATTGCTGAAATTTGCGTACACGAGAGACCACAACATGCGTCCAACCCGGTTTCAGTGCTCTTCAACGAGCCGAAATTGCTGAAATCTATAACGAAAACTTATAGTCGTGCGATTACGGGCGGTTTCAGTGCTCTTCAACGAGCCGAAATTGCTGAAATCGAACCACCAGTTCGACCGAGACGTCACGAAGTTCCGCGTTTCAGTGCTCTTCAACGAGCCGAAATTGCTGAAATTAATGTGGGGAAATGTGCATCAGCGGAAATACTTCGGTTTCAGTGCTCTTCAACGAGCCGAAATTGCTGAAATGTCGATCTGATGGACGCGGAGTCTCCCGCGACGCGCGTTTCAGTGCTCTTCAACGAGCCGAAATTGCTGAAATTGCCCAGGAGCGCCCAGGGCGTGCGGTCACCTGGTGAGTTTCAGTGCTCTTCAACGAGCCGAAATTGCTGAAATCGATACGGATGCGCATTGTGGTACTCCTATCATTCAGGTTTCAGTGCTCTTCAACGAGCCGAAATTGCTGAAATTATCGTCAAGATGACCCGATAGAGAGACGAAAAAGAGTTTCAGTGCTCTTCAACGAGCCGAAATTGCTGAAATGCGATGTCTTCGCTATCGTCCAGCGCGTACAGCTGAAGTTTCAGTGCTCTTCAACGAGCCGAAATTGCTGAAATTCTGAAACTTGCAATCCTACAACACGTCTGATACTTGTGTTTCAGTGCTCTTCAACGAGCCGAAATTGCTGAAATGTCGCTTGCAGGTACGGGTTGGCGATCATCAACACCTGGTTTCAGTGCTCTTCAACGAGCCGAAATTGCTGAAATCTATGCAAACAGCAAGATCAGCCGCGCGGCAATGTGTTTCAGTGCTCTTCAACGAGCCGAAATTGCTGAAATCGCGTCGCCGTCGCCGGTGAACACGCCAACCCAACTGGCGTTTCAGTGCTCTTCAACGAGCCGAAATTGCTGAAATGGTGACGACACCAGCAAGTTCACAATTATCGAAATCACGTTTCAGTGCTCTTCAACGAGCCGAAATTGCTGAAATTTTTTATTTTCCCTCTTGACAACCGCGCTTCGGTGGTTTCAGTGCTCTTCAACGAGCCGAAATTGCTGAAATACAGATCGGCGCGCGCGTGGTATACTCAGTGCGTAGTGTTTCAGTGCTCTTCAACGAGCCGAAATTGCTGAAATACAATGCGCGTACATTTCGTTTGGGAAGGCGTAAAAGTTTCAGTGCTCTTCAACGAGCCGAAATTGCTGAAATCTAACCACGCCGTGATATTCCGGTTCAGCAGCCTGGGTTTCAGTGCTCTTCAACGAGCCGAAATTGCTGAAATGGGACGGTCTGGGACGGGGACGGTCTGGGACGGGGACGTTTCAGTGCTCTTCAACGAGCCGAAATTGCTGAAATACCGCGAGTCGAAAGACTACGCGGTTGAGTATCGCGTTTCAGTGCTCTTCAACGAGCCGAAATTGCTGAAATTCAACCCGCACCGCTACCTCACCACCGCCCACACACAGCGTTTCAGTGCTCTTCAACGAGCCGAAATTGCTGAAATCGTCGTCATCCTCGCGTGGGCGCTGCGCGAGTTCGCGGTTTCAGTGCTCTTCAACGAGCCGAAATTGCTGAAATTGCAAGCGGGCGTCGAAGCGCAGCTGCGCATCGCAGGTTTCAGTGCTCTTCAACGAGCCGAAATTGCTGAAATACAAACAGAAACCGCCGGACGCGCGTCCGGCGGTTCGTTTCAGTGCTCTTCAACGAGCCGAAATTGCTGAAATCAGACTTAGCGTACCGCCGCCACGTATCAGCGAGCCGTTTCAGTGCTCTTCAACGAGCCGAAATTGCTGAAATTGTACGGCACGTATGTGTACGGCCGCCATACGCCCGTTTCAGTGCTCTTCAACGAGCCGAAATTGCTGAAATTTACCCACGAGCGCCAGGATCTGCGCCACCAGCGACGTTTCAGTGCTCTTCAACGAGCCGAAATTGCTGAAATCCAGACCCCGATATAGTGCCAGTACAGGCCAGACCCAGTTTCAGTGCTCTTCAACGAGCCGAAATTGCTGAAATGCTAGTATGCCCGTCGTGCGCGGTACGGCTGGCGTGCGTTTCAGTGCTCTTCAACGAGCCGAAATTGCTGAAATCGTCCAGCGATCCAGGTAGTAGCACAGGCGATAAAAGTTTCAGTGCTCTTCAACGAGCCGAAATTGCTGAAATTGGGTGATGCGCCACGTCGCCCGCCTGCTTCTGAGGTTTCAGTGCTCTTCAACGAGCCGAAATTGCTGAAATAATGTCTTCGCTGTCGGTGTTGTAGTCGTAGTTGTGTGTTTCAGTGCTCTTCAACGAGCCGAAATTGCTGAAATCGTCGTCTGCGTCGAGATCGAGCGACGCGAAGGCGGCGTTTCAGTGCTCTTCAACGAGCCGAAATTGCTGAAATTCTCACACTCACTCGCAGCAGTGACCGAACGCTGGATGTTTCAGTGCTCTTCAACGAGCCGAAATTGCTGAAATCGCGCAGCGCTTTCGCCAGTTCGCGGCGGCGGTCGGTGTTTCAGTGCTCTTCAACGAGCCGAAATTGCTGAAATCGGCGGGCGACGCGCGGGTGTATCTGATCGTCTTCGAGTTTCAGTGCTCTTCAACGAGCCGAAATTGCTGAAATCAAAGTCGTTCCACCACACCTGGACACAGCGCAGACGTTGTTTCAGTGCTCTTCAACGAGCCGAAATTGCTGAAATCAGAGAGCGGCATCGGTTTGCCAGATTTCGATCTCCAGTTTCAGTGCTCTTCAACGAGCCGAAATTGCTGAAATGCGATTGAGGCGGTGAGCGCCCCGCTTGTCCCGGCGGTTTCAGTGCTCTTCAACGAGCCGAAATTGCTGAAATCGTAGATCGCGTCAACGTCGTAGATATTCGCCGGTGGTTTCAGTGCTCTTCAACGAGCCGAAATTGCTGAAATTGCTGGTCGACTATGTGGCGTATGCGTCGGTGGTGCAGCGTTTCAGTGCTCTTCAACGAGCCGAAATTGCTGAAATTTCTGGACGCGAGCGAGCGCAAAATCGCGTTCCCGCGTTTCAGTGCTCTTCAACGAGCCGAAATTGCTGAAATCGGCCGTCGGTGCGCGCGCCACCGCACGCGCTTTAAAGTTTCAGTGCTCTTCAACGAGCCGAAATTGCTGAAATTGCTCGGCGTTGCCTGCCGTTCTGCCTGGCTCCCCGTTTCAGTGCTCTTCAACGAGCCGAAATTGCTGAAATCGCGGCCGGCGTGTGGTGTGGGGCGTCGTCTACGACGGTTTCAGTGCTCTTCAACGAGCCGAAATTGCTGAAATTCAGGGGCGCGAGCGTATAGCGGGGCACGGGGGAGGGGTTTCAGTGCTCTTCAACGAGCCGAAATTGCTGAAATCGCGCGTGGACGTAGGGAGCGCGGTCCAGGTCGGCGAGTTTCAGTGCTCTTCAACGAGCCGAAATTGCTGAAATCCAGTACGTCGCACGCCGAGCCGGGCGAAAAACCGCAGTTTCAGTGCTCTTCAACGAGCCGAAATTGCTGAAATTCACCGATAACGTCGAGATCGTATGAATTACTCCCACGTTTCAGTGCTCTTCAACGAGCCGAAATTGCTGAAATAGTTGACGCCTGAAACAATCGCGCGCCTGGTGCGGCGTTTCAGTGCTCTTCAACGAGCCGAAATTGCTGAAATGGAGCACGACGCCGACGATACGGAGAAAATCAATCCACGTTTCAGTGCTCTTCAACGAGCCGAAATTGCTGAAATATCGTTGCTGACGGCGTGACCTATCCTGCGTCGCTGCGTTTCAGTGCTCTTCAACGAGCCGAAATTGCTGAAATCGCGCAAGACTCCTGCCAGTCGCGCGCCGAATTTCTGTTGTTTCAGTGCTCTTCAACGAGCCGAAATTGCTGAAATGAACGCGGCTTGTTCGTCAAACGATTTCATCGAAGTTTCAGTGCTCTTCAACGAGCCGAAATTGCTGAAATTTTTCAATAACGATTTCGCGCGTAGGGCGCGGGGCTGGTTTCAGTGCTCTTCAACGAGCCGAAATTGCTGAAATGTTAGTCATCAAGTAGGAGGAGACGAAGGAGATGAGTTTCAGTGCTCTTCAACGAGCCGAAATTGCTGAAATGCGGTCTACAAAAGCAGCAAAGCGCTTGACGAGACCTCGTTTCAGTGCTCTTCAACGAGCCGAAATTGCTGAAATTCAACCAGATCGGGGTTTCGCGCAGCCGCCCGAAGGTTTCAGTGCTCTTCAACGAGCCGAAATTGCTGAAATCGTTCGCGTTGGGGGTTAGTTGTGTTTGACGAACGGTTTCAGTGCTCTTCAACGAGCCGAAATTGCTGAAATATTGTCACTCGTTGAACGCCGCACCGTCGCCCAGCGCGTTTCAGTGCTCTTCAACGAGCCGAAATTGCTGAAATGCGGCGATGATTAGGCGCGGAACGCTGTTGCGGGTGTTTCAGTGCTCTTCAACGAGCCGAAATTGCTGAAATGTTCAACGATGTCAACAAGCGTGCTAAACGACATCGGTTTCAGTGCTCTTCAACGAGCCGAAATTGCTGAAATTTTGGTCTCAACGTACACGTTGATCTCGCGTTCGAGCGTTTCAGTGCTCTTCAACGAGCCGAAATTGCTGAAATATTCGCGCATCCCACATCATATGCTCGCGTCCGAATGTTTCAGTGCTCTTCAACGAGCCGAAATTGCTGAAATCCAGGGCGGGAACGCGGTCATTATGGCGCAAGCAAGTTTCAGTGCTCTTCAACGAGCCGAAATTGCTGAAATGACGTTGAGAGCGGGATCGGCGTCCTCGTCAATCTGGGTTTCAGTGCTCTTCAACGAGCCGAAATTGCTGAAATGCTGCTTGCGGAAGCGTACCCGGGGCGCGTCGAAAGTTTCAGTGCTCTTCAACGAGCCGAAATTGCTGAAATGCGACCAGCGTACCGTTCGCCACACGAACGCCCGCGTGTTTCAGTGCTCTTCAACGAGCCGAAATTGCTGAAATAACCTCAGGAGCACGCGCGTACGGAACCAGCAACGAGTTTCAGTGCTCTTCAACGAGCCGAAATTGCTGAAATCAAGAAATCGCCGAACGATGCGTCGTCTTCCGCAGGTTTCAGTGCTCTTCAACGAGCCGAAATTGCTGAAATCGCTGCCCGCCGCGTATACCGAACTGGTGTTGTGCCGTTTCAGTGCTCTTCAACGAGCCGAAATTGCTGAAATCCCTACGAACTCACGCAGCGCCCACGTGAGAATGATGAGTTTCAGTGCTCTTCAACGAGCCGAAATTGCTGAAATGTGCGTTGACGCAACCCGCTGGAACGAACTGGCGGACGGTTTCAGTGCTCTTCAACGAGCCGAAATTGCTGAAATCTCCTTCCCGAAAAACAACTTCGCAAGAACAGGAGACGTTTCAGTGCTCTTCAACGAGCCGAAATTGCTGAAATCGCCCGCCAGCCGCAGCGCTGTCCTCGGATCGAGACGTTTCAGTGCTCTTCAACGAGCCGAAATTGCTGAAATACTATTAATCGCGCCGCCGCTCGCTCACGCTCGCAGAGTTTCAGTGCTCTTCAACGAGCCGAAATTGCTGAAATCCGCGCCGTCCGCGAGGATGAGCGGTGCGTTGACCAGGTTTCAGTGCTCTTCAACGAGCCGAAATTGCTGAAATTTGGGCGTCCGCTGGTCGCCGCGCGGGCTAACCTCGTTTCAGTGCTCTTCAACGAGCCGAAATTGCTGAAATGTTGTGACGGCTGCTACTGCTGTACACTAGGGGGCGTTTCAGTGCTCTTCAACGAGCCGAAATTGCTGAAATACCCTTCCGGCGCGCTGTAGCGGGCGCGACCGGACGGTTTCAGTGCTCTTCAACGAGCCGAAATTGCTGAAATGCTAAAAACGTCGCTCAAGAACATCTTGCAAGCGAATGTTTCAGTGCTCTTCAACGAGCCGAAATTGCTGAAATTCACGCCGTTCGTCAAGCGCGATTAGTGAACCAAGAAGTTTCAGTGCTCTTCAACGAGCCGAAATTGCTGAAATCCAGCCAATCCACTATCCAGCGCAGCTGAGGACTGGAGTTTCAGTGCTCTTCAACGAGCCGAAATTGCTGAAATCCCGCCTGGTCGTGGTATACAACGACCGGTGGGAGTCCGTTTCAGTGCTCTTCAACGAGCCGAAATTGCTGAAATTGTTTTGTTGTATATACGCAACCTAACCCGTGAAGGTTTCAGTGCTCTTCAACGAGCCGAAATTGCTGAAATCGTAATCGTGTAACGGTACGGGTTGCCGGTGATCCAGTTTCAGTGCTCTTCAACGAGCCGAAATTGCTGAAATTCCTCGCACTTCGGGCGGTGCTTCTTACCGACTTCGTGTTTCAGTGCTCTTCAACGAGCCGAAATTGCTGAAATTTGACGCGCATAATGCACTCCTAGTCTAGCACGAGATGTTTCAGTGCTCTTCAACGAGCCGAAATTGCTGAAATTCGTAGGAAAATCATCTACAAACAATTCTTCATCAGGTTTCAGTGCTCTTCAACGAGCCGAAATTGCTGAAATCCTTATTCGATTCGTGTGGCGGTTTGGAACTACAGGTTTCAGTGCTCTTCAACGAGCCGAAATTGCTGAAATCCGCCGCAAGCCAGCCCGCCAACTCGCCGCGCGTCGGTTTCAGTGCTCTTCAACGAGCCGAAATTGCTGAAATCTGCCGCAACCACTGCTCGAACCGCGAGCGCTCCGCGTGTTTCAGTGCTCTTCAACGAGCCGAAATTGCTGAAATGACGATGTGTCGTTCGAGTTTGTTTTGCCCACGCCCGGTTTCAGTGCTCTTCAACGAGCCGAAATTGCTGAAATCGTGGCACCAACACCGAATGCAGAACCTCGTAAGCCGTTTCAGTGCTCTTCAACGAGCCGAAATTGCTGAAATATCGTCTTGGACGCGCTCCCCGCGCGACTGAACACGAGTTTCAGTGCTCTTCAACGAGCCGAAATTGCTGAAATCCAGCAGGTAAGCGAACACCTCCAGCGCCAAACTCGAGTTTCAGTGCTCTTCAACGAGCCGAAATTGCTGAAATTCCATGTAGACGTGAAAAAAAATGACTGCTAAAATCAGTTTCAGTGCTCTTCAACGAGCCGAAATTGCTGAAATCTGGAGCAAGTGGCGGTCGGCGCGCTGCGGCAAATGTTTCAGTGCTCTTCAACGAGCCGAAATTGCTGAAATGTTAGGCTGCGTATATACAACAAAACAGCAGAGAGGTTTCAGTGCTCTTCAACGAGCCGAAATTGCTGAAATGTGGACGGTATGCCCATCGTGCCGGCACAGGCGTGTCAGTTTCAGTGCTCTTCAACGAGCCGAAATTGCTGAAATCTGGAATGCGATAGCAATCGACCGATATGCGCAAAGAGTTTCAGTGCTCTTCAACGAGCCGAAATTGCTGAAATGGCGAATGAAACTACGCTCGGTGTCCAGCGTTTTGTAGTTTCAGTGCTCTTCAACGAGCCGAAATTGCTGAAATAGTGCGCGTTTTGCGTCACTCATTTGACCGGTCTAGTGGTTTCAGTGCTCTTCAACGAGCCGAAATTGCTGAAATGGAAGATCGTGCCGTCCGGCACCCGGAAGTACCGGCCGTTTCAGTGCTCTTCAACGAGCCGAAATTGCTGAAATGTTTTTCGACGCGAAGGGCGCGTTTATCGGAATGGAAGGTTTCAGTGCTCTTCAACGAGCCGAAATTGCTGAAATTACCTCGGCACCGCGGAGGGCGGCTGGTACGGGTCACGTTTCAGTGCTCTTCAACGAGCCGAAATTGCTGAAATCTATAACGAAAACTTATATTCAGTTGTCAGTGTCGGGTTTCAGTGCTCTTCAACGAGCCGAAATTGCTGAAATCTGCTGGCTGTGGCGCGGGCTAACGGGCTGCGCAAGTTTCAGTGCTCTTCAACGAGCCGAAATTGCTGAAATCGCCGCACGCGGTCAACATCGCCGTGTGGGACTACGTTTCAGTGCTCTTCAACGAGCCGAAATTGCTGAAATTGATGCTGAAAAAGATGATTGATGCTTATACTTTCAAGTGTTTCAGTGCTCTTCAACGAGCCGAAATTGCTGAAATAGAAATGTGTTTGTTTGTTCGGCGCACTACAGATTTTGTTTCAGTGCTCTTCAACGAGCCGAAATTGCTGAAATTCAGCACAAGATAGGGCGTGCAAACCGTCCAGCACGGTTTCAGTGCTCTTCAACGAGCCGAAATTGCTGAAATGCGTCTGGACTAACGCACGATAAAGTGCGGTATAGGTTTCAGTGCTCTTCAACGAGCCGAAATTGCTGAAATGTATTCCCAACAGTAGCGACGTAGCGCGTCTTGACGTTTCAGTGCTCTTCAACGAGCCGAAATTGCTGAAATTGACTACAATCCTTTCTACCGGCTCCAAAGTGACGACAGTTTCAGTGCTCTTCAACGAGCCGAAATTGCTGAAATTACACACCTCCTAAAGCATTGATAGCGCCCCTGGTTGTTTCAGTGCTCTTCAACGAGCCGAAATTGCTGAAATCAATCTTGAAAACAATTTTGGAAATAAGCAACACAAGTTTCAGTGCTCTTCAACGAGCCGAAATTGCTGAAATCCCTCGTTCGCGAGCGCCGCCAGCGCCCTCGCGGTCGCGTTTCAGTGCTCTTCAACGAGCCGAAATTGCTGAAATCATCCAGAAAGAGATTGACAACATCCTGGTCGTTTGTTTCAGTGCTCTTCAACGAGCCGAAATTGCTGAAATCCACGACTCGCAATCGGCGCGCGCGTGACGACAGGCGTTTCAGTGCTCTTCAACGAGCCGAAATTGCTGAAATGCCGCTGCGCCGCCAGACGAACCGCGCCCACCCGGACGTTTCAGTGCTCTTCAACGAGCCGAAATTGCTGAAATCGAGTCGGTAAAGTCACCGACAAAATCAGTCAAAAGCAGTTTCAGTGCTCTTCAACGAGCCGAAATTGCTGAAATGGTGATAATCGCACTTTTGTCGGTCAATCAACAGATGTTTCAGTGCTCTTCAACGAGCCGAAATTGCTGAAATCTACCTGCATAGTTCCACACGACCAACCCAACGTTAAAGTTTCAGTGCTCTTCAACGAGCCGAAATTGCTGAAATCGACGCGCAGCGCGTTGAAGCAATAGGCGTCGCCGGGTTTCAGTGCTCTTCAACGAGCCGAAATTGCTGAAATCGACCCCCGTTGACGTGTGGCGATCGACAATGCGACACCAGTTTCAGTGCTCTTCAACGAGCCGAAATTGCTGAAATAATGGCGCGGATTACGTTCGGAGGCACGCAAGGCGAGTTTCAGTGCTCTTCAACGAGCCGAAATTGCTGAAATTCTCTATCGCGATAGCGTCATTGAGCGCGCTGGAAGGTTTCAGTGCTCTTCAACGAGCCGAAATTGCTGAAATCCCAACCTCCGCTCCCTTCCCCACCAGTGTTCCAGACCCCAACACCCGCACGTCGCCGCTCCTGAGCCTTCCTGTCGCTTCATCTCAACA
>Ga0308418_1000864_pt1 | contig 16559 bp, 16 predicted proteins | sample HotsprSampleR4cd_FD_203517 | JGI IMG/M metagenome (GOLD analysis project Ga0308418, IMG submission 203517) | Hot spring phototrophic mat microbial communities from Mushroom Spring, Yellowstone National Park, Wyoming, United States - 20090729_R4cd ... | reverse complement strand
ATGCCCCCAGACGCCGTCCAGCGAAAGGCACGCCAATCCCATAAGGCGTTCTGAGCCCAGCCGACCACCACGGCGCCGTCGGCGGAAACACCATAAGCCGCGCTCCAATCGCCGCCCAGCGTGCCGAAGTCCTGCATCCCACCATCCACCGTCCAGCGAAAGGCACGAGGATACCCTGCGGCGTTGTTAGCCCAGCCGACCACCACGGTGCCGTCGGCGGAAACACCATAAGCCTCGCTCCAATCGCCGCCCAGTGTGCCGAGGTCTTGCATCCCACCCGATGCCGTCCAGCGAAAGGCACGATCCAACCCTGCGGCGTTGCGAGCCCTGCCGACCACCACGGCGCCGTCGGCGGAAACACCAAAAGCCTCGCTTCTATTGCCGCCCGGCAGCGTGCCGAGCCAAGTCAGGGACTGCGACCAGCCCGCGGTCGCGATTAACGACAGAACGCACGCGCTTAGCAGCGCGTTGAACCGATTTTGCGTGTAGCACATATCATTTACCTCCTTCAGTCAGATTGCCGTGCGTCTCTGCTGGCGTAAGGCTATGCTATTATAGCACATCCTGTGGGATGTCAAGGCTGCGGGCGCGAACACCCCCGCCCATCAGGTACAGTATCACTATGCCGACCCATCCGATGGCGCGGGTGCGGTTTGAGAGCGTCGCCTGCCTCAATCCGTTGTTGGACGAGAGCCTGCTGGTGGTTGACCCGCAGGCGTGGTTCGCGGCGCGCCCTTGGCTGAGGGCGAACCCGCGCAGCCTCGCCCGCGCCGAGAGCCTCGACGCCCGCGCGCTGGACGCGCTGCTGAACACCCGCGAGGCGTCGACGGCGTCGCGCGGATTATCGGGCTGGGTGGCGGCACAGCCATCGACACGGCGAAGTACCTCGCGTGGCGCACGGGGCTGCCGCTAATCTTGGTACCCAGCGCGCTGACCGTCGACGCGCCGTTCACCGACTCGGCGGCGGTACGACGCGATGGGCGCATTCACTACACAGGCTCGGTCGCGCCCGAAGCCGTGATTGTCGACGCCGCGCTAATACGCACCGCGCCCGCGCACCTCAATCGCGGCGGGGTGGGCGACATCCTGTCGATACACACCGCGCTGTACGACTGGCGGCTGGCGCACACGCGCACGGGCGAACCCTACGACGCGGCAATCGCCCAGCAGAGCGCGTCGCTGCTGAGCCGTCTGCGCGACCAGAGCCGCGAGATTTACGCCGTCAGCGACGCGGGCGTGCGCCTGCTGACCGAACTGTTCTGCGAGGAGGTCTACCTCTGCCTGCAGGCGGGCAGCAGCCGCCCTGAAGAGGGGTCGGAGCATCACCTGCTGTATACGCTGGAGTACCTGTCGGGGCGCACCTACCTGCATGGCGCGGCGGTGACGCTGTGCGCGCTGGTGATGGCACACCTGCAGGGGAACGCGCCCGACGAGTTGCGTGACTTAGCAGACGCCTGCGGGGTGGCGTATCGCGCGATACTGGCGGAGGCAGGCGCGGACGCGCTGGTGGAGGCGCTGCTGCACGCGCCCGACTACGCCCGCGACGAGGGCTTGCCGTACACCGTCCTGATGGAGACGCCTATAACGCGGGAACGCGCGCAAGCGGCGGTAGCGTGGGTGCAGTCTTAGTCTTCTTCCCTCGCTTCTTGCAACACGCTTAGGGGCAGCAGGTGTCCCAGTTTTTCGGCTTTCGTGCGCAGGTAGCGGATGTTGTGCGGGTTCGGCGTCGCCACCAGCGGCACATGCTCGACAATCTCCAGCCCGTAGCCCTCCAGTCCAGCAATCTTCTTCGGGTTGTTGGTCAGCAGGCGGATTTTGCGCACGCCGAGGTCTACCAGCACCTGTGCGCCCAGCCCGTAGTCGCGCAGGTCGGGCTTGAAGCCCAGCGCTTGGTTCGCCTCGACGGTGTCCAGTCCGTGTTCCTGCAGGTGGTAGGCTCGCAACTTGTTCACGATGCCGATGCCGCGCCCCTCTTGCAGGATGTAGACCAACACACCGCGTCCCTCGTTGGCGATGGTGCGCAGTGCGAGTTCCAGTTGCGAGCCGCAATCGCAGCGCAGCGAGCCGAGCAGGTCGCCCGTGATACAACTGGAGTGCATGCGCACCAGCACAGGTTCGCCGTCGTCCACTTTGCCCGCCACCAGCGCGAGGTAGGGGTTCGGGTCTACCTCCGACTCGTAGGCGTACACCGTGAAGTGCCCGTACTTGGTGGGTAGCGAGACGGGCGGCGCGGCGCGGCGAATCAGCCTCTCGTGTTGGCGGCGGTAGGCGATGAGGTCGGCAATCGTCAGAATCTTCAGTCCGTGCTTGCGGGCGATTTCGATGAGTTGCGGCAGGCGCGCCATCGAGCCGTCCTCGTTCAGGATCTCGCAGATGACGCCTGCGGGGAACAGCCCCGCCAGCCGTGCGAGGTCTACGGCGGCTTCGGTATGTCCTGCGCGGCGTAGCACGCCCCCAGGCGCAGCGCGCAGCGGGAACACATGTCCAGGGCGCACGAAGTCGTCGGGCTTGGCGCTTGGGTCGCAGAACTTGCGGATGGTCAAGGCGCGGTCGAATGCCGAGATGCCCGTGCTGATGCCCTCGCGGGCGTCGATGGCTTCCGCCATGGGTGTGCCGAACTGCGCCGTGATGGCTTTGGTCATCATCGGGATGCCCAGCTCGTCCAGCCGCGCGCCGTCCGTCGGCAAACAGAGCAGCCCGCGCCCATGCACCACCATGAAGTTCACCGCTTCGGGGGTGACCTTCTCGGCAGCCATCAGGAAGTCGCCCTCGTTCTCGCGGTCTTCGTCGTCGACCACGATCAGCATGCCCCCGTTGCGGATAATCTCGATCGCCTCTTCGACGGTGGCGAACACCTGCGGGTCGCGCTCCTGCGCGGTGTCTCCCGTGCCAGTACGAGCGGTCATCACCTTAGATTATACCTTACACCACCCGCGCAGCAGGGTTCGCCAATACCCCCCTCCGTAAGGTTCCCCCCGCTTCGCGAGGGGAACCAAGCCCTTCGGTTCCCCCTGCTTGCAGGGGGAACCTGCAGGAGGGGGTTCACAAACTTTCGCTCAGGGCATTCTCGACAGGGCGTGGCTTTCGGAATTAGTCTCCAGCGCGCGCACGCGCTCCTGCAGGCTCTCCAAGTTCGCTTGCAGGCTCAAGTGGTGTTCGGTGGTGGTACGGCGCAGTTGTTCCATCTCGTCGCGCAGGGCTTGCAATTGCTCTGCGAGCGCGTCGTTGCCTGCGCCCAGTTGCCGCATCTCGCGGCGATACTCCAGCAGGGTCTGCACAAGCCCAATCACCCATAACGGCGCGAAAATGACGGCGGCGGTTCCGATTAGCCCCAGCGCGACCCAGCGTGCGATTTCGACCCATTCGCCCATCGTGTGTCCCCCCTGTATAGTACCCCACGGCGCGATGTGGTGTGGGGTATAATGCGGTATCGTGTTGCGGCGGGTTCTGATTTGGCTTGGGTGGCTTAGCATCAGCGTCGGCTGGTCGCAGGGCGCAGGCGCACCCGATTGGACGCGCCCGCCCGATGTGGTGGTCGTGATTCAGGCGCAGTCCGACGCAGTGCAGCCGATGTCGTGGACTTTCGGCAAGCGCGTTCCCCACAAGGAGGCGCGTGCGCGAATAGCGCAGTTCGAGCAGTGGGCGGGGCGCGCCGTCGCGTCGGTGGAGATTGGCGACGACAGCCTCGCCGCGAACGCTAAGCCCAGCGAGCTGTTCACCGTCGCCAGCTTCACCACAGGCGGGCTGGTGAACCTCAAGGAGGGCACAGTGAACCTCACGCCGCTGGCGCGCACTTTCGCTGACCTGCCCGTGGTGCATGTGTATGTGCTGTTGCCCCACAAGACGGCGTATGCGGGCTACTTCCGGTACGGCACGCCGCACCTGCAGATGTGGACAGACGCCCAGCCTACGGTGTGGCGCACCGTGCTGAACATCTACACACCTGACCCCGCCGTGCTGGAGATCCCACTCAAGCGTCCCAAGCCGCAGCCGCAGCCCGAAGTCCCACCTGCGCCGCCTGCCCGTCCGCCGCTGGGCTGGCTGATTAGCCTAATCCTGCTTGCCGCGCTGCTGGTCGGGGCAGGAATCTTCTGGGCGACCACGAAACTTCTCCAGCGACAAACGGAGGCGACTACCGTCCAACCAGAGACAGAAATCCAGTAGGAGGCGTCTTTATGCTGAACTACACCTTAGATGACCTGATTAAGACCGCGTATGAGTTGCGTGCATCGGATATTTTCATCAAGGCGGGCGCGCGTCCCGTGATGCGCCTGCACGGGAAGATCACGCCGTTCGAGCAAGCCCTTGAGCCGCTTAAGCCGAGCCAGTCGCGCGATTTGTGTTTCTCGCACATGAGCCACGAGCAGGTCGCCAAGTTCGAGCATCGTCTGGCGATTGACTTGGCGTTCACGGTGGAGGGCGTGTGCCGTATCCGCGCGAATGTGTATATGCAGCGGCAGACGGTGGCGGGCGTGTTCCGCTTGATTCCCCTGCAGCACTGGAAGTTGGAAGAGCTTTGGCCTGAAGAGCCGGAAATCGCCCGTGTGCTGGCAGGGCTGACCCAGTATCGTCAGGGGCTGGTGCTGGTCACGGGTCCCACAGGGTCGGGCAAGTCCACCACGCTGGCGGCGATGATTGACCTCATCAACGAGACGCGCCGCGGGCACATCGTGACCATCGAAGACCCCATCGAGTTCGTGCATAACGACAAGATGTCCATCGTGAGCCAACGCGAGGTGGGCATCGATACCGAGTCGTTCATCGACGCGATGCGCTCAGTGGTGCGCGAAAGCCCCGACATCATCCTCATCGGCGAGATGCGCGATGTGGAGACCATGCACGCCTGTATGCAGGCAGCCGAGACGGGGCACTTGGTATTCTCCACGGTTCACACGCCCAGCGCGTATGAGACGATGGACCGTATCGTGAACATGTTCCCGCCCGACGAGAAGAAGCACATCCTGCAGCGGTTGGCGAACACCCTACGCGGGATTGTGGCGCAGAAGCTGGTGCCACGCGCGGGCGGACAGGGACGAATCGCCGCCGTGGAGATTATGATTAACACCCCGACTGTCGAGAAGATGATTGAGGATGGGCACATCGGCGAGATTTACCACGCGATTCGCGAAGGGGAACACTGGGGCATGCGCACGATGAACCAGTGCCTGTACCGCTATGTGCAGAAGCAGCTGATCACGCCCGAAGAGGCGATGAACTACGCGGGCATCCACTCCGAGCTGCGCCAGATGCTGCGACGGATGTAGTTGCGGGCGCGGCGGCTGCGGTCGCCGCGCCGATACCCACATGATTATATTGGGCGTCGATCCGGGCACAGCCACGATGGGCTACGGCATACTGGAGAAGTCGGGCAACCGCTTCCGTGCCCTTGCCTACGGCGCGCTGGAGACGCCCAAGACGATACCTGCCCACGAGCGCCTGCTCGCGCTCTATCGCGGCTTGCGTGGGCTGTGCGAGACCTACCAGCCCGATGTGCTGGCGACCGAGCAGTTGCTGTTCCAGACCAATCGGCGCACGGCGATTGCAGTGGCGCGCGCCGCGGGGATTGCGCTGCTTGTGGCGGCGGAGCAGGGCATCGAGTGGCGCGAATACACCCCGCTGCAGGTCAAGCAGGCGGTGACGGGCTACGGCGGCGCGGACAAAAAACAGGTGCAGACGATGGTGCAGCGCTTGCTGGGGCTGGAATCGGTTCCCAAGCCCGACGACGCTGCGGACGCGCTCGCGATTGCCATCTGCCACGCACACCACGCCGTGCTGAGCCGACTCACGACGCCATGAATGTGCCCTTCGTGTTGGTATGCTTGGCGATTATCGCGCTGCTGGCGTATCTGGCGTATCGGCGCGTGCAAGCCATCAATGCCCGTATCGCCGAGCTGGACGAGGAGCGCGCCCGCAACCCGCTGGATCCGTTCTCCGCGCTGATGGAACTCTACCGCCTGCAAGAGGAACACAAGCGTGGTAAGCGGGAGTAGGGCGCGTGCAGGGCGCGTCGTCTGGTTCGTTGTGGGGCTGCTGGCGCGTGCGGTGGGCGCGGGCGTGCTGTTCTGGCTGGTGTTCCCGCTGTGGCTGGGCATATTCTGGAGCGTGCAGGGCTACCCGCCGACACTGGGCGACCTCGCCCGCTGGTATGCCCTTGGCGCATTCAACGCCGCGCCGATTGTGGCGACCGTGGGGGTGAGCATCCTACTGACCCCGCTCCTCACGATAAGACTATCATCAATTTTACCCCCCTCCTTAAGGTTCCCCCCGCTTCGCGAGGGGAACCGCGCCCGTTCGGTTCCCCCTGCTTGCAGGGGGAACCTTAAGGAGGGGGTCAAGGAAAACCGCTACGCCAACAAGGAAGCGAGGAGAATATCAGGAATAGGAACGCCCCTTGTGAGCGCCCTCCTCTACACCTTGCTTGTGCCCCCGGTTGCTTACGCGCTGCTGTTGGTGTATGCCGAGATGTGGCAGTACCGCGCGTGGGACGCGATGACGCCGACGCTGGTGCGGGCGTATGGTTTCTTGGGGGGCGCGGCGTTTGTAGTCGGATGGGCTGTTGGGTGGAGCATGCGCCCCAGCAGGCGACACGCGCCCGCTGGGGCAGTCGCTCGGAGAAACTAACTGGTCGTCGCTTGCGCCGCGTAGGCAGGCTCTTCAGTGAGCGTCTTCTCGCGGGCAATCAGGTACAGGAACAAGCCGAACAGCGGCTTTGCTGTCAGGTCGGCAAGGCTGTAGCCGATTTGCAGCGCGACCTCGCCCGCTGCGCCGCCAATCCCAACCATCGGCGCAAGGTATGCCAACGGGTAGAACAGCCACGAAATCAAGAGCAGGGTTCGGGTCGTGCCAATCAGCTGATTCACACGCGGGGCGAACTTCGCTTCCGCCACCACGCGCCCCAGCTCGCCGTACAAGACATACAAGATGTAGACGAACGGGATGCAGCTCAGCACGAACCACACAGTGCGCATGGTCATGTTCTCACGCTCGATCTCTCCAGGATAGCCCAACGCCAACATCAGCACCGCCGCGATTACCAGCCGAGTAATCAGGCTGTTCGACTTGGCGCGCGACAGCGCCATCACATAAATCAGCTCCGTGAGCAGCAGCGGCACGGTGATAATCCAGTCCGCATACCGATAGAAGTCGTTGAACGGCTTGCCCGACGGAGCGTAGCTGCCCGCCTCCGTAAGGGTGTACGCATCTCGCCAACTCTCGAAGATGCGGAAGTAGTGATAGCAGGCGATGAACACGACTAACGCGGAGAGATAGAGCGCGATATGGTACTTCGGGGCGACATAGCTGCGCGCCATCAGGAAAAAGATCCCCGATGCGCCCATCACAGCTACGGTGAGCGACAACACATTAAACACCAGCCAGTACTGACTGTAGGTGAGTTCAGGTAGGTTCATATCGCACCTCCGTATAAACCTTACCCAAAGGGTATGGGGCGTTTTCTGTGATTCAAATCACGGAATTGTTAAGGGCGTGTAAAGGTAGCCTTCCAGTAGAGGTGCGCTATGCGAAAACGTTCTTCGGGGTTTACCTTAATTGAGCTGTTAGTCGTGATTGCGATAGTTGCGATACTGGCAGCGATACTCTTTCCCGTATTTACGCAAGCTCGGGAGCGCGCTCGTTCGACACAGTGCATCAACAACTTGCGTCAGTCGGCGACGGCAGTGCTGCTCTATGTTCAGGACTATGACGATACTTTCCCTGTGAACCTCTACCTGCAGTTTTCCCCAACAGGTCCGTGCGTGTTCTCGTTTTACCAAGCACTGTTGCCTTACCAGAAGAATGGTGATATTATGCTGTGTCCGTCGGACGGTAAGCGGGTCAATCCTGCGTTGGCGTTTCAGATAGCGGGTCTACCGCCGATTTGCCCGCCTGTGTTGCCTGAGTTCAGCTACACACATAACTACGGTCTGATCGACTTCGGTTTGGATAACAACCTGTTCTCGAACACGGGGCGCGCGGTGAAGACTTTGGCGCGTGTGGAGTACCCTGTGGAGACGGTGATGATTTACGACGGCACGCTCGCACTGCCTGGTGGTCCGTTTGCCCAGTTTGACACGCCGATACAGGCGCGCCATTTCGGCTTAGTGAACGCGAACTATGTGGACGGGCACGCCAGCCCCGTGCGGGCGCGCCCGCTGACCGATGCGCAGGGCAATCAGCTGTCGGGGCGCACGCTGGACAACCGCCACACGGTATTTGCGTGGGTCGTAGCAGACGGCGGTCCGTATAACGGCAAGGTGCGCATTCGCGGCGTGCCCTACAAGGATGCTAACGGCAACTGGCAGCTGCTGGATGATTAATCGGGTGGAGCGGGAGACGGGATTCGAACCCGCGACCCTCGGCATGGGAGGCCGATGCTCTACCCCTGAGCTACTCCCGCACGCCCTTAATTATACCCGCTGCGCGGCGTTGTCAAGGAGTTTTCGAGAGGTAACGCAGTCGGTTATGTTGCGCATAACGGCGCAGGTGAGTGCGTGCGCGTCGGCAATCGTAATGTCCTCAGGCACGCGCTGCCCTGTGGTGAAGTAAGCGAACGGCAGCGAGCCGCGCAGCGCGAGGTTGACGCAGTTGCCTACCCGCGCCGCTTCGTCCAGCTTGGTGAGGATCACCGCGTCGGGCTCGAAGAGACGAAACCGCTGGGCAGCGTCGAGCAGCGTTGCGCTGTCGGCGGTCGCGCTCAGCGTCAAGTAGACGACTCCCTTTACGGGCAGCAGCGCCTGACGCATCTCGTGCAGGTGTTCCTCGTCGCGTTGCCCGCGCCCGATGGTGTCTATTAGCACGAGGTCGTAGCCTGCGAACTGCTCCAGCGCTTCTGCAACTTCGTCGGCGTTGGTGGCAGTCAGCAGCGGTAGGTTCATCAGCTCGGCGTAGGTACGGAGCTGCTGAATCGCGCCGATGCGGTAGGTGTCCAGCGAGAGCAGGGCGACCTTGCGTCCGTAGTCCAGCGCGTGGATGGCGGCGAGCTTGGCGATAGTGGTCGTTTTGCCGACACCTGTGGGACCGACCAGCACGGCGACTTGGCGGTGTCGGCTCTCGCGGGGCAGCGCGCCGCCGATGGGGATACGCGCCGAAAGCGTGCGGCGCAGGGCGTCCACTGCGGCGTTATGAGGCAGGCGCGGCACACGACGCAGCAACTCATGCGCGACCTCTGGCTCGACGCCCGCCGCCATCAGCGGGCGCAACAGCGGATGCTCATCGAGGGTCGCCGCAATCACGGGCGGTTCGGTCTCGCCCTCGGCGGTAGGCGCAGGCGCGGCGCCGTTAGCGATGTAGGCATGCACCGTTTGCACCAGCGCGCGAATCTCCTGTATCTCGCGCTCCAGTTTGCGCAGGCGGGTCTGGGTGGGGTCGTACTCGTCGATGCCTTTCGGTTCCGCTTTCGGGGCGGGGCGCGGCTCGGCTTTGGGCGCGCTCTCTGTACCGCCGACGCCCACCACAATCTCCACCATCGGCTTCTTGCCGAACAGCTTGCCCTTCTGCACTGTGCGCTCGCTGAGTATCACCGCGTCCGCGCCGTGTTCCTCGCGGATTTTCAGCAGCGCCTCCAGCTTCGTCGGAGCCACATAGGTCTTCTTCTGCATAACGATTCCCTGCACAATTATCGGCGAGGGGAACGCATTTTTTGAGGGGGAATGCAGGATGCAGTTCAGGCTACTGTTGATGGGTTGTACGCGGATGGGCTTGGATGCGTTCGACGGCGTGTCGCGCCGTGTCGCGCAGGGTGCGCGAACGCACTTGCAAGAGCGTCTCCAGATGGGGGATGGCTTGCGGGTCGCCAATATCGCCTAACGCTTTGCACGCGGCAATTCGCACATCGCTTTTGGGGTCGTTCAGTCGCTGGGCGAGCGCGGGCACGGCGCGTGGGTCGCCAATCGCGCCGAGCGCGTCGCAGGCTGCCCAGCGCACTCCGCTGTTTGCATCCTGCAGCCGTTCGATGAGAGCGTCAACCGCGCGCGGGCTGCCGAGTTCGCTGAGCGCGTCGCAGGCAGCGGCGCGCACATCAGCGTCTTTGTCGTTCAGCATCGCCGCGAGCGCGGGCACATCGTCTGCGTCGCCGAGTTTGCCCAACGCTTCACACGCGGCGCAGCGCACATCGACGCTTCGGTCGTTCAGCAGGCGGGCGATGGCAGGCTTAGCTTGCGGGTCGCCAAGTTCCGCTAAGGCGTCGCACGCTGTCCAGCGCACCTCCGCCGACTTGTCCTCAAGCGCGTGCATGAGCGCAGGCACGGCTTGCGGGTCGCCAATATCGCCCAGCGCGGAGCAGGCGACACAACGCACTTGGTAATTGCTGTCTGCCAGTAAGCGGGTGAGATTGGGCACAACGCTGGCGTCGCCGATTTCCCCCAACGCTCTACACGCTGCGTGGCGCACCCACACATCGTCGTCGCGCAGGGCACGGCGCAGCGCAGGCACAGCCGCCGCGCCCAGTCGCGCGACCTCGCTTTCAAGCGTACTGCGGGGCAGCGCGCGTATCAGCACCTCCCAAGCGTCCTGCACGGCGAGTTGTTCGACCGCCTTCCTAATCGGTAGGCACTGCGCGCCCATCGTCTCCAACGCTTCCCGCGCAGCAGAGTTGCTCGCATAGTACCACACGCTCAGGGCAGGCACGGCGCGTGAGTCGCCAATCGCGCCCAGCGCTCGGCATGCCGCAAAGCGCACGCCCGCGTCGCTGTCGCCCAACATGCGGATGAGCGCAGGCACGGCTTGCGGGTCGCCAATATCGCCCAACGCTTGGCACGCCGCAAGGCGCAAAGCAGGCTGACGCTCTGCAAGCGCATCCATCAAAGCAGGCACAGCAGGCGCGCCCGACGCCCCAAGCGCCTCAATCACGCGCTGCTTGAGCGGCACGCTGCGCCTGACCAGCCCAGGCAACCGCTCGCTCAGGTAGTGCGTGCAGGGCGCCATCCGCGCGAACACCTCGCCAAGTAGCTCCTCGCAGGGGTTGTGAACGACTTCGTACTCGCCCCAGCCCGTGAAGCGCAAGCGCACAGGATGCTTGCGCCCCCCCGCGCACGGCACTTCCACCTCAATCTCCACGCCTTGCCATTCCATCGTCGTGATTGTCGATTGGAAGGTCAGGATCGCCGATTGCGACGGATTGTCTGCCCGTTGTCAGAATCCGCCCCAGCAGGTAGCCCGCACCGAAGCCGTTGTCGATATTGACCACAGCGACGCCTGGCGCACAGGAGTTGAGCATCGTCAGCAGGGGGGCAAGCCCGCCGAAGTGTGCGCCGTAGCCGACGCTGGTGGGCACAGCAATCACAGGGCAGGCGACCAGCCCGCCGACCACGCTGGGCAGCGCGCCTTCCATCCCCGCGACGACCACAATCGCGCCCGCGCCATGCAGCAGCGGCAGATCTTCCACCAGGCGGTGCAGTCCCGCGACGCCGACATCATAGCGCGTCTCGACCCGCGCGCCCATCATCCGCGCGGTCAGCGCCGCCTCTTCTGCGACGAGGATGTCCGCCGTGCCCGCCGCCAGCACGACGCCGTAGGGCGCGTCGGGGCTGGGGGGTATCTCGCCGACCGTGATTGCCCGCGCGAGGGTGTGATACACCGCGTCGGGAACCACTGCCCGCACCGCTTGGTAGTGCGCCTCGCTGGCGCGGGTTGCCAGCACGCGCCCGCGCGTTGCCATCTGCGCGACAATCGCCGCCGCTTGCTCAGGCGTCTTGCCCTGACAGAACACCACTTCGGGGAAGCCCTTGCGCAACGCGCGGTGGTGGTCTATCCGCGCGAAGCCCAAATCCTGATACGGCAGGTCGCGTAAGGCAGCGAGGGCGTCGTCGACGCTCCGTGCGCCCTGCGCGACCTGTTCCAGCAGTAAGCGTAGGCGGTCAACCTCCACGCGCCATCGCCTCCGCGCGCGCCTTGACCCCGTCCAGAATGCCCTGCAGGTTCTGCACCACGAGGTGGTGGACGACCTTCTGCACGATTGCGCCCAGCAGCGGCACGCGCAGCTCGTAGTCCAGCGTGCTGCGAAACCGCGCGCCTTCGGGGTGCGGCAGGAACTCCCACAGCCCCTCCATCTGGTCGTAGTCGCCCTTGACTTGGCGGAAGCGGCAGGTGCGGGCGGTGTCGTCCCAGAGATCCTCTTCCGTCCACTTGACCTGCAGTTTGAGTTGCGAGGCGTAGGCGACCCACTCGGTGAGGGTGCGGCTGCCGTCGTCGCTTTTTTCGAGGATGCGCACCGACTTCACATCGGGCATAAACTGGGGGAACGCCTCCACATCGCGGGCGACGGCGTAGACGGTCTCCAGCGGGGCGTGGATGACCACCTCCAGCTCCACTCGCGCCATGTTAGCCCTCCGCGCGCTGCTTGAAGCCGTTCAGCCAGTCCTGGATGATGGTGTTGACGGCGTTCTGCGCCATTCCTGCGAACATCGGGGGCACATTCGCCTCGTAGTCCAGCATGGCGACGAGGGTGCTGCCTGCGCCTTCGGGCTGCACGCGCCATTCGCCGTTCAGCTTGACCAGCGAGTCGCCTTCGGGCTGCATCGCAACGCGGTGGTTGTCGGCGTCAACCGTGTGGCGCGACTTCCAGCGCACGGGCATCCCCACGCCGGGCGCGATTACCTCCCAGTCCAGTAGCACGCTGCTCTCGGTGCGCTCCAGCGTCTGCACATTCTTGACATGGGGCAGGAACTGCGCGAACGACTCCGCCTGCTGCAGCACTTCGAACACCTTCTCGGCAGGCGCGTTGATGGCGATAGATTTCTCGATTCTGGGCATAGTTCTCCTCCTGATGGGGGAGAGTATACCTGCCGGCGGCGCGCGAGTCCTCGTTGCGCCTGTGTGGGGCAGACTCCACAAACGCGGCGCGAATCCCATAATCTCACAGGGCAACACTCGCAAGGACGGTGGCGATATGCGGCGACAGAGGAGCGTTGGGAATGGTTCGTTCATCGCTGCGCGAGGCGCACGGCGGGCGGGCGTCGTGCTGCGGCGTGGATGGGTAGTCGGGTGCGTGAGTGGGGGCATTCTGCTCTCTGGGGCGGCGCAGGAGCGTCCCGACATTCTCTGGATGCAGGGCGGGCACGCCAACACGGTGCATAGCGTCGCATTTTCACCCGATGGGAGCCTGCTGGCGTCGGGCGGCGGCGACGGCACGGTCAAGTTATGGCGCGCCAGCGACGGCGCGCTCCAACGCACGCTCACAGGGCACACCAGCGATGTCAACAGCGTGGCGTTTTCGCGCGTGGGCGGGCTGCTGGCGTCGGCGGACGCGGATGGAACTATCCGCTTGTGGCGGGTGCAAGATGGGCAGCTTGTGAGAACCCTCACACACAGCGTCGGCGCGCCCGTCCTCAGCGTCGCGTTTTCGCCCGACGGGAGCCTGCTGGCATCCGCCAGCGAAGATGGCACGATTAGACTCTGGCAAATACTTACAGGCGCGCCAGTGCGCACACTCACAGGACATAACTTGTGGGTCGCCAGCGTTGCGTTTTCACCTGACGGGAGCCTGCTGGCGTCGGGCGGCGGCGACGGCACGGTCAGACTGTGGCGCGTCTCTACAGGCGCCTTGGAACACACCTTCACGGGGCATGACTCGTGGGTTGCCAGCGTCGCGTTTTCGCCCGATGGGAGCCTGTTCGCATCTGCCAGTGAAGATGGCACGGTCAGACTGTGGCGCCTCGCGGATAGGCAACCTGTGGGCGCTCTCACCTACAGCGGGAACGCGCCTGCCTACTGCGTGGCGTTTTCGCCCGATGGGAGCCTGCTGGCGGCAGGCGGCGGCGAGAATAACATCAAACTGTGGCGTGTCTCCGACGGGGCGTTGCAGCGCACTTTGACAGGACACGCCGATCCCATTGCCAGCGTCGTGTTCTCACCGAATGGACTGTTTATAGCGTCGTGCGGTTGGGATAGCACGGTCAGGCTGTGGCGCGTTCTGGATGGCGCGCTATCGCGCACGCTCACGGGACACACCTTACAGGTCGCCAGCGTCGCCTTTTCACCCGACGGGAGCTGGGTGGCGTCTGGGAGTGGGGATGGTACGGTCAGGCTGTGGCGCGTGGCAGATGGCGGGCTGGCGCGCACGCTCACAGAATACACCTTTGGGGTCACCAGCGTTGCGTTTTCGCCCGATGGGAGTTTGCTGGCGTCGGCGAGCGAGGACGGCACGGTCAGGCTCTGGCGCACGGCGGATTGGGGACTGGCGCGCACGCTCACGGGGCACGCTTCTGGGGTCGCTTGCGTCGCGTTTTCGCCTGATGGGAGTTTGCTGGCGTCAGCGGGCGAGGACGGCACGGTCAGGCTCTGGCGCACAACAACCGGGATACTGCAGCGCACGATAAGCGGGCATTCAGGCTATGTCGCCAGTGTCGCCTTTTCGCCCGATGGAAGCCTACTGGCGTCGGCAGGCGAGGACGGCGCGATTCGGCTGTGGCGCGTTGCGGATGGCGGGCTGGCGCGCACGCTCACAGGACACACTTCGCAGGTCGCCAGCGTCGCCTTTTCGCCTGATGGAAGTTTACTCGCGTCGGGGAGCGCGGACGCCAGCGTCAGGCTCTGGCGCGTCTCCAACGGGGCGTTGACAGCGGTACTCACAGGGCACACAGACTATGTCTACGCAGTGGCGTTTTCACCTGACGGGAGCCTGCTGGCGTCGGCAGGGGGCGACGAGGTCGTCAAGCTGTGGCATGTGTCCGACCGCATGCTGCTTCGCAACTACACGCTGGAGATGGGTACAGGGGTTTTGGCAGTTCAGTTTTCACGAAATGGGCGGATGTTCGGCTACGGGCGCTTGGACTCAACAATCGTGGTCGCACGCAACCCGTTCCCGCCCGCGAATCGTCCGCCCGCTGTGCCCGAACTGCTTGCGCCTGCGAATGGCGCAACGGTCTCGCCTGCGCCGACCCTGCGCGTGCGCTTGTCTGACCCCGACGGCGATACCGTCAAGGCACTTATCGAGATTAGCGCAGGATCAACTGTTGTACGCAGGCTGGAAACGGAGTTCGTGGCGAACGGTTCGGAGGCAAGCGTCGCGGTAGACCCGTCGCTGGAGGCAGGCAACTACACTTGGCGAGCGCGAGCGCGCGATAGCGCAGGCAACGCCAGCGACTGGAGCAGCCCACGCGCGTTCACAGTGGAAGTCCCGCCGCCGAGCAACCGCCCGCCCGCTGTGCCCGAACTGCTCGCGCCTGCCGATGGCGCAACGGTCTCGCCTGCGCCGACCTTGCGCGTGCGCCTTGCTGACCCTGACAACGACCAAGTGCAGGCAGTGATTGAAATCTACAGCGGCACTGACAAGGTGCGCACGCTGGAGACAGGCTCTGTGGCGAGCGGTTCGGAGGCGAGCGTGGCGGTAGACCCGCCGCTGGAGGCAGGCAACTACACTTGGCGAGCGCGAGCGCGCGATAGCGCAGGCAACGCCAGCGACTGGAGCAACCCACGCGCGTTCACAGTGGAAGTCCCGCCGCCGAGCAACCGCCCCCCCGCTGTGCCTGAGCTGCTCGCGCCTGCCGATGGCGCAACGGTCTCGCCTGCGCCGACCCTGCGCGTGCGCTTGTCTGACCCCGACGGCGACCAAGTGCAAGCGGTGATTGAAATCCGCAACGCTTCGGGTGTGGCGCGCACGCTGGAGACAGGCTCTGTGGCGAGCGGTTCGGAGGCAAGCGTGGCGGTAGACCCGCCGCTGGAGGCAGGCAACTACACTTGGCGAGCGCGGGCGCGCGATAGCGCAGGCAACGCCAGCGACTGGAGCAACCCACGCGCGTTCACAGTGGAAGTCCCGCCGCCGAGCAACCGCCCGCCCGCTGTGCCTGAGCTGCTTGCGCCTGCCGATGGCGCAACGGTCTCGCCTGCGCCGACCCTGCGCGTGCGCTTGTCTGACCCCGACGGCGACCAAGTGCAAGCGGTGATTGAAATCCGCAACGCTTCGGGTGTGGCGCGCACGCTGGAGACAGGCTCTGTGGCGAGCGGTTCGGAGGCAAGCGTGGCGGTAGACCCGCCGCTGGAGGCAGGCAACTACACTTGGCGAGCGCGGGCGCGCGATAGCGCAGGCAACGCCAGCGACTGGAGCAGCCCACGCGCGTTCACAGTGGAAGTCCCGCCGCCGAGCAACCGCCCGCCCGCTGTGCCCGAACTGCTCGCGCCTGCCGATGGCGCAACGGTCTCGCCTGCGCCGACCCTGCGCGTGCGCTTGTCTGACCCCGACAACGACCAAGTGCAGGCGGTGATTGAGGTGCGCAGCGGTTCGGGCGTGGTGCGCACGCTGGAGACGGGGCTGGTTGCGAGCGGTTCGGAGGCGAGCGTGTCGGTAGACCCGTCGTTGGCAGCGGGCGACTACACTTGGCGGGCGCGGGCGAAAGACAGCGCGGGCAACGAGAGTGATTGGACTACTTCCAGACGCTTTAGCGTCGCCGCGAATGTGCCCACCCGCTTGGAGGGCATACGCACCTTCGCGCTGAGCCTACGCGTGCCCGTTAGCGACCCGAATGCACTGGGGCTGAACGGCGTGTCCATCGTGCGTTGGGACGCCGCCGCCCAGCAATACGCGCCTGCAACCGAACTGCGACTCGGCGAGGCGTATTTCCTCAAGG
>Ga0308418_1000842_pt1 | contig 16810 bp, 9 predicted proteins | sample HotsprSampleR4cd_FD_203517 | JGI IMG/M metagenome (GOLD analysis project Ga0308418, IMG submission 203517) | Hot spring phototrophic mat microbial communities from Mushroom Spring, Yellowstone National Park, Wyoming, United States - 20090729_R4cd ... | reverse complement strand
CAGAGCCAGGCCAGCAGGAAGGCCGAGGCCACCAGAAAGGCTTTCTCGCCGAAGTACAGCCCCTGGCCCACCGGGATGCGCGGATTCACCAGCATCAGCAGCACGGCGACGCCGATGACAGCGATGAGGAACCGGTTGAGGTGGCGGGCGAAGCGACTCTCGGCGAGCAGGCGCATGAGCACAAACACGCCAAAGATGAACAGCAGAATGTAGTACAGTTCGTGGGTGGCGATGGCCAGAGCCAGCGCCGCGGCGGTCAGGTACAACCAGCCAGGCCGCCCGCTGTCGAGCCAGCGCAGCGCCCCGACGAACATCCACACCTCCCAGAGCACCATCAAGCCGTCGTGGCGCGCGAAACGGGTGTAGTAGAGCAGCGAGGGCGAGAACGCCAGCAGCGCCGCCGCCACCAGCACCCCGCGACGCCCCAGGTAAGGTCGCAGCCACCAGGCCGAGGCGACCATCAGGATGCCGGCTACGGCCATCGGCAGGCGCGCCTGGGCGTCGCCGTCGCCGAAGAGAAAGTAAGTCAGGGCGGTGAAATAGTACAACGACGGCCCGTGATAGACCGGGTCATAGCAGTACGTCGGAGCGCTTACCCCACCCCAGCAGTTGAAGCCGCCCGCGCCCGTATACAGGCGCCAGCTCGACCATGCGTGGATGCTCTCGTCGTGATGCAGCGCCATAACGCCCAGACCCCAGAGATGGGCGATGATGCTGGCAAGAACGATCAGAGCGAACACCACGCTTTCCCAGGTCAGCCAGGCCAGGCCGACCGGGCGGCTGAGCGTCCGGAGTTGTGGGGGCTGGTTAAGCGTCTCGAGTGCCATGCCGTGCGTACTAGCGCGTTTCTCAGTTATCCGTGCGGCTGCGCCGCACGCCGACGGGAATGCACAAAGGTTGTTCCTGGGAGGGCCGGGCCCTCCCGAACCCATCCAGGGGCGGGCGCCGGGTGCGCGGGCCTCCGGCCCGCATCCGCGCGGGGCCGCTGCCCTCCCACCGGGTGAGGCTCTGGGGAAACCCGGTTTCCCCAGACCCCTCCCATGGAGGGCCGATGTGCCCCCTCAGGGCCGCCTGCCGCGCAAGTCGCCGCCGAAGCCGGGGCCGATCTGGTCGGCAAGCTCGGGGCGCACGGCGATCACCACGTCGGTCGAACCCAGGCGCTCGCCGAGATCGCGAAACATCAGAAAGCGCCACCAACGTTCGCCCACGCCGCGATCGAAGGGCGCCCGCAGGGCCTGGCCAAGGAGTGACACCTGCTCGAGCGGCGCCTCGCGCCAGCCTGGCCCCAACCGGTAGACGTGGTCCTCGGGGAACCACCAGCGCAGCGGATAACGCTGGATCACGAAGCCCTCCAGGTAACGCCGGTTCTCTGGATAGCGGTCGTAGTTCTCCTGAAGCAGCAGCACGGCCATGATACGCCCGTCGGGCGGCCCCAGCAACTGCCCGCCGATGCGCTCGGCGGCGCTGAAGTCGCGCAGGTACCAACTCCAGATGGTCTCACTGTCGTAGACAACCGGCAGGGCCAACCCCCGGCCGCGGCGGATAGAGGCCTCTTCGAGCCGGCGCACGACGCGCAGCATATCCGGCGAGGTCTGGGTGTAGACCATGGCTTCAACCGGCACGTCGCCATTGATATAGGCCAGGCGTATGGCCGAACGGAAGGTGTAGAGGCCCACGGCGACCCCCAGGCAGGCGGCGAGCAGGGCCACGGCGTGTCCCGGCCCCCAGCGCAGGGCGGCGCCGATGGTCAGCAGGGCGATCAGCGCCAGCGCCGCCGCCGGCACCACCCAGGGCGGCAGCGCCGACTTCTCACCGAAGGCCACGATGGCCGTCAGCAGCACGAAGCTCAACCCGACGATGATCGCGAAGAGGGTTGCGTAGATCGTCCAGGCGGCGCGAGCGGAGGCGCGGGCCAGGGCCGCGTCCTCGGCGGCCAGTTCAGCCTCCTCGCCGGCGCGCCAGCGGTTCCAGATCAGGCGCTGGGCGCCCCAGGCCGCCAGCAAGGTCCATGGCACGCTGATGTGGATGGTCAGCCAGGGCATCTTTTCGCCGGCCCAGGTGTAGATGCCCAGGGCGGCCAGCGCCCACCAGGCCAGCAGGTAGATGCCGAAGCCGGCTGCACGGCCAGGATGCGCCACCCCATCCATCGCGGCGTCCGGCGCTTGCCCGGAGCGGCGCGCGGCCCGCAGGGCATCCAGCGCCACCAGGGCCAGGGCCGCGCCGCCGAAGATCAGCAACAGCGGCTCGTAGACGCCGAGCAAAAAGAAGTAGTAGTGTTCCGGCTGACCGCCCCGCTCGACGTTGTGTTGCGCGAGCCAGTAGAGCAGCGACCCGCTCACGCCGCTGATCACGCCGATGATATTGGTGAAGAAGGCGGTGAAGAACAGCGTGTAGATACCCAGCACGATCAGCAGGGCCACCAGCCAGCGCCGCCCGACGCCGAGGCTGGCAACCACCTCCGCTGCCGGATCGCCACGCTCGCGGGCGACTTGCCAGGGGGTGCGCCCGTCCGGGCCAGGGCGCCGCCAGATCAGGTAGATCAGCCCCGCCAGGACGCCGAGGGTCAATCCGATAGCCAGCAACACCGCCGGATGGCGGAAGAACTGCCACAGATCGCGCAGGTACAGGCCCAGATTGGTGAACAGATCGCGCCCGCCGTCGTTATCGGCGCGATTGCGCACGCGCAGCGCGTAACCGTTATCCTCGGTCTCCAGCGGCGGCCAGCCAAACCAGCCCGGTCGCTCCACCACCAGTTCGCCCGTCTGCGGATCGCGCGCGGCATGATGGGCGCCGTCCACCTGGGCATGACCAGGCATCACGAAGATCAGCGCGGCGACCGCCACCCCCAGCAACCCCGCCATAGCGATCCCCGGGCGGTACACGCGCCACAGAAAGGCCACCGCCAGGGGCGCGGCCATGATCAGGAAGAAAAGATAGGTAGTCTCCTGGTTCACCAGCATGAAGGCGAAGGCGCTCGCGCCCACGAAGAGCCACAATGGGCGGCGCGCGGCCCCGTAGCGCACAATGGCCGCAAAGACCAGCGCCTCGCACAACACCGAATAGATGTCGTGGCGGAAGAAGCGCCCGACATACAGGGCCACCGGCGACATCAGGAGATAGACGGCGGCGATCAGCGCCGCGGGGCGCCCGAGGGTCCGGCGGAGGAGGTAAGGCGAGAGCGTCAGGGCCGTGCCGGCCAGGGCCGGCCCCAGGCGGGCCACGAAGTCGGTATCGCCGAAGAGGAAGTAGAGCGCCGCCCCCAGGTAGTAGAGCAGCGGGCCGTGGAGCAGCGGGTCGTGGATGTAGCCGCGGCCCACCAGCAGGTACCACGAGTACGCCGCGTGGAGCGTCTCATCGTGGTGCAGGGCCCGATCGCCAAGCGCCCAGAGATGGGCCAGCAGCGCCACTGCTGCGAGAGCCAGGTAGGCCACCTGCTCGACCGTGAGCAACCAGGGCCGGAGACCAGTTGCGCCCGCGCCGGGGGCAGGCTCGGGGGCGGCCCGTGGCCGCGACAGTTCAAGGGTTGCCATGCGCTACCTGTAGGCCCAACACGCGCCTGTGCCACATGTTCCGAGGCATTGTACACGATGGGGATGCGCCGGGCAAGGCATGCATGATGGAGGGTAACGGTTCACACCCGGGGTCACACCCGCGCCCGGGAGCGCGGGCGCCCCGCCCGCGTCGCGTCTCCGCGGGCACGGCGCCGGCCCCCTCCCTGACCCTCCCCCACTGGGGGCGGGCACCCGGCTCCTCCCCCCAGCGGGGGGAGGCTGGGAGGGGGGCTGGACCCTGCGCACGATGGTCACCTCAGCCGTCCATGCGATTCGCGCACAACGCCCGATGAACATCGCCCGGGAGCGCGGGCGTCCCGCCCGCGTCGTGGCTCTGCTGGCACGGTGACGGCCCCCTCCCTGACCCTCCCCCGCTGGGGGCGGGCACCCGGCTCCTCCCCCCAGCGGGGGGAGGCTGGGAGGGGGGCTGCACCCTGCGCACGATGGTCACCTCAGTCCTCCATGCGGCTCCGCCGCACCACGCCGCAATGAACATATTCTTGGGAGGGCTGCGCCCTCCCACACCCTCCCGCGAGCGGGGGCGTAGGGAAACCTGGTTTCCCCGCACCCCTGCTCCAGCAGCCTATGTTCACGTTAGGAAACGTGTGAACACGCACCCACGCTCACTGCGGTTCGAGAAACAGCACGGCGGCCGTATGGCGCTCAACCGCTTCCCGGCTCCACAGCAGCGGGCAGTAGCCGCCCGCGCGCCACGTGCCGGCCAGGTCGGCGTAGTGGCGGCTCATAGGGTGGCCGCTCTGCCCGGCGGGGATGATCACCCGCGCCGCGTCCCAGTCGCCGGGATCGAAGATTTGCCGGTAGGAGGGGGCGTTGTAGATCGGCCCGGCGGCCGTCTGGCGCGGCACGTACTGCTGGTTCACGGTATCCACGTCGCCGCCGGTGGGCCAGGGGCCGCGGTTGAAGATCGGCGCCAGCGCCGGGACGCCCCCCAGCGGGTGGCGCAGGGTTAAGGTGTGGATCTTGCCGTAGCTCCATTTCGCCGGGTCAGGACCGAGTTTCTCGCGCAACTCGACCACGGCCAGCCGCAGCGCCTCGCCGAGCACCGCGCCCCAACTGCGCTCGCCGCCGAGCCAGGCATCGGGCCGGGTCAGGTCGGTAGCGGCCTCGGCGCGCGCCAGCACCTCAGGCAGGGCGCGTTCCAGATAGGTGTTCGAAGGCAGCGCGCCGAAGGCCCCCAACCCGCCCTGGGCGCCGATCAACTCGCCAAGCTCGGCGTAGACCACGCGCAGCAGGTGGTAGCGCATAGCATCATAGACTGCGCCTGCCGGCGCCTCGGCCGTCAATTCGCCGTCCCAGGCCGCCAGCAGGTCACGCGCGGCCCGTTCCAGGGGCTCCTCGGGGTCCAGACGCGCCACCAGACGCGCCAGGTGCAACCCCGGCAGGCAGCGCAGGTCGGCCTGGATCTGCGCAAAGCTGCGCACGTCGTGCCGCTCCGTGCGCTGCAACAGTTCGGTGATCCGTTCGGCGCGGTAGGGGTTGGCCCAGTCTCCGTGAATGGCATCGTGATAGGGATGATCGGCGCCGACGATGCGGTTGTTCGCCGTGACCACCAGGCCGCCCGGCGGATCGAGCGCGGCGGGCAGGGACAGGTTGGGAATGAAGCCCTGCCACTCGTGCTCACCGTCCCAGCCAGGCACCGGCATCTGCCCGTCACCCTTCGCCCGCACGGGCAGACGGCCACCCACCGCGTAGCCGATGTGCCCGTCCACGTCGGCATAGACGAAGTTCTGCGGCGGCACGTCCCAATCCTCCAGCGCGGCGCGGAACTCGTCCCAATCCCGGGCGCGGTTGAGGCGCAGCACCGCCCGCGTCACCGCCGGCGACGGATCGAGCGCCGTCCAGCGCAGGGCCAGGGCCTGATGCGGCGCGGCCGGTTCGGAGCGGCGGAACGGCGAGCCTTCGGGGCCGGCGATCTCGTCAATAATCGGGCCGTGATGGGTCAGACGCACATCAACGAGCACGACCTCTTTCTGGCCCTTGACCACAATCTCTTCCCGCAGGCTCTCGACCTCGCGCCACTCACCGCGCCACTCGTAGAGGTCGGGGTTCTCGGGATGGAAGCGTTCGATATACAGATCCTGATTATCGGTCATCGTATTGGTCTGACCCCAGGCGATGCGCTCGTTGTGCCCGATGATCACGCCGCAGGTGCCGGGAATGGTCGCGCCGGCCACCCTAAAATCGCCGCCCTCCAGATGGGCCAGGTACCACAGACCGGGCAGGCCCAGGCTGAGATGGGGGTCTTCGGCCAGCAGGGGGCGGCCCGTGACGCTGCGCGCACCGGAGACGGCCCAGGCGTTGGAGCCCTGGGGCGTGCCGCTCTCGCCGGTAAAGGGGGCCGCCTCGGCGGAGAGCCGCAGGGCGCCCTCGCCGAGGCGCGGCGGCAACTCCGCCTCGGGGGGCACGGTGACCACCGCCTCCCCCGGGTAGCGCGGGGCGATGGCCGCGGCGCGCGCATAGCCTACGGCGGCGCTGATCTTGCTGTTCAGCAACTCGCCCGTCCAGTTCCCCGAGAGCGTCAGGGCCATGATCTTCGGCCAGACCAGCACATCCACCAGTTCCCAGGGGCGCGGCTGGAAACCCAGGAGGGTGAACTCCAGCGGCAGCCGCCCGCGACTGGCTTCCAGACAGGCATTGACGCCACGCACATAGGCCTCGAGGATCGTTCGCGTCTCGTCATCGAGCAACTCGACCTCGCGGCGGGCCAGGCGCTCGAAGCCCAGGGTGCGCACGAACTGGTCGGAACTCAGGGCCACCGGGCCGAAGATCTCGGCCAGTTGCCCCCGCCCGGTGCGGCGGTTCAGTTCCATTTGCCAGAGCCGATCCTGGGCGTGGACATAGCCCAGCCCGGCGAAGAGGTCGGCGTTGCCGGCGGCGTAGAGATGCGGAATGCCCCAGCGATCGCGGCGCACCTCGACCTGAGCGTCAAGACCCGGCAGCGCTTGCCGCCCGGCGACACGGGGAAGCGAACGACGCAACGCGGTGACCACGCCGATACCCACGGCGCCAGCGGCAAGACCGAAGGTGAGGCCAAGCACCCGGGCAAGGCGGGGAAGTTCTGTCATCGAGTGACGCCTTTCTGTTCTCGTGGCTCACCACAGTGGTTTCGCGGGGCGCCGGCGCGAGGGTTCGGGAGAGCCAGACCTTCCCCGAGGAGCACTCCTCACCACCATCAGTGTGGTGAACCAGCAGGAAGATCCTATGGTATTGTGCGTCGCTCGCGCCGCGATGTCAAACCTCCCCACCGGGTGAGGGTATGGGGAAACCTGGTTTCCCCATACCCCTGCTCCAGGAGACTATGTTCACGTGATCGAAGACAGACGCTGCTCAAGCCCCGCGTTGCATCAGCCGATACGTACGCAATCGCAATTGCGCCGTATAATACAGAAAAGAAGGTCAAGCACGCCTGAAGCAGCAGCGGCAACCTATGCGACCAGCAGTGTTTTCTCCCAACCTGATCGCCGATCTGCAACAGGTGGAGCAGATCATCCACGAACGGACACGCGCCCGCGCCGCGGTGATCAGCATCGCCGGATCACACCTGTCACCGCCGGACGTGCCCCGGTTGCGGGCCGCGCTGGTCCTCCTGGCCGCGCAAACCGCCAATTATCATCTGGAACGGGTCATTCACGTCGCTGCGGCGGTGGAATTGATCCACGCGGCCACGCAAACCCACAACGATCTGGTGGACGAAGCCGAGCGGCGTCGCAGCCAGCCGCGCGTTGGCCCCTGGAACCACGGTGTGACCCTGATGGTCGGCGACTACCTGTTTGCCCTGGCCGCGGGAGAGATGGCCCTCAGTCCTGATCCGCGCGTGATCACCTTCTTCACCGAGGCGGTCAAGCAGATTACCGAGGGGGTCCTGATGCCTGCGGCGCCGCTGCGGCCGCTGGAGGAGGGGCGAGCGCAACATCTGGAACGCATCGGATATACGGATGCCGCGCTCATCGTAGCCGCCTGCAAGGCTGGCGCCGCCGCCGCAGGCGCCGATCTGGAGCAGATCGAGACCCTGGGTCGCTTCGGTCACGAACTGGGTCTGGCCCTGCGCCTGGGCGACGAGGTGCGTGATTTCACCGAGCGGAACGGCAGCACCTCCCCCGGCGCCAGCCTCCGCGCCGGAGCGGTGACCCTGCCGCTGATCTTCGCCGCGTCCCTGGGCGACAGCGCGCGCCTGGTGGCCGCCCTCGACAGCAGCAATGCCGCCGAGCAACGCTGGGCCATTGACGAGGTGCGTCGCTATGGCCTCACGCCGACCCGCGCGGAGGTGCTGCGCTGTGCCGAAGGCGCCCGTGGCCTGCTTGCCCAGATCCCCCCTGGTCCCGGGCGCGAAGCGCTGGCTCGCGTCGCCGACTACGCCGTGCAACGCGCCGCCTGAACTACAGATCCCGCCGCTGCCGCCCGATGGCCCAACCCAGGGCCAGCCCCCACAGGGCGAAGAGGATCACCGCGCTCGCCAACCCCGCCAGCAGATGGCGCCATCCCAGCGGCCCTCCCAGCAACCACCAGGCCAGCAGGGTCGGCACGCCGACCAGCCCCAGGGCCACCAATGCCAGGGGTACGGCGCCGCGGAGAAACAGCGCCACTCTCTGCAACCATGCGCCCAACCGGCTGCTCCGGAGGTGAGCAGACGCAGCGGGCTACCCCGTCTTCAGCGCCTGCAACTGCACAATCAGCGCCTCGGCGAGCGCCACGTCCCGCGCGCCGACAACCTCGCGGGCAACGACCGTGAGGGCGTCAACCATTGCCGCGGGTTCGGCCCCGCCAGGCCTCTCCAGCGCCGCCGCGGCGGCTGCCGCATCCTCGCCGAACACGACCTCGGCGGCTTGGCGCACCTCTGGCGGCGCTTCAGCCAGCGCCTCCGCCGCCGGCGCGCCGCCGAGCACCGCGCCACCGCCGGCGGCTGCGCGCAGTTTCGCCATTGCGTCGGCAGCGGTGGCCCGCGCGTCGAGATGCACCTCTGGCGGCGTGGTCACGTCCGTCACCACCACCTCGTAGAAGAGATCCGTTCCATGGGCCACCTGCCCGTGAACGGTGCTGATCCGGGTATGCCGGGTCTCCGCTGCCATGATGTCAGCCCCGCCTTCGGCGGCGCCGAAGACGGTCACCTGCCCGGCGCTGACGAGCATGGCTCCCAGGGCCATGCTTCCCGTCGCGGTGCCATGCAGATGCACGCGGTAGGCCCCCGCGGGCGGGTTGGGAATGACGGCGATGTTGAGATGTTTCCCGCTGTGCCCGTGATCGCGGGCGCGCACCCGCCGCGGGCGCGCCGGGGCGCCCACTACCTCGAGCGGGGCGCCCAGAACGCCCACGCCGGGCAAGGGCGGACCGGCCGGCGTCTCCACCACCATCGTCACCGGCGAGGCGGTGAGCACCACCAGTCTCGTCTCCTCAAGCGGCGGCGCGCCGAGCGGGGGCACGCCAAGATCCGGTTCTTCGGACGCCCGCAGTTCGTTGAACAGCAGATCCAGCACAGCGGGATGATCGGGCAGCACCCCATGGCCCGTGCCGGCCAGGGGAGCGAGATTGCTTATGGTCGGATGCGCGAGGCCGGCGCTGGCAGCGCGCACGGTGCCGTCGCCCTCGGTATCAACTTCGTCTTGCACCGGCGCTCCATCCGGGAAACGCGGCGGATCGCCTGGAGGAATGGGGGGGCCGCCCACCACAATCGCCCGAATGGTCGGAAAGCCGGTCGCCCTGATCGTGGCAACCGGCACGCGCCGGGCCAGCAGATCGAGTTGCGCCGGCTGGTTGAGCATCAGGCCCACCAGGTTACGCTCCCGATACGAAGCCTCGGGCCTGGGGAGCGGCGGCCCCTGGTGATCGAGCAGGTAACTATCAATGGGCAGCAAATCGCGGATGGCGGGCACCTGGGTGCGGATCGTTCGCAGCGGATCCATCTGGGTCTGGAAGGGATGGGCGTGCCGGAGGTACCAGAGGTACACATCGAAGACCACTTTGACCGAGGGATCGGCTCGCAACTCGCCGCCGCCCCAGGCGTAATAGGCCTCGCCCGCGCCGCGATGGGGCGTGCCCAGGGTGAACAGCCGGGCGACATCGTGGGCGTAGTCGGGGCCCTGGATGTAGCTCCGCGCCACCAACCCGCCCATGCTGTGCCCGACCAGAATGACCTTCTCGGCGCCAGCGCGTCGCTTCGCCCGGTCAATCCAGGGCTTGAGGTACAGGCGCGCCGCGTCTTGCACCGACTTGCGCCAGTCGTAGAAGGCCACGAACAGATCCGTGTCCCGGACGTAGCCGGCCCGTTCGAAGGCTTCGAGGAAGCCTTTTCCGTAGCTGATGAAGGGCGGAAAGTTCCAACCGGTGAGCCGTGGCCCCTGGAAATCGAGCAGGACCATCAAATTAAATGAGCCACATAGACCGGGCACAAAGATCACAGGCGTGCGTGCCATTGGCGGTCCTCTCTATCAGTGGCGCGATCGGTGGCGGTGAGGCACAGGGCGACTCCATCATAGGCTCTCGGCAGGCGAGCGTCAAGGTCGCCGCGGATTTCCCCTGGGTAGGGGGATGGGGAAACCGGGTTTCCCCACACCCCCACCCGGTGGGAGGGTCTGGGAGGGCGTAGCCCTCCCAGGAACTATCGTATGTTCATCCCGTCGGTGTGCGGCGCGAGCCGCATGGAGGGCTGATGCAACGTCCGCCTGGCGGCAGGCGCCGAAGGGAAGTGGGTCTAGGCAGATAGGCACTCCCGGTCCGCACGAGCAGAAGGGGTTGTTCTCCCCTCTGCTCGTTTTTTAACGTTATGGATCGAGAGATGCGCTATACTTGCTAACGTGAAAAAAATAGTCCCTCGGCGAGGGGTGTGGGGAAACCGGGTTTCCCCACGCCCCCGCCCGCGGGAGGGTCTGGGAAGGGCTTCGCCCTCCCAGAAACAACCGTATGTTCATTGCGGCGTTGTGCGGCGAAGCCGCATGGACGACTAACGTGAACATAGGCTGCTCACCTACGCGCATGCGGCGCTGCAGCCCCCCTCCTGACCTCCCCCCGCTGGGGGGAGGCGCCGGACTCCCTCCCCCCAGCGGGGGGAGGGCTGGGGAGGGGGGCAGTCACCGTGCCTGCGGCGCCGTGGCGCGGGCGTCCCGCCCGCGCTCCCAGGTCATGTTCATCTCGGCGGTGTGCGCCATGCGCATGACCGTCTCACGTGAACATAGGCTGCTGGAGCAGGAGTGTGGGGAAACCGGGTTTCCCCACACCCATCACCCGCAGGGGTATGGGGAAACCTTATTTCCCCACACCCCGCTCCAAAGGACCAGGGGGAGCGGATGAATTGCTCAAAGAGCATCAACCCCACGGCACGAGGGCGCATACCGGTTTCTATGCTTGATCTTTATGAGCCCGACGGAAACAAGGCGCCTTGCGAGACAGTCCATCACATCTCGGGCAAACTGCCCGCGCACCCGGGCCACATCTCCCCACGGATTTCCAGAAAGCTGTACTGGCAGGCACACCCCATGACCGGCAGGACTCGACGAACTGTCGGGGATCGGTGAACCTGGCCTTCCGGTCTTCGGATACCACACACCATCCCAGGATGAGAAGACGATGAGCACACTGCCGGTGGCTGCGCGCTGGTACCTGTACAGTTTGTGGAGCATAGCGCTGGTCGGCGTCATTGTGACGCTCATCTCTGCCCGCGCCCCGATGCCCGATCTGCTCATCCTCTGCGTGAGTGGCATCGCCTATGTACTGGCCGACTACTTCGAGGTTGTCTTCGGTCTCGATCAGCGGAATCGCGTGGCAATGACCGTCGTTGACGCGCCAACCATGTTTCTCGTGCCCATGGCCGGACCGTATGGGGTGCTGGTGGTGCTCGTCGGCAGCCTGCTGGTGGACTGGCTGCGTGGGCGGCCATGGTACAAAGGTCTGTTCAATGCGTCACAGCGCAGTATCACCTTCATGACGCTGGTCATGATATACGACGCGCTTGCCTCGCCCGCAAACCTGCCCTTCAGCGGCTTCAGGGGAGTGTTGGCCTTTGTGATTCTGGCCGGCGCCTATTATGCCCTTAACACCATTCTCGTCTCCACGATTGTCGCCCTGGCCAGTGGCCAGCCGGTCCTCCAGATCTACCGCGCGAGCTTTCGACAGGTCCATTGGGTCCATTTTATCACCCTGCCCTTCGGCGCCATCCTGGCCTCCATCTGGGCCACCAACCCCTGGTTGACTCTGACCGCCGCGCTGCCGCTGTTTATGGCCCACCGCTCCTTCAAAGCCATAGCCGCGTTGCAGGAGGAAAGCCAGCGCAGCCGCGACCTGGCCAGCCATGCGACGCGCCTGTTGGACGAACTACGCGCCAGGCAGGAAGAGTTGATCCGGTCCTCGCAACTGGCCACCCTGGGCACCTTTGCCGCAAGCGTGGCCCATGAGTTCAACAATCTCCTCACCGCCATTTACGGCTTTACGCAGTTTGGGCTGAATACTGACGATATCGAGGAAAAAAAATCATGCCCTGGACGTGGCAATGCGCTCCTGCATCCGTGGCCAGAGCATCACCCGTGGTCTCCTCTCCTTAGCGCGCCAGCGCCAACCCAGGCGCGAGCCCTGCCAGTTGAATGACCCGGTGCGCGATACGATCACCTTGCTGCGGCCTGAGTTTACCCGTCTGGACGTGATGATCGAGGAGCGCCTGCAACCGCTCCCGATCGTTCACTGTGATAGCGGCCAGATCACCCAGGTCTTGATTAACCTGCTCACCAACGCCCGCGATGCCATGCGCGATCAGGGCCATGGCCGGATCATCATCAGCACCCGGGTGATCGAGGATCAGCTTGAACTATCGGTCAGTGACACGGGAAGCGGCATTCCTGCCGACATGCGCGACAAGATCTTCCAACCCTTCGTGACCACCAAAGACGCGAACGACCACAAAAACTCCGGCACTGGCCTGGGACTGGCGATTTGCCGCACCATCGTCGAGAACCATGGCGGCATCATGCAGGTCGAGAGCGAGGTGGGCCGGGGCACGACGATGACAGTGCGCCTCCCGCTCAGTGAACCTCTCGCCCACGGTGTGGCCACCTGCGATGACGGAGCGGTCGCGGCAGCGGAGCGCAACCTGAACCACGCTGACGCGCCCCATTCGCTGGTCTGACATGGGGGAACCAGGTTCCCCCATCCCCCCGCCCCCGGGAGGGTCTGGGCGGGCGCAGCTCTCGAGCAGGGGTGTGGGGAAACCGGGTTTCCCCACACCCCCTCCCACCCGAGGGTCTGGGCGGGCGCAGCCATGCTGGATTCTCGCATCCACAGCCTGGTTTCACCGATGAACAAGGATCTTCCTGCGGGGGTGCGGCCCTTCCCATTCCTCCCATCCGACGGGGCTGCATGCGTCGTTGCGCTGGGCATGCTCACCCTGCTGGTCGCCTGCGCCTCCGCGACCGCGCCACAACCACCCGCTCCCTACGGTCTGGTTGAGCCTTTTCTCAGCGCCTGGCGACGCGCCGGCGGCGAGGCCCTGGGGCCGCCGCGCACGCCTCCGCTATGGATCGACGATTTCCAGGTGCAACTCTTCGCCCGTCACGCCATCACCGCTACCGATGGGCAACGCGCCGTGGTGGAACCTCTGGCGCCAGAATGGGAACGCCACTACCCCGATGACCTGCTGCGCCTGCCGGCTTCCCCCTTCCGCGCTTCCCTGAGCGACGCCGCGAGTCCCGTGGCGCAACCGCTGCGCGCCCTCACGGCGACGCTGCGCGTGCCGGGCTACAGCGGCCCGCTCGAGGTGCGCCTCTTCGATGGCGCCCTGCGACCGGCAGGTGTCGCAATGGCGGAGATCCGCGCCGGCCGCGGCGAGGTTACCCTGCTGCCACGCGGGCACGCTGGCGACCAGTGGGCCGTGGTGGTGATCAACGGGCAGATCGCCGCCGCCCGCAGCCGCCTCTTCACCCTCGATCCCATCACTGAACTGCGCACCGGCCAGCCGGACCTCGATGCCCTCTACCCTCGCCTGCGCGCCTTTATGCAGCAGGACGTGGTAGCCTATAACCTCGACGGGCGCCCGGTGCGCGGCTATCGCTCCCCCGACAACCCCCTCCTCTGGTTGCGCGACCACGTCTACCAGGGACGCGGCTTTCGCTACTTCGAGCGGGACGTGACCAGCCTGCTTGACGCCTTTCGCGCCGCCCAGCGGCCCGATGGCAGCTTTCCCGACGTGATCGACTACCCCGAGCGTTCGGTGCGCGCCTTTCGCAAAGAGGTCGAAAGCGATCTGGAGTTCCTCTTCGTGCAGGGCGTCTACGAGGCCTGGCAAATGACCGGCGACGATGCCTGGCTGCGCGCCAACCTGGAAGCCATGCGGCGCGCCCTGCGCTACATCACCGGCGACCCGCTGCGCTGGAACGCCGAACGGAACCTGGTGCGCCGTCCCTACACCATTGATATGTGGGACTTCTCCTATGGCCCGACGACCATCAGCCCCGACGGGCGTCCGGCCCCCCGTCACTGGATTGACGCGGATACGATCTGGGGAACGTTTCACGGCGACAATACCGGCCTGGCCCATGCCCTGATGTTGATGGCCGGCGTCGAAGAGCGCGTGGGCGACCCGGCCCTGGCCGAAACCTGGCGCGCCCAGAGCCGCGACCTGATGCAACGCCTCAACGACCTGAGCTGGAACGGGCGCTTCTTCACCCACTTCATTCCCGAGGACCCGGCCTTTCGCCCTGATGGAGTGGACCCGGCGACGCAACTCAGCCTCTCCAACGCCTACGCCCTCAACCGCGAGGTGCTGGATCAGTGGCAGGGCCAGCAGATCGTTGAAGAGTACTACCGGCGCCGCGATTTCGGGCGCGCCTTTGCCGAATGGTACAGCATTGACCCGCCCTTTCCGTCGGGAAGCTTCGGCATGGCCGGAGGCAAGGGCGAAAACCCCGGGGAGTATGTCAATGGCGGGATCATGCCCCTGGTGGGCGGCGAACTGGCCCGAGGCGCCTTCCGCTACGGCCTGGAAGCCTACGGCTTCGACATCCTCCGGCGCTACGCCGAACTTACCCGCCTCACCGGCGCAACCTACCTGTGGTACTACCCCACCGGCACCCCCGGCATCCAGGGACCCGACACCCTTGCCAGCGACGGCTGGGGCGCGGGGGCGATGATCGGCGCGCTGATGGAAGGCGCCGCCGGGTTCAACGATCGCGCCAGCGCGTACCGCGACCTGCTCCTTGCCCCGCGCTGGGCCGCCGACCCGACAGTTGCCGGGGTGTACGCCGTGGCGCGCTACGCCGCCTCCGACGGCTACGCGGCCTACCACTGGCGCCGCGAGACGCGCTCCATCAGCCTGAACGTCACCGGCAGCGCCGAACGCGCCGAGGTGCGCCTCCTCGTCCCCCCGGAGATCGCCGCGCGCCCGCTCCAGGTGACCCTCAACGGCGCCAGCCTCCCCGCCACCATCCAGGTTACGCGCACCAGCGCCTATGTGGTGGTACCGATCAGCGGCGGCGACGCCGAAATCGTGATCCGCTGGTAAGCAGCCGCAAGGCAGAGCCCTCGATTGCGCCAGCGGTAGCTACCAAAGCGTCATAGAGACGCCGCAAGCCGAAAGGCGACGGCGCAACTCCTGGTAGTAAGACAAGCGCATAGAACTGTTAGACAATGGCTACGACGTTTACTGTTTCCCCATGGATCGCCGATACGGCGCTGGCGGGCTTCGAGGCGCGCACCCTGGTGTTCCCTCCCGACGCCGAAGGACCGGTCATTGCCACCCTGGTGCGCCGCCGCGCCGCCACTTCGGCGGGCCGCGCGGTGCTCTACCTTCACGGCTTTGTGGATTACTTCTTCCAGACGCATCTGGCCGAGGCCTTCAATGCCCACGGCTACCACTTCTACGCCCTCGACCTGCGCAAGTGCGGCCGCTCGTTGCGCCCCGGCCAGACACCGAATTTCTGCGCCGATCTCCGCGAGTACTACGCCGAGCTTGACGCCGCCATCACCCTCATCTTCAACGAAGAGGACCGCCCCTGGCTCTTGCTCAACGGCCATTCTACCGGCGGCCTTATCGCCGCCCTCTACGCCCACGAGGGGCGCTGGCGCGAGCGGATCAAGGCCCTGTTCCTGAACAGCCCCTTCTTCGCCTTTCATCTCCCCTGGCACCAGGTTGCGCCCGCGCGCCTGCTGGCCGGCCTGGGCCGCTGGCGCCCCCGTCTCGCCGCCAATGGCTCGGTCTCGCCGTTCTATGCCCATAGCCTGCACCGCGCCTACTATGGCGAGTGGGAGTTTAACCTGGATTGGAAACCGATCGAGGGCTTTCCGGCCCATGCCGGGTGGATGCGCGCGGTGATGCGGGGACAGCGCCGGCTCCAGACCGGGCTGGCCATAGCCTGTCCCGTGCTGATCATGCACTCGGCACGCTCGGTGCTTCTCCCACGCTGGGACGAACGCCTGCTGCGCGCCGACGCGGTGCTCAACGTGGCCCACATGCGCCGGTACGGGCCGGGCCTCGGCCCCCGCGTGACCCTGATCGCCATCGAGGGCGGCCTGCATGACCTGACCCTCTCGGCTGCGCCCGTGCGCGCGCGGGTCTTCGAGGAACTGTTCGCCTGGCTGGAGTGTCAGGGCCGCGCGCGGTAGGAAGCCGAAGCACTGGCTGCGCGGCGCCTCGGCCCTGCTCCTGGACGGTCACAGCACCCCGTAGGCCACGAATGCGCCGATGACGCACCCTGCCGCCAGGAGCAAGCCGGCAACGACCTGCATCGGCGTATGGTTGCGCGTGCGCACCCGCGCCCATCCCAGAGCCAGGGCGCACAGCCAGAAGGCCAGGCCCAGCGGCTCGGAGTAGAGCGCAGCCAGTGTCGCCGTCGAACCCATACTCGAGGCGTGGACGCTGATCTTCCAGTACAGGTTGATGATCCAGGCCAGCACGCTGAGCGCGATACCCGAAGCTGCCATCGCCAGGATGGGAGGCGGCGCGCCGAGCAGTTGCAACACGACCATGCCGGCCACCAGGTTGACGATGCCGAAGAGGTACAACTCGTTGCGCTGCGAGCGCACCGAGATATCGTCATCGGTGTAGGCGCCCTGCCGCAGGCGAATGGTGAAAAAGAGCGTCGGCGGCAGCACCTGCAGCCCGGTGCAGAGCAAGGCCCAGGACAAACCCGCCTGGCGCGGCTCAACCCCGAGCAGGCCAACGATAAAGATGCTGATCACGCCGAGGAACACCGGATGCAACACCTGCGAGATAAGCCGGGCCACGGCATAGCCGCGGCCCGGCGCTGCCCCCCGCTGGATGGCCT
>Ga0308418_1000838_pt1 | contig 16830 bp, 31 predicted proteins | sample HotsprSampleR4cd_FD_203517 | JGI IMG/M metagenome (GOLD analysis project Ga0308418, IMG submission 203517) | Hot spring phototrophic mat microbial communities from Mushroom Spring, Yellowstone National Park, Wyoming, United States - 20090729_R4cd ... | reverse complement strand
CAGCAGTGTGTATATGAAACTCCCCATTTTTTAACAATTTCTGTTAAACTCATTGAATATCAACCACTTACAAACCGCCCATCAAAAATTTAACAATTATTAACTTGCACAATTCAATTTTTTTTCTATGCAGGACAGGATAAAATTTTATCACATTGAATATCAATAAGTTACATTTTTTCACTTGGAAATGTCAAAAAGGTTTGTATGGGGCAAAGGAGAAATGTTTAAATTGGGAAAAGGATGATTGTGTTTTAACTTTTTTTAACACTTTTTAGTTTGGAAATATAGGATTAAAGTATGTATTTTTGTGGCAGGAATGAACACTAAAAATTTAAAAAATAAATCATTAACTTTAAAAACATATAACTATGAAAAGAGAACAATTTTATGAATTATTCAATTTTAACAAAGAAAATGCAGAAAAAGAAGGAATTAAAATCTATAATAATAACAAAATTATAGAGGTAGTAAAAGTAAAATCTGTATACAATAATAATATAAAGATGTATACAGATAGTTTTTGTAGATTACCTGTGCAATATCAATACAATTGTATTGATATTTGGCGTAAATCTGTTGATGAGAATTTAAAAAATTTAGGATTAAGTTATGATGAATTATTAGAAAAAACTAAAATTTCAAAAGAACTTATTAAAAGAGGGTATAAAATTTTATGTGAAATAGAGAAAATTTCTCGTTACTATGGTGATTTACCTGAACCGCATCATTGGGATATTTATGCTGTTTTTAAAATAGATAACATTCAAAATGATGTTTTATTTTATGGAATTAAATATAAAAGAAAAGTTTTAATTTATACTGATGACGGAGTTTTTGAAATAAAATCTCCTCCATATAATTTAACAAACAAGGGAGCATCTTACAATCTTGAAATGAAATTTGGTGAAAGTATATTTGATTTCATTGGTATTAAAGTAAATTTTGATGAAACAATAATATGTAATGAATAATTACTTCCTGCACACTATTCTCATAGTGTGCAGGGATTTTTATTTTTTACACACAATGTATATTGAAAAATCAATAACAATTAAAAACACACAACTATGGAAAGAAAAAGACAAAAGGTTTTTCAAGCAATGGAAATAATTTTAAGAGATTGTGTTCATTTTGCATATCTTGATGCGGTGTGGGGGTATGATATGACGCAGGATGAGGATACATTTTTAGATGAAATGATGGATTTTTATGAGAGCGAATTACATTTAATCTCTGATTATATGAAGGACGATTTCAAACTATTTGTAAAACAAATGTATAAAATTTATACTAACAATTACAAATTTTTTGTAGGAATTTTTTCATCAATTTAAAATTATGGAAAAATCAATAACTTTTAAAATTTAAAAACTATGCAAATCATTAACTTATCATTAAAAACGGATAAAAAAATAACTAAAAAATTGCCTGAAACAGGGCTAAAACACTACAAAAAAATCCCTGTAACGGATGTTGAAATTAAAGAAACTTATTCTTTCATCTTGCCCACGATGGCAAGGAATGAGGAAAAAGATTTTTTTGTCCTTCAATGTAAGGACGGATGTTTGGCTATTACGGATTGGTATTATATTTTACATTATGGAATTAGGAAAGATATTAAGGATTTCAAAGTGTTTTTACATTATACTTTTTATGGAAAGATTGTAACTATTGTTATATTTGAATATAAAGGAGAAATAGAATATGGTATTTTATACGGGGATTATGTATATTATTGTTATGATAGTATTTATTATTCAAACATTTTTTTATCTATTAACGAAATTTTAACAGGAAATAATTTTAAAAAGTATTACAAATTGAAGGAAATCAAATTACAGGATGTTTATGTAGATACTTACGGTAGTAAGCAAATAAAATTACAAGTAGATTTAAATAAAATGTATTATGTAAATACTTTATGGAATGGGGAGGATGGGCAAAGGTATGTAAGAGTTACTGAATACAACATAGATTTTTTGAAAGAATTTTGGATAAATGAATATAAATCAATTGCTATTGCGGAAATTAAAATCAGTAATAATACGGATATTGAAAAATACAAATCAAATATAGATAAATTTTTTACAGAATTAAAGAAAAGGGATAAAAAATTAAATGTATTTACGGAATTTGATGAACAATATAAAAATTTTACTTTTGTTGATTACATAACTAATTTTGAACCATCAATTTCAAATTTGACAAATGATAGTATTGATGAACTAAAAAATTACTTTCAAATTTCAAAAATTAAAAATTATGATATTATGAGTTAGATTATTTTATAGCAATGCGTATTTTTGAAATACCATTGCTCGGCGTGGCTTTGCTGGTTTGCTTACAACGATAGGAAAAGGAAACCTGATTTGGTGTAATCAACAAATAAAATATAATAACAATTAAAAACTACAATTATGGAAACAACAAACGCAGTAATTTTGGCTAATAATGAATTAAATGCTCAAATTGAGGAAGTAAAATCCATTGCGGAACTATATGAGAATATAGAAATAGTAAATCCGCAATTTCAGTTTTTGTCTTTTAATGAAAAAGGACAAACTTTTATAGGTATTTACAAAGGTAAATCTCGCATTGACAAATTGGATAGGGAATTTGCTATATTTTTAGGTGGTGATACTTGTTATTACTTGTCAAATAATTTTAATCTTATGAATTTACCTGATGAACTTATTGGAAAACCTGTTAGAATTACTTATCTCGGTGAAAGAACTTTCAAAAAAGAAGGAGAAGTAAAGAAGGTGAAACTTTTTAGCATTTTGACACTTAAATCTTAAATAATCAGGGCGGTGCCTGTATAAAGCACTGCCCTTTTTATTTTTAAATCAAAAATTATGAAAAAGTTATTTTATTTTTATTGGAATTTTTTGTATTATGTTATTGGATATGCATTGTATTTTACTTTTTCATTTTTGTATTGGATAGGCATTCCATCTTATTATTATGTCAATTTTTATTATTCAGTTATGCACAAATTATTAAAAAACAGAAACCGATACAAAAATTAAAAACTATGAAAAAAGGAAAGCAGTATAAATTAACCAAAGTTTTAATTTGGGAATTGAAACATTTAATCAATGAAGGAAATGAGATTTACGCAAAGCCCGTTGGTAGGTGTAGATTTGTTTTTACGGACAAACCACAAGAAGGATACTATAAGATAGAATATGCAGATAACGATTATATTAAGTTTATTTTAAGGAAATTGAACTCTTTATTTAATAAATCAGTAAAAAAGCAGTAAATTATGAAAAAGAAACTCGTAAAAAAGATAGTAAAGAAACCTGCAAAAAAGGTAGTTAAAAAACCCGTAAAAAAAGTAGTAAAGAAACTTACAAAAAAGATAGTAAATAAAACCGCAAAAAAGGTAGTAAAGAAACCTGCAAAAAAGATAGTAAATAAAACCGCAAAAAAGGTAGTAAAGAAAACCGCAAAAAAGGTAGTAAATAAAACCGCAAAAAAGGTAGTAAAGAAACCTGCAAAAAAGATAGTAAATAAAACCGCAAAAAAGGTAGTAAAGAAAACCGCAAAAAAGGTAGTAAAGAAACCTGCAAAAAAGATAGTAAATAAAACCGCAAAAAAGGTAGTAAAGAAACCTGCAAAAAAGGTAGTTAAAAAACCCGCAAAAAAAGTAGTAAAGAAACCTGCAAAAAAGGTAGTTAAAAAACCCGCAAAAAAAGTAGTAAAGAAACCTGCAAAAAAGGTAGTAAAGAAAACCGCTAAAAAGACACGCAAGCCCTTAAAGAACTACAAAGAAACATTAGAACTATTAGAGAAAAACCTAATACCGATTGACGAAGAAACCAACCGAATTGACTATAAGAAATTAAAAGAAACTATTCCTGTAATTAAAATTGTATCTTTAAAGAGGAAAGGTATAGGCGTATTAGGATATGAGGACTTTTTGGAATTGGGACAGCACTATGATGTTGAATTACAAAATCCTACGATTATTGAAGGTATTGCGGATGATTTGAAGGATTATTTATTGAGACCAAATGTTTTGACTTATGTAAATGTTATACTTAAAATTAGAATTATTGATGAAAGATTACTTGTAAAGGAGGATAGATATACTACCTTTAAGTTATTAGTGGATGATAGTATGATAAATAGCATTAAAGTTTTTAATGAAAAACTTAATGAGTTTATTTATGAAATTTATTTTGAGCAATTGCATAATGTTATCAAACGCTTTGAAAGATATGTAGAAAAAGAAAAAAGAGTATTTGAAGGAACTTTTACGGACACAGATATTGCAAATTTGGAAATAGGTGATATTGTAAAAATTGAATTAGATAGAGTTTTATTAAACATAGATGATAGAACTGAATTATATTCTATACTCATAGACGATAGAGTTGTTTGGACTTATAGAGGGGGCAATTATTATTTTACCATTAAAACAAACACTAATTTTTATGAATAAGGAATTAAAAGAGAATACAAAAATTATTCGTAAAAAGAATGAACTAAAAAAAATAAAACACACAAAAATAGCCGTTTTTGATGTGGAAACTTGGAAACACGCTAAAAATTTTGCCTTTGGCGTGGTTGTTTATACGGATAGAGACCGACAAAAATTTGATACTGAAATACATAAAAAAGTTTTTTATGATAAAGAAACAATGAAAAACTTTTTATTAAGTGATGAATTGAAAGGTTACAGAATTTATGCTCATAATGGCAGTAGGTTTGACTATATTACCTTGTTTGACAATTATATTTTAGACAATACCGATATTTTGACGCTTGGGACTATGATTATGGAATGGAAATTTAATGATAGATATTTTTACGATAGTTATGCCCTTTTAAGGACAAGTGTCAAAAAAATTGGTGAAGCATTAGGATTTCCTAAACTAAAAACATCAGAAAAATTTGTTGAAGGTATTGAGGGACAAATTACACAAGAGGATATTGACTATTGTATAAGGGATTGCGAAATTGTGCTAAAAGCATTATTGAATATAGTAAAAATTTCAAAAGAATTGAATTTGACGATTGCAAGCCAAAGTATGACTACTTTTCGTAGAAGTATAGACCATTCAATTTGTGTAAATAAGGATTTGGATAAGGAATTTTTAAAAAGTTACAAAGGTGGTAGAGTGGAATGTTTTTTTGTTGGTAAAAAAGAGAACGCAAAAGTATATGATGTAAATAGTATGTATCCGTATGTTATGGTAAATAAAACCTTCCCTGACCCTATGAAATTAAAAAGAGTAAGAATAAAAACAAAAGATATTGAGGATTTTTTGTATAGTTTTGAAGGTATGGGCTATTTTAAAGTAAATGTAAAAACTGATAAAATAGGAGTTTTACCTTACCGATATAATAATAGATTGTGCTTTCCAAAAGGAGAATTTGAAGGATGGTATAATTTGAATGAAATTAGGTATCCGTATAGTAAGGGATACCTTGATGTGGAATTGGTGGGAGACGCTATAATTTCAAAACCTACCGAACCCCCTTTCAAAAGATTTATATTGGATTTGTATGAACGGAGAAAAAAAAGTAAAGAGTTAGGATTGGAATTTTATGATTTGTATTTTAAGTTTTTAATGAATAGTTTATATGGCAAGTTTGGACAAAAGCCGAAATCAAATACTTATTATTTTTCTACCTTTGAAAAGGCAAATGATTTTGCGAAATTGAAAAACATAGACAGAATACATAAAGTAAATGACTATTATTATGTAAAAGTTGAAAGTGATAAAGAGCCAAACATTAGTATTTATTCTTATGCGAGTTATGTAACAAGTTGGGCAAGGGCAGTATTATTTGAGTATATGGATATTAACGGATTTGAGAATGTTTTATATTGCGATACGGACAGCATCATTACTACAAAAGAATTTGATAAAAAATACATAGGTAAAGAATTAGGACAATTGAAACTTGAAACAGAAGGGACTTTCATAGGAATAAAGGCAAAATTTTATGCTATTGCCGATAAAAAGAAATTAAAAGGTGGAACTTTCAAAATGATTGATGTATTAGGCGATAGTATTGTAATTGATGATAACATTATGTTTTACAATGGTAAGGAATTGGGATTGTTCTTGAATGAACGAGAAAAACTAATAAGCCCGAAGGAAAGCATAAGAAATAAAAAAGTGGTCGATAAATTAGGATATTTTGAAAGGATAAGTAAGTATTTTGATATGATTGATACAAAAAGAGAATTTGTAAGAATGAATGATTTTTCAAAAATTATAGAATTATGACTAACTACTACATAAAAATTTACATAAATAACAATGAATACACGGATTATGTTTGCAATGATTTAATTGTGTGCTATGTAAGATTGATGATAGTATTCCGTGTAGTTTTTCATAAATGTGTTTATGTATCTTACGATTATTTTGAAAAATGTATGAATGAGAACGGAGTTTTCATAATTGATTTAAGTAACCTTACAGGTATTTTAGAGAATACAAAAATTACAATAAAAGTGGAAAAAATAGAAAAAAAATTTGTATAATTGGTATAAAATTATGTATATTTGCGACTAATAAATGTTTTAATGATGCGTGTTAGAAAAATAAATCTGCAAGAAATTAAAGGATATTCTTATTTTTTCAAAGAAAAAGTGTTAATAGTTTTTTATTGTAATGATATTTTTGTTTTGAAAGGTGAAACCGCTTCACAATTGTTTATTGAATTACTAAATCATAAAATACTATGAATACCTTGTCCATTGCCATTTATACTGCTATAAACTTACAAATAAAAAGTATTGACAAATCCTATAAAAAATATAGGATTAAGTTAGATATTCAAAATAAAAGTGTAGAGGAATTTAAAGGAATTGATAAAGAGGGAAACATAACAGATATTACAGAACTATACAGACAAAATTTTGAGGATGATAAAAACAGATACGATATTTTGATTAACCACTTAAAGGAAAAAAACCTTCCTTATGGAAGGTATTTAGTTTTAGAGGTCAGTTTATGGGATGTTTTTTTATACACAAAAGTTAATGGCGAAATAATAAAATACAAAATATGAAAAAACCGATTGTTATATTGCATACTTTGTTAGACAAAATAAAATGTGATAGATATTATTTATCTTTAATTTTAGATTGTAGAAAGAAACATTTTATTCTTACTGATTATGGAGATATACACTATCATTTTTCAAATTATTACGATGAATATAAACCATTTCAAATTAAAAAAATAAAATCAATTTGTAAAAAATACGGATGTGAATACGATTTTGCAAATAAAGAACTTATTAAAAAAGTAAATGATAAAGATAGTGTAAAAAAATACTTAAAATGTATTGAGCAATTTTTAAGATGCCAAAGTAAAATTTATCAATTTATCTTTGACGATAAAACAGAAAAAAGATATTACAAAAATTAAAAACTATGAATACAGAAAAATTTGATAACGATGCAGAAAACTTTATTGAGGATGTAAAAAAATTTAATGAAAACATAAAAGAACAAAGTGATGAGATAGTATCATCCGAAAAAGATATTAAATTTGAAAATCCTTTGAATGAAGGGGATTTTGATGATGATTTTAACGATGATGACTTTGATGATGAAACGGAAAGTAATATAGAAGATACCTTAAAAATAAAAGAAAAAGAGGTAAGAGAAGGAATAAAAAAACTAATAGACGGGACTACCATAATAAAGGCAGTAGATAGCGTATTTCCTAATACATTGATTTATTTGCTGTCCTTTATAGACAAAGATTTTGATAAAATTGACAGGAAAAATATACAATTAAGCGAAGAAGAAATAGAAATTTACAAACCGATTGGAGATTATGTTGCGGAATACATTATTACTAAATTAAATCCTATTATACTATTAAGCGGATTATATGTTTATAGAACTACACTTGCCATAACCATTGAATACAATAGAATAAAAAAACATAAAAAAATTAAATTTAAAAAACATAAAACTATGCCACTCAAAAAATCATCTAAAAAGGAAATTAAAAATTTGGAAAGAGAAAGAAGCCAAATTTTTAAAGAAATGAAAGATTTACAACAAACCATTCGCAATAATAGACAAGATTATGAATATGTAAAAGAATTGCGAGAGGAATTGCAAAATAAAAATGCGGAAATTGAACGATTAAACAAAGCCATTGAGGAATTAAGGAAGGAATTTTTAAATACTTCGCAAAAATTTCAAAACCCTATACAAAATCCACAAACAGAAACAGATACAAAAACCGAAAAAACACAAAAACAAGACAAAAGAAAAATAGTGAGCGAAGAAAAAAGAAAAATTTTACTTGAACGACTTGCCAAAGCACGGGAAATAAGAAAACAAAAATTACTGCAAAAACACAATAACAATACCGATTTGAACACTACCAATAACGAGTAATATGCGATTTGGAATTATTATGCTTGTAATTGGACAAAGAAGGACAGGTAAATCAACAAAGATTAAAAAAATAATAAGCACTATCAACGCCCCCAAATACATTTACGATGTAAGAAATGAGTATTACACGGATGGATTTAATATGACGATGGATGAATTTTTACAAATTGTCCAAAATGTAAAGGAAAGCGTAATTGTATTTGAGGAGGCCACTATATTTTTCAGGGTGACTACAAATAAAATTATGCGAGATATTCTTACAGGATGCTCGCATAATAAGAATTTTATTATTTTAGCATTCCATTCTTTTAGAGCTGTCCCTGTTGATATTTTAGAGTTAGTAGATTATATTGCTTATGGAAAAACGAAGGACAGGGCTTCTTTGATTTATGAAAAATACAAAGACGACCCTTCATTTTTAGAGATGTTTGAGGATAGCCAAAAACTTGAAAAATACCAATTTAAAATAAAACGCTATGGATAAGAATACCGCAATACAAAAATTAAAAAATATAAGACAAATAAGTGGTAGTGAATTAAATGAAATTACAAAAATTTTTAGTAAAGATGAACTACTTGATATACTTAAACAATTAAATGAAAAAGAAATACAAGAAATTATTTTGTATATTCAAGAAAAATTTAATCAGGAATTTAGCGGATTAGGAATTTTAAAAATTTTTATACTTGGTGCTATTGATTTAAAAAACGGAAATAATAGTTATTTTTCTAAAGTTTTTAATTTATTTACATTAAAAGAACTATTAAATAATGAACAATGAAAAAAAGAGGTAGAAAATCTTACAAAGAATTATGTAAAGAATTGCAAAAGATAAACAAAAACCTTTATTATTCTTTATCTTTTGCATTGAATAACTTGACAAAAGCAGATTTTGACGCAATAGTAGGCAATTGCTTTAAAACTATTGACGGAAAAATTGTATTTTACAATTATGTAAAGAAAAAATATACTTTCAAAAATAATATGTTCTATTTCAAAGATGGTTATTTTGTATTAAAAGATAGTATTTTTAATTTATTAAAGCCCTATTTAGAAAAAAATGGTGTTGAAATTGTGTGTTTTATAGAATAAAAATGTATTTAATTTGTGTATAATTTTTAGTTTATTGACATCCGTTTGTTAGTTATGTATCTTTGTTCCCATCATTAACAATTAAAATTTAAAACTATGAAATGGGAAGGCATCAATTTTAGCACAGTTGTAGAAGTAGCATTAGGATTTTTACTTGCTACAATTTTAATTAACTTACTTTTCAAAAGAAAAGGCGATAATTACGACAGCGAAACTTACGACGCAGAAACCTATGAAGCAGAAACTATTTAATCAATTAAAAAATTAACCTTAAAAAAACTTAAAACTATGGGAGTATTAGAGGAATTATTAAATCAAGGCGAAACATTCTCTTTCGGTGGTGATGTCGAACAAGAGAATTTTAGAATGCCTGTTAGAAGGGCAGGCATAGCAAGCGGACGCCCTATGGTTACGCAAGTTCCACAACAAACCATTATTCCACAAGCAAGTCCGCAAACTCCATTTGTTGCAGGTCAAAGAGCAGGAGTGCCAACCGCAAAAGCACAATTTGATATTACTATCAAAAGATTAAGTCCTGTTAACGCAAGCGGACAAAGTATAGATACCCATTTAAATGAAGATTTACAAGTTATTTTATTTCAATCAAGCCAAATTAAAGGACACTACAAAAAATCTTTATCTTACAGCGGAAACGCGACCTATGTTGGTGTAGATGGTGGAAACATTATTAACCCTATTGTGCAATTACCTAATTACAGATTTGATGGGCATAGATTTATTTATTATACGAGAGTTCAAAGAGACAATACGACTTATTTTGCTTATCATACAATTTTAATCACTTGCCCACAAATTGATTACACATCATTATTAAGTGCTTTGGAAAGCGATATCATTAGAATTAACTACATTAAGTATTTTGTTCCATCTGCATCCGAAAGTGTTCAATTTAACAAACGCTTTGAATTTATTGAGACAAGTCAATTTGGTAAAAAATCAAACGATGCTGTTCCTGTGTTATCAAACATTAAATCTAATGATTTCAAAGACCGCTTAATTGAAATACCTGTTAATTTCTATGTTGATAAAACAAAAGGATTATTGCTTGATATTGCACCTGAATTGATTGACAAAGAAATTGTTTTATCTTTGTTTGTTGATTATACCAACAGACAATCTATCTAATTAAAATAAATAGTGCTGAATATACCTGCCAAAGATTTTTTAAATTACTTTGGCAGGTCGCACTATTAAAACATAGCCGTTATGAAAAATTGATAAAAATAAACCTATTGATAAAATCATAACGGCTTTTTTATTTTAAAAACTAAAAAACAAAAACTATGAGTAAAGAAAAACGCAGAAAAAAAAGAGAAGAACGCAGACAAAAAAGAAAAGAAAGACGCAAAAAAAGAGCAGAAAAATTAAAAAGGTATTTAATACCTCCACAATTGTATCCTTTCATTCCTTTAATGAAAAGATACTTGGATAAAAACGGCTACCCTTATGATAAAAAAAGCCCCCGTGATATTGTATTTCAATTTTATAGACGCTTTGTAAAAAAAGAAAGAAACTTTGACGGAAGTGATTATATTCACATTAACGACTATTTGGCAATAAATGTTGAACACAGCGACGGAGGACAAACAAAAGAAAAAAAGAATTTAGATCCCGTATCTTTTGCATCTATTGTAACTGCTGTAATTAACTTTATTAAAACACTTATTGACAAATCCAAAAAGAAAAAACAAGGAGAACTTGCCCCCGATGAAAGAGAAATGGCGGATGAATTTAGAAAAACCGATGAAGACCCTAAATCAAAAGAAATTGTTGAAAGGGCTAAAAAAGAACAAGAGGAAGCAGAAAAAGAAATAGATACGAAAGACGATGATGAAAATTATTCACTATTTGATAGAATTTTAATAGCATTAGGACTTAAAAAAAGAAAACGCAAAAGAAAAAAAGAAACCTATTATTATGTAGCACATATTGAAAATTATGCCGACCCTGTTATTGAAACAGACCCCGAAAATCCTTTGGTATTAGTAAGGGAAAGAATATACAACCCCGTAACAGGTAAATACAAATATGTATGGAGAAGCCCTTACCTAAAAAATATACCAAAGGCAAAAAGAAAAGCAAGTTTTGATATTGCAAGAGATATAATTAAAAGATACGATATTAAATCCTTAAAAAAAGATATCAATAACAATAATACCGAAAAAGTATTCTTAAAATTAGATAGCATCATTAGAGAATCCGATACAAAGCCCGTATTATCTGCAATTTCACATATTTTAATGAATAAACATAGAATTTACTTGCTAAAAGTAATAAGAATGTTCCCAAAAGATATTTACACGGACTTATACAATAAGATATTAAACTTAAAACCTTAATGCAAGAAATTGTTATCCCTAAAAAAACAACTTTTTATACTTATGTGTCCCCTATCATCATCAACGATGATAGGGGAAAAGAATTTTACTTCTACCAATGGGATAACGATAGATTTAACTACCAATTATTTAATTTACCAAAAGGTAAATATTACTCTAAATACCCTATTTTTTTAAGTGATGTTAATTTGGAATTTGTTAAAATACCTAATGAACCGCCCGAAAAAGACGACTATTTAAGAATAAAAAAAATTTACATTAAAGAAGGAAATAATCCACATAAGGCAAGCATCTATATTTACTCATACAAACCTTTTGCTACAATCATATACGATAAATCCTTAAATGAACAACCCTATTATGTAAAGGATTTTATATTAGCTCACGAATTAGGACACCTTTACTACCATACAGAGGAATACTGCGATAGATTTGCAAGAAACTTATGCCTGTCTTTGGGATATAATCCTTCACAATTAAATAAAGCCATAGAATACTCACTAAATAATTTTACAGATACAAGTAACCACAGAATTATTATTTCAAAATCTGATAACTATTTCACATCCATTAAAACCGCACAAAACTATGGACGATAAAATACCATACAAATTATTATTCGGACTATTAGGAATAATCATCGCTTTGGTAATAATAAAAATGTTATTTTTTAAACGCAAATCCAAAGAGGAAATTAAATTGGAACAACAAAAAAGAGAATTAGAATTACAAAGAGAAAAAGAAAAATTACAACAAAAATTAGATAAAGAAAAAGCCGAAACAGAAAAGAAAAAAATTGAAACAGAAAAAAAACTAATAGAACTTAAAGAAAAAAGAGATATTTTAGCATTTGATAAATCAAATAAAAATCCATTAAACGATACTTACATTTTTAGCAAAAACTATTCACCAACAAAAATAAACACTGATAAAACATCCTATAAAACCGCTTTGGAAATTGACAAAGAATTAAAAAAATTTGACCCTAACGAGGAAAAAATAATTACCTTATTTAATGATTTCAAAACAAAAGATGAAATAGCACATTGGAAAAAATATTTTCAAAGAGTAAAAAATAGTGATTGGACAAAACTAATCGCAAATACCTTTAAAGGTCTTACCGACCCTTATGAGGATTTGCGACGACTATACAATGTAATAATCAATAAACCTTAAAAACATAGAACTATGCCACTAAAAAAATCAAGTTTGGAATTAGACAGCAAAGTAGATTTAGAATTATTAGGAGAAAACTTAAAATACGCTATTGAAAGAGAAACAAAAGACGACCCTTTGACTATTGTAGAACAAATCTACAAAGCCGACCCCGAAAAATTTTACATACATTATTACACAGAACTTTACTATCTTGAAAACAACTATTAAAAAATACTACTATGATAACAGAACTAATTAGAGAACAACAAGATTATTTTAATTACTTAAACAACCTTAAAAATAAGTTTGATATTGAATGCGAATTAATACCTATATTAAGGGATATTTCGTATAAAATTAAAGCACTATCAACACTATACGCTAATGGGGATATTGACAATAAATTTTTTGAAAAAGAAATGCGTAAAAATGAAATACTTGCAAAAAAATACATACCCCCACAAATTAAATACAAAATAAACACTGGCCCAAGAGGTATGGGAATTAAATTATTAGATGAAAGAGGATACGAATATGCTATCTATTAACCATTAAAAATAAAACCTATGCCACTCAAAAAAGAATACAAAATTTTACAAAAAAGAGCCGAACGGCTTGAAAAATTAGAAAAAAAAAAAGGATATAATTGTAGCAGAGCAGGATATGAATTAAATAAGTATTGGAAATCAGACGCAGGATTATTCCTTGCACAAGAATGTAAATACGGAAAAACAAGTAAAATGATAAAAGGTATAGCTAAACTATTAAAACAAGACAATAAAAAAACAACTAAAAAAGCGGTTAAAAAAACTACCAAAAAAGTAACAAAAAAAACAACTAAAAAATCCACTAAAAGAAAAAAATAAATTATGGATAAACCTATATTCCAAAATAACGATTTGTCCTTTATTTGGGATAAATTAGACACGCTTTCGCCTTCAAACAACCCTAATGGTGAAAGGTATGATTTTTATTTTAATAGTTTTGAATTGAATTACAATTTCTTTAATACTACTTTTTATATTAACCCTCTTATTAGACCAAATTTAAGAGATAAAAATTTTTGTGTGTCAGGTATTTTATCACATTTATATTTTTCTGTTCAACTTTCAACACAAACTTATGATTTATATTTGATAGGATATAAAAACGACCCTGAAAATGTATTTTTTATTATGCCCTTGAAAAATTTTATTGCTACAAGTCAAAGATATTATTTTAATTTTTCGCCTACTAATAAAGCAGATAACTCAAATAATTGATATTCCTATACCTTCATTTGATTTAAATAATGATAGTATTTATTCCGTTCTATCAAACGGAATAAATGTAAATCATTTACCAAAAATAGAAGAAAAAACTATTTATGTAAGTGCCGCTTATTCGCTTAATTTGATAAATAATTTGTCCGCACCACAACCACCTGAACCACCACAAACACCTGAACCATAACAATAATACTAAAAATATAACAATATGCCAATACTTATAATCGCTATAATCATTGCATTACTATTTTTCTACAAAAGAAAACAATCTTTTATCGCACCTAAAATACTTGTAAATACTATTGAAAAAATAAAAGTAAGTGGTAATACTATTACAGGTATCCTTTATATTACTATCCAAAATAACAATAATTTTGACCTTAAAATTGATAGTGGAAAAATATACACCTATTCAAAAGGATATAAAATAGGAGAATTTAATATAAATCCAACCGTAATAAAACAAAAATCCGATAAAGAAGTATCCATACCCATAAAACTTAACATAAGCACAACTTTAATAACTCTACTTAACTCACTCGCAGAAAAAAAACTTACATTAAACATTGAAGGTTATATTGTAGTCAACGGAATCAAAATACCTTTTACAGATAAATATGACATTATATGAAATACATAATCATTGTTACAGAATTTATTACATTCACTTTCACAGGACTATCGCTACAAAACCTGTCAATAGAACTTAAACAACTTATTGTTTTATCGTTGTGGCTCGCGGGACTTGATGTATTTTTAACCATCTATTCCCTATACAAAGAAAAAAAATTTGAACAAGTAAAATCAGACCGATTTATTACAGGAATTATTACAAAATTTATGTTTTTATTCATAATGCTACTTGCGGGATACTTATTAAATACCGCCTTTGGAATTGACTTCAAAAATGGTAGCATCCTCATCTATATCCTATATGAATTAAAATCCATTGATGAAAAAATAACTAAAATATACGGATACTCAATAATTGATAAAATAATTTCAACTATACTATTTTTCAAAAACAAAAATAAAGATGTTCAATAGTAATGATTTTAAATACTCAATCTTTTTTTATTATTCAAACGCAAATGCTTCAAATGTTTTTTCTTTATACATTATCGCTAACAACTCAACAACAATTGGCAATAGACCTAATACATTTATTTCTAATAACAATAAATACCATTTATGAAATTTTATACTAAAATACTATTTATTACTTCAACTATACTTTCAACCACTTGCACAAACGAACAAAAACTAATAAAAAAAATTGAACATAATGCAAAAATTGTATATGATACCATTTACATAAAAGATACCTTCTACACTAAACAAATAAAATACGATACCTCAATAACATTCTTTAATAAAAAAATTGATAGTATTAACATAAAAATTAACTACGCAAAAAATCCAATATACCTTAACCTTAAAAAAATTTACGATACACTTAAAATAAACCTAAACATACCACAAGATACCATAATCAAACAAAAAGAAATCGCCTACCAAAAATTTATACTTGAAACACAAAGTAAATACGAAAAAACATTCAAAAATTTTGCATATCTGCTTATAGGAATTATTATTTTGCTGATATTACTCATAATCTACACTTTATCAAAACTAAAAATATGAAAAACTTAAAATACTACTTATTAGCAACAGGAATAATAACAATAACTATCTACCTACTATTCTTTAACAAAAAAACTAAAAAACAAAAACCTATGTCCGATAATCTATACAAAATTATTCCCTCAAAAAACGGGCTTCAAAACTTTACACCGCCAACAGAACAAGATATTAAAATCGCTCTTAAAAAAATAGAAAAAGAATTTGGAACAGAAATAGCCCAATTAGTGGAAAAAATGTATAGATACGAAACAGCACATTTTAAATCATCCGTATTCCTAAAAACTAATGGAGCAGGAGTTATAGTAACACCTTCAACTGAAAAATACTTTAAACATAGAGATAAATTAGTAGTATATGTAAAACCAGTATTTAAAAACGGACAATTCGTCAGAAATGCCGTTGTCCCCGAAGGAACAGAAGGAGCAAAAAAATATACCTATGTCATATTCCCTACTATCTACGACGGAATGAGATATTTAGCAATATACATTCAAAAATACGGAGATAAAGCCCCCGAAAAATGGAGCGGCGGTGCTTATGATATTAACAGAATAAATAAATTGATAACAACAAAGTATGTTTAAAATAAAACAAAATCAAAAATATGATTTTATTGATAACTATCATAATACTATTTTTAATTATTTTACCGCCATACGGAGATGAAATACCACTTATAGCATTGCTTAATAAATTGTTGTATAAATAATTACATCTATCATTTTTTATAGCATCTATTGAAAAAATTTTTATTACATACTTTAATCCTGTATTTCCAAATTAAAAAGTATTAAAAAAAGTTAAAATAAAGAACTCCCCCATACAAACCTTTTTGACATTTCCAAGTGAAAAAATGTAACTTATTGATATTCAATGTGATAAAATTTTATCCTGTCCTGCATAGAAAAAAAATTG
>Ga0308418_1000835_pt1 | contig 16853 bp, 10 predicted proteins | sample HotsprSampleR4cd_FD_203517 | JGI IMG/M metagenome (GOLD analysis project Ga0308418, IMG submission 203517) | Hot spring phototrophic mat microbial communities from Mushroom Spring, Yellowstone National Park, Wyoming, United States - 20090729_R4cd ... | reverse complement strand
CGACGAATGTGCAGCGGCACCCACATATCGTCCAGCACCAGTCCTTCAGGCATCGGCACGAAAAGCCGTCGGTAGATGGCGTAGATAGCCCCACTACACTGTATCGGCGAATCCACGCGCGCCTCTAGACCACGAACCACCTTCTCATAGCGCCAGTAAGCGCCCATCGCCTGCGGTGCTCCCGCGAAGTCTAGCAGTATCAGTTCACCCCCGACTGCCCCCACGCCGTTGTGGCGCAGAGATGTAACCAGTTGACGTATCGCATCGCGCGCGAACCGCTGCCGGGCATCCGCGAAGACAATCACTTCGCCTGTGGCGCGCCGCACCGCTTCGTTCAGAGCCGCTGCCTTGCCACGATGCGGAGAAATCTCCAGCACCTGCACTCGCTCATACCGCGAGGCCAATGCCGCCGTGTTGTCGGTACAACCATCACAGGCAACCACCACGTTCAGTTTGTCTGGCGGGTAGTCCGATCCCAGTACATTCTCAAGGCGTCCGGCGATGTTGTTCTCTTCATTGTGGGCAGCGATAACAACCGTTACACTGGGCAAATCCACTTCAGAATCTGCAGGTTCCTGTCGGCGTCGCTTGAGTTTCGCCAAAAGCCAAAGCAGTGCCGGATACCCGACATAGGTGTAAACCACGAAAACAAAACAAGCACCAACCACCCACCACATTACGCGGTACCTTCCTTCACGCGCGGCAGCAGGTGCGCCTGCGCCGCGGCTACGAGCGCCATCAGGATGAAGTGGTAAGGATAATAGGAGATGGATAAGAAGTAGCCCGTGACCATCAAGTCCATTAAGCCGATGAGTGCGCCCATTCCAAGTGCGTGGAGTAACCAGTGTTGTGCCTTTGCCAGTTGCCGCGCTGCCAGCAAACTGCGTATCCAGATACCTAGAAACACCAGTAACCCGAGACCACCCAACTCTCCCAAAACATAGAAGTACATGTTATGCGCTGTTTGCGAAGCTGGCGCTCCAAACTGGCGAGCAAAATCGGGGAAGTTCTTGTAGCCGATACCGGTAAATGGGTTATGCTTAAACATCCGCACCGCCGCTTTGCGATACTCCACCCGGTTCATGGCGGACTCATCCTGCTCGTAAGTCGTGATGGAACGCATCCGCTCGCGGTACTCTGATGGTGCTGCGAACCACACCGCACTAAACACCGCCAGGCCAATGAATAAACCCAGGACTTTGCGTTTCGAGTGTAACCATAACAGAAAGAGCAGGACAATCAGCCCCAAAAAGCCACCGCGCGATCCGGTATACACCACGGCGACCAGAATGGCGACCATGGCGAGTCCGTAAACTACTTTCAGCCACCGCTTCGGGTCATTGAAGAACAGATAGTAACACAGCGGGAACAGCATCAAGACATAGGCAGCCAGGTCGTTCGGGTCGCCCAGCATACTGGACTCGGCACCGGCGCGAGCGAGTTCGCCACTTGTCTCCACCTGCCCAGTCCTGTAGTTGTATATCGTAGAAACCGCTAACCATAACGCCATCCAGCCCAGCATCCGCACCACAAACGTCACCTGCTTCTCGCTGCGGATTGCCATGTAAATCATCCAGACCATAGCGACGCTTTTCAGAAAGTCCTGCGCCCCAGATAACGATTGCGAGCGGTACAGAGACAGCGGCACCGACATCAGCATAACTCCCCACAGGGCGAGAAACCATTTCACATACCAGCCCTCGATGAGTTTCTGCCGATTGAGCAACAGACGCACGAACAAGCCGGTGGAGGTCACACTGGCGATAAACAAAGGCAGCCGCAGCATCCCCAGCTGGGGAACAAAGTCTACCGGTCTCAGGTAGTAGAAGGCTATAAACGTGACCGCTCCTGCATACGGACTGAACAGAAACACACAAGCGGAGATAAGTGCAAGCACCACGCCGAAGACGAATTCCACTGGTACCAGCAGGAGCGCGACCCCTGCCGCGAACGCCACTGCGACTGTAACCGCCCAGGCAATTGGTACACGCTGTGCAGATGGCACGCCAACCTGCGTGCTCATCAACATCCCTCCCGACGCTTCAATATCGTCCAAACGGTCAGGAGAAGAATCTTCAAATCAAGCCACAGAGACATATGGTACAGGTACATTAAATCGTAGCGCAGTTTGTCATAGACCGTCGTATGATACCCACCCATCACCTGCGCCCAGCCGGTGATGCCGGGTTTGATACGGTGACGCTCATCGTAGTGCGGAATGCGCTCTCGATACTCCTCCACGAACTTGGGGCGCTCGGGACGTGGCCCCACAATGCTCATAGTGCCTAACAGCACGTTGACAAACTGCGGCACTTCGTCCAGCTTGGTCGCTCGCAAAATGCGCCCCACGGCGGTAATGCGTGGATCTCCTTTACTTGCCAGCACGGGGCCGGAAACCCTTTCGGCATCCGGAACCATTGTCCGCAGTTTGTAAATATAGAAAACCTTGCCGTCCTTACCCACGCGCTCCTGTTTGTAGATGATCGGTCCCGGCGAGGTGAGCTTGATGGCTATCGCAGCCACGAGCAAGAACGGGAAGCTCACGAGCAGCCCCATTGAGGCAAACAGCATGTCAAACAGCCTTTTCGCAAGCAGAAGCCGCTTAGAGGGCAGGCGCGGCGTGATATCCACAACAGGGATATCGCCCACCCTGTCGGCTACTGGCCCACTCAACACGATGTCCACGATATTGGGTACCACCTTTATCCGAACGTGACGGTGCCCGTTACTTACTAACATCTCTGCCAGCCGCTGCTGCCACGTAGGAGCATAGGCAATCAACACTTCGTCGATGTCGTGCTCCTTCACGAGGCGTTCGATATCCGTGCGGCATCCGAGTACCCGCAACCCTCCCAGAACGCTCTCCACTTCGTCATCCACAAAACCGACGACGTCGTAGCCAGCATCCTGTAGAGTGCGAGCCAGTTGATGCCCCACTTCACCCGCCCCTACAATGAGCACTCTTCGCTTGCCTGCCATTTCACTCTCCTGTGACAAAGCCAGAAGCGACTGCTCTGCCTCCTTCGCGGGCTGCTGCTTCCAAACAGCGGCTTCTGCACGGGTTTCTCTCATGCACGCCCTCCGCTCTCCTCTTTACCCAGCACGTCTTCCCTTCGCACCTCTACCCGCGCGTTGGGGTCTACCGGCACAATATGTGTTTTCTCCGTTTCTGCCGGCTTCTCCGCCTTCGGGGCGCTGACCCGCCTGCTCTTCGCCTGTCGGACCGTTACCGGCTTCGCCCCCGTAGACGGCCTGCTACTGCTCGGCGGAGGCAACTCACCTTTGCCGTTCGTGTGATAATAGTGGCTGTGGTAGTAGTAGCTGTCCACCATCTCCGGCGCAGCGTCATTGAGAACCACACCCAGCAGCCGCACCTTCGCCTTGTTCAGAAGGTGGCGCACCTGTAGCTCGCTGCCGCGCGGGATGTGGTTGGCGCGAACGACCACCACGACCCCATCCACCAGCGACGCCATCACTGACGCATCGGCGAACACTGCCGCGCTGGGCGTGTCAAACAGCACAATATCGCAGCTCCGCTCCAGCGCGTCCACCACCTCCTGCATCTTCTGCGAACGCAGCAGCTGCCACGGGTTCTTGGGTATCGGGCCGGCGGGTACCAGCACGAGGTTGTCCACCTCCGTGGGGCGGAGCACCTCCGCGATTTGCAGTCCGTTCGACAGCACGGAACTCAATCCCACATCGTTGCTGACGTTAAACACTTTGTGTAGCGACGGCCTGCGCATATCGCCATCCACTAGAATCACCCGCTTGCCACCCTGCGCCAGTGTGATAGCTAAATTGGCAATAGTGGAGGTGCCCCCCTGACCAGGGCGCACTGTCGCCACCATGATGGAACGGATATCGGGATGCTCTTCCAGTGTCAACAGGATGTCTTCACCCACGAAGCGGTAGGACTCCGCGTGTGGCGATGCTGGCAGCACGTGCGTAATCTTGGGCAACATGTGGCTGTCTCCGCTCTCCAGGCGCGGAATCACCCCAGTCACCGGCAATCCAATGAGCTGCTGCGCATCGGAGGTCGTCTTCACCGTGTTATCCACTACCTCCAGCCCTACCGCAATCCCGATGCCCAGGAACAGGCTCAGCAAAATCGCCGCGATAATCACCTGCATCGGGTTGGGTCCGGCGCGTACTGGACCTTCCACCGAGGTCTGTCCCATCAGGGTGATGAAGCTCTCCGTGTTAGCGTTCAGGTTAAGTAGCGCCGCCTGATACTGATTGAACAATTTGCTGTAGCTGTCCAGCAGCATCTGATAGTCCGCAGTCGCTGCCTGAATGTCCACATCCAGCCCTCGGTAACCCGCCAGACGCTGCTCGTATTTCGAGACCTGCGCTTGTGTTTGCTCCAGCTCGGTGGCGAGGGCACGCTCTTTTGCCTCCAGCGTGCGTATCTCTTCCCGCAGGCTCAGATAAGCAGCGTTTGCCACGCGGGGACGATTCCGTTCCTCCTCTCGCAGCTTCTGCTGCACCTCTCGGATACGACGCTGCAGCTGCTGCATGATGGGGTTCTCTTCCGTATAGGTGCCCCTCATGCTGGTATACTGGGTGGTGAGCGTCGCCAGCTCCTTTTCCAGCTCCTGGGCGGCAATCGTTTTGCCAGCAGGGTCGGGAAGGGTCTCCGGTGTTTGCGCGAACTGCCGGCGCTTCTCCGCCAGCAGCGTGCGAGTGGAAGCAAGTTGAGTTTGTAACTCCTCGGCTTTCTGGCGCAACGGTGTGAGAATCGAGTAGTCCCCCTGTACCGCCGACTGCAGGTCGACGATACCCTTCTGCTGGCGCAGCTCCTTGAGCGCTTTCTCCTGTGCGTCCAGCTTCGCGCGAGCGCTTTCCACTTCCCGCTTGAGGAAGTTGACGTTGGCTCGCAAGCTTTGGCGGCTGTATTCTTCGTAGAACCGCTTGAAGGCAACGGTGAACGTGTCCACGATAGCCTTCGCCTGTTGTGGGTTTGAAGCCCTCGCGACAAACACAATGAGGTCTGTATTCACTCGCCCCGATTCGCCGGAGGCCGTGTTCACCTGCGCCTGAATCCTGTTTTTCTGACGCATCTCCGCGATTTCTTCGCGCGTCAGTCCGACGTCGCTGAGCACCGCAACATTGGCACGTGCTGGGGATACCTGTTCTTCGGGCGCGGCGATGTCCGCGTAGGTCATGGTCATCGCCAGTTCCGCCACTCCAGGCGAGTTGGCCAGCTGCAGCAACGTCGCTAACTTGCGGTCACGCGCACCACGCTCCTCACTGCTGGCTCGGTCCCCTGGCGGGCGCAAAATACTCTCCGAAGGCTGCACGTAGCGATAGGCGATATACTGCCTGCCGAAGAACTGTAAGCCAACCACCGCCGTGCCGACGGTGATAATGACCGCAGCCAGTATCAACCAGACTCGCTTGCGCAAAATGCGGTATATCCGCCAGAAATCCCACTGATTGGTACTCGCTTCGCTCATGATAACCGAATTCATCTGTTTCTCTCACTCCTTCGCGCGCTTGTTTCAAGTTGTTTGCCGACCAGCTGATGTTGCACAATGGGTACCAGTTCGCGGGCGAAAGCCCGCGCGATTTCCGCCGCCTGTTCCTCATTATCGGCAACGGGCACGATGATTCGCAGCAACGCCCCCATCGCCGGGCGATGCAGCAACCTGTCCTGCAAAAGATACCAGTTGTGACGGAAGATACTCGGTGTCACCCGACCACCCTCGATAAAACAGTAAAGCACCGCCTGCTTTTGCTCCCCTTTTTGCAACAGGAAGCGGTTCATCTCTGCCGTGTATTCTCCGCCGTCGGGAGCAGTCATTGATAATCGTTCCACATCCTTCTTCTGTATCGCCCATCCACCGCCCGGCAGGCAGTAGCCAGGCGAATGGAATGTGTTCTTCTTGTGTCCATAGATGACCAGCACGTTCACCGGATAGCCTGCCGCGTTGGCGTAGTTGCGCACGATATAGGCATCCGGCGTCAACATCTGTTTCGACAGGTCATCCAGCTCCTGCTGTTCCACCATCCGGAAGCCCGCGATGGTCTCAGGTACCTGATTCACATCGATGGGGAACGTGATGACACGGTTCTCTGCCTGGCGGGCATACCCCACCATGCCCCACGCCGCCAGCATCATCACGATGACTATCCATAGATTGGGACGATACTCTTTCATTGTACCTTCTCCATCAGTTTTTTGACACCCAGCAGGCTTAACGCCGAGATAAAAAACAGAAACGGCGATGAATAGTCATGGAAAAAGGTCATGGCGAACTTCTCATTGATGTAATGTCCCATCATGACAATGGCTGCGATACGCAGCACATTCGCCAGCATCGTGATGGGGATACCTGCCAGAAACACTGCACCCTTCGCCCACAACCTGCCCTGTGTCAAATACCCCACCAGTGCCGCAATGCCGAGAATGGCTACCATCGACCGAATACCACTGCAGGGAACCGCCACCTCCACATTAAAGCGCGGCGTCCACATATGCACTCCGTCGCGCTCGATGGGCACACCGAGTACGCCCAAAAACATGGTGGATGCCGCAGCGCTGAAGTGTTGCAAAGGGACACTCAATACCTCGATAGCAAAGTCAGGCCAGGGTACGGCGAAGTAAAGGAACAGGTAGGGAAACAGTGCCACGCGCATCATCCGCGTGCCGACCAAATACCACGCCAGTCCGCCGAGTGCCACTGGCAGCGCTAGCGCTTTCAGGAAGCTCACCGACGCCCACTCACTGGCGACCTGCATCAGCAAGCCGAGCCCGAGTACTGGCAGTCCCCATCGGCACACCTGCACGGGTGTCTCCCGAATCACAGGCCACTTACGCCACAGAATGAAAAGGCTGACCAGCGGTACCAGAAAACCGTGCGAAAACTCCTCGCTCTGAGACCATCGGTCAATGAGGAAAACGATACTCGGCCAGAAGAACCCGATGAAAAACAGTAAGGTAACGGCGAATAGACCTATTTGCAAGCGATTGACCGACACCGCCGCATCTTGCCGTCGTACTGCTTCAGCTTCCATTTATATCACTCCTTCATCCGCATCCAGATTGCAGGAACCACCAATGGCGCGAACCCCCATAAGTATACAACTTTTTGTCGCCACGGGGTCTACCGCCCCGCTCCTTTCCCCACTTATACATGATGCAAGAATCGTACCGTTCCTGAAGGTACATACCCTTCAGAACGGGAAATTTTCAAACTTTTTTGGTCAAAACCAGTAAAATTGCAGGTGACATGTACCGTATTTGTGGGGCAGACCACATGCGCGATTGCGTCGTTGGCGGCTTGACACCGAAGCTGTTCTTCTGGTTTAATGCATTGGTGCGTACCTTTCACAACGAGAAATAGTTGCCATTATGGATAATAAGCAGTCGCGGCGGTGATGCACGATGGGAACAGAATACCCTTATGAGCTGGACAATGACCCGAACCTTTGGCTGGATGAAATAGACCTGCTGGAGATAGAATCCCTGACTCCAGAGGAGGCAGCTCGCCTCGAAGCAATGGTCGAGAACGACCTCCGCCATCCGGACTTGGAGGCTGACCTTGCTGCCGAAGAGGCGGAAGAATCCGGCAAGGAAGGTGACGAACACCTAGCGCAGGGTCTCGTGGAGGAAGCTATTAACGCTTACCGGCGCATGATTCAGGCGGACCCGGATTCGTTAGAGGCGCACATGCGAATCGCCGACGCTTACCTGCTGGCGGATATGTCCTTTAAGGCAGTGCGCCATTACCGCAGGGCGGCACGCAGCCACCCCAGGCGGGCGGAGCCGCATTTCCGGCTCGGAGAGGTATACCGTCGCTATGGTCTGCTGAAGGTAGCCATTGCGGAATACCGCAAGGCGGTTGACCTCAGCCCGCAGAACCCGTTTTATCGCTATCGCCTAGCTAAAACGCTGTTCGAACATGGTGAAATCCGTGAAGCCATCGAGCAGATGGTGCTGTGTGTGCAGACGGCTCACTCGGATGCTTTCTATCACTATGCACTCGGAGACATGTTTGCCCGCGTGAGACGCTACGAAGAGGCTGCGCACGAGATGCATTTGGCTACCGTGTTTGCCCCGTACGACGATTACTACAGTGCGTGTCTGGGTATTATGCACCTGCACACGGGATCCTTGCCTAAAGCTGCTTCCGCCTTCCGTCAGGCGATACGCCTGAACCCCGATAACCCCAGCTACCACTACCTGCTCGCGGACACATATCGGCGGATGGGCATGGTGAAACACGCCGCCGCACACTATCGCAAAGCGGGCAGATTGGGGGCATACGACTCCGTTTTCGTGCGCCGCGTGCGGGACGAAGTCAGTCGGTCGCGCGAGTAGTCGCCCCCATGGGTGCGTGGTGCATCGCCTCCCGTACGCTCTGCCATGCGTAGAGCATTGCTAACAGTATGAACCCAGTCATCGCACCTAGTGCATCGATGCCCACATCACGCAGAGAAGGAGTGCGCGACGCCCAAAACACCTGATGAAACTCGTCTGTAAAAGCATACAAAATGCTGAAGCTGCCCGAGAACCCCAACGCACGCCAGTGTCTCCACGCTTCGCCATAGCGGAAAGCGCGGTAAGCCAGCAGGGTAAGAATCATATACTCGGTAAAGTGCGCTCCCTTACGCACCCAGTGATGCAGTTCGAACAGCTGCTCTGGTGTGGCGTTGGCCAGCCAGTCGGGGAAAAAGCGCTGCAGCAATCTGTAGAGCAACCCAGCTGTATGCGAAGCAGAGCCAATCTCGGTGGACATGGCGAAAATCAGCCCCATCCACACCACCATCGGTCCTACGTACCAGAGAAAACGTGCTGCCTTGCTCACCGGTTTGCTGCGCTCCTTAATGTACCTCTGCTTGAGCGGAAACGCGGGTGGTGCCTCGCAACAATCCTTCACGCACCCGTAACACCGCCTCGTCAGCCGTTGGTTCGGGTGTCAGGCGGATGGAGTAGCGGCTCTCACCCCCAATTTTGCCTTCCATCACGACCAGACTGCCCCTGCGCCACACCGCTATTTTTATCGGGTCGCCGGGTTTCTTACGAGAGACCACGTCTTCAATGCGCCTGTCAGCGGGCTCTTCGTCCACTTCCATCACAATGTCGCCTGCCTGCAGACCCATTAGAAACGCCGGGCTCTGGGACTCCACCGCCTGTATAATCACACGCCCGACTTGGTCTACCATGCTCGTCGCACCAAAATACGTGGTAGAGGTGCTTTGACGTTCCAGACGATAGCCGATATATTTCAAAATCTCGTCATACGGCAGAGGTTCGGTACTGGCAACCATTCGGCGATAGAGCACACTCACGTCTTGCGCGACCACGCGGTTGATAGCTTGCAGGATACCGTCTTCTTCAAAGCCCGGCTTCGGGTAGCTGTAGCGTTCCATCAGGAAGCGCATCACATCGTCCAGACTCTTCCGGTTGCCGGTAACGCCGCGGATGTATACGTCCAGCAAGAATCCCACCACTTTGCCCTTATTGTAGTAGCTTAACCCACCGTAGCCCATGCCGTTGCCTTCCCAGACGTTCCAGCTTGCCTCTTCCAGCGACACCCGCGCCTGGGCGGGGTTGTTCTCCAGAGTGAAGATTTCCCGCTCCATCTCCTGCCAAAAATCGCGCTCGCCCATGAGACCGGCACGCAGAAGGAGAAGATAGGCGTAGTAATCGGTGACACCTTCGCACCACCACAGCGCGCGCGTGCGCACCGGCTGCGTGTAATCAAAGGGTCCCAGCACCTTTGGGCGTATGCGTTTGACGTTCCAGGCATGAAAGTACTCGTGTGCCGCGAGGGCGTTGATGTTCAGGTCGCGGCGGTCTGGAACATTTAGCACGGTGGATTTCAGATGCTCCAGTCCACCCGCAAAGCCTCGATTGCTTAGATGAACGATGAACAGGTAGCGTTTGAACGGTGCACTACCGAAAAGGTCGATGCCCACACTGGCGATACGCTGAAAATCGGCAGTTATTCTGTCCATATTGCACAGGATGTTGCCCGTCTCAGAGGCGAAAACCACACGCATCGGCACGCCACGAGCACGGAATTCACGCACCTCAAAATGCCCCATCTGAATAGGGTCATCGATGAGTTCGTCGTAGTTGGCAGCGATAAAGGTATCTCGCACATCCCCAAACGGCCTCTGCTCACTCTGCGAGGCAAAATCCATCGCTGTGGCCACCTGCCAGCCCACAGGCAAGCGGAACCGCACCTCGTGTGGCACATTTTTCGAATCCATCTCGTAGACGAAAGCAGCAGCGCCATTGATGAAGGCGTGGTGGGGTCCCATCGCCACCCCAAAGAAGCCCATCCCCTCCTCGCGCGCCAGCACGCGATAGCGCAGACGCACCCTTTGCGCCCCGCCGGTATCTATCCGCCAGCTATAATGATTCACGGGCTGAATCGACAACGGCTCACCCCTTTCGTTCTCCGCCTGCATATCGCGGATACCCTCGCTGTAAGGCATCGTCTGATACCAGCCGGGTGTCCATGTCGGTATCGCCACTTTCAAAGTGCCCGAGTCAATGCCCTGAAAAGTGTACTCCATCAGGAAGGCTTGCTGCGAGGGGTCTTCCAGGCGCACCAGAACGCTCACCCTGGAAACCGACGCCCAGGCAGTGCCGATGACAAACCACAGCACACACCCCGCTACCGCAATAAACCATCGTTTCATGGGTACAGTTCCTCCATCGCGCGACAGAAAGTGCGGTTACATTTTGCGGGATTATGGATGGGAAGTCAAGAGGTTCACCGGCAGACACAGCACCTCCGATGGTATTCCTGCGCTTGCATCTCGTTTCTTTCATCCGGTATACTATGAACACAAAACACCACAACGTTTGCTGTGTGCCAACATCCCCGTCCCGTGCAACCGGGACTGGCGCACAGCGTAGAAAGGACAGCGGAAAATGGTTCAGGCTCCTTTGCCACTGGAGTATTCCCAGCTTTCCGATGAGGAAACACATCAGCGCATTCGCCGTGCTAGACAGTTGCTGGGCGAGCGCGTGGTGATTCTGGGTCACCATTACCAGCGCGACGAGATTATCCAGCACGCCGACTACCGGGGCGACAGCTACAAACTCGCCCGCGATGCGACCCGCCATCCCGAGGCGGAGTTCATCGTCTTCTGTGGCGTGCATTTTATGGCGGAGACCGCCGACATCCTCACTCCCGATTACCAGAAGGTCATCCTGCCGAACATGTCTGCGGGCTGCTCGATGGCCGACATGGCAAACATCTATCAGGTGCGCGCCTGCTGGCGCGAGCTTACCAGCCTGTTCCCACCCGATAGCATCGTGCCTGTGACCTACATGAACTCCGCCGCCAACCTGAAAGCCTTCTGTGGCGAGCGCGGCGGTATCGTGTGCACCTCCTCCAATGCCAGAGCCATCCTCACCTGGGCTCTGCAGCAGGGCGACCGTGTGCTGTTCTTCCCCGACCAGCATCTCGGGCGCAATACGGGTATCAAGATGGGTATAGACCCTGATACCGAGATGGTGGTGTGGAACCCCGACCTGCCCCTCGGTGGCAACACGGAGGACGCTCTGCACCGCGCGAAGCTCATCCTCTGGAAAGGGCACTGCTCGGTGCACATGCGCTTCACGGTGGCGCAGATCGAAGCCGCCCGCAAGATGTATCCGGGCATCAAGGTGGTGGTGCATCCCGAATGCCGGCGCGAGGTGGTAGAAGCGGCAGACTGCGACGGCTCTACCGAATATATCGTGAAGGTGATTCGCGAATCGCCGCCGGGCAGCCAGTGGGCGGTCGGCACGGAGATTAACCTGGTGCACCGCCTTGCCGCAGAGCATCCCGATAAGTTCATCATGTGCCTGGACCCCATCGTGTGCCCCTGCTCTACGATGTACCGAATCCATCCGTCCTACCTGTGCTGGGCGATGGAGAATCTGGCGCAGGGCAACGTGGTCAACCAGGTGAAAGTGCCTGAAGACATCGCGCACTGGGCGCGTGTGGCGTTGGACTGCATGATCGAGGTTACCGAAGCCACCAGACGCACCGAGACTTTAGTTGCAGCCGCGCGATGAGAAGCCTGCTGCGAAAAACCTTTTCCCCAGCCCCTCTCGCGGAGCGAGAGGGGCGCCCTCTGCGGTTCATCGTGCGGTCATTGGTCATCGCGCTCCTGTTTGCGGTGCAGGCATTGGTCTGCCTATCCCAGCCCGCCCTGGCGCAGGTAGAGGCGCTGCGAGTGCGTATCGTGCTGCTTCCGGGAGGCACGGTGAGCATCAGTGTGGACGGAGGCACACACTTCACGACCATCGGGCGTGTTATTGCACTGCCCCAGCGTTTAAGCAACTCCAAACTCCCCCCGCGCACAGCGGCGGTTCAAGGCAAGGGACTGTGGCTGCTGCAGCATAACGAGGCTCAGAGCGTCGGTCTCGCAGCGGCAAATGTCCAGTCGCCCACCGCTCTGCGCACCGACATCCCCGCCGATTCGGTGCTTTTCCGCGACTTGGGATCGGAGGTCTCTGTTCGGCTGCTGCAACAAGAGGGGCGCATCGCATATTCCCTGCCCCCCGGATACCGCTACCGTGTGGGCGACGTGTGGGTGCTGCAGGTGCTGGTACAGGACGAGGCACGCGCGCAAGCGATACGCGAGACAGTAGCGGCTGCTCTGCCAGGCGAGTCGCGTGAGGCGATAAAGCGCAGCATCCAACGCGCAGAAAAAGCCAACCTGCCTGTGGTCAACGGTATCCTGAATCTGGAAGTTACCGCCCGCCACTCCGAGACGGTGCAGTTTGTCTTTTTCACCGTGGACGGTTACCCTGTCGGTACGTCCAACGTGCTACCAACCATCTTCCGCTGGGACAGCACACAGGTTGCCGACGGCGAGTATGTGCTGGAGGCACGCGCTGTGGACAAAGATGGGCGGGAGGTGGCTCTGGTGCGCAAACGGGTCCTGGTCAAGAATGGATGAAGTCAATATGCCTAGCAATGATACCGACTGCAGCTGCTAAAATGAGGAGGTTGGCGCACACCGACTGGTGCCTCCACCAGTTACCGACAGGCGCTAGCCGAAACCCCACCATCGATGTCGCAAAGAGAAATCGCTAAAACGCTTGATAATTTATTGATGCTAGCCTATAATACACTTCAGGGTGAAACGGTGAGGAACGTCGGAGCGTAAGGCTCTGTAGACACAATCCACCGCGTAGACACTGCCAATCCACTGACTAACTCTTGCGCCATAAACCCATACGCTATGGAGGAGCCGATGACTGTAAGAGATTACAGGACATTCGCAAAACGGTGGCGTGGACTCTGCACTCTGCTCTTCCTTCTCCTCAATTTGCCCGCGTTCGCGCAGTCGAGCTTCGAGCAGATAGGCTACTTTCCCGGTGATTCGTTCGGCGCGATGCAGCTGCGCGGAAACTACGCCTATACGACGGGCTCTGGCGTTCTGCTTACCATTTACGATGTGAGCAACATGCGTCGCCTGTACCAATTGCCCGCACCCTCCACTGATATGTTCGGCTATCAGGTAGTGGTGGCAGGTAATTACGCTTATGTGCTGACCGCTTACAAAGGGCGTCCAGGTGGCGCAATCAAGGTGGTGGATGTGTCGAACCCGTCGTCTCCACGGGTGGTGGGCGAGTATACTGGAGGCAGCTTCGATGGGCTAATAGTCAACGGCAATATTGGCTATGTGAGTCGTGGTTCCCAGCTGCACGTCTTGAACCTGAGCAACCCCGCCACTCCACAGCTCATCCGTACAGTGACGCTGAGTGCGTCACTCGGTGGAGACGGGGGCACGGTGGTTGGCAACCGACTGTATCTATGCGAAAGCACGGCAGGCCTCAGCGTATGGGATGTTTCTCAGCCCGACAACCCACAACGGCTGGGTATCATCGGCAATATCGGCGTTGCCCGCGCAGTTCATGTATCCGCCAATTATGCCTTCGTGGCTGCAGGGCGGTGGCTTGGCGGCATTCAAGGTGGGTTGCGTGTGATCGACGTCTCTGACCCCGCAAACATGCGCCTGGTGAACTTTGTGCCAGAAGGCAACAATCCAACTGCACCACTGGTACGGGTGGACAACTATCTGTATATGCCGATATTCGACCCCGCTCAATATAGCATCGTGTTTGACATCTCCAATCCCGCTTCGCCTCAGTTTGCGGGTTCTTTGGATGGGCAACTGGGAGGAGCTGATAGCAGTTCTAACCATGCAGTCAGTTTTACGCGAAGCAAACTGTATCTCTATGACATCACCAGCCGCAACGACCCCGTCCTGCGCAGCACGTATACCGGCCGCACCCCGTATGCGATTGCCTATCGTTCAGGGTTCCTGTTTGCGGCGGAAGACGGTCTGTTTGGGGTGTATGACGTAACCAACCCTGCTTCCATCGTTGGGGCTGGCGTAGCGGTGTTGCCCGGCGAGCCCTCTGGCGACCCGCGAATACAGTTGCAGGACAACCTCGCTGTGGTTTCATACCGGTCGGGTAACCTGACCAAAGCGGTCACCCTGCTGGATGTCAGCAACCCGCGCAATCCGTCCATCCTCAGCCACTACGGGGCGAACACGAACGTCGAAGATATCGCGCTGACTGGCAACATCCTTATCGTCGCCCACCTCGACGGTTTCGATGTGGTGAACATTGCAAACCGCCTTGCGCCAGTACGGGTGTTCCGCAAGAGTGCAAGCTGGTCGAACCACCCCGTCGCGCTGGAAACCATCGGCAACCTGTTGTTTAGCGCGGACTACGACCGCAAACTGCGCATCTATGACATCACCAACCCCAGTTCGCCAGCGTTGCGCGGCGAGGTGGAGGTGGCCTCCTCCTCCTATGTGGCGGACTTGGCGGTGTCGGGAAACGTAGCCATTGTCACATTTAGTAACGGCGACGCGGTCGTGGTCAACGTAGCAGACCCCACACAGCCGAGCGTGGTCGCGAGGTGGGATAATCCGCGTGAAACGTTTGCATCGCCTCGGGTTCACATTGCGGACGGCATCGCCTACATCACCGATGGCAGCACACTGTCGGCGTTTGACCTATCTTTGCTGCCCGTCTTTTCGCCAGTGGCGCAGTGGCAAGGAAGTGCATATCACGCTGTGTCCGCAGGTGGACTGGTCTTCGTGGCGGCGGGAGAGGGCGGCTTGTATGCCCTGCAACGGGGCACGGGTGGTGAGTTCTCGGTGCAGGAGGTAGCACCGTCGCAGGCGGCCCCCGTCGGGACGGTGCGAGTGAACGTGTTCGGCGGCGGCTTTCAGGATGGGGCGACCTTCCGCCTGGAGCGCAACGGCGACCGTATCGATGCAACCGACGTGCAGTTCGTCTCGGCGGGGCAGCTGGCGGGCACGCTAAACGTGGACGGCAAGCCCGACGAGAGCGTGTGGGACGTGGTGGTGCGTAACCCCGACGGGCGCGAGGCGCGTAAAGGCGCAGCCTTCCTGATTGCATACCCGCGGCCGGTGGTCACTGGCGTCTCCCCGACCTCCGCCATCAATGTGGGACAGGTGGAGATCACGGTCAGCGGCAGCAACTTCGAGGAAGGCGCGACCTTCTGTCTGGAACGCGACTCGGAACGCATCGATGCGGTGAACGTCACCCGTGTCGATGCAGCGCGCCTGCGCGGCACGGTAGACCTGGGCGGCAAGCCAGAGAACAGCCTGTGGGACGTGGTAGTGCGCAACCCCAGCGAGAAGACGGGTCGCCTGCCGCAGGCTTTCACCATCCAGCGCGCAGTGCCGGTTATCGAAAGCGTCACGCCCGGTCAGGCTCTTCCGCGTTCGCAAACCCTGACCATCCGCGGGCGCGCCTTTGTCAGCGGGGCGCGCGTGGAGTTTCGTCCCTTCGACACGGGTCTCAGCCCGCTGGCAGCGTCGGCGGTACAGGTGAGCAGCCAGTTCGAGATACAGGCGACGTTTGACTTTTCAGCCTACCGAGACTATCTCCAGCGCAACTTCCGCTTATCTGGACGCATTGTTGTTTCCAATCCGAACGGGGAAGAGGCTTCTCGCAACTTAAACGTCACAGCTCCCTCCGTTGATTTCGTCGTGCCATACGAGATTGTGGTTGACCCCGCCGAACCGCAGCCGCTGCAGCTGGAACTGCGCGGTGTGTTCGACCCCACCCTACCTGTGACGGTGCAGCTGCGTTCCGACAAGGGCACGGTGTCTCCCGCGCAAGACCCGCGCGTCGAGGCAGACCGTGTAGTCGTGACTTTTTCTGCCGCGGATGTGGTGAACCTTGCTCCCGCCAAGGGATACTGGTACTGGCAAGTGGTGGTAGAACAGGATGGCTACAGGAGTTCCCGATATCTCCAAGCGCGTTGGCCGGTGTGGCTGGATTCGGTGTCTCCGAATATCGGCTACTGGAACCAGCTCATCGGGATACCACTAACGCTGCAGGTCTATGGTGCAGGCTTTGACGATAACGTGCAAGTGTTCCTCGATAACGGCGCTGTTCGCGTCGCTGCAGAGCGGCTGTCGGATATTAGTTCGTATGCGCTGAAGGCGCAATTCAATCTGTCCAACCTGCCCAACACCGCATACGATGTGGTACTGAAGAAAGGTCGGGCTGAGGTGCGCTTGCGCTCTGCGCTTTCGCTGGAAACGCCTCAGGATGACCCCATCCATGTAACCACATGGGCGGCACCCACGGACCTGCGCATCAATCGCCCTGCGTCCTTCACCCTCAGTGTTAGCGGTCGTGTTCCGCTGCCGCCGCAGCTCATCCGTATCTACGTGCAAGGACGGGGAAGCTATTGGATTGGCTCGGAGCTGGCGCCAGGACGCATGTATGACGAGTACTGGTTGCTGACGGAGCCGCTCGATGCTTGGCGCGAATTTCCGTATCGGTTCTTCGTCCTGCCGTACGGAGAAGCGACGGGCGGGGGCGTTGTCGATACGCT
>Ga0308418_1000820_pt1 | contig 17033 bp, 11 predicted proteins | sample HotsprSampleR4cd_FD_203517 | JGI IMG/M metagenome (GOLD analysis project Ga0308418, IMG submission 203517) | Hot spring phototrophic mat microbial communities from Mushroom Spring, Yellowstone National Park, Wyoming, United States - 20090729_R4cd ... | reverse complement strand
GAGGGAGCAATCGGCCACGGCGCCGGCCAGGTCGTCAAACACACGGGCGTTTTTCAGGATCTCCGATGCGCCCACGGCGCTGACCGCTTCCTGAAAGGCGACCTCGTAAGGGCGGACCAGCCGCAGATCGAAGAAGCCGAAGTTGCTCATGGCGCGGGCGGCGGCCCCGATGTTGAGCGGGTTGCGGGACTCGATGAGGACAACCGCGAGGCGCTCTTTTGCGTCCGGGTCCATGGCTCCATGCGCCAGCATAGCGCGCGGAGAGCAAGCGCCGGCGGCGGCGCGGCCGCGCCATCGGGAGGCTTTTCAGGCCCAGGCGGTTGCGGAGCAGGCCGGCGCGCACCAGCGGAGCGCCGGCTCTGGCGGGACGCTCCCGCAGGGCTGCCCGTCATGGGGCCGCTGCATCAGGATGCCTGCGCGATGCGGCGGCCGAAGCGGCGGCCGCGTTCCTCTGCAATGCCAAGGGGGTGAAGTGCGAAAAGAAGAGCGATGCAGCTTGACACAAGCCCTTCGGGTTGCCAGAGGCGCCAGCCTGTCACGCCGTCCGGGCTTCGCGGGAACGCAGCAGGCGCACGCCCCGCGAAGTCCCGTTCCCGTTGGAAGCAGCCGAATCGGCCAGCGAGCGCGCATTGAAAATGGAAGCCTGCTCGGCCAATGATTTCACGTCGCTGCCTTCTTCGACCACCATTTCGTGCTCGACCCAATTCGAGAGAGGAATGTTGCGGAAATACAGCCGCTCCTGCATGACCAGCGACTTGCGGTTGACAAACATCGACTTGTTCTCGCGCATGAAGTGGCGCTCCTCGACGCGGAAGTCGGCCAGGAGCTGGTCGAAGGCCTGGCGGGCGGCGATCTCTTCGGCGGCCCGGACCTTCTCTTCCATCAGCTTTTCCTGGTTGCGGATGATGGCCTGCGCTTCGGCCATGCTTTCCCGCTCCTTGGCCACGGCCACTTCGAGCCGCGCCTGCATGATGTAGTAGCTCAGCAGCGCGCTGCCGGCCGCGATAAACAGCGGCAAAAGGATCCAAACAAGCGCCGTCATGGTCACGTCTTGGTCATTCATCGGCGGCCCGGCAGGCAGACTTTAGGCCGCGCAACGCCCGAGCCGCGGCTCGGGCGCAAGCCTTACTGGGTGGGGTCGAGCCGCCGTCCTTGCAGGATGTACCACGCGAGACCCGGGTCGAGCGAGGCCAGCGCGGCCAGGAAGCAGCGAAGGCGGAACGCCAGCGCCGCAAAGAAGCCGTCGTAGCGGGCGATCCAGGACGCCGCCCCGGCGACGGCATCGGAAACCAGCTCGCGGCGGCTGGCCGGGGGAGGCAGCTCCGGGTGCAGGACGGCGCGCGCCTGCTCCACGTAGAGCACCTTCTTGCCCGCCAGGCGGATCTGGCGCCAGACGTCGAGCATCGCCCAGTACTCGGAGAAGCGCTTCTCGTTGAGATAGTTCATGCCGGCGAGGAACGTTTTGCGGATAAGCACGGCCCAGTCCTCGGCCGCCTCCACCGCGTCGCCGGACAGCGGCTGGCGCGGCAATGGCTCCAGATTCAGGCTCGCCTGCCGCAGCTCGGCCGGCCCGGGCAGCCGGAAGGCGGACGGGACGGGATCGCCCGCAGGCGATTCCAGGGCCGGGATGGCGGCGGCCGCGTCGGCGCGCGCCTCGAGAGCCCCGGCGAGCCGGGCGATGCAGTCCGGCTGCACCTCCACGCGGGGGTCGAGAAAGAGAATGTAGTCGCCCTTGGCGGTGCGCGTGCCGATGTTGCGCGCCCGCGTCTTGCCGAAGTACATCGGCATGCGGATCACCTGCACCCAGGGCCGCCCGGCGTCCACCTCGGCCGAGCCGTCGCGGCTGCCGGCGTCGACGACCAGCACCTCGAGCCGCTCCGGCTCGCGGCTGCGGGCGATGGCATCCAGACAACGCTCCAGCGCCTCGCGGCAATTCAGGCTGACGATGACGACGGAAACCAGCGGCGGCTGAACTTCCGGCTGCGCAGCTTCGGGATGCACCAATGGGAATGATAGCGTACCGGGCGCAGGCCCGCGCGGTCAGTCGATCAGCCCTTTGCGCAGCGCAAACCGCACCAGCTCGCCGGTGGAGTGCAGGTTGAGCTTTTCCATGATGCGGCCCCGGTGGGCGTCCACCGTGTAAACGCTCAGGTTCAGATGGGCGGCGATTTCCTTGTTCGTCTTGCCTTCCGCGATGAGCTGGAGCACTTCGCGCTCGCGCGAGGTGAGCAGGTCGATCGGGTCGGACACCTGCTGGCGGTAATCGGCCAGCACGCTGTCGGCGACCGCCGGCGCGATGTAGCCCTCGCCGCGCGCCACGGCGCGCACGGCGGCGATCAGATCGGCGTCGAAGGCGTCTTTGAGCAGATAGCCGCGCGCTCCGGCGCGCAGGATTTCCCGAACGTAAACGCCGTCCTTGTGCATCGACAGCGCCAGCACCCGGGTCCGGGGCGAGACCTCGCTGATGCGGCGCGTGGCCTCAATGCCGTTCAGCCCGGGCATGGCCACGTCCATGACGACCACGTCGGGCTTCAGCTGCTCGACCAGGGCGACGGCCTCGCGGCCGTCGGATGCCTCGCCCACAATTTCGATGTCCTGCTGGGCCTCGAGGATCCGCCGGAACCCCTGGCGAACCATCGAATGATCATCGGCGAGCAGAATCTTGATCGTGTTCCGGCTCATGACGCCTTTCGCGCGTCGGCGGCGGAGGTCCGGGGCGCGCAAGGGACGACGGCCTCGATGGAGAGGCCCTTGCCCGGCGCCGTCTCCACCTTCAGCTCCCCGCCCGCGCTGCGGGCGCGGGCGCGCATGCCGACCATGCCGAGGCCCGGCCCCGGGGCGGCATCCGGGGACATCCCTTTCCCATTGTCGGAGATTCGCAGCCGCACCCGCGAGTCCTCCTTCTCCAGGGTGACGGTCACCCGGCTCGCCCCCGAGTGGCGGGCCGCGTTGGTCAGCGCCTCCTGGGCGATCCGGAACAGGTGCGTCTCCAGCTCCTCCGGCAGCCGCTCCTCGCAGCGGCTCTGGAAGTCGACCTCGATTCGCGTGCGCTGGCGGAAGCGGTCGCATAGCCAGCGCAGGCTCGCCGCCAGGCCGAAGTCGTCGAGGATGGTCGGCCGCAACAGTTGCGAGATCTCGCGGACCGAGGCCATCGCCGAATCGACCAGCTGGAGGGAATCCTCCACCAGGCCCCGCTCAGGCTCGGGCCCCGAGCCGAGCATCACCAGGTTGGCCTTGATCGCCGTCAGCGTCTGCCCCAGCTCGTCATGCAGCTCGTGGGAAAAGCGCCGGGCCACGGCCTCCTGCTTTTCAAGCAACTGCCACGAGACGCGGCTCAGCTCGCCGGTCTGCTCCTCGAGCTGGCGGGTGAGCCGCAGCGTCCAGCGCATGGCGTAGACGGCGCCGAGAACAGCCAGCAGGAACCCCAGCCCGAGCAGGACCGCCGATTGCTGCGCGAGGCGGATCGACAACTCCTCGATCCTCTGCTTGAGAGCCACGCTCCGGCCCGTTTCCACTTCCACGAGGCGGTCGACGAGAGACAGCACGCTTTGGTGCGCGGCCATCAGGCGGCGCAGCGGGCGCCGCTGCGCAGCATCCTCCTGGAGGATGCTGCGCGCTTCGGCGGAAAACCGGGTGGCCGCGCGGTAAAGCTCCTGCTCCGGCTCGCCGGCGGCTTCCTCGGCGATCCGTTCGATTTCGCGGTCGGACTTTTCCAGCTGGCTCAGCAGCTGCGCCTCGTCGATGTCCTCGGGCTGGCGGGCGAAGTCGGCAAACACGGCGTTGATGGCGCGCTGGCCGCGGAGCACGGCCTCCAGCAGGTTCTGGATCCGCACCTGTTCGCCGAGCAGCTGGGCGGCGGTGGCGCGGATCGAGGCCAGATTGCGAACGCCGAGCAGGCCGGCCGCGAGCAGGCAGAGGATGACCAGCGCATAACCGGCCACGAGCACGCGGCGAATGGTGCGCTGGGTGACAGGCTCGGCGATGGCGCGGCCGGAAAGGCGCGGCAGCCTGGGAGTCATGGAATCCGGATCCTGATTCCATCAAGCCGCGATTCCGCGCCCCGGCACAATCCCCCCGATCGGCGAGAAAAGGCGCCGAAGCAGGGTCATGCCTCACTCGGCGCGGATTTCAATCTGCCCGATGCCGCCACGGACTTCGAGGCGAAGGCGGGCGCGGGATTTCCCGATGCCCTCGCTCACCCAGCGGCCTTCCTCCCGCCGCAGCCCGGAGACCTGGATCTCGCCCAGTCCTCCGGAAGCGCGCGCCTCCACGCCGGCCTGCGGCACGTAAACCACGGCGCGCCCGATGCCGCCCTGGATGCGGGCCTCGACATCGTGGTCCCACTGCCGCCGCAGGTCCACGGTCACTTCGCCCACGCCGAGGTCGAGATCGAGGCTGCGCAGCGGCGCCTCGCGAAGATCCAGCCGGTTCTCGCCCGCCCCGCACCGGACGGCCAGGTCCAGCGGCACGTCCCCGCCGAGCCGGATGCGCCAGCGGTTGACGATGTTGCCCGCCAGCGGCTGTCCCGATCCTTGCGAGATCGTCAGGCGCCGCCGGAAGCCGCTTTCCTCGAAGCGGACCTCCGGCTTGAGCGACGGCACGTTGTAGATGAACTCCGCCTCGAGAAACTCCCTCGCCCCGCCGGCCAGGCGAAGCTCGCCCGCGCCAATCCGGATCTCGGCCGAGATCCGTTCGGCTCCGGCGGCCTTGGCTTTTTCGATGACCACGGACTCGCGGGTTTCTTCGCGCGTCTCGCCGGCCGGGCCGCGCGGAGGCACGCGGCACCCGCCCAGCAACGCAACGCCCAAGGCGGCGGCGAGAGCGCCTCTTCCGCAGCGTGTCACCATGCACCTCCCTGTCGACGCTTACGGAAACGGCGCCGCAAATGTTCCCGCGCCTCCTCAGGCGGCCGGCCGCAACACCACGCGCTCCAGGTTCATTGTCCCGCCGCCGGGCGCGATGCGCACGCGCACCTCGCTGCGGCCGGCAGGCAGCTGGATCTCGCCCACGCGGCGCGTTTTGAAGACCCAATCCCCGCCGGTGGCCTCCGCCTTGCCCGGCAGCTTCGCGCCGCCCGCCTCCACGGTGAAGGCGGCCCCGGCGCTGCGCGCGGCGTAGCTGATTTCCACCGCGTAGCGGCCGTCCTGCGGCGACTCCGCCACCCAGTAAGGCACGTCGCGCTCGCGCGTCCACTGCGTCAGGAACACGTGGCCGAGAGCGTTCTCTTTCTTGGCGCGCTGCCCGAATTCGGTCTCGATCTCGCACGAGTCCACCCCGAGCGTGATGACGCCCTTCGCATCCGGGCGGTTGGCGAACGGCTCGGTCGCCGGGGCGCCGTCCAGATCCAATGCGACCACGCTGGCGATCTCGTCCGGCGCTTCGCCGCTCAGCTCGAGCACGACGTCCGGCCCGTCGCGCACGGCCTTCACGGGGCGGGCCGGGTCGGCGAGCAGGCGCGCTTTGTGGACGAGATTTTTCAGCCCGGCGACGCGGAGCTTGCCGTCGGCGGGCCACTGGAAGACGTGCAGGTAAAGCGTCCGGCCCTTCGCCGTGGCGCGGCCGAAGAAGGACATCCGCTCGAACGGGCTGGCGGTGGTCGCATAGATGGCCTCGCCGTTGACGCGCAGCCAGCGGCCGATGGCGTTGAGCCTGGTGACGAACTCGTCCTGGATGGCGCCGTCGGGCTTCGGCCCCACGTTCAGCAGAAGGTTGCCGCCTTTGCTGACCACTTCCACGAGTGTGCGGATGAGGTCGCGCTCGGTCTTGAAAACCGTCTCGTACTTGTTGTACCCCCAGGAGTCCTGATTGATCGTCATGCAGGCCTCCCACAGCACGGGCTTGCCGTCGGGGCTCCTGAGGCCCGTGGCGGGCACGTACTGCTCCGGCGTGCCGAAGTCGGCGCGGTTGCCGGGCTTGCGCTCGTAGAGGCGGTCGTTGATGAGCGTGTTCGGCTGGAGCGAGCGGATGAAATCGTAGATCTCGTCTTCGCGCTTCGCATTGGACAGCGTGTGCTCCCACTCGCCGTCGAACCAGATGACGGCCACGTCGCCGTAGCCGGTGAGCAGTTCGCGGAGCTGCTCCTTCATGAAGTCGATGTAGCGGTTGTTGTCGCCTCCCTGGTTGTATGTCTCCGGGTACTCCCACGAGCGGCGCGGACGGTAGTCGGGATGATGCCAGTCCATGATGGAGTGATAGAAGCCGAGCCGCACGCCGTGCCGTTTGGCGGCGGCGGCGAGGTCCTTGAGGGGATCGCCGGGATAGGGCGTGATTTCCATGTCGTAGTCGCTCACGCGGCTGCGGTAGATGCTGAAGCCGTCGTGGTGCTTCGAGGTGATGACGATGTAGCGGGCGCCGGCATTTTTCGCCAGCGTGACCCAGGCGTCGGCGTTGAACTTCACGGGGTTGAAGCGCCGGGCGTACTTGTCATATTCGGCCTGGGGGATCTGCGCCTGGTGGCGGATCCACTCGTGGCGGCCGATCACCGAGTACACGCCCCAGTGGATGAACATGCCGAACTTGGCCTCGCGGAACCAGCGCGTGCGCTCCTCGGGCGGCAGCGGGGGCTGCGAAGGCTGGGCCGCGGCCGGCAGGGAGGCCAGGCAGAGGCTGGCGGACAAGAGCGAAAGAAAGCGTCGGGACATGGCTGTGGGGTATTCTATCGCTGCGGGCCGCGGCAGGCCATCCTGGCCGGGCCGCAATAGAATGGCAGAAGTGGAGCAGGAAACCCGATGAAGACAGAACGACGCACTTTTCTCGGCGCCGCCGCCGCCGTGGCCACGGCGCGCATGCCCATTCTTGGCGCCAACGACCGCGTGGAGATCGGCATCGTCGGCCTCGGCGGCCGCGGGCGGGATCATATCAACTTCTACAACGCCATCGAAGACTGCCGCATCGCCGCCGTTTGCGACGTCAACCAGGCGGCGCGGGAGCGCGCCATCGCCATGATCGAGAAGGCGAAGGGTTACAAGCCCGCAGAATACGTCGACATGCGGCAGATGTTCGAGTCGAAGGACATCCAGGCCGTCTCGCTGCCGCTGCCGAACCACTGGCATGCGCTGGCCACCATCTGGGCCTGCCAGGCGGGCAAGGACGTCTACGTGGAGAAGCCGGCCAGCCACAACATGTTCGAGAGCCGCAAGATGGTGGAGGCGGCGCGCAAATACAAGCGCATGGTGCAGGTGGGCTCGCAAAGCCGCTCCACGCCGCACAAGATGAAGGCCATCGCGCTGCTGCGCGAAGGGATCATCGGCAAGGTGTACATGGCCCGCGGCCTCTGTTTCCGCCGCCGCTTCTCGATCGGACACACGCCGGACCAGCCGGTGCCTCCGGGAATCGACTGGGACAAGTTCCTCGGCCCGGCCCAGATGAAGCCTTTCAGCGTCAACAAGTTCGAATACAACTGGCACTGGTTCTGGGACACCGGCAACGGCGACATCGGCAACCAGGGCGTGCATGAGATGGACATTGCACTGTGGGGCCTTGCGCGGAAGGACTGGCCGAAGCAGGTCACGGGCGGCGGCGGCAAGTTCATTTGGCAGGACGACCAGGAGACGCCCAACACGCAACAGGCCGCCTTCGTCTGGGAGGACGGCGAGATGACGTTCGATGTGCGCAACCTCCCCACGCCGCCGGAAGCGCTGGCGCCCATCCGCGGGGCCAACTACGTGGGAAACATTTTCTTCGGCGACAAGGGATTCATGGTGCTGGACCCGGCAGGTTTCGAAGTTTACCGCAGCGCCATGGCGGACTTCGTCGGCGCCCGCAGCGCCGGGGCTGGGGGGCGCGACAAGTACGAGAAGATCGCGGAGGAAAAGGCATCCGGCGACGGCATGATCGCCCACGTGAAGAACTTCATCGAAGCCGTCAAGTCGCGCGACCACACCAGGCTGAATGCGGAAATCGAAATCGGCGCCTGGGCGGCGGATTTCTGCCATCTGGCCAACATCGCCTACCGCGTGGGCCGGACCCTGAAGCTCGACGCCAACGGGCGCTTCATCGGAGACGACGAGGCCAACGCGATGCAGACGCGGAAGTACCGCCCGCCGTACGTGGTGCCGGAAAAGGTCTGATGCGGGCGCGTGCGGCGCGCCGAGAAAAGAATAAAGGGAACAGCCATTATGCGGAATGTGATCATTGTCGGCTCCGGTTGCGCAGGAAATACAGCCGCCATTTATACGGCCCGGGCCGGCCTGAAGCCGCTGGTCATCAGCGGCCATGAGCCCGGCGGCCAGCTTTCGCTTACCACGGAAGTGGAGAATTTCCCCGGATTTCCCGAAGGAATTCTCGGCCCCGTTCTGGTGGAAAACATGAAAAAGCAGGCCGAGCGGTTCGGCGCCGAATACATCCAGGGCGTGGTGGAGGAGGCAGACCTCCGCCAGCGGCCCTTCCGCGTCCGCATCGACGGACAGTGGGAGGAATGCCGGACGCTGATCATCGCCTCCGGCGCCAGCGCCCGCTGGCTCGGCCTGCCGAACGAACAGAAGCTGATCGGCCACGGCGTCAGCTCCTGCGCCACCTGCGACGGTTTTTTTTACAAAGGCAAGAAAATCATGGTCGTGGGAGGCGGGGATTCGGCCATGGAGGAGGCGAATTTCCTCACGCGTTTCGGGGAAAGCGTCACCATTGTCCACCGCCGCGATGAATTCCGCGCCTCGAAAATCATGCTGGAGCGCGCCCGCGCCAACCCGAAAATCCGCTGGATGACGAGCACCGTCATCGAGGACGTCTATGACGTCGAGAAGGGATACGTCACCGGGGTGAAGCTGAGGAACGTGAAGACCGGCGAGACCTGGGTGGAGCCGGTGGACGGGCTGTTCCTCGCCATTGGGCATATCCCGAACACGAAGCCGTTCGCCGGCCAGATCGAGCTGGACGCCGACGGCTACATCGTCAGCCACGGCGGCGCCCGGACGAGCGTTCCCGGCGTCTTCCACGCAGGCGACGTGCAGGACCGCGTCTACCGCCAGGCGATCACCGCCGCCGGCGCCGGCTGCATGGCCGCCATCGAAGCCGAGCGGTTTCTGGAAGCGGAGGGGCACTGAGCCGCCCTGCGCGGCGGCCTTGCCTGCCAGCCAGGGTGACATCGTTGCAGCTCCATCTTTCCGACTACGGCCGGCGCAGCTCCGCGCCCTCGCCGGCCAACCGGATGATGGCGGAGTTCGCCCGCGATTTCCGCGACGGCTTCGACATCAACCTCGGCGTGGGCTACGTCAACGAGCGGACCATCCCCGCGCGGCTTTTCGTCGAGGCGCTCGCGGCCGTGGCCGCCGATCCGGCGCGCTACCGCCAGGCTTTCAATTATGGCGGCCCGGAAGGCTCGCCGAACCTGATCCGTTCCCTGCGCGCCTTCCTGTTGCGCCGCGGCGCCGGTCTGGACGAGGCGACGCTCGACCGCAAGAGGCTGATCATCGGCCCGTGCGGCGCAATGAGCATCCTTGAAGGCTTTGCCGAGATCTGCGCGCCGGGCATCGTCGTCACCTCCGACCCGGGCTATTACATCTATCTGGACGCCCTCGAGCGCCGCGGCTTCCGCGTGCTCGCCGTGCCGGAGGACGATGAGGGCATGCGCGCGGACCTGCTCGAAGAGAAACTCGCCGCGCTCGGCGGCGCGGCAAGCCAGGTCTCCTTCTTCTACGTGATGACCGTCAGCAACCCGACCGGCGCCATCCTGTCCGACAGGCGGCGGCGCGCGGTGTTGCAGGCCGCGGCGCGGTTTTCCGAGGCCCAAGGGCGGCGCGTGCCCGTTCTCTTTGACCTCGCCTATGAATGGCTCGTGCACGCCCCGGAGGTCCCGCAGCCCAGGTCGGTGCTCGCCGAGGACGAGCTGGGCATCGCGTACGAGGCGGGCACGCTGTCGAAGATCCTCGCCCCCTCGCTGCGCATCGGCTATCTGCTCGGGCCGCCGGGCGAACTGATGAACGCCATGGTGCAGCGCACCAGCGACGCCGGCTTCAGCGCGCCGCTGTTCGTGCAGGAGATGGCCTCCTGGCTGCTCGACCATCACATCGAAGCGCAGATCCGCGCCGTCAACGAAGGCTACCGGCAAAAGGCGGCCGCGGTGCGGGGAGGAATCGAACAGAATCTCGGACCGTGGCTCGAGCACTGCACGGGCGGCTCGGCGGGCTTTTACTTTTATCTGACCTTCCGCAGCCTGCGAACCGATCCGGAGTCGCCGTTTTTCCGCTACCTTGCCGAGGGCGGCCAGCGGCCCCGGGTCGTTTACATTCCGGGCGTGTATTGCGTGCAGCCGGACGGCGATCTGGCCGAGGCGGGCCGCCGCCAGCTCCGCCTTTCCTATGGTTTCGAGGAGACCGGCCGCATTCTGGAGGCGCTCGCCTGGATGCGGCGCGCCGCCGAGGCGTGCGGGGACTGAGCGGGAAGCCGCGGGTTTATTGTCCTTGGCCGAGCGAAAAGCCCGGCTTGCCGTCGTAGAGATAAAGGTGTTCCGTCTTGACGACGTCGATGCCGGCGTCGACGCACCGGGCGAGGAGGGAGAGAACCTGCCGCGGCGTGACGACGGGGCTGTCGGCCGAGGACTGGAAGCGGCAGCGCCAGGTGTCGCAGTGCAGCGTCGCGGGCAGGGGATCGGGGAACACTTTCACGCCGCGGTTGGTGATCATGACGAGTTGTAGCCCTTCGCCGCCCACGCTCTGCATCAGGGCGCCGATCTGGTTGGGATCGGTGTCGGGGTGGTGGATGTAGACGTCCACTCCCGCCAGTTCGCGCCGGGCGGCGGGCGGCGGGGTTTCCTCTTTCCGGATGGTCTGCTGCGGCGCGGAGGCGTAGCGCGTCGGCTTCAGCTTTTGCGGCTCCATGCCCAGCCGCTCGACCACGGCCTGCGCGAACTGGCGGGTTCCCACCTGCTGCCTGGTGTAAGGATTCTTGCCTTCCTTCGCCACGTCGTAGGTGTGGATGCCGTCCTCGATGGTGCGCAGCCACGCGTTGTGGACGCGCTCGGCGACCTCCGGCTGGCCGATGTGGACGAGCATCATGACCGCGCCCAGCAGGAGGCCAGACGGGTTGGCGAGGTTCTGCCCGGCGCGTCGGGGGGCCGAGCCGTGAATGGCCTCGAACATGGCGTATTCCTTGCCGATGTTGGCCGAGCCGGCCAGCCCGACCGAACCTGCGATCTGCGCAGCGACGTCGGAGAGGATGTCGCCGTAGAGGTTGGGCATCACGATGACGTCGAAAGCGCCGGGCGTGTCGGCGAGCTTGGCCGCGCCGATGTCGACGATCCAGTGCTCCTTTTCGATGTCCGGGTACTCGGCGCCGATCTGGTCGAAGATCTTGTGGAACAGGCCGTCGGTGAGCTTCATGATGTTGTCCTTCGTGAAGCAGGTCACCTTGCGGCGGTGGTTGCGCACGGCGTACTCGAATGCGTAGCGAACGATGCGCTGGCAGCCGCCGTGGGTGATCACTTTCAGGCACTGCACCTGGTCCGGCGTGTGCTGGTACTCGATGCCCGCATAGAGGTCTTCTTCGTTCTCGCGGACGATGACGACGTCCATGCCGGGGTGTTTGGTCGGTACGAAGGGATCGTAGGCGACGCAGGGACGGACGTTGGCGTACAGGCCGAGCAGCTTGCGTGTGGTGACGTTGAGGCTCTTGAACCCTCCTCCCTGAGGTGTGGTGATGGGCGCCTTCAGGAAGACTTTGGTGCGCAAGAGGCTTTCAATGGCTTCTTTGTCGATACCCGCGGTGTTGCCGCGCAGGTACACCTTCTCGCCGATTTCGATTTCCTCGATTTCCAGCCGCGCGCCGGCCTCTTTCAGGATGAACAGCGTTGCATCCATGATTTCCGGGCCGATGCCATCCCCTTTGGCGACGGTGACAGGTACGTTTGAGGACATGCAAACTCCTTTCGCAGGCGATTGATGCGACTACTCGATTGCTACCACAGTCCGACATGATTTTCCTGTCCGCCCTCGGCGGCCCGTGCGGCGCCGTCCGGCGGGCAGCAGCGCGCGGGCCGGGCTGCGGCCGGAGGCCTGTGCCGACGGCGGGCAAGGCGGGCAGCGCCGGCGGAGCCGGCGGGGCGCCGGCTTCCGCGTGTTAAAGTGGGAGCGGGGCTGGAAGGTTGCCAAATGGGGCTTCGATACCTGCTCGTCATGTCGACGATCGTCGCCTTGTGCGTCCTGAGCCCCCTGCGTCCGGTCCTGGGTCTTTACGGGTATTACTGGTTCGGCATGATGCGGCCGGACATTCTGTCGTGGGCCGGCCCGAACCGGTATTCGCTGATCCTCGCGCTGGTCACGCTGTTTTCCAACGCGCCGTCGATTCTGAGAAATCTTCCGCTGCTGTTTACCAACAGCATCCTGCGCAACCAGCTGGTCCTGTTTCTGCTGATCACGATCTCCGTGATCACGGCCGTGGATCCGTCGCTTTGCACGGAGCGCTATCTGCTTTTCGTGCGGATTTTCCTGATGGCCCTGATCATCCCGCTGGCGATCACCAAAATGGAGGAGCTGCGCTGGTTTTTCGTGGTGGTGGCGGGGTCTCTGGGCCTGCTTGGGGCGAAATTCGGCCTGTTCGGCCTGATTCATGGAGGGCTGAAGATCGACCAGGGCTACGGCGGTTTTCTCAGCGACAACAACACGCTGGCGCTGGCCTTCGCGATGAATGTCCCGCTGTGCTGGTTCTCACGGCACTTCCTTCCGTGGAGGCTGGCCCGGCTGGGTTTTGTGGGGCTGAGCCTGCTGTGCATTTCCGCGGTGCTGTTTTCGCACAGCCGCGGCGGGGCGCTCGCGCTGGGGGCGGCGGTGCTGCTGATCACGCTGAGCGAGAGACGGAAAATCGTGGCCCTGCTGATGCTGTTGCTCGCCGCCGGCGGGGTGTCCTACCTCGTATGGGACTCCTTCTACAACCGCATGGCGACCCTCAAGGACCCCATGGCAGAGGATTCCGCACGGAGCCGGATCATCTTCACCACCTACGCAGCGCCGAGAATGTGGCTGGATTACCCGTTGTTCGGCGTGGGCTTTACGGAAACCAACCAGCAGCGCCTTCTGTGGAAGTACGTGCCGCCGGAATATTCGGTCGCCTACGCGGGCAGGGTGCTTCACAATACATATGCGCAGATTCTCGTCGACAGCGGCATTTTCGCCTTTCTTGTCTATATGTGGCTCCTGTTGAAGACCGGGTTGCAGACGTGGTTCTCGGCGAAACGGATCGCGGCGAAGGAATCCATGGAAAAGGCGGCCATTCCCTTTGCCGTTTCCACGTCTTTGGGCACATTTCTCGTGGGCGCCACTTTCCTTTCGCGGACCACATTCGACCTCTTTTATGTGCTGCTTTGCGCCACCGCCGCGTGGATCGAGATCGGCAAGAGGGAACAGGCGCAGCCCGCGGCGGCCGCCGTGCTCCACGCCAACGGCGTTTCCGCCGCCCGGCCGGCCGGGGTGATGGCGAGCTCCGCCGGGGAGGGCCATCCGGCCGCGTTGGCGCATGACAGGGCGCGGTTCTTGGGCCGCCGGGCGCGCGTGCGGCCTGGCGCGCCGGGCCTTTCCTGAGCCCGCGCCAGCCTTTGCGGCCGGCCCGCGCAGGCCGGGAAGGTGCGTGTTTCAGCCGGGGAGCTCCGGCAAGCCAGGCGGCTTCGTTGCCTGGGGCGTCCGAACCGGGAGGGGCCGCACGCCCGCGTCCGGAATCATCCGGGACAATCTCCGCAGCGAGACCGGTAAGCATGGCTTCAGGCGGCCATGCCGCCGGGGCCGGCGGGAGCTGACGCGCAGGCCGAGCCCCGAAAAAAGCAGGGCGCAGGCGCCTTCGCCCCGAGGAGGAGTGGCTCGTCGCAATCGGGCGAAGCGCGCCTGCGCCATTCAGGCAGAGCGCGGTCCTCAGAAGAGGAACCGGATGCCGAGTTGCACGATGCGCCGGCCCACCTTGGAATCGGCGAAGCCGAAGCGCGGGTTGGTCACGCGTCCCGCCGCATCCATCGTCATGCGGAGGTTCTGGTCGTTGTTGACGAAGGAGACGTTCGGGTGGTTCGGCATGTTGTAGGCCGAGAACCGCAGCTGGACGTTCTTCGACTCGCTCCAGCGGAAGTTCTTGAACACCGAAAGGTCGGTGTTGAAGAAGCCCGGTCCGCGGAAGTAGGGCATCACGATCGGGCCGTTGACGCCGAGCTGCCCGTTCTGGCCGGCAATCGGCGGCGCGAAGCAGGCTGCGTTCATGTATTGCTTCGGACCGAGATTGGCGCGCGGGTTGCAAACGAGGATCGGGCTGAGCGCCCAGGCGTCGGTTCCCGTCACTTCCATGGCGCTCATCGTGTTGCCCGGACGGATCTTCGAAGGAGCCTGGAAGGCGAAGTTGTTGCTGGTGTTCTGCCAGATGTTCACGCCGCTGGTGGCCTGCACGATGCCGGAAATCTGCCATCCGTTGGCGATGCCCTTGGCCACCGGGTTGCCGGTCTTGACAAGGTCGGGGATGTTGAGCACGTAGCTGGCCGCCAGCACGTGCGTGCGGTCGAAGGACAGCGGGCCGTAGTTGTCTTTCATCCGCTCCGGCAGCGCCAGGATCGGGTTGGTGAGGATGCCCATGGCCTTCGACCAGGTGTAGGCGAGCGTGTAGTTGGACCAGCCCGCCTGCTTGGTCGCGAACACCTGGAGCGAATTGTAGTTCGAGTACGACTTGTGGCTCGGCACGTTGAGATCCTGGTAATTCCTGAGCGGCCGGTAGGCGTTGGTGTCGCCGCCCGGATCATTCAGCATGGCGCCGATGGGAACGCGGTTGATGTTCTGGAAGCCGGTGTTGATGAGGTTGTCGGACTTGTTGCCGACGTAGGACACCTCGAGCAGCGTGCGGCTGGGCAGCCGCTGGCTGATGGTGAAGCTGTAGCTTTGCGTGCGGGGCTGGCGGTCGTCGCGGCCGTCCACGGCCGTGCCGCCGAAGGCGAGCGAGCCCTGCGTGGCGGTGGCGTCGATGCCTGCCATCGTCAGGCCGCAGCACACCGTGGTGGACCGCACGCCGGCGGGCATGTCCATGGCGTCGGCGGCCAGCTGCGGGTCGTGGTAGTAGAACATCCCGTAGCCGCCGCGGATCACGGTCTTGCCTTTGCCGAAGATGTCCCAGGCGAAGCCGAAGCGGGGCGAATAATACAGCGCCCGCGTCTGCCAGCCCGCCAGAGGAACGCTCTTGTCCTTGGCGTGCCACAGGATGCCCGGCAGCTCCGCCGAGGGCGCATTCGGATTGTACGCCGAAGGCACCCACGTGGCGATGCCGATGCCGTTGCGCGCCGTCCACGGCTGCATGTGCTGGATGCGGAGGCCGTATTCGAGCGTGAAGCGGGGCGTCACCTTCCAGCTGTCCTGGGCGAAGAAGGCGATTTCGTTCCACTTGATGTCGCGGGCGATCTGCTTCGTGGCTTCCTGGTACCAGATGGGCAGCCCCGCCACGTAGTCGCCCAACACGTTGCCTGTGCTGGAGTCCGACCACGTGTCGAAAATGAGGTCGCCGTTGGAGTTGGCATTGCCCGGCTGGTTGTTGCGGATGTAGCCGTAGTAGCCGCCGAACTTGATCGTGTGGGTGCCGACGACCTTGCTCACCGTGTCAGTGAGCGTGACCAGGTGCTTGGTGGCGAACAGGATCGGGTCGAAGCCGCCGGTCGTGTACATGCCGGCGGTCGGCGCCGACCACGTCCAGAAGGCCGGGATCTTGTCGTCCTGCTTGAAGATGCCCTTGTACGGGAAGTTGTTCGCCGCCCGGGTCATCTTGTTGTAGTCCTTGTAGGAGTTCGGGAAGTCGACGAAGGTGTAGCCGAACACCGTCTCGTTGGTCAGGGACGGCGAAAGGACCTTGGTGAAGTTGAACGACACGCTGTCGGTGCGGTTCTTGCCCTCGATGGGCGTCGGCAGCGGCACTGCGCCTGCGTTGCGCCACCAGAGCTGGATCGGGAAGGGCTGGAGCTCGTTCTGCCGGTTGTAGCGCACGAACAGCTTGGTGTTGTCGCTGATGTTGTAATCGATGCGGCTCAGGCTCTGCCACATGTTCTGGTCGATGACCAGAACCCTGGCGTAGTTGTAGCCGTTGCCCGCGCCCCCGGGGTCGGTGTTGGGCAGCGGCGTCAGCTTGACCAGGTTGAGCATGCCCTGGTCGAGCTGGCTCGCCGGGATGCGGCCGCCGGGATAGCGGTCCGCCTTCAGCGGGGTGGCAGCGATGCCGGCGGCGTTCCGCAGCTTCTCCAGATAGGCGGTGTCGGAGAAGTCGCCCTGCCGCATGGCTTCCGTGTGAACGACCGAGCGCAACAGGCCGGTATCGATCGTCTGGCGGAAGTTCTCGTAACCGGTGAAGAAGAACAGCTTGTCGCGGTTGCGGTTGAACTTCGTTCCCGGCAGCAGGACGGGTCCGCTGAAGGTGCCGCCCGGGAAGAAATACTTGTTGTTGGGCCGCCCGGCGACAGGCTTGCCCGTCTTCGGGTCAGTGCCCTGGGCGTTGTTCAGCCAGTCGTTGGCGTTCAATGAGTAGTGGCGCGCGTAAAGGTAGGCGCTGCCGTGGAAGTCGCGCCCGCCCGCCTTGGTGATCGAGTTCAGTACAACGGGGCCCTTGGCGTTCTCGGCGCCGAAGTTCGACTGCTGCACCTTGAACTCCTCGATCATTTCGGGGTTCGGGTTCACCGGGTTGGCGCAGTTGCATCCCGGGTCGCTCACATGGGAGCCGTCGGCGACGATGTCGAGCGCCTCCGGCCGCGTCCCGTTGGCGGAGAAGTTGCCGATGGTGCTCTGCTTGCCGCCGTCGCCGTTGCCGTTGATGCCGATGTTTTCGCCGTTGAAGCCGGGGCGGTTCTCCACGCCCGGGCTGATGAAGGCCATGCCGGGCAGGATCTTGATGTATTCCGCGGCGCTCCTGCCCACGATGGCCACGTTCTGCATCTGCTGCTGGCTGAGGACGACGTTCTTCTCGCCGGTGTCGACCGGGGTCAGCTCCTCCAGCACGGCGGTTACGCTGACCTCGGTTCCGGTGGTGGCCACCTGGAGCACCACCTCGCCAAGCGTCCGGCGGTCGCCGGCGTTGAACGTCACCTTCTCGGCCTTGTAGGGCTG
>Ga0308418_1000814_pt1 | contig 17069 bp, 10 predicted proteins | sample HotsprSampleR4cd_FD_203517 | JGI IMG/M metagenome (GOLD analysis project Ga0308418, IMG submission 203517) | Hot spring phototrophic mat microbial communities from Mushroom Spring, Yellowstone National Park, Wyoming, United States - 20090729_R4cd ... | reverse complement strand
GTATGCCCTCGTCTTCAACGGCGAAATCTATAACTTCCCAGACCTTAAAGCCCAGCTCCAAGCCCAGGGCTACACCTTTCGCACGACCTCCGATACCGAAGTCTTACTCTATGCCTGCATAGCCTGGGGACGGGCAGCCCTACCCCGCTTGCGGGGAATGTTTGCCTTTGCCTTTTACGATGCGGAGAAAAAGGAGCTTCTCTTAGCTCGGGACCGCATGGGCAAAAAGCCCCTCTACTATATTAGCCAGCCCGGTTTTTTTGCGTTTGCTTCGGAGCCTAAAGCCCTCTGGCTCCACCCCGCCGTGCCTAAAACCCTCTCCCTCCCAGCCTTGGCCGCTTACCTGATTCTGGATTATATCCCTACGCCCTACGCGCTTACGGATGGCCTCCATAAGTTAGAAGGCGGCCATTACCTCGTCGTCCGAGATAAAGCTATAGTAGAAGGCCCCACAGCGTATTGGCAGCCACCTTTTGATAAGCCGCTCCCGATACCCTTTGAAGAGGCTCGGGAGCGACTGGATAGCCTCCTGTCCGAAGCCACTAAAATCCGCTTAGTGGCCGATGTGCCCGTCGGCGTCTTCCTAAGTGGGGGGATAGACAGCTCCACCGTCGCCTATTATGCCCAAAAGCATAGCTCCACCCCTATCCAGACCTTCTCCATCGCCTTCACCGAAAAATCCTACGACGAAAGCTCCTACGCCCGAAAAGTCGCCACCTTCCTCGGCACCAACCACTACGAGGAAACCCTCACCCCCCAACGCACCCGAGAGCTCTTAGACGAAGTCTTTGCCCAGTTAGACGAACCCTTTGCCGATGCCTCTATCCTGCCTACTTACTTTCTCTCGCAAATCACCCGTAAAAAAGTTATTGTAGCGCTGGGAGGTGACGGCGGGGATGAACTTTTAGCGGGGTATCCCACTTTTATTGCCGACCTCTATCAAGGGCTTTTAGCCTGGGCACCTCGTCCCTTAGTGCATCTGCTCATGCGCGCCGCCGAAAAGCTTTTGCCCACCAGCGATGCTAATATCGCTTTTGACTTCAAGGTGCGGCAGTTTCTCAAAGGCTTTACCGGCTCTGCCGTGGAGCGCCACACCCGCTGGCTGGCTAGCTTCTTACCCGCAGACCTTCCCCATCTCCTGCAAAAAGACCTCTGGCATGCCATTGCCCCGCTCTTCCAGCAGGAATCCCTCTTCTTCCTCCGCCCTTTTTTGAAAGCTCTGCCCCCCCACCTGCCTCTCTTCTCCAAGGTGCTGCTGATTTATTACAAGACCTACCTGCAAGAAGATATTCTCTTCAAGGTGGATCGGGCCAGCATGTACCACAGCTTGGAAGTGCGGGCCCCATTTTTAGACCGGGAAGTGGTAGAATTCCTTACGAGATTGCCCCGCTCCTATAAGCAGCGCGGCCATGAGACCAAATACATTCTCAAAAAGCTCATGAAAGGCCGCTTACCTGATGAAGTATTACAACGTCCCAAAAAGGGCTTTGGCATTCCCCTGCCCCAATGGATACGCCATGACCTGCGCCAAGAGATGGAGGCGCTTTTGCTCTCGCCGGATCGGATTCTTAATGCCTCCTATGTGAAGGCCCTTTGGGAGAATCACCTTTCCCGCCGCCAGAATAACCGCAAACTTTTATGGAACCTTTATACGTTCAAGCGGGTGTTAGCGACTTGGGGGATTGGGTTGTAGGGGGGTGTTACATATTTCGGCGGTAACGTCCGCCTACTTCGTAGAGGGCTTGGGATATTTGGCCGAGGGAGGCGACCTTGACGGCCTCCATGAGGGCGGCGAAGGTGTTGGTTCCGGAGAGGGCGGCCTTTTGGAGTTCGGCTAAGGCTGCGGGGGCCTTATCGGCGTTGCGCGCCTGAAAGGCTTTCAGAGAGAGGATTTGCTGTTCTTTCTCTTCGGGGGTGGAACGTACGATTTCATTGGGGATGTCGGTGGGGGAACCATCTGGTCCTAAGAAGGTATTGACGCCGATGATGGGGAGCTGGCCTGTGTGTTTGAGAGTTTCGTAATAGAGGGATTCTTCTTGGATTTTGGCGCGCTGGTAGCCTAGTTCCATTGCGCCTAAGACGCCGCCACGCTCATTCAGCCGGTCAAATTCTTCCAGCACCCGCTCTTCCACTAAGTCCGTTAGCCATTCTATGAAGAAGCTCCCTTGCCAGGGGTTTTCGTTTTTGAGTAGGCCGAGTTCCTTCTGGATGATGAGCTGAATAGCGACGGCCCGGCGCACAGACTCTTCGGTGGGCGTCGTAATGGCTTCATCGTAGGCATTGGTATGGAGGGAGTTGCAGTGGTCTGCCAAGGCATAAAGAGCCTGCAGGGTAGTCCGAATGTCATTAAAGGCAATCTCCTGAGCATGGAGAGATCGCCCCGAGGTTTGAACATGGTACTTGAGCATTTGGCTGCGGGGGGAGGCGTGGTAAAGGTATTTGAGGGCTTTGGCCCAGATGCGTCGCGCCACCCGTCCAATCACGACATACTCTGGGTCCATGCCATTGGAGAAAAAGAACGAGAAGTTTGGCACAAAGTCGTCTATGTTCATGCCCCGAGCGCGGTAATATTCCAGGTAGGTAAAGCCGTTAGCTAAGGTGAGGGCGAGCTGGGTGACGGGATTGGCGCCGGCCTCCGCAATATGATAGCCTGAGATAGAGACCGAGTAGAAGTTTCGGATTTTGTGCTGGATGAAGTAAGCTTGGATGTCGGCCATGAGGCGCAAGGCAAAGTCAATGGCGAAGATGCAGGTATTTTGGGCCTGGTCTTCTTTGAGGATGTCGGCTTGGACGGTGCCGCGCACTTGGGAGAGAGCCTGGGCTTTGAGCTGCTCATAGATTTCTTTGGGGAGGACTTCGTCGCCTGTGGCGCCGAGGAGGAGGAGGCCTAAGCCATTGTGGCGGTCGGGCAAGGGGCCTTCATAACGGGGACGCGGCTGCCCTAAACGCTCGTACTTGGCCTGAATATACTGCTCCACCTCTTCCGTAAGGCCATTTTCCCGAATGTACTTTTCACACAGCTGGTCAATGGCGGTGTTGAAGAACATAGCCAGGATGGTAGGGGCAGGGCCATTGATGGTCATGGAGACAGAGGTTTTGGGGTCGCATAGGTCAAAGCCGGAGTAAAGCTTCTTCATGTCATCCAGGGTAGCGATGGAGACGCCCGAGTTTCCGATTTTGCCGTAGATGTCGGGGCGGTAATCGGGGTCTTCGCCATATAGGGTAACGGAATCAAAGGCGGTACTGAGGCGATTAGCCGAGAGTCCGGAGGCTAAGTAGTGGAAGCGGCGGTTGGTACGTTCGGGGGTGCCTTCGCCGGCAAACATGCGGGTGGCTTCCTCTTCTGTGCGCTTGAAGGGGAATACCCCGGCCGTATAGGGGAAGTGCCCCGGAAAGTTTTCCTGAAGGGCCCAGCGCAGCCGGTCTCCCCAACTGCGCAAACGAGGCACCGCTATCTTGGGGATTTGATTGTGGGAGAGGCTCTCCGTATGGGTCGCTACTCGCACCACCCGATCGCGTACGGTGTACTCATAGTAGAGAGCCTGATAACGGGCCAGGGTTTCTTCCCACTTTTCTAAGATGGTTTGGACTTCGGGGGCGAGGGCTTGGAAGTAAGTTCGGCTTAGCTCTTCGCGCTGAGTGGGGGTAAGCTCGGAGAGCTGCTCAATGGCTTGGAGTTTATCGGCGATTCGGGCTTGTTCTTCTACCCAGGCGTTGTAGCGGCGGATAGTGTCGGCGATTTCGGATAGGTAGCGCTGGCGGGCCGGTGGGATAATCTGCGAGGCGGAGAGGGGACGATCATCCGTAGGAATAGCTTCAACGGCTGTCCAACCCTCCGGCCTCAAACTCCGTACCTTTTCCATCAGCGCCTTGAAAAAGCAATTTACCCCGGGGTCGTTGAAGTTGGACGCTAAGGTGGGATATACCGGCATGGCTTCCAGCGGCTCCGAAAACCGCTTGAAGTTTCGCTGATACTGCTTACGCACAGCATAGAGAGCATCCTGAGCCCCTTTGCGGTCAAACTTATTCAGCACTACAAAGTCCGCATACTCCAGCATGTCTATTTTTTCCAGCTGGGAGGGGGCCCCAAACTCAGGCGTCATCACATAGACGGTGAGGTCGGCATAATCCGTAATCTCCGTGTCTGCCTGGCCAATCCCGGCCGTTTCTATCCAAATGAGGTCAAAGCCTACCAGTTGGAGGAGTTGAATGGCCTCTCTTAGGAAGGGCGGTACGGAACGGTGCGGGGTGCGCGTAGCAAAGGAGCGCATAAAAACATTCGGGTGGTAAATGCTATTTATGCGGAGGCGGTCACCCAAGAGCGCGCCCCCACTTTTGCGGTGCGAAGGGTCAATAGATAGAATGGCCAGCCGCTTATCGGGGAAGTAGCGCAGAAACCGCTGTACAAACTCATCGGTGAGGGAGCTTTTTCCGGCACCGCCCGTGCCCGTAACGCCTATGACCAGGGCTTTTTTCTCAATGGAGAGCTTTTGCAGCTCGGATCGGATGAAGTCGGGATCGTTCTCTAAGCGGCTGAGGAAGCGAGTCAGCTCTTTATAGTAGGGGCCTGTGGTTTCGGGGAGGCGGTGAAGGGTCTGGATATCTATTTCCAGCCAAGGGGCAAAGTCGGACTTTTGCATAAGGTCGTTGATCATGCCTTGGAGTCCCATGGCGCGTCCATCGTCGGGGAGGTAGATACGGGTGATCCCGTAGCGGTGAAGGGCCTCCGCCTCATGAGGTAGGATGGTCCCTCCACCCCCACCGAAAATCCGCATGTGAGAATAGCCTGCCTCATTCAGAAGGTCTCGGATGTACTGGAAAAACTCCATGTGGCCGCCCTGATAAGAAGTGAGAGCCACAGCCTGCGTATCCTCCTGAATGGCGGCCGTTACAATTTCTGCGGCGCTGCGATTGTGACCTAAGTGAATCACCTCAGCTCCGGTAGCTTGCATGAGCCGGCGCATGAGATTGATCGCGGCATCATGCCCATCAAAGAGGGACGCGGCCGTAACCATACGAATGGGATAGGTGGAGCGATACGGAGCCTCCTCCGCCTTGCCTGCAAACCGCTGCGTCGCTACGCTCATGCTAACAAAAGTAATACAAAAGCCAAAAACTTCTTTTATCCCCTACCTTTGTGCCGTGCCAAAGGTACCTCCCAAAGTGGGTGTCGTCGGCTTAGGTTATGTCGGGCTGCCGGTGGCTGCCGCCTTTGCTAAGCATTACCCCGTCATCGGCTACGATATCAACTCCAAACGCATAGAAGAGCTCCTAAAAGGATATGACCGAAATCATGAAGTTCCTTCCGATGCCCTCCAAAATCCTAACCTCACCTTTACCGCAGACCTTGAGAAACTCCGAGAAGCTAACTTCTTTATTGTTACGGTGCCAACCCCCATTGATATCTACAAAGTTCCTGACCTGACTCCCCTCCGAAAGGCCAGCGAAGCCCTCGCCCAAATTCTCAAGAAGGGAGATACGGTGGTGTATGAAAGTACCGTCTATCCGGGCTGCACAGAGGAGGTATGTATTCCCATATTGGAGCAGAGCGGCCTTAAGGCGGGGGAGGACTTCTGGGTGGGCTATTCACCTGAGCGCATCAATCCCGGGGATCCTCAGCATCCCTTTGAGAAAATCCCTAAAGTCGTCTCTGGGATTCATCCGGAGGCCTTGGCTTACATTGCTGAGGTCTATCAAGGGGTTTTGGAGGCGCCTATACATAAAGCTCCTTCCATCAAGGTCGCCGAAGCCGCTAAGGTCATTGAAAACACCCAGCGCGACCTCAATATCGCCCTCATCAACGAACTGGCCCTCCTTTTCCACGAAATGGGCCTTAGTGTGTATGATGTTTTAGAAGCAGCCGGTACAAAGTGGAACTTCCATCGTTATACGCCGGGGCTGGTAGGGGGGCACTGCATTGGCGTGGACCCCTATTATCTTACCTACAAAGCGACCGGAATCGGCTTTCATCCTCAGCTCATCTTAGCTGGTCGCCGAGTCAATGACGAGATGCCCCGCCGCCTCGCCGAAATGCTCCTTCAAAACCTCGCCCAATCCCAGCATCCCACTCCCTGGCATATCCTCATCTTAGGCTTCACCTTCAAGGAAGATGTCCCCGATATCCGAAACACGAAGGTCTATGACCTTTACCTGACCCTCCGTAATCATGGCGCCCAAGTAGAAGTGCATGATCCTTTAGCCCATCCCGAGGAAGTAGCTGAGGAGTATGGCATTACCCTGACGGAGCCTCGTCCGCACGCCTATCACGCCCTCGTCTTAGCTGTGCCTCATAAGCCGTACCTTGCCCTCTCTCAAAAAGACTTTGAGGCCTGGGCTAAACCCCACGCCCTCTTCGTAGATATCAAGGGTAAGTTTCGGTGTCGGATTCACGAACCCCTGCAATATTGGACCTTATGAAGCCCCTCAAGATGGTGGATTTAGAGCTGGAACAGAGATTTTTTGGGCCAGCTATTGAGAAGGGGATTGGGGAGGTGCTGCGTCATACGCAGTTTATTCGGGGGCCCGAAGTTATGCAGTTTGCGGAGGCGCTTAGTGCTTATCTGAGTTTTCCCGGGGAGAAGGTGCACGTGATTCCCTGTGCGAATGGGACGGATGCGCTTCAGCTGGCGCTGATGGCGTTGGGGATCGGGCCCGGGGATGAGGTGATAGTACCGGCCTTTACTTATGTAGCGACGGCGGAAGTAGCCCGCCTTTTAGGGGTGGGGGTGCGGTGGGTGGATGTGAGCCTTTCCCACTTCAATCTCTTGCCTGAGGCCTTAGAGGCGGCCTACACCCCTCGGGTGAAAGCAATTGTCCCTGTGCATCTTTTTGGGCAGGCGGCGCCTATGGAGCCTATTTTGGAGTTTGCCCGCCAGAAAGGTCTCTATGTGATTGAAGATGTGGCGCAGGCCTTAGGCGCCTCCTACTATACCCCCCAGGGGCCGCGCAAGCTCGGCACCCTTGGGGACATCGGATGCACCTCCTTCTTTCCCTCTAAAAACCTTGGCTGCTATGGCGATGGAGGAGCTGTTTTCACTCGAGACGCTAAACTGGCTGAAAAAATTGCTCGCATCGCCAATCACGGCCAAAGCACCCTCTACGAGTTCGTAGATATTGGCGTCAACTCTCGCTTAGATTCCCTTCAAGCGGCCATTCTTCTGGCTAAGCTACCTTATTTAGATGAGCTCAATGCTCGGCGCCGGGCCGCTGCCAACTACTATGATGCTCGTCTGCGGCATATTCCTGAGCTTATCATTCCCGAGCGGGTCAGCTGGGGGGACCATATTTTTCATCAGTATACGCTTCGGGTGCTGCGGGGGCGCCGAGAGGCTTTGCGGGCGCACCTCCAAAAGGCTCAGGTTCCCGCCATGATTTATTATCCTAAGCCCCTGCACCTCCAGCCTGCTTATCAGAGTCCAGAGTACCCCGCCGGCAGTTTCCCCAATGCCGAGCGCCTTGCCACCGAAGTTCTCTCTTTGCCTATGCACCCCTTCTTGCAAGAAGACCAGTTGGACTATATCGTTACTGCCGTAGAGCGCTTCTTTAGCTGAGATGGCCCTGGCTGTAAGTCTCTATGTACTGATTTCGGTGGGGATTGGGCTGTGGGCCGCTCGTCAAGTGAAAAATAAGCAGGACTTTCTGGTTGCTGGTCGGCGCCTCCCTTGGCTGCTTTCCATGTCGCTGCTCTTCTCTACGTGGTTTGGGTCGGAGACTATCTTAGGGGCCTCCCAAACCTTTTCGGAGGGGGGGCTATTAGCTGTGATTGAGGACCCCTTTGGAAGTGCCCTGTGCTTGTTTTTGGTGGGGGTTTGGCTTGCTAAGCCGTTTTATCGCTTGCCTATCAATACTTTTGGGGACTTTTATGCGCTGCATTTTGGACGTTGGCCTGAAAGGATAGCGACCCCGCTGATGGCATTTTCGTATGTCGGCTGGATAGCGGCGCAGCTGGTTGCCCTGGCAGAAGTGCTTAGTCATTTTAGCGGGGTTTCTCGGGAGACGGCCCTCATTCTCTCCACGGTGGTAATATTGTCTTATACGCTGGCAGGGGGGATGTGGAGTGTAGCGGCTATTGACTTAGCTCAGAATGTCATTCTGGTGGGGGGGCTGGTGGTGCTGCTTTTTTATCTACCCCGGGGGTGGTTTCGTACGGAGGGGCTTTCGCCGGACTTTTTGGCAATTACGCCGCCGCCTACGCCCACGGCCTGGCTCAACTACTTAGCCGCGTGGATGGTCATTGGTCTGGGTTCCCTTCCGCAGCAGGATATGTACCAGCGGGTAGTCTCTTCTAAGAGTGCGCGGATTGCCCAAACAGCGGCTATTAGTGCGGCGGTCTTGTATTTGACGATAGGCCTGATTCCGCTGACGGCGGGGCTGTACATTCGTCTCTATCATCCGGAGTGGCTGGAAGGGGCAGAGACAGTTCCCATTATTCGGTTGGCGGCAACCTACTTGCCTCCATGGGCGCAGTTTTTCTTCTGGGGTTCGCTAATTTCGGCCATTATGAGCTCGGCCAGCGGAGGGATTTTAGCGCCGGCCTCCCTCTTATCCGAAAACATACTCGCCCGCTGGGAAAAGTTCTCTGGCCTCTGGCGCGCTCGCCTCTCCACCCTCGCCGTGGGTATCATCTGCTGGCTCTTTGCCCGACATAACCCCAATATCTACGAGCTTGTGGCGGAGTCATCCATTTTTAGCTTAGTAACGCTTTTTGTGCCGATGGTGGTGGGTTTGCACCTGCCGCGCTGGCGATCCGCAGCAGGGGCCATCCTTAGCATGATCACGGGCGCAGGGGCCTACTACCTCGCTAAGATTTCCCAAACCGAAGTTCATTCCCTTTGGTACGGCTTTGCGATGAGTTTCTTAGGGTATGGGGTGGGGCATGTGATTTACCTGAGCTATAGCCTTCGTCATCGGGAACCCCAATCAACCTCCAGCGTTTAGAGCATGTCGGCGCCTTTTGGTGTGCTTAGGGGATTGCGTGTGCTGGAGGTAGGACGCCTTTTACCGGCGCCGCTGGTAGGAACCTTTCTATGCGATTTGGGGGCTGAAGTTATCAAGCTGGAGCCTTGGCCCCGGGGGGATAAGACCCGAGGGACGGCGCTTTTTTCTTTGCTGGCCCGAGGAAAGCGCTTCCTGGCCCTCCCACCGCAAAATTGGCCCGCTGCCTGGCCCCATATCCTCCCACATATAGATATCCTCATTCTCAATCATCGCCCCAATGCCTTGGATGCCCTCCACCTTTCCCCAGAAAGCCTCACTTCTCTCTACCCGCGCCTTATTGTTGTCAATCTGTTAGGTCACCGGGATGGGCGCCCCGGCCACGATCTTAACTTCTTAGCGGAAAGTGGGGTATTAGACCGTCTGCGGCCTGCACCGGATGCACCGCCCATAGTGCCGGGGTTTTTATTGGGAGACCTTTTGGGAGGGACGGCCAGCGCTCTCATCCGACTCTTAGCAGCCCTCTATCACCGGGAAAAGACAGGACAAGGCGCTTTTCTTACTATCGCCATTACTACGGAGATGCTCCGCTGGAGCTATGCTACGGCCTTCTTATATCTGTCGGGAGGGGGGCAGGTGCCGCCGCCTACGCAGGAGCTTTTCTCGGGGGGGCTGCCGGCTTATCGCGTCTATCCTACGCAAGACGGCCGATTTGTGGCCGTGGCCGCCTTAGAGAGCCATTTCTGGGAAGGTTTTTGCCGGCATGTGGGCCGGCCCGACCTCATCCCCCTCGGCTACGCCCTCAACGACCCCTCCGCTCATACCACCATAGAAGCCCTCTTTCGCTCTAAAACCTTCGCCGAATGGGAAGCTCTCCTCCAAAATACCGCCTTTTGCATCTCCCCTGTCTATACCTTCGCCGAAGCCATCCAAAAATCTTGGGGCTCCCAAGCCTGGCACGAAAACTTCTTGACCTTCTCCGAGAGTGTCAGCTACCAGGGAGAAATCCCACAAGTCGGCGCAGACAATCCTTCCCTCCGATATGCCTTGGGCATTCCCGAAAACTTATTCTCCTAAGCCAAAAAGCCTATAACCTCTTCCCGAAGCGGGCCCCCAGCCTCCCACAAGGTGTGGAAAATCGCTCAAGTAAGTATCCGTAGATTTACCTAACTTTGCCACACTCATGGGGCCTCTGTTCTTAGGAGGAGCTATCTTAGGATGGGTAGCTCTTTGCTTTGGTCAAAGCCAGGGGCCTTCTTTGCGACGTATAGAGCGCTGGCATGGGCTAGGTTACTATGAAAAAATCATCCATGCCTCTCAACGTAATGGAATAGCTTTTCAGGGGGAAAGGCTCTTTTATTTAGCCAGTGCTTACTACAGGGTAGGTCAGCGGGAGGCCGCCCTTCATACTTACCGGCAAGCTTTTGGTGGGATGCCTGAGGCAGAAGCGGTATTCCACTTGGAGTATGCTCGTCTCTTGCACGAGAAGGGGGATTGGGTCAAAGCCCGCCAGCAGTATCAGATGGCCCTGGAGAAAGGCGTACCTGCTCAGGAGATACAACTTTACCTGAGTTACCTTCAAAACGCTACCCAAGCCAGAGTAGATACCACCTACCGCTTAGAACGTCTTGCATTGGGGTGTAATGAGGGGCCTACGTATGCTGCTTACTTAGTGGAGGGGACCCTGTATTACATTCATCGTTGTGAGCGGCCTAGGTGTAAGGTTTATCCGACGGATGGCTATCCGTATGAGCAGGTGGGGGAGGCGCCTTTGCCGACTCGTTACCGGTATCATCAGGGCGTAGTGGGGTATCGTTCGCCTGATACGATTCTCCTGTACCTTTCCCGGGGTAAAGGAGGGATTTATTACATGGTTCGTACGGCGAGTGCGGAGGGTTGGACTCGTCCTCGGCGCTGGTCCCTTCTTCCTAAGCATCCCCGAGGCCAATACAGCGTTTGCGAGGACCCTAAGACAGGCGACTTGTACTTTGTAAGCGACTACGGCCATAAAAGCGCTACGGGACGAGATATTTACCGCTTACGGTCCTTAGGAGGAGGTCAATATGCCCCTCCCGAAAAGCTCCCTATGCCCATCAATACGCCTTACGATGAAGATGCCCCCTTCATCATAGAAGATACGCTCTACTTCGCCTCTCGTCGGCCGGAAAGCATAGGAGGCTATGACATTTTTTATGCGCTTCGGCAGGGCACCCGCGACTGGGGGGCTCCTACTCCCATGCCAGTGCCTATCAATAGTAGCGCTGATGATATTTACTACTATCCTTTTTCGCCGGAGGCGACGTATCTTTCCTCCGCTCGGGATGGCCTGATGCAGGTGTATAAGGTGCGGCGGTTGAAGCCCGAGCCTTTACCTCCTCCTATCGTGCAGCGGGAGACTTTACCCCAAGCTCCGCTATCCCCCCGCCTATTAGTCATGACTGGCCGTATCTACGATGCCCGCACTCAGCAGGGCATCTCCGCCCAGATTGTTCTCGTGGACTCCGCCACCCAAAAGGAACTTATCGCCGCTTACGCTAACCCCGATGGAAGCTATCGGCTTTATCCTCCGCGCTCAGGTCGCTTCTACCTCTATGTCCAGGCGACGGGGTATATGACTTATGTGCAAGTGATCCACTTACCAGAAATGCCGCCAGAGGAGCCCATTCAGCTTTCCATTCCGCTCTTTCCCATTGAGATGGAAGCCACCTTTCAGCTGAGGAATATTTACTTTGACTTCAATAGCGATCGGCTACGGCCTGAGTCCATACCCGAGCTGGAGCGGCTTTTACGACTCCTTCAGCAGAATCCGAACGTTCGTATTCGCTTTTCAGGGCACACGGATAATATCGGTGGCGATAAATATAATCAAAATCTTTCGGAGCGGCGGGCGCGAGCCGTTTATGAGTGGCTTAGGCAAAAGGGGGTTCATCCTATTCAGATGGAATATATTGGTTACGGGAAAACCCGCCCTATTGCGTCTAATGCTACCGAGGAGGGCCGCAGCCTCAATCGCCGCATTGAGATGGAGGTGGTCGGCATCCGAAAATCTGCAGGCCAAGCCGCCCTGGAAAGCCAAACCCGATAATATCGTCGTTTGTAGCTTACCTTCGTCAGATGCGCAAGGAAGGAGCCATCCGCGTTGCGGTAGTGGGGGGTATTCCTATTTATATTCACTGGAGTTTTGGGCTTCTCATTGCGTGGATTATCCTATCAGCCCTTTGGTACAGCGGGGGAAACTGGACTTTTGTGGGGTGGCGGTTACTTTTGGTGGGGGGGCTGGTGGTAAGCGTAATCCTGCATGAGCTGGGACATGCCTTTGCGGCGGCGGCCTTCCGGATACCGACTCGGGATATTACGATGTATCCTTTCGGGGGCGTGGCCTCCATTGAGAAGCTTCCCGAAAGTCCTCCGCAAGAGCTGGTTATTGCGCTGGCTGGCCCGCTCGTCAACTTCCTCATCACCGGTGTGATTGCCGCCGGCCTTTTTTTAGGAGGAGCTCCATGGAAAATGAGCCTAAGCTATTTTAGCCAAAATACGCTCACCCTTCCAGCATACTTTATCCAGCTAGCTGTGCTCAATACCTATTTAGCTCTCTTCAACCTCCTACCCGCTTTCCCAATGGATGGCGGGCGAGTACTCAGAGCTTTTTTAGCGATGCGCTTCCCGTATGCGAGGGCTACCTCTATTGCTGCCACGGTAGGACAGATCTTTGCGATTTTCTTTGCGCTCTTAGGTCTTTTTAGCAGCCCTGTGCTAATCCTGATAGGCTTCTTTGTCTTTGTAGCCGCAGAAAATGAGAAGAAGTCTGTAGAGGGACAAACCCTGCTCAAGGGTATTTCTGCCCGGGATGCCGTGATGGTTCATTATCCTGTTTTGCCTGCGACAGCGCCCCTGCAAGCGGCGGTAGAGGCCCTTCTGAGTTCGCAGGCACGTTCTTTTCTGATTACGGACCCGCAGGGGAAGCCCGTGGGCTCCCTTTGCCGGGAGCAGCTGATTAGTGCCCTCCACGAAGGCATCCCCCTTTCTGCCCCCATCACGCAAGTCATGAACGAACATCTCATTGCGGTAGATGCGAATACCCCCCTCAGCGAAGTCATGCGCATTTTACAGGCTGAGGACGTGCCCTTCGTCTTAGTGGAGGACAAAGCCAGCTCCATCCCCGTCCTGCTGGGAATCATTGATGCTGAAAATATCGCCGAATACCTGCTCATTAAGAAAGCTCAGGAGGCCTTCGCCTCCTCCGTCAGCCCCTAAGGGGCTATCCACCATGCCGAAATTTGTTGTACCTTTGAGTTATGAGCATCACTACGCCTGTGGAGGTAGATAAGGTGGATTACTTTGATATAGAGAGCTTTTTGACCGAGGAGCAGCGGGCTATTCGGGATGCGGTTCGGCAATGGGTGCGCACCCGGCTGGTCCCAATTATTGATGATTATGCTCAACGGGCGGAATGTCCTACGCATCTTATTCCGGAGATGGCTCAGTTAGGGCTTTTTGGGCCGTTTATTCCGGAGGAGTATGGGGGGGCGGGGCTGGATTATATTTCGTACGGCCTGATGATGCAGGAGCTGGAGGCCGGCGACTCTGGTATTCGTTCTATGGCTTCTGTGCAGGGCTCCCTTGTGATGTATCCGATTTGGAAGTTTGGTTCGGAGGCGCAGCGGCGCAAGTACCTTCCGCGTTTAGCTCGGGGCGAAATCATGGGATGCTTTGGCCTGACGGAGCCTAATCACGGCTCTAATCCCGCTGGCATGGAAACCCACTTTTATGAGGAGGGGGATTATTATGTGGTAACCGGCTCCAAGATGTGGATTTCCAATGCGCCTTTTGCGGATATAGCGATTGTATGGGCTAAGGACCCGGAGGGAGTGATTCGGGGGCTGATTGTGGAGCGGGGGATGGAAGGTTTCTCTACGCCGGAGATTCACCGCAAGTGGTCTTTACGGGCCAGTGCTACGGGGGAGATTGTGCTGGATCGGGTGCGGGTGCCGAAAGAGAACCTCCTACCGGGTGTGCAAGGCCTCAAAGGCCCCCTCTCCTGCCTCAATAGCGCACGTTACGGCATTGCGTGGGGTGCCATTGGAGCAGCCATAGACTGTTATCGCACCGCCTTGCAATATAGCTTAGAGCGCAAGCAGTTTGGCAAGCCTATTGCGGCCTTTCAGCTTACCCAGAAGAAACTCGCCGAAATGCTGACAGAAATCACGAAGGCACAGCTTTTGGCCCTGCGGCTGGGCCAGCTCATGAATGAAGGCCGAGCCACCCCAGCCCAAATCTCCATGGCCAAACGCAACAATGTCGCTATGGCCTTAGAAGTCGCTCGCACCGCCCGCCAAATCCTCGGCGGCATGGGAATCGTCGGCGATTACCCCATCATGCGCCACATGATGAACTTAGAATCCGTCCTCACCTACGAAGGCACCCACGAAATCCATCTCCTCATCACTGGCCAAGACATCACCAAGATTTCAGCCTTTGTCTGATTCATGACGGAGGAAACTCTCTTGCTTCCCTTGGAAAATCTCATAGAGGCTCTCCTCTTTGTCAATCCAAGTCCTTTATCTGCTGAGCTACTCCAAGAGACTCTGACTCACCTCCTTGGGCGCAGTATTTCGTCGGAGGAGCTTAGCGAAGCTATAGAAAAGCTGCGGGCCCGTTATGCCTCCACCAGTATAGAGCTTATGGAAGTGGCGGGAGGGTATGCCTTGCGCACGCGTCCCGAATACGGAGCCCTCCTTGCTCAAGCGCTGGGCCTCCAAACCCCCATCCGCCTCTCCAAACCCCTCTTAGAGACCTTAGCCTTGATTGCCTACCATCAGCCTACGACTAAAGCCTTCGTGTCTCAAATCCGAGGTGCTCAAAGCGACTACGCGGTGGATAGGCTCTTAGAGCTGGAACTGATTGAGCCAGCGGGGCGCTTGGACCTTCCAGGCAAGCCTTTGGCTTATCGCACTACGGCCAAGTTTTTGGAGCTTCTGGGGCTGCGCTCGCTGAATGACCTACCCAAACCTACGGACTTCTCTCAAAACCCCCTCTCTACCAGCTGAATTTGGGTCTAAGGGAGGCCCGGCGAGAACTCCCTTCCGTCCTTTTGCGTGTATCTTCGCAGGGTGGAAGCCCTTTACGAGGCTTTGCTCAGGGAAGGTATAGTTCAGCTTCGGGGGGAGGCTCCCTTTTTTCGGTGGGCTTCGGGGCGTTGGAGTCCGATATACTTGGATTTTCGGCGGTGCTTAGCGTATCCTACGTTGCGCCGGGCCCTAGTAGAAAGGCTCTTAGCCCACCTAAGGGAGGGTCATGCTTTCTTTCGAGCGGTGGCGGGGGTAGCTACAGGAGGCATCAGTTGGGCTGCCTGGATAGCTGAAAGGTTAGACCTTCCTATGGGGTATGTGCGAAATACGCCCAAGACTCATGGGACAAGTCAGCTCGTAGAGGGCCTGCTCCCTCAGCATGGCCCTGTCCTCCTAATAGAAGATGTCCTTTCCACGGGCCAGAGCACTCTGACTGCCGCCGCCCACCTGCAAAGGGAAGGCTTCAGCCTTGCTGCGATTGCAGTCTTATGGGATTATGACTTGCCTCAAAGGCAGGCCATACCCTATCCCACTTATTCTGTTTTGCACTTTCTAAAGGCCCTTCAGGTCTGGCAACCGCACCTCTCTACATCGCACTATCAACTTCTCAAAACATGGCACGAAACGGGAGAATTGCCTGCCTGATTGGTCTTAGCGGTCTCTTTCTGCTAGGGCAGGCCCAGACGATCTCAGGTCAGCTTATTCTGGACCGGCGGCAGCCTAAGCCCCTACTTTTGGAATACACGGCCGCCGATGGAGGACTGGTATTCATTTCCTACCGCTCCATAACTTCTACCCGTACCCTCACCCTTCATAAGTACAATGCGGATTGGATTCATGAGTGGAGCTTGGACCTTTATGACCAGGATACAGGCGAAGAGCTCACCGAACTTGCCGTCGTAGATACGATCATCTGGGTATTTACTCAGCTTGAGCGGGGACGTCAGGTAAGTTTATTGGCCTATCAAGTGAGTCTGAGCGGCAAGGTCTTAGCTCGCGCCAAAGAGGTGCTGACGTTTCCAGCGAGCGTCCGAAACCGCAGTAAGCTCACCTATTCTCCCAACCGTCAATGGGCTTGTCTGAGCTTTGCCCTACGCCGGCCTGCGGATAGCTTAGACCAAATCGCCTATTTCCTAATAGGTGTAGATACGGCATATGGGGGCATATGGACGCTGCCTTATAAAGAACAAGATGTGGAGATACGACGTTCTTTGAAGCCAGGGTACGATGGTACGTTGTATGCCTTGGGTAAGATTCGCGAGCGCCATACGTCTTATCCGACTTATGTGCTTTTCAAGTATATTCCATGGGAGGACCTGACTCTGCAGGTACCTTTGGAGGTTGGCGAAATCTACCTGATTGAGCCTATCTTTCGGATTGAGCGGCAGAGTATTCGGATAGCGGCGTTTTATTCGGAGCGGCGGGGCATGCAGGTACGGGGCTTAGTCTTTGCCGAAGTGCGAAATCCGGGGTTCTTCTTGACCATCAATCAAAAAACGCCTCTCCCCCAAGAAATCCTTCAACGTTACCTCTCTGAAAGGCAAATCGCTCGCGGCCGCGGTATCCCTGACCTCTACTTGGATCATCTCATCCCTCAGCGAGAGGGCGGCGCCATCCTCATTGGTGAGCAGTTTTATATCACCACCGTAACTTTTCGCGATTTCATGGGCTTCTGGGAGACCAGAGAAGTCTATCACTACGATGATATTCTGGTTTTTGCGGTGGACTCCTTAGGGGAACTCAAGTGGGTGCGCGTAATTCCTAAGGCCCAAAGCGGTTCGGTCACGATCGAGCTCTCCTATGGCCTCTTAGTAGGCCCTGAGGCCATTTACTTTATATACCGCTCGTACCAGCGGGGGGTGGGGAGTCAAATCTTTGTCGTCTCCCTTGGGGAGAATGGCGATATGAGTTCACCCCGGCCTCTCATCCAGGGTTTTCGCCTATCGGATGTGTTTTATCAGTCTTATACGAGGCAGTTTTCCAACACCGAAGGCATAATAGCCTACTATCGCCAGCGAACGCGGCAATTTATTCTCGTGCGGCTGGAACTGTAATAGAGTTTCTGAA
>Ga0308418_1000812_pt1 | contig 17089 bp, 13 predicted proteins | sample HotsprSampleR4cd_FD_203517 | JGI IMG/M metagenome (GOLD analysis project Ga0308418, IMG submission 203517) | Hot spring phototrophic mat microbial communities from Mushroom Spring, Yellowstone National Park, Wyoming, United States - 20090729_R4cd ... | reverse complement strand
TATTCCACGTAAGCTTAGTTTTGTTAAGTGTGTAATTTTCATAATTACACCATTTATTAATTAGTAAAATTGCAAATTAATAGATTTTTACTATCTTTGCAAATTATTAATAATTCAGAAAAATATGAAAATTCTTGTTATAAATTGGCAATGTATAAAAAATCCGTATGGAGGTGGAGCAGAAGTTCATTTCCACGAGATATTTTCACGAATTGCAAAAATGGGGCACACAGTTGTGCTTCTTGCTTGTCGTTTCGATGGTGCAAGCGATTACGAAGTGATCGATGGTGTTGAAATTTATCGAGTTGGAAGCAGAAGTCTCTTCAATTTATACGTTCCAAAAAATATTGCAAAGCTCGATACAAAGTATAATTTCGATATAATTATTGATGATATAAATAAAATACCATTTTACACTCCACTTTATGTTAGAAAGCCAATACTTGCTATAAGCCATCATTTTTTTGGACGTAGCATTTTCCGCGAAGCAAGCATCCCAGCTGGTTTATACGTGGTATTTGCAGAATATTTAATGAAGTATGTCTATAAAAAAACGCCTTTTTCGGTTGTTTCCCAAAGTACCTTAGATGAATTCATACTTAAAGGATACGACGAAAAGTATTTCACTATAATTCATAATGCTATTGATCACTGCCGATTTCCATTTGTTATTGGAGAAAAAGAGAAGAACCCAACAGTTGCATACTTTGGTAGATTAAAAAAATACAAAAGCGTCGATCATTTGCTGCTTGCATTTGCAAAAGTCAAGATTCACATACCAAATGCGAAATTGTTCATCATAGGACGTGGCGATTTTCAACCATATCTTGAAGATTTAGCCAAAGAACTCGGCATTTATTCTGATACCACTTTCTTTGGTTATGTTTCCGAAGAAGAAAAAGTTCGATTGCTTGCACGCTCATGGTGTGTTGTCAATACTTCAATGAAAGAAGGCTGGGGAATAACAAATATAGAAGCAAATGCCTCTGGGACGCCTGTTATATCGGCAAATTCTCCGGGATTGCGTGATTCGGTTGCTGTAGGTAAATCTGGCTTGCTTTATGAATATGGTAACATTGACGAGCTTGCTGAAAAAATTAAGCTTGTTTTAAGTAATGATGATGAACGACGTAAGCTTTCCACAGGTGCAATCGAATGGGCTAAAAGCTTCAGCTGGGATACATCCGCCAAACACATGCTCGAGCTAATTGAAAAAGTTTTACGTGGTGAGTTCAAATTCCATTGAGCTTTTGATATGACTTCGGATTTATGCCGAACTTTTTCATAAATTCTCGCGAAAAATGAGCAGGACTACTAAAACCAAGCTCGTAAGCAACTTCTGTTACATTCTTGCCCGACACAAGTAATTCTTTAGACATTTCGAGCCGCTTATTTCGTATATACGAAAAAACAGTATGCCCAAACTCGCTTCTGAATATTCGATTAAGCTTGGTGTGAGTCATTTCTGCAATTTTTGCAAGTTCAAATAAAGAAGGGACTTCAGCTATATTTTGATCAATAATTTTTTCAATAAGCTTTATTTTTTCAATATCACTTTTGGAAATTATTTCTTCATTAGGTTTGTAATTATCACTAATTTGATTGATAAGCAAAGTCATAAGCTCAAGCGCTTTTGCTTCAAGGAACATTTTCCGAGGATTGCTCGAAAAGTTCTCGGTTATTTGGTTGCAAGCAATTTTCATCAAAGGGCTTATTCGGCTTGTTATAACAAAAGGCTTGCTACGATTCATCAAAAGCAGCTCTTTAATATTTTCAGGAAGATAATCCATCTCGTTTTCGATAAACTGCTTTAAATAATCCGTAGAAGTATGCAATGAAAGCACTGTAAGCCGCTCCTGCCCAAATAAACGGAGCTTTCCAGTTGAATTGGGCAAGTAAAAAATGGCACAAGTTCCTTGATTTATCTCCAAAAAACTGCTGAAGTTTTCCTTTGAGTTTATTTCAACTGTCATCTTGCCAGAAACACAAAATGCAAACTCAAGTGGGGCTCGTTCGACCGAAAAATCGACGCTAATGTTCTTTTTAAGCTTGTAATCATTGATTATTAGTTTTAAACCATCACGAAGTTCAATTTCTTCTTTGAATGCCTTTTTCAGTTTCTCAGAAATCGAGAAAAGCGGCAATTTCTTTGAACTTTTACCAAGTTTCAAACTTATTGAAAACTTATAGTCATCAGTTTGCATTTCGTTTCTTATTGAAGTAATAATACAAAGGTAATCCCAACAAGCACAAAAATAACCCAAAAACTGAATTTATTAACTGAGTGCGTCCGTCTATGAACATTTGAATATCGTTTATCAAGGTAAAAATCACATAAATTGTAGCAAAAAAAATAAAAATCACTGGCACCCAAGGATAACCCCACACTTTGTATGGACGATCCAAATCAGGATATTTCCTTCGTAGAACGAACACACCAGCCGCACCAGCTGCGTAAAATATCCAGCTTACAAATATTAGCATATCGGTCAATATATCGAATGTGCCGCTAAGCACCAAAACAGATGCCCAAATTGCTTGCAACATAAGTGAATTTGCTGGTGTGTGCCATTTGGGGTGGACTTTCGCAATTGATTTAAAGAAAAGGTTGTCGTTTGCCATAGCATAATAAACACGGGCGCTTGCCATAATTGTCCCGTTTGCAGTGCCGAAGGTAGATACCATAACTGCGGCTGCAACAAATGCCCCACCAATAGCGCCAATAGCGACTTTTGCGGCATCTGCTGCAACGAGCGTTGATTTTGCCATTTCTTCAACCGGCAACACATAGATAAATGCTAAATTTATAAGCACATAAACAGTAATTATTATCAGCGTTCCAAATGCAAGTGCCATAGGTATTGTTCGATTTGGACGACGCACCTCGCCGGCGATGTATGTAATGTTGTTCCATCCGTCATAAGCCCAAAAAGCTCCTGCAAGCGCCACCATAAATCCAGAAAAAAAACTTATCTCTCCACTCAAATACGCAGACGAAGGCTTACTGAAATTTTCAATACTTCCACCATTGTAACTAAAACAAACAAAAACAAGGAACATTATTGCTGCAACCTTCATAAATGTAAACGTTGCAGAGACAATTCCACCAAACTTTACTCCAAAGTAATTTACCGTACTTAGCCCTGTAATTACAAAAATTGTCAATAATTTTACCCCTAAATTTTCAAGTGGATATATGTAGCCAATAGCAGGTAGAAAAATCCGCCACGATTGCTCTATTTCGCTACTTAATCGTGGCAATTGTATGAAAAACTGCGTATATTCGGAAAATACGTAAGTTATTGATGCAATTGAGCCTGTTTGTATTACTGCAAAAATTGCCCAACCATACAAATACGCAACTAAATCGCCATACATTTTCTGAAAAAATATATATTGTCCGCCTGTTGCTGTGATGATACTTGCTATTTCAGCGTTTGTAAGTGCCCCGAAAAGTGTCAATATACCGGCAATTACCCATATTCCAATAAGCCATTCTGGCGAACCAAGATGAGCAGCCATAAAAGCTGGTTTCTTGAATATACCAGAACCGATTACTGCCCCAACTACTATTGCAAGTGTTGTTGTAAATCCAAGCTGTGGTAATAACTTAGTATTATTATTGCTCAATAGAACCTCAAGCTTATATAACTTTACAAAAATATGAAATTATTAAAAACTACAATTAAAGAAAATAAATTAAATTATTCGTAAATATAAAATTGGATCTTAAAATTTGAAGAAAAGTTGGGGGATAGGGGCTCTGAAACTGAGCCCCAAAAATGCAAAATTATACTTTGGCTAATTTTTGAATGCCTTCGATTATTGTTTCGTTCTGTTTAGCAAAGCAAAGACGTAGCATAGTTTTGCCTTCGTCGCTTTTGATATAAAAAACTGATGGCGGTATTGTTGCTATCCCAAATTCTTTCACAAGGCGAGTTGACGCATCAACATCATCTTGGAAAATGCCTTGTGGCAATTCAACCATAATAAAGTAACTACCCTTAGGATTAAAAGCTTTAAACTTAGTTTTTTGCAGTTCATTGTAAATCAGATCGCGTTTTTCTGTGTATAGTTTGCGGAACTCAGGCAAGTATTCGTCCAATTTAGAGAATGCAAAAGCCATTGCGTGCTGAGCAGGTGTGTTCACTGCAAAGGTTGTCCACTGATGCACCTTCTGAACTGCTGTGGCAAGCTGCTCGGTTGCAATTGCATAACCGATTTTCCAACCAGTCATCCCAAATGTTTTACCAGTGGACGACACTGTAATTGTTCGCTTTTTCATTCCTTCAATTGAAGCCATCGGTATATGTTGAGCCTCATCGAAAGTCAAAAATTCATAAACTTCGTCTGTAAGAACAAGCAAATCGTGCTTAATTGCAAGAGAAGCAATCTGCTGGAGCTCTTCAAGCGAAAATATTTTTCCTGTTGGATTGTGCGGTGTGTTGACTATTATCATTTTTGTCCTTTCAGTAATTGCTTTTGCAAGCTCGTCATAATCGAACGAGAAATCAGGTTTATGCAAAGTAACCGCAATTGGTATCCCACCGGCAAGTGTAATATCGGCTAAGTACGAATCATAAAATGGCTCGAATATTATAACTTCATCGCCTGGTTCAATGAAAGCCATAATAGTTGAGAATAAAGCTTCGGTTGCGCCAGCTGTTACGATTATTTCATCAGTTGACCAATCTAAATCGTAATATTTTTTGTGATAATTTTGAATTGCAGTTTTTAATGAATGAATACCAGGGCTTGGAGCATATTGATTTTTACCTGTTTTCATTGCTTCATAAGCAGCGTCCATTATCCAGCTCGGACCGTCGAAATCCGGGAATCCCTGCCCAAGATTTGTTGCCTTATATTCAAATGCCAATTTGCTCATCGAAGCAAATATAGAAGTAGTCATCGATGCAATTCGATTTGCATTGAAAATTTTTGCCATATATCACCAAATTAATTTTAACAATCACGCTAAAATACAAAATCTTTAAATTAATTCAATAAACCGAGAAAAATTATTGTATTTAGTTTTTAGAATTCTTACTTTTGCATAAAGTTCATTTCATTCTCAATTTTCAACTACTCAGTAGGTAATGCTATGAAAATTCGTAAGGAAGATGCTTTGCTCTATCACAGCATGGGGCGAAAGGGCAAAATCGAGGTTATTACAACTAAACCGTGTGTTACGCAGCGCGATCTATCGCTTGCGTACTCGCCTGGTGTGGCTGAACCTTGCCGCGAGATACATCGCGACGAGAGTCTTGTTTATGAATATACTGCAAAAGGCAATTTAGTTGCTGTTATTTCAAATGGTACAGCTGTGCTTGGGCTTGGCGATATCGGACCACTTGCAGGCAAACCTGTTATGGAAGGCAAAGGCGTCCTGTTTAAGTCTTTTGCTGATATTGATGTTTTCGATATCGAACTTGCTTCAAAAGATGTTGATGAAGTCATTCGCGTTATTGAAGTAATTGCACCGACCTTTGGCGGAATTAACTTAGAGGATATTAAAGGTCCAGAATGCTTTATTATCGAAGAAGAACTTAAAAAGCGACTTGATATCCCTGTCTTTCACGACGACCAGCACGGGACAGCTATAATTTCGGGAGCTGCACTTCTTAATGCATTGGAAATTGTAGGGAAAAAAATTGACGAAGTGAAGGTAGTTTTCAATGGTGCAGGTGCTTCTGGTATTGCTTGTGCAAAGTTTTACATTTCTCTTGGTGTGAAAAAAGAAAATATTATTATGTGCGATTCGCAAGGCGTTCTCTACAAAGGTAGAACAAAAGGGATGAACGAATACAAAGAAGAATTCGCTGTGGAAACCGATGCCCGAACCCTTGCCGAAGCACTTGTAGGAGCAGATGTATTTTGCGGACTTTCGCAAGGCAATGTAGTTACAAAAGAAATGGTTCGTACGATGGCTGATAATCCCATAATATTTGCGATGGCTAATCCTGATCCTGAAATTACTTATGAAGACGCTCTCGATGCACGTCCAGATGTAATTATGGCAACCGGACGTTCCGATTATCCAAATCAAGTGAATAATGTGCTTGGCTTCCCATTCATTTTCCGTGGTGCATTGGATGTCCACGCAAAAGCTATAAACGAGGAGATGAAACGCGCCGCTGCTTATGCACTTGCCGCTCTTGCCAAAGAAGAAGTTCCCGATAGCGTAAAACGTGCCTATGATGTCAAAGAACTTAAATTTGGGCGTGAGTATATTATCCCCAAACCATTCGATCCACGTGTGCTAACTTGGGTTGCCCCAGCTGTTGCAAAAGCCGCTATGGAAACAGGTGTTGCCCGTAAAAAAATTGAGGATTTCGAAGAATACCGACGCCAGCTAAATATTCGTATGGGGCGGGCACAAGTGATTATGACACCGATTTTCAAACGCGCTGCTGAAAATCCTAAACGTGTCGTGCTACCAGAAGGTGATAATCCAAAGATAATTCGTGCCGCACAAAATGCTGTCGATGCTAAAATTGCTCGTCCTATCTTGCTTGGTAATCCTGATCGCATTGAAGAGGTCGCAAAAGAACACGGAATAGATCTTTCGGATATTGAAATTATTGATCCAAAAAATTGTAACCGTTGCGATTCCTACATAAACGAGTATCACTCAATGCGTCAAAGAAAAGGTATAATACGGCTTGAAGCAGAAGAACGAATTCGTTCACGTCGCAATTATTTCGGTGCTATGATGCTTTATATGGGCGATGCTGATGCGATGGTTACAGGCGAAAGTATGCATTATCCAGATGCTGTACGCCCTGCACTTGAAATTATCGGCAAAGACCCGCGTTATAATGTGGCTTGTGGCTGTTTTATTGTTTCAAGCAAAAACAAGTCTTATTTCTTATCGGATACGACTTTAAATATTGATCCATCGCCCGAGGCTATTGCTGACATTGCTTTGGCAACTGCCGATTTTACTGCTAATTTTGATATAACACCAAATATAGCATTGCTCACTTACAGCAATTTCGGTTCTGCTGCTGGTGTTTCACCTGAAAAAATGAGAAAAGCTCTCGAAATTATTCGCTCTAAGGCACCTAATTTGATTGTTGATGGTGAAATGCAGGCAGATACAGCTGTTACTCCCCAAATTATCGCTGAAACTTTTCCATTCAGCGTGCTGAAATCTGGTGCGAATGTCCTAATTTTCCCAAATCTTGATGCTGGGAATATTGCTTACAAGTTATTACATAAAATAGGTGGTATGCGCGTTATCGGTCCTGCATTGCTTGGTATGAGTAAATCCGTTCACATACTGCAGCGCGGTTCTGATGTAGATGAAATTCTCAATATTATTGCTATTGCCGTTGCTGATGCTATTCACAAAGCTCAGCATTTACCAAAATAAATTTAATCAACATATTCATTACACAAAAGCGGGCTGCCTTATGAACAGCCCGTTTTCATACAAATTTATTAAATTTAGAATGTTCTCTATTAGCAATTCAATTTTAATTATAAAATAAATATTTATTCTTCTGGTATTTCAATTATTTGTCTTAATTCTTCATATCCTGCGCCAACACGTATTATTTTAAAATCATCTGTTGTCATATCAATAACAGTTGACTCGCCGACAAAATTATATTTATCCGAAACCATTGCTATATCAACCATAGGCACATAGTAATCAATTATCTCCTGAATACTTGCTGCTTCGTTGCCATCAATTTTTGCTGATATTGAGATTATGGGCTGTTCGACATACTTAATCAATAATCTCGATAGATCGTTATTTGGCACTCTAATGCCTGATGTTTTTCGCTTTGGATCTTGTGCAAACTTAGGTACTAACTTGGACGCTGTTAGTATGAATGTGTAGGGTCCGGGTATTAATCTTCTTATAGTTTTATATGCTAAATTACTAACCTTGGCGAAATCGGCGATATTAGAAAGTGAATCACAAATAAAAGTTAGTGCTTTGTTTTCTGGTAATTTTCTAATAAGTCTTAATTTTGAAATTGCCTCTTTATTGGATAGCTCACAACCTAATGAAAAACCTGTGTCTGTTGGATAAAGAATAACTGCTCCTTCTTTTATTGCCTCAGCTACCTTCTGAATTTTCCTTAATTCCGGTGTTTCGTGATGAACATTCAAAATTTCAGCAGCCATAAAACCTCCAAAAAGTAAAAATTCTCTAATTTTGATAATCGTAAATTGATAATTATTATTGTTTTTATTATTTATTTTTTCAAAATTATCATAAATATTATCCCATAATTAAAAAATAATTAAATTTTTGTAATTCATTTTTCGTTTACATTAACCGATTATTTTTGTATGTATATTTTTACCTATTTAAATTGTAAGGTGAATTATGAAAAAATTATCTATTTTACTTATAAGTTCTCTTCTCTTCATCAATTTTTTTAATTTGTTTGCCGAAGAAAAAGCTGAACGAGAACCAAGCTTCAGCGTTACATTAAATCAAGATCCTCTGCTCGGTTTCTATCCGGGAGTTTCTGGCAGCATCCCTATTGGCGAAACAACCGACTTTACATTCTACGGCACATTTTGGACACAAGATGCACTTGCTGGCAAGCAAGGCGGCTTAAATTTACTGACAGAATTTGGTTTCGGCTTGAATTTTATTTTGCTCGACGGCAATATGAATATTAATCCCGTTATTGGTTTTGGGCACGGTAATTATCAATCTGGTGGTGGACGTGCAGTGGTGGGCGACAATATAGTACCAAGCTTGTATATGGATTATACTGCCGGTGATATGTTTTTCAGTTTTAGCACTTTCTATGATATTTATTTACGTAAAGAAGCTAAAAATACTCCGTTGGTTCATCTTTTTGATTATGTTTTCAAAGCAAATTATAATTTTAGCAAATATTTTAATGCAGGAGTTTTCGTTGACCATTATTTGTATGCTGATGATAAATCTTTTATTAATCCAAATGATGATAAAATTAAGTTTAATACATTCTATTTTGCGGTTGGTCCTGAAATAACAATTAATTTCAAAGAAAATGCTTCTGTAACGTTTTCGCTTGGTCCAGATTTTGTTGATTATTTGAATAAGGAGGATAACAAGAAAGTTCGTGATTATTACAAATTATCGACTACTATAAGTTTTTAGGAGGAACTAAAAATGTTCTCATCAATTAAGAAGTCTTTAAAATCAAAGATAATTGTTTTATCAGCTTTGATTTTATTGATTATTTCTGCTGCAATTATTATTATTTCAGCTAACAATTCAAGAAAAATTGCGAAGGAAAGTGCTTTGCACCAAGCAACCGTTGAAGGTGAAAAATTTACGGTCAGCTTTAAAACAACTATTGAAGAAGCATTGCTTTTGGTTAGAAATCTTTCAGATATCTATGCAACAGTGAGTTCTCATTCGAATCCCATTAAAATTAGTCGCGCTGAAAGTGATAAGATTGTAAATGAGTTAATTGAACGTAATAAAAATATATATGGTATTTATGTTTCTTGGGTTCCAGATAATTCGTTCGATGGGCTTGACCCACAATACGCAGGTAAACCTGGGCAAACGCCATCAGGAAGATATACAGTTTATTATGTGAGATTCGGTGATTATATAAAAAAAATAATAGAAAGAGAGCAAGAGAATGAGTGGGAAGAGGAACAAAGTTCCGATTATTTTGCTAAACCGAGAGATAAAGGTATCGAATGCATAATTGATCCATATTTATACCCAGTCGAGGGCGATACAATACTGATGATTTCGCTTACTGCACCAATCCTGAACAATAACAGATTTTATGGCATAGCCGGGGTTGATATAAAAGTTGATTTCATCCAAAAAATAGCCGATGAAATAGATCTTTTCGAAAAAACAGGTAAAATCTCAATCATTGCAAATAATGGCACTCTTGTTGGCGGTACCGGACTTAAAAAATATGACGGGCAACCGATCGATAGCATACCAAATTTCAGTGGGATAGAGAATTTATTGCAGAAGGTGCAACAGGGGATAGAACTCAATACAACAAATTCGGAAATGATCGAGATACTTTTGCCGATAAAATTTGGGAAAACAGACACACCCTGGGCAGCACTTGTTCAAGTTCCGCTTGAAGTGCCGATGCGAGCAGCAAATTCGATGATATGGACGCAAACGATAATATCGATAATATTAGTGATAGCAGGAATAATGTTAATATACTGGTTTATGACACGGACGACTAAGCCGATAATGAAGCTTGTAGAAATAGCGAACAATATAAAGAAGGGGCAACTTGATAACAGGATTGAAATACAAAGCGAAGACGAGATAGGTGTTTTGGCTGGTGCATTCGATGATATGTCGCGAAAGATAAAAGAGATAATATCGGAGATAAACAAGCTTGGGACTATGCTCGACGAAGGCAAGCTTGATTGGCGAGCACGAGGGGAGAGCTTCGAAGGATCATTTGCCGAGCTAATCGGGAACATAAACCAGGCGATAAATAACATAGTGAAGCCACTCAACGTTACCGCCGAATACATAGACCGCATATCAAAGGGTGATATACCGCCGAAGATAGTAGAAGAATACAAGGGGGACTTCAACGAGATAAAGAATAACATAAACCAGTGCATCGATGCCATAAATTTATTGATTAAAGATACGTATGGATTGGTCGATAAAGCAACAGAAGGACGCCTGAACGAGCGAGCAGATGCAAGCCGCCATCAGGGGGATTTCCGGCGGTTGGTGGAAGGCATAAATGCGACATTGGATCGCCTTGTAGGGCTCATCGATAATATGCCGCTGCCAGTGCAGATTGTCGATGGTAAAAACAATGTGATTTACTCGAATAAAAAAAGTTTGAATTAAATTTTTAAAATATTAATCGAGGTTTTTATGAGCAACTCGTCATATTTTCAAAACAATATTAAATTTGTTGGATTAAGCGAAGAATTAAATCCAACTGCTAAAGCTTTTCGCCAAGGTGTTTCATCCACAGTTGAAACAAAAGCAATTATCGGCGAAGAACACAAAATTTTAGAAAATGTATAAAAAATAGGAGATTATTTTATGAAAATTGGTATGAAACTCGGTTTTGCTTTTGGTGCACTGGCTGTTATTATTTTAATCCTTATTTTTATGGGGCTCAATACTGCATCTGACTTAAACAAATCCATTCAAGACCTAACTTATGACAAGTTCAAAAAAACAGTTTGGGCAAATGATATTATTGATCAAATTAATATGGCAGCTCATGCCCTTCGTAATGCAATAATAACAGAGAAACCTGATGTTCGCGAAAAAGAACTAAAACGACTTGATGAAGCACGTAAAATTGTTACAGAAAGAATCGATTCGCTTAAAGCAACTGAAAAATCTGAGAAAGGTATGCGCCTTTTAAGTGAATTAGAAACTATTCGAAAAGATTATTTTGAAGAAAGAGAAAGATTGCTTAAAATTGTGGCTACAAATAACAAAGCTGAAATTGAAGATTTGCTTTTCGGTGATTTTAGAAAAGCACAAAATGCATATATAGATAAAGTATTTGAAATTATTAAATATCAAGGTGATTTATTTGTAGAAACAGCACAAAAAGCAGAAGAAAGCTACAATTTACAATTTACTTTAATGTCTATAATTGGAGCAATTTCTGTTCTTATAGCAATACTTATGGCAATATTTGTAACACGTGGTATTACTAAACCTATTGGGAAAGCAGTAGAAGCCGCAGAAAATATTGCTAAAGGGAATGTGAATGTGGATTTAGAGACAAACTCAAAAGACGAAACAGGTACACTTATAAATGCAATGAAAACGATGGCGCAAAACATTGCCAAGTTAGTTAAAGAAATGAACCGTGTGGCACACGATGCAACAGAAGGCAAACTTGACTCACGTGGATTTGATAGAGACTTTCAGGGTGAATATCAAAATATCGTGCGTGGTTTTAACAGTACATTAGATGCTGTAATTGGTCCGCTTAACGTTGCTGCTGAATATATTGATCGTATCTCCAAAGGTGATATACCCCCGAAAATCACTGATGAATACAAAGGTGATTTCAATGAAATTAAAAATAATTTGAATACTTGTATTGATGCTGTTCAATTATTAATAAACGATGCACTTATGCTTGCAAAAGCTGCTGAAGATGGCAAACTCGATACACGTGCTGACGCAAGCCGTCACCAGGGTGATTTCCGCCGTATTGTTGATGGTGTAAATAAAACTTTAGATTATGTGATTGAGCCAATAAAAGAAGCAAGCGAAGTCTTAGCCGTAATGGCAACAGGTGATTTAACAATTAGAATGATCGGTAATTACAAAGGCGATCTGGCAAAATTAAAGAATGATTTGAATATGCTCGGAGACTCATTAAGCGAACTTATCCGACAGGTAAACGAAGCTGTGCAAAACACCGCAAGCTCTGCTATGCAAATTTCGTCTACAGCCGAGGGACTTGCCGCCGCAACACAAGAGCAAAGTGCTCAAGCTGATGATGTTGCAACAGCAGTCGAAGAAATGTCGCGCACAATTACGGAAAATGCTATGTCAGCTAATAAAACAGCAGAAGTAGCAAAAGAAAATGGTCGTATTGCAAAAGAAGGCGGTCAAGTTGTAACATTAACAGTCAACAAAATGCGCGATATAGCAAAAGTTGTAAAAAATTCTGCTGAGAATATCCAAAAACTTGGTGAATCGAGTAAACAAATTGGCGAAATTATCTCAGTAATTGATGATATAGCTGACCAAACGAACTTGCTTGCACTTAATGCTGCAATTGAAGCAGCACGAGCAGGTGAGCAGGGACGTGGTTTTGCAGTTGTCGCCGATGAAGTTCGCAAATTAGCAGAACGTACAACAGAAGCAACCAAACAAATCGCCGTAATGATCAAAGGCATACAGAGCGAAACTGAAGCCGCAGTGAATGCTATGAACAAAGGCAATGAAGAAGTCAATAGCGGTATAGAACTAGCTGATAAAGCAGGACAATCGTTGCAGCAAATATTAGCTTCTACTCAAGAAGTAATTGATATGATTAATCAAATTGCTGCTGCAAGCGAAGAACAATCAGCAACAAGCGAAGAAATTTCGAAAAATGTAACATCTATATCCAAAGTAACAGCTGAATCAGCTCAACATGTTGAAGAAGTTGCACATACTGCTGATGATCTTGCTAAAATGACTAACCAACTTGCCGAGCTTATGAGACAATTTAAGTTTGACGATATGCACTCGGGAATGCCAATGAGACAACTTTCACGTGCAAAAGCAAAGCAACTTCAGAGCCGTACAGAATAGATTAAAAACATTCACAATAAAAACAGGGCTGGCTCATATGAACAAAAGCTAAGCCCTGTTTTAATTTATTAAATTAAAGACTCATAATCGGAATTACTTTTTGCTGAATATCGCCAATAACTTCAACTTTTCCGTCATCAGTTACGAATACATCAATTTCAGTACGGAAGCCTAATTTTTCGTCAGGAATATAGATACCAGGTTCGATTGAGAAGCAGGATCCGGGAATAATGCGGCGCAGGTCTTTAGTTTCAAGATTATCAATATGAGTGCCATTGCCGTGAACTTGTTCGCCGATGTTGTGTCCTGTGCGGTGAATGAAGTATTTTCCGAAACCGGCTTGTTCGACAACTTCGCGACAGGCTTTATCAACTTCCCAGCCATAAACAGGCGTGTTCGATGCAAATCGCTCTTTCACTAAATTATAAGCAGTATCTCGAGCTTTAGCAATGATTGAGAATAAACTTTCGATTTTTTCAGGGACAGTTTCACCGATGAATCCCATCCAAGTGATGTCATAAAAGATACTTCTTGGTTGGTCAAGCTTAGCCCATAGATCAATAAGCACCAAATCGCCTGTTTGCATAGTATAGCTATTTTCAGGAGTTGGTTCGAAATGCGGATCAGCAGCGTGTTCATTGATTGCAACAACGGGACCATCGCCCCAAGCAAGATTGTTTTGGCGCATCAAATTATGCATAAACTCCTGAATTTCATACTCTTTTGGTTGCTTACCTGAACGAATACGATGAGCTATTTCTTTAAAAGCAGCATTTTTAATCTCCTGCATTAGAATACCAGCTTTACGGTGGGTTTCAAAATCTTCCATCGAAAGATGAGACTCGAAAATGCTAACTAAATCAGCACTCGAAACAACTTCAATTCCGAAACTACGGATTAAATCTATTGTGCCACCATCGACAATGGACACGTAGGGAATTGCATTCATCGGAGAATACTGCATAGCAATTTTTTTGGCATCTGCTAAAATCTCCCGTAACAAAGCGTGCTGTTGTTCCCAAGGAAGATATACATATTGCTCTCCGGGAAGGTGAGCTAATTTGTATGTTTCGATGCTATGAACAAGTTTTTTGGGTGTACCTTCGGCTGGAATGTAATAGAACCAGCGTCGTGAAGTAAATCTTTTAGTATCGATATTCAAAATTCTGTGAGCGATTGCATCACGATTATGAAAATCATAGAAAAGCCAACCATCAATATTAGATTCTTTAAGTGCTTTTTGAATAGCTTCAAGTTGCATTATAACTCCTTATTAATCATCAAAATCAATAGTTTCGCCATATTGCATAACAACACATTTTTTGCCGACTTTTTCAGCTTTATCTTTAAATTCAAATGGATCAGCCTGAATCACCGGAAATGTGTTATAGTGCATTGGGATAACAAGTTTTGGATCAACGAATTTTGTTGCTTGTATAGCATCGTCGATGCCCATTGTAAAATTATCACCAATCGGCACAAGGAAAATATCAATGGGATTAAGTTCGCCAATTAACTTCATATCAAGGAAAAGTCCGGTATCGCCAGTGTGGTAGATAGTTTTACCACCCATAGCGATAACAACACCAGCTGGTTCGCCCATATACTGTCCGTCGTTAGTTGAAGATCCATGGTGAGCAATCGTAAATTTAAGCCGTCCAAATGGGAAATTATAGGCACCACCAATATGCATATTATGGGCTTTGCAACCATTTGCCGCACAATAATTAGCAAGCTCATTTACTGCTATAATTGTTGCATTATGTTGTTTTGCAAGAGTAAGAGCATCGCCAAGATGATCACCGTGAGCATGAGTGAGAACTATCCAATTGGGTTTTACTTCATTCATTGGGATTGTTGCAGTGGGATTCCCCGTGAAAAATGGATCAATAACAATAGTGTTAGCTCCATCGTTTAAAATAAAAGTCGAATGGCTAACATAAGTTAGTTTCAACATAATTGCCTCCGCTAAAATAAAACAGAAGTTAATACATCGCAATTAATACACTTAATTAAGATAAGTACTTTTTAGAAGTATTTTATAGAAAAATATTTTACCAAAAGCATATCAATTTTTCAAAACTTCAATTAATTTTTCGACAACATAATCTACTTTATCTCCAATTTCAGAATAAAGCGGCAGGCATAAAACTTCTTGTGCTATGCGATTAGCCACAGGCAAGTTTTCAGGTTTTGCGGAATCCAAACCGCGATATGTAGGGATATTGCTAATCAATGGATAAAAATATCTACGAGTAAAAATATTAAATTCTTTCAATTTATTATAAACCTCATCACGTGATTTACCGCACTCATCGGGATGAATTAATATCGGGAAATAAGAATACGAATGCTCAACATTAGGTAAATCATTCAGAAAAGTTATTCCAGGGACATTTTTCAAAAGTTCACGGTAACGATTTGTAGCTATTTTTCGATTTTCAATAGCTTGAGGCAAATACTTGAGCTGTAAAAGACCAAGTGCTGCTTGGAATTCATTCATTTTTGCATTTATTCCCGGTGCAACAATTGTTGTTTCACCAGCGAAACCGAAATTTTTCAAGTTGTCGATTCTTTTTTTAGTCGTCTGATCGTGGGAGACAATCGCTCCACCTTCGAAAGTCGTGAAAACTTTCGTGGCGTGAAAGCTAAGCACCGAGAGAGTACCGTAATTGAGAATTGAAGTTCCATTGAAACGCACGCCAAAACTATGTGCGGCATCATAAATTATGTGCAAACCATAGTTATCAACGATATTTTGGATAGCTTCGACATTTGCAGGATTCCCATAAACGTGCACAGGTAAAATAGCTGATGTTCGAGGTGTGATTGCGACTTCAATTTTTTCGGGATCTATGTTAAATGTGTTTGGCTCTATATCAACAAAGACTGGTTTAATATTGTTCCACCAGAGCGAATGTGTAGTTGCAACGAAACTGAACGGCGTAGTAATCACCTCCCCACCAATTCGTAAAGCTTGTAGTGCCGTTATGAGTGCAAGCGTTCCATTGGCAAAAAGCGAGATATATTTCACACCTAAGTAATTAGCCAGTTCTTGTTCTAAAATTTGGTGATACTTACCATTATTTGTAAGCCATTTTTCCTTCCAAATATCCTCTAAAAATGGCATAAATTCCTCCAATGGTGGAAGAAATGGCTTTGTTACGTTTATTCTTTCATTTGTCATAGACTTTCTCCTTAATAAATAATCTAAAACAACAAATTTTGTTCCAAAAAATAGAAATAGCAAACTTTAATTTTTTTTTCAATTTTATAATTTATAAATTAATTTTATAGTAATGTTAATTTCACAAATTTTATGAAAGAAAGTCGTAATATTCACGAAAGAAAAGATATGAAAATCATCGTCGTAGAAGATGATGATAATCAATTACTTGTCATTGAAGATTCACTGAGGAAATTAGGGTTCGAAGTTATTTCTACAATGCTCGGAGAAGAAGGCATTTCTCTTTATAAAAGCACAGATAATGGGCTATTATTGCTCGACTACAACCTGCCTGATATGAACGGCTTCGACGTAATTGACACATTACGAAAGGAAGGCTACAAAGTTGAGTTTATAACAATGACGGCTTTTGGTAACGAGCATGTAGCAGTAGAAATGATGAAGCGCGGTGCACGAGACTATATTGTTAAGGATTTGAATTTCCTTGATTTTCTGCCTTCTGTTGTTTTAAATACAGTTGATAGAATTCTTACAGAAAGAAAACTTATTGCCTCCGAGCAGGCACTCAAAGAAGCTCAGGAACGGTATTATCATTTATTTGAAAATTCACTTGATGCAATTTTCTTTGCTGACAAAGAAGGTAACATTCA
>Ga0308418_1000802_pt1 | contig 17220 bp, 13 predicted proteins | sample HotsprSampleR4cd_FD_203517 | JGI IMG/M metagenome (GOLD analysis project Ga0308418, IMG submission 203517) | Hot spring phototrophic mat microbial communities from Mushroom Spring, Yellowstone National Park, Wyoming, United States - 20090729_R4cd ... | reverse complement strand
GACGCGGCGAACCCTGTGATTATCACCGTCGCGGGCGCGCCCCAAATCGAAGGCGTCGACTACTACTTCGACGAGCTGCTGCCCTACCGATTCTACTTCACGCGCTTTATGCCCCAGACGGTCATCATTCAGGTGGAATACACCCCGCGCCCCGACCCCAGCTCGACAATTGGCGGCGACCGCGAGGTGATGGGCATCGACCTGACGCTCCCGCTGGGGCGCGTCGGGAGCCTCGTGTGGAACGCCGCGCAGAGCCGCGCCGTCGCCCAAGGCAGCCGACTGGAGGCGATTGCGCACAACGCCACAGGACGCTTCGAATTCGGACGCCTCGCGCTGAACGCGACCTACCGCGACATCCCTGCCGAGTTCATCGGCATCGAATCGGTCGGCTTCCGCCGCAACGAGCGCGGCTACCAAGCCGACCTCAGCTACCGCTTCAGTGCGATTTCGAACCTGCAGGCGAGTTTCAGCAACCTGCGCGTTGCCGCGCTGAACCCGCTCAGCAGCAGCTTCAGCGCGAGCTTCACCGACACGCGCATCCAGAACTTCACCTACAGCTACACCCCGCCGAACGGCTTCCAACTCACGCTCAGCCGCAACACGAACGAGGTGCGCGCCCCGAACAGTCGCAGTGAGCAGACGCGCGACTCGCTCAGCCTCGCCCGCCGCTGGGACGCGCTCAACTTCTCGCTGGGCTACGAGCAGTCCGATTCGGACGCCTTCAGCGCGCTAAGCGGCGGTACGAACCTGTTCTACCGCATTCGCAGCCTGCGCTCGCAGGTGGACTGGACGGTGAACACGCAGCTGACCCTACGCGCCTCGCTCGCCCAGAGCGACATCCAGCAGCGCCAGCCGAGCGGCGCAGTGCGCACGCAGTCGCGCGACTACTCGGTGGACGCCTCGTGGCAACCACTCGCCACGCTGAAGCTGACCTACCGCTGGCGTGATAGCGATTCGGGCGCGCGCAACCTTGGGGCGACCGACTTCCGCTCTCGTCAACATGGCAACCCCTTCCCGCCGACTTCGGGCTTCCCCTCGAACCCGTGGGGCGTCGGCTTCAACGGCAACGGCTTCTCGTCGGGCGCGCCGCTGTTTGGCGGGTTCACCTACTTCGGCGTGCGCGGCAAGGGACAAGACCTCACCGTGCAGTGGACTCCGCTGGACGCGCTCTCGCTCGATGTGCAGTGGAGCCAGAACCGCTCGCTCGGCGATTTGCAGACCAACAGCGCGCAGGAGTCGCTCTCGGTGGGCGTCAGCTACCTGCCGCGCGACTGGCTGGCGCTCAGCGCGAGCTGGTCGCGCCAACAGGTGCAGTTCCTCTCCGCGACGGGCAACTCCAGCAACGAGTTTCTGACGCTCGCAGTGGACATCGGACCGCTGCGCCGCTGGACGGTGAACCTGAGTTTCTATGCGATGAAGACGCGCAGCTTTCTGGGCGAGGGCTTTCAGGGCGGGCAGGGCGAGTTTGTGCAGGAGCCTGTCGGCTTCTCGGCGCGCGTGAGCTACGATATCGGTGCCAACCAAAGCCTATTCGCGGAGTTCCAGCGCACCGACCTGCGCGGCTACCTGCCCTCGCGCGACACGATGTTCAACATCGGCTACCAGTACCGCATCACGCGCAACTGGGCGTTCGTGCTGAGCTACCGCTTCCGCGAGCAGCTGAACCTGGATCCGCAGTATAGCCAGTTCAGCTACCGCGCGCGCTCGCTGGACGCGAACATGAACTTCATCTTTTAGGCGCGTCGGCGTTGAAACGCGCCATGACCTGCTCGATGGGTTCCGTGAGCCACGCTTCGCAGGCGTCGGCGGCGCGCTGCACGGCGTTTTGCAGCAGTTCACGCTCGGCGACGCTCGGCGCGGACAGCACATAGTCGGCGAGGTCTACCCCGTCGGGCGGCTGCCCAATCCCGATGCGCACGCGCGGGAACGCCTCCGTGCCCAGCGCGGCGATGATCGACTTCATCCCGTTGTGCCCGCCTGCGGAACCTTTAGGGCGCACGCGCACTGTGCCTGGCGCAAGCCAGATGTCGTCGAACACCACCAGCATCTGGTCGGGCGTCAGGCGGTAGGCGTGCAGCAGCGCCTGCGCCGCCTGCCCGCTGAGGTTCATATAGGTCTGTGGCTGCGCCAGCGCGACAACTACGCCCGCAATCGTCCCGACGCCGACCCGACTGTGGTAGCGGCGCGTGCGCAACTCAATACCGTGCCGCTGCGCCAGCGCGTCCACCGTCCAGAAGCCGACATTGTGCCGCGTGGGGGCGTACTGCACACCTGGATTACCCAGCCCGATGATGATGCGCGTGGGGAACATCGCAGGTTCTCTTAGCCCAACCGCTCCAGTTGGGCGCGGCTTGCAGCGTCCAGCGCGTCGAGGTCGCGAATCTCGTAGCGACTGCCGTCCACCGCCACAATCAGGTAGCGCACGGGCGAGAGTTCATGCACATTATCGCGCCAGTTGCGCACATAGAACACGCGCCTGCCCCGATCGGTCAGCACATCCCAGCGGTGCTGCCCGTACTCTTCGGTCAACGAGTAGATTTTCTCGATGACGGGCGTGAAGTAGCGGCGGTCTAATTCCTCTTCTAAGATGCGGCGCGCGGCTTCGGGCATGCCCTCCAGCGTGCGGAACATGCCGACCTCGACGAACTTGTCGCGCTCCTCGCGGCGCAGCACGCTGATATACTCGTTGGCGTGGGACAGCGGGAAGGCGCGGGCGAACTGCACATCTTCGTACACCTCGCCGTTGGGCAGGCGGATGCGCACCAGCACGCTGTCGGGCAGGCGTTCAATCACCACGCCCGTCGGGTCTAACCAGCGAATGCTGAGTTGTGGCGTCATCGGGTTCCCTCCAGCAGGTCTTGGAGGAGGTCGCTCACTTTGGGGCGCACTTCGGCGAACAGGTCTTCGAGGCGCACGGCGAAGCCCGCAATCGCCTCTGACTGCAGTAGCCCCGCACTGACCTCTTGGACCGTGTAGTCGCCCGCCTGCAAGCGCAGGGCGCGCACGCGCTGGCGGGGCAAGTCCACCATCCAGATTTCGGGCACGCCAATCGTGCGGTAATCGCTTTCGAGGCGCACCCAGTCGGAGTCGCGCTCGCCTGCCGAACGGATTTCCATCACCCAGTCGGGCGGCTCCAGAATCGCTTGGGGGGTCAAAATCTGCATGCGTTCCGTGCGCACGAACAGCAGGTCGGGCAGGCGCACGCGGTAGGGCGTGATTTGCACGGGCGTGCGCGATCCCAGCACGACGCCCAGCCCGCGCGCCTCCACATAGCCGCCGACCAGCCGCAGCATCCACTGAAACAACCACTCGTGGGGCAGTTGCGCCGTCATTCGCCTGACCAGCACGCCGTCGAGCAGTTCGTACTCGTCGTCCTCGCGGCACAGGCGCAGGTAGTCCGAGACGCTCAGCGGGGCGTCCCCGACGCCGACGCGCTGCCGCTCGCTAATCCAGCGCACCCGCCGCGACTCACGCACGCGCATCGCCTGTAGTGTACCCGCTCAGGGCACGCGCAGCACGATTTTGCCGAAAAAGTCGCGGCTTTCGAGTTTCTCGTGCGCCGCGCGGGCGTCCTTTAGGTCGTACACACTGTCCACAATCGGGCGCAGGCGTCCGTAGACCATGTGGGGCAGGATTTGTTCCAGCTCGGCGCGCGTGCCGATGTAGGTTCCGTGAATCTCCAGCTCGCGGCTGAACACATAGCGGATGTCGAACTTCGCCTCGCCGCCTGTGGTCGCGCCGCAGGTGACCAGCCGCCCGCCTTTGGTCAGCAGTTTGATGCATGCGTCGAACACCGCCTGCCCGACATGCTCGAACACCACATCGATGCCCTCGCCTTCGGTCGCCTCGCGTACTTGCTTGTGCCAGTCGGGGTCGTTGTGGTTGACCACGCAGTCTGCGCCCAGTTCACGGCAGCGTTGCAGTTTAGCATCGCTGCCTGCGGTGGCGATGACCAGCGCGCCGCGCAGTTTCGCGATTTGGATGGCTGCGCTGCCGACGCCGCTGCCGCCGCCCATCACCAGCACCCACTCGCCAGGCTGCAGCCGCGCGCGGGTCATCAGCATGTGCCACGCCGTCAGGAACACCAGCGGGAACGCCGCCGCCTCTTCGAAACTCAGGTTCGCGGGCTTGTGTAGCAGGTTGCGCTCAGGCACGACGATATACTCGGCGTAGCCGCCTGCGCGATGTGCGCCAATCACTTGCACCTCCACGCACAGGTTCTCGCGCCCCATCTTGCAGAATCGGCACTTGCCGCAGGAGATAATCGGGTAGAGGATGACCTCGTCGCCTTTGCCCCAGCCACGCACGCCCGACCCGACTTCCACCACCTCGCCCGCGATGTCGCTGCCGAGAATGTGGGGCAGGGGCGTTTTGTAGGCAGGAATCCCGTTGCGCACCCAGATGTCCAGATGGTTCAGCGCACATGCCCGCACGCGCACCTTGACCTCGCCTGAGTCCACCGCCGGCTCAGGCGCGCTCTCCTCGTAGACCAGCTTGTCCGCGCCGCCAAACTCATACAATCGCACAGCACGCATGGCGGAATTGTACCTTACACCAACTGTGCGTTCGGATTGCATGAATTGCCCCCCTCCTTCAGGTTCCCCCCGCTTCGCGAGGGGAACCGAAGGGTCTTGGTTCCCCCTGCAAGCAGGGGGAACCTTAAGGAGGGGGTTATCAACTGCTGTTTTTTGTGAACTTTGGCTTGGCGATTGGTATTATACCAACGGGGCGTTCAGATTGCATGAATTGCCCCCCTCCTTTAGGTTCCCCCCACTTCGCGAGGGGAACCGCGAGGGGGCTGAAGTTTCCCCGCTTCGCGAGGGGAACCGCGCTTCGCGCCTGTTCGGTTCCCCCTGCCCGCAGGGGGAACCTTAAGGAGGGGGGCACCGATTGTGCTTGTTTTCGCGAACTTTGGTGACCACGATTCGTACTATATGCAGGTGCGTCGCCTATTCGCCCGCATGCTGCCCGTCGCGTGCGCTGTCCACCTCGTGCAAGCGCTTGCCCAGCACGATGCGCGTGATCGCCGCCACCGTGTCGCCCTCCGCAAGGTCAATCAACTTCACGCCCTGCGCGATGCGACCCGTGATGCGCAAGTCCGCCACGCGCAGCCGAATGCCTTTGCCGTTCGCGGTGACGAGGATGACCTTGTCGTCCTTCTCGACGACCTCTGCGGCAACCACATTCCCAGTCTTGCGCGTGACATTCATCGTGAAGATGCCCTTGCCGCCGCGTGATTGCACGCGATACTCTTTGAGTGGGGTGCATTTGCCGAAGCCGTTCTCGGAGACGACCAAGAGCAGCGCGTCGGGCAACACGCGGCACGCGGCGACCAGCGCGTCGTCTTTGCCGAGCCGAATCGCCTTCACGCCGCCCGCTGTGCGCCCACGCACGGGCACATCCGATTCGGGGAAGCGTATCGCCAGCCCCGCGCGCGTCACTAACAGCACATCGTCCTTGCCCGAAGTGTGCAGCACCCACCCCAGCGAGTCGCCGCTTTCCAGGTCGAAGGCGTTCAAGCCGTTGCTGCGCAGGTTCGCGAACTCGCTGAGCGCGGTGCGCTTAATCTCGCCGCCGCGCGTGATCATCGTCAGGTAGCCCTCGCTGGCGAAGTCGCGCACCGAGACCGTCGCCGTGACCTTCTCGTCGGGCTGGATGTTGATGTAGTTAATCACCGCCGTGCCGCGCGCCTGACGCGAGGTTTCGGGAATCTCGTAGGCTTTGAGGCGGTACACGCGCCCCCGATCGGTGAAAAACAGGATGTAGTGGTGCGTGCTGACTTGGAACAGGTGTTCCACTTCGTCCTCTTCGCGGGCGGTGGTGGCAATCACGCCCTTGCCGCCGCGCTTTTGCGAGCGGTAGGCGTCCATCGACACGCGCTTGATGTACCCGTCGCGCGTAATCAGCACGAGCGTCTCCTCTTCGGGGATGAGTTCCTCTTCCGAGATGTCTTCCGCCTCGCGGGCGATGATGCGCGTGCGTCGCGCGTCGCCGTACTTCTCCTTGAGCATCCGCAGGTCGTCCTTGATGATTTGCTCTACCTGCTTCGGGTCGGAGAGGATATGCTCCAGCCGTGTGATTTCGCGCAGCAGCCCGCGATACTCCTCGGCGAGTTTCTCCTGCTCCAGCCGCGCAAGTTGGCGCAGTTGCGTGTTCAGAATCGCGTCCGCCTGCAGCACGGTCAGCCCGAAGCGGCGGATCATCTCGCGGCGGGCGGCTTCCGCAGTCTCCGACTGGCGGATGATGCGGATAATCTCGTCCAGGAAGTTGAGCGCGATTTGCAACCCTTCCAGAATGTGCGCTCGCGACTTGGCGCGGTACAGTTCGTAGCGCGTGCGCCGCTCGATAACGGTGCGCCGATGCTCCAGATAGTGATCCAGCAAGTCCAGCAGGCTCATCACGCGCGGCACATTGTCCACCAGCGCGAGCAGAATCGCGCCGAAGGTGGTGCGCATCTGTGTGTGCTTGAGCAGGCTGTTGAGCATGCGGTTCGGGTTCACATCGCGGCGCAGTTCAATCACCACGCGCATGCCCGTGCGGTCGGAGTAGTCGGCGAGGTCGGTGATGCCATCCAGTTTGCCCGCCTTGACCAGCGCGGCGATTTGCTCGATCAGGCGCGCTTTGCTCACTTGGTAGGGCAGTTCGGTAATCACAATCGCGCTTTTGCCGCCGTCCAGCGGCTCGATTTGCGTCTTGGCTTGCATCACGATGCTGCCGCGCCCCGTTTCGTAGGCTTGGCGGATGCCCTTCGTGCCCAGAATCAGCGCGCCCGTCGGGAAGTCGGGACCAGGCAGCAGTTTCAGGATGGGTTCCAGCGTGCAGGTGGGGTGTTCCAGCCGATAGATGAGCGCGTCGACGACCTCGCTGAGGTTGTGCGGGGGGATGTTGGTCGCCATGCCGACGGCGATGCCGCTGCCGCCGTTGCACAGCAGGTTCGGGAATCGCGCGGGCAGCACGGTCGGCTCCTCCGCGCTCTGCAGATAGTTCGGCATCCAGTCGACGGTCTCCTTGTCGATATCGGCGAGCATCTCCATCGCGATAGGGGTGAGGCGTACCTCGGTGTAGCGCATAGCTGCCGGAGGATCCCCGTCCACGCTCCCGAAGTTGCCCTGACCGTCCACCAGTGGGTAGCGCATGTTGAAGTCCTGCGCCATGCGCACCAGCGTGGGGTAGACCACCTCCTGCCCGTGCGGGTGGTAGTTGGCGGTGGTTTCGCCGCACACCTTCGCCGACTTGGTGTGCTGCGAGTCGGGGGTCAAGCCGAGTTCGCGCATCACATACAGAATCCGCCGCTGCACGGGCTTGAGTCCGTCGCGCACATCGGGCAGCGCGCGGGCGATAATCACGCTCATCGCGTAGTCGAGGTAGGAGCGTTTCATCTCCTCCTCGACGGGAACCTGCAACACCTCGCGTCCAATCGGGCTGCTCATCACAAGCAATTGTACCCGACGGGCGGGACGGTCAAAGATATAGGAGCAACTACTTCGGCAGTGGGTGGTAGTAGATTGTGTGTTCAAACGCCGCGCCGTCATCTGCCTCAGCCGCAGACTCCGCTGGCGGCGCGGAGCGGAAGTGAACGGGGTCGCCCTCCGTGATGAACCACGACTCGACGCGCTCGTTGGGCGCGGTGACGACTACCGCGTGGAGCGTGCCCGACGAGAGCGGGAAGGTCGGCACGAGTTGCCACTCCTTCTCGCCGAGCCGTTCCAAGCGCGTGCGCACGGGGTCAAAGTCGCCGCCTTGACGCTGGTACTTGAGCGAGACGCTGAACACGGCAGGCGGCTGGGCGTCGCCTCGCCACGCGATGCGCGGCTTGACGCGCGTGTCCACATCCCGCGCGCCGTTCGGGGGCGCAACCACCATTCCCTGCAGGCTCCCCTTGTAGTCCGTGATGATTTGATGGCTCGTTGCGCCGCCGCATCCAGCAAGCGCGGCAAGTATCGCAAGCCACATGCCAAGCATCATTATCCAAATCCATATCCACATCCATGTCTGCCCACGATGCATCGCTGTACCTCCTCCGCAGTGGGAGACGAGTCAGAGGCAGAGCGCGTTTCGTCTGCCATTCTTGAGAGTGCGTTCGGCGCGATTGTAGTCAGCTTCTACGAGAAGTCCATCGTCTACGCCCTTGAATTTCAGCAGCGCGAGCGCATGTTCGGGGACGCGCCCTTTCAGGCTCTCGTGATGCCGCTGGCATGCCTTGAAAAAGGCGCGCCACGCCGCACCATCTTCAGGGTCTGTTGGCTTGGGTACCTTCATCTGACTTCTCCAACTCCTTAAGTTTCGCCTCCAGCGTGCGCACATCGACAGGTTCCGCGCGTCGCTGGAAGATGTAGTAGGTCTTGCGTCGCGCAGGCGGCGCTTGCAATTCCAGCGTGTAGCCTTGCGTGCGGGCAAGGTACAACTGCGAGCCTGGCTCCTCATTCAGCCACTTCAACAGCAATTCCGCAAACAGTCGTCGCAGCGTCGTCCTTATTTCTTCTGCGAAATCGGGAGGTAGATCCCCAGAATCGGGAATTTGTATCCTCACATCGCTTGGCGAAAGGTATGCGGTAGCGCCACTCGGTCGTCGAATCTCGTAGCGCAGGGGCTTCTCAGGGGCGAACTCGAGCCGAAACGCCGCGCGTTCAACAGGCGGCAAATCCGCAGTCGAGGTCTGTGGCGCACTGCCCAGCGCCTGCATTCGAGCGTCGTCTATAAATCGGTAGGGGAAGTTGATGACCATCAAGCGTTCGGGAGGCGGAAACCGCTCTCCAAGCGCCTCTTCGAAGCGTTGGCGCTGTGGCAGCGTGAGTGTCTCAGTGGGTATCCACTCCCCGCGTAGCAGGCGTTGCCGTTGTGAAGCGCTTAGCGCTGCCAGGAACCGTAAGCCGCGCAGGTTATGAATCACTGTGACAAACGGGAATCGTATCGCGGGGTTCAGGCGATCATAGATGACATACCCGCTGTTGAGAGCCTCATAGTAGCTTGCTTGGCGTTCAGTAAGGCGCGCAGCAAGCGTGATGTAATCGTCTAAATCCAGCCAGCGTTTTTGGGCGAAGCGTTGCTCCAGCGGGCGCAGCCAGTCTTCAGGTAACTCTACCAACCGCTTTCCCCAGTACCACTGCACGCGGCGCAGCACATAGCCCGACTCGTCAATCCGTAGCCACGATTGCTGCGACAGGGCATGCAACACGCTGCGAGGCGCGTTCAGATCGACCTCGCTTCGGTGAAGGTTGTCTATGCGGAACGATTCGGCAATCACGGGCAAGCGCGTACTCCAGGCAAACCATTCCATCAGGTCGGCACTATTGAGCAGATGTTCGCCTGTCTGATAAGGCTCAAAGCTCGGCTTTGGGCGATCGGCGCGCTGGGCGAGGGCGCGCTCAGGCACACGCGCTTCCCACTCCTTAGGCGGCGTCGCCCATGTGCGCCACGAGGCTATCCACGCATGGTCGCGCGCATAGGGATCCGTGTAAAACACCAGCAAAGTCGGTAGCCGATGCAGCGTGAGCTCCGTAGACAAGCGATTGGTAGACAGAAAAGTGTTCTGGCTGAAGCCGACCAGCTCGCACTCCAGATAGTTGCCGCCCATAGAGAGCCGCATCCAGACGCCCCAAAAGTCGGGGTTCTTCTGGGCAAGTCGAGTGCGGTACCTTTGCTCGCCATCTACGGTCTCTTCGTAGACTTCGTACCCGCGCAGGGACGAAGGCGCTTCAATCATTTCAGGCATTCGGTAGACGCCTGGCATGGGCTGCGTGCTGAAGCCAACCAGTTGCCCGTTCAACAGGGCTTGCTCTGCTTGCTGGGGCATTTTCGCCAACAACGCCAGCAGCGTCGCCTCGTTGAAGAGCCACCAACCGTCTGATTGGGGTTTCGAGTAGGTGCGCAACGCCGTCCAAGGGCGATACATATACACCAGTCTACGATTCGATGTCTCTGGCGACGCATCGTCGCTCGGGGTGGAATACGCCCATGATGAGGAGCCTTCTGCCTCCCCTGCAACAGGCGGGTTCTTGACAGCCTCCCGCGCAAAGCGGATCACATCCTGCAACGCCCGCACACGCGCCTCGCGAGCCGCACGCAACACACCCTCCTCCTGCTGCCGCGTCTCGTCAGGCACATACAACACATACTCCCCCCCATCCCTGCGCCACGCATACCGAAACAACGCCGCCAACTGCGTCAAAATCTCCCCCGCTGGACGGTCTTCCACGAACACCGAGACCTTGTGGTGCTGGATGGCGTCTTGGCAGCGCAGGGGGACGCCTGTTTGTTTGCTGATGGCGCGCAGGGTATCGCGCAGGGGTTCCATTTTGAGCCAGACGGTGATGCGCGTTTGCAGGCGTGGGTCGTTGGTGAGCGTCTCTTGGGCGAGGGCGTGCTGCCCCGCCAAGATTACACACAGCCACAGAGTAAGCCACCGCATCGTGCGCCTCCTGCAGGAAGTATACTCGAAGACGAGCGCCTGCGGCGGGCGTTTCGCCCTGCCACAGGCAGCCAAAACGCGCCTACCCAAACCACTCGAAGTAGTCGGGGCTGAGGTCTACCTGCACATTTTTGACCTGCGTGTAGAGGTCGAGCAGGCAGTGCAAGCCGAGTTCGCGCCCGAAGCCGCTGAGTTTGTAGCCGCCGTAGGGCGCTTGCGGGGGAATCATGTTGTAGCAGTTGACCCACACCTTGCCCGCCTCAATCTGGTGGGCGACGCGCAACGCCTTGCCGATGTCCTGCGTCCAGACGCCCGCCGCCAGCCCGTAGTCGGTGCTGTTGGCAAGGCGCACGGCTTCCTCCTCGCCCTCAAACGGCATCAGCATCGCGACGGGTCCGAAAATCTCGTCGCAGGCGACGCGCATGGTGGGCTGCACCTCTTCCAGCACGGTCGGCGCGAAGTAGAAGCCCCGATCCAGCGGCGGCTCGGTGAGGCGTCTGCCGCCTGCAAGCAGTTTCGCGCCTTCCTCAAGCGCAGTGCGCACATAGAACTCGGTCTTCTCCAGTTGCTCGCGCTTGTGCAGGGTCGCAAACTCGGTGGTGGGGTCTGACGGGTCGCCAATCTGCAGGCGTTGGGCGCGGGCGACGAACGCATCGCGGAACCGCTCGTAGAGGGGTCGCTCGACGAAGATGCGCGTAGCGGCGGTACACATCTGCCCCTGCGCGAAGTAGTTCGCCAGCAGGGCGTGGGCAAGGGCGCGATCGAAGTCGGCGTCGGCGAACACAATAAACGGCGACTTGCCGCCCAACTCCAGCGACACGGGGGCGATGTGCGTCGCGGCGTTTTGCATCACGCGCACGCCGACGGCGGTAGACCCCGTGAAGGAGACCTTGCGCACCTTTGGGTGGCGGGTCAGTAGGTCGCCAAGCGTGGCGGGCGTCGGGTCGGTCAGCACATTGAACACGCCTGCAGGGATGCCCGCTTGGTGCATCACCTCCGCCAGCATCAGCGCGGTAATCGGCGTGGTGGGCGCGGGCTTGAGAACCATCGTGTTGCCGACTGCCAGCGCGGGGGCGATTTTGATGGCTGCCAGCCACAGCGGGAAGTTCCACGGGGTAATCGCGCCGACGACGCCGTAGGGTTCGCGCCGCGTGTAGTTGAGGTACATGCCAGGAACGGGGATGGTCTCGCCGAGTGTAGCGGGGGCGACGCCTGCGAAGTATTCGAACACGGCGATTGTGGCGGGGATGTCGTGCGCCATCGTTTCGCGCAGGCAGCGTCCTGTCTCTTGCGTTTCGGCGAGGGCGAACTCTTCGTAGCGTGCCTTGATGCCCTGCGCGACGGCGCGGAGCAGTTCGCCGCGTTCTTCGTAGGAACGGGCTGCCCAGTCGGGGAAGGCGCGTGCGGCGGCGTCTACGGCGGCGTTGAGTTCCGCCTCGCCTGCGACGGCGCACTCGGCGATGACCTCGCCGTTGGCGGGGTTGCGCACTTCGTAGCGCGTACCCGTGTCTACCCATTCACCGTCGATGTAGAGTCTGTAGGTTTGCATCGTTGCGTCTCCTTGGGGGGGGGTGTTTGTTTGCCCTCACCCCCAGCCCCTCTCCCACGATGTGGGAGAGGGGTGTAGGGGCGCACGGCAGTGCGCCCTACTACTCCCCCCTCGCCCGCCTCGCGGGAGAGGGAGCAAGGGGGGTGAGGGGTTCAAGCGCGTCTTTGCCCTCATCCCCTGCCCCTCTCCCACGATGTGGGAGAGGGGTGTAGGGGCGCACTGCCGTGCGCCCTACTACTCCCCCCTCGCCCGCGTGCGGGAGAGGGGGGCAAGGGGGTGAGGGGTTCAAGCGCGTCTTTGCCCTCACCCCCAGCCCCTCTCCCACAGGGTGGGAGAGGGGTGTAGGGGCGCACTGCCGTGCGCTCCTACTACTCCCCCCTCGCCCGCCTCGCGGGAGAGGGGGGCAAGGGGGGTGAGGGGTTCAAGCGCGTCTTTGCCCTCACCCCCCGCCCCTCTCCCACGATGTGGGAGAGGGGGCGCACTGCCGTGCGCTCCTACTACTCCCCCCTCGCCCGCGTGCGGGAGAGGGGGGTGAGGGGGTGAGGGCAAACCTCCAGCCTCCCGCCCACCTGCGTATTCCCCCACACGCGCCGATTTCCTGCCCTCTCGCAGGAGTTTCGCCTGACGGCGCGAATCGGGGGCGCGTGCAGAGTTGGCGGATTCGTCCTGTACGGCATGTGCAGGGCGTATGGCGTCCGCCGGGCGACAAGTCCATCACGCACCGCGCGGTGATTTTAGGGCTGTTGGCGCACGGCGCGACGGAAATCGAAGGCTTTCTGGAGTCGGACGACTGCCTGCGCACGCTGCGGATGGCGCAGCAGTTGGGCGCGTCGGCGGAGCGGGTCGGCGCGGCGCACTGGCGGATTGTGGGGCGCGGGGGTCAGCCGCTGCAGGAGCCACAGGACGCGCTCGATGCGGGCAATTCAGGCACGACGGCGCGGCTGATGGCGGGCGTGCTGGCAGCGCAGCCGTTTTTCAGCGTGCTGACGGGCGACGAGTCGCTTAGGCGGCGTCCGATGCGGCGCGTCGTGGAGCCGTTGCAGCGCATGGGCGCACGCATCGACGGGCGCGAGGGGGCGACGCGCCTGCCGCTGGCGATACGCGGGGGCGAGTTGCGCGGCATCCACTACCTTACGCCCGTCGCCAGCGCACAGGTCAAGTCGTGCCTGCTGCTGGCGGGGCTACAGGCGGCGGGCGTGACGGAAGTCTGCGAGCCGTGCCTCTCGCGCGACCACACCGAAAGGATGCTGCGTGCCTTCGGCGCGACACTGGAGCAGCAGATGAGCGATTCGGGGGCGCATCGAGTGCGGATTGTGGGCGGGCAACGACTGGAAGGGCAGCGGCTGACCATCCCAGGCGACTTCTCGTCGGCGGCGTTCTGGGTGGCTGCCGCGCTGCTGCTGCCGGGGTCTGACCTGACGATTGAACATGTGGGGGTGAATCCGACGCGCACAGGGCTACTGGAGGCGTTGGCGCAGGGGGGCGTGCATCTGGAGTGGCAGGCAGTGGGCGAGCAGGCAGGCGAGCCGACGGCGACTTTGCGCGTGCGGGCGCAGCCCATCGGCGCAATGCAGATTGGCGGCGCGCTCGTGCCCAGCCTCATCGACGAAGCGCCCATCCTCGCCCTGCTGGCGACGCAGGCGCACGGCGAAACCGAACTGCGCGACGCCGCCGAGCTGCGCGTCAAGGAATCCGACCGCATCGAAGCCATCACAACCGAACTGCGCAAGATGGGCGCGCAGATTGACCCCCTGCCCGACGGCTTCCGCGTGCAGGGACCGACCCCGCTGCACGGCGCAGAGGTTCGCAGCCACGGCGACCACCGAATTGCCATGACGCTGGCGATTGCGGGGCTAATCGCCCAGTCGGGCGAGACGGTGGTTCACGATGTCGCCTGCGTGCAGACCAGTTTCCCGGAGTTCGAGTCGCTGCTGCAGGCGTTGGTGGAGGCGTGAACGCCTACCTCACAGCCGTCAGTTCGCCTGCATGGGGTGTGCGCGGCGCGCCGAAAATCTCTTCTACTTTGCGACGGCGGTACTCGAAAATCTCCTCCAAGCGCGGGCGCACCAGCAGCCGATGCACGACGCCGTCAATCAGCGGCTGCTTGAGCGCGTAGTAAACCAAGTCCTCCATCAGCACGCCGCCCTCCACAGGCGTAAAAGTGTGCCGATGGTGCCAGAAGCGGTAGGGTCCGAACCGCTGCTCGTCCACGAAAAAGCGCATCGGCTCAACATGCGTGATTTCGGTGACCCAGTGCATGGGGATGTTGAACAGCGGGCGCACGGTGTAGGCGATAATCAGCCCTGCCTCCATCTTGTCGGGCACGGGCGTCAGGATGTCGAAGCCCATGTAGGGCGGCGTAATCGTCTTCAGGTTCACGGGACTGGAGAAGAAGTCCCACACGGTTTCCAACGGCGCAGGGATGACCTGCTCGGTTTGCAAACGGAACAGTTTCATAGTGTGTGTATTGTACCTGAGTTTCGCTGAGTCGGTATAATGGCGCGGGGACGATGCGCAGGTGAACTGGCTGGTCGGGCTGTGCCTTGCGGGGCTGATTGCGGGTGTGGCGTATCGCCTGCGCTTGCTGACGGTTGGGGGCGCGTGGGCGGCGGTGGGGGTCGGCGCGAGTGTGTTCGGGGCAGGTGGGCTATGGGCAAGCGCGCCGATGGTCGGCTTCTTTTTTACCAGTAGCCTGCTGCCGCGCCTGCTGGGACGCCCGCACAAGACCGAGCGGCGCACCGCAGTGCAGGCGCTGGCGAACGGTCTCGCGCCTGCGCTGTGTTGTTGGGGCGCGACGCTGACGCCTGCCTATGCGGAGGCGTTCTGGCTGGGCTACATGGCGGCGCTGGCGACGGCGACTGCAGATACTTGGGCGACCGAGTTCGGCGTGCGTTTTGGCAGCCCCGTGTGGCTGCTCACGACGGGGCGGCGTATCGCTGCGGGCGAATCGGGCGGGGTCAGTTGGCAGGGCACGCTGGGCGGCGTAGCGGGCGCGTGCGCGATTGCCTGCCTCGGCGCGCCGCTGGTGCGCGAGGGGCAGTTGCTCGCGCTCGCGGCAGGGCTGGGCGTCGCGGGCATGGCGCTGGACAGCCTGCTGGGCGCGACGCTGCAGGCGCGCTACTGGTGCGCTCTGTGCAATTCGCGAACCGAGCAGGCGCGCTGCTGCAACGCGCCGACGCAACATCTGCGCGGGGTGCGCGGGCTGGACAACAACGCGGTCAACGGCGTTAGTACGATGCTTGCTGCCGCGGCAGGCGTCGCCACAGGGCTGCTGCGATAATAAATTCACAATTCTCCCCTCCGTAGGTTCCCCCCGCTTCGCGAGGGGAACCCCGCAGGGCGCGCCCGTGCTACTGCCAGCCGCGCGCCCTGCACGCGCATGCGTCCCCATCCTGAAGGCAGCGCCCGCAATTGCGAGAAACTGGTATTTTTGCAGGCATGCCTGTAAGAAAAACCGTGCTATAATCATACTGGAGACTGAAAGGAGGACGCCCAGCGGACGCGCAGTCTCCGAACACTATCTACGGGAGGCATATCCGATGAGACGAATGATGGCGTGGTCGGCAATTGGCACATTCGCCCTGTCTGCTGTTTTGATGGGCAAAGCAGACGCAGGAATACTCTGGGATCAGTCCAGCGACATATCTTCCGTTGCTGTATCGGCGCAAGACTTCACAGACTTTCCCGAGTTCTCAACCTATCAGTTCGATGACTTCGTGGTAGGCGCGCCGGGTTGGTTTATTAGCCGCGTGACGATTTACGGGTTCGAAACAGGCGACCCCAACCAAACAAGTGCATTGGAACTGCGCATCTTGGACGCGGCTTCCGCAAGCGCGAATGTGGTGGCGTCAGCGACTATCTCGCCCGCTGCAGGGCATAGCGCAAACCTTGTGTTCACCTTTGATACCCCTCTCCAAATCAATCCGGGTACTTACTGGATCAGCGGGTGGGTGGTGCGTCCATTCGTGGGGGGCGGTCAGTGGTTCTGGTACCGCCACAACTCACTGAACGGCAGCGAACACTTCTTCCACAATCCTGGCGGCGGCAACGGGCAGGGAACAGACCCTCTGCCAGGCAGCAGGCTTGCAGGCAGCGCATCTGACTTAGCGTTCACCATCGAGGGCGAGCTGGCGCCTGAGCCTGCGAGTTTGGCGGCGCTGGGCGCGGGTCTGGCGGGTCTGCTGGGGCTACGCAGTCGCGCCCGTCGCTAACAACCAGCCGCATTAGGTTCCCGCTGCCCGAAGGGGGAACCGAACCCCTGCGCGGTTCCCCCTCACATCAGCGGGGGGAACCGCGGGAAGGAACTGCGTTCACTGATTAGCACCCGCGACCGAAATTGAACAGCACCAGAAGCAGGTCGGCGTCATCAACCGTTCCGCTGTTGTCTAGATCCTCTGAAATGCGCGTCGTGCCGAAGGCGTTCAGCACAGCTGTCAGGTCTGAATCATCAACGCAACCGTCGCAGTTGATGTCGCCTGGCACGCTGCACGCGCCGAACTGGTAGAGGAAGATGTCGGCGAAACCGTTGGTGTCATCGGGTACAAGGTTAGTTGCTTCAGAACGGAAGGCGATGTATCGCCCATCCTGACTGATTCGGGTTTGCATGCTGGGACCATTCGCCTGCTCGCCTGTAGCGGACACAGAAACGCGACGGATGGTTTCGGTGCGAGTGTCGTAGACGAAGATATCGTCGACATTATTCGTATCGCCTGGCACAAGATTGGATGCCGAGGAGCTAAACGCGACGAATCGCCCATCGCCGCTGAGGGCAGGTCGCCCCGAGGAATGATTATTCCCCAGCGCGCCCGTGTTGGAACGGGAGACGCATCGGGTTTCACCCGTTAGGGTATCGTGAACGAAGATGTCCCAGCTGATTCCCACATCGCCTGCGATGAAGTTGGAAGCGTTCGAGGCGAACGCCACATAGCGCCCGTCCGCGCTGATTGCAGGAAATCGGCTGTTGCCGTTCCCCTGAACGCCTGTGCTGGAGACCGACACGCGGCGGGTTTGGCGCGTCTGGCGGTCGTGGATGAAGATGTCGTAGGCGTTGTTGGTGTCGTTCGGGACCAAGTTGGACGCCACCGATTCGAACACGACATAGCGCCCGTCTGCGCTAAGCGCAGGCAACCCAGAGGTGCCGTTCGCTTGGCTTCCGTCGCTGGCAACGGACACGCGCTCCGTCTGACCTGTCAGTAGATCGTGGACGAAAACATCGGCGACGCGATTCGTGTCGTTCGGCACAAGATTGCTGCTGGCGGAAGAG
>Ga0308418_1000801_pt1 | contig 17221 bp, 17 predicted proteins | sample HotsprSampleR4cd_FD_203517 | JGI IMG/M metagenome (GOLD analysis project Ga0308418, IMG submission 203517) | Hot spring phototrophic mat microbial communities from Mushroom Spring, Yellowstone National Park, Wyoming, United States - 20090729_R4cd ... | reverse complement strand
CCCTCGCCCACACATACTCGCCGTTTCCCAAGTTAATCCTCAGATGCCATTCATTGTTCTGATTCACAAGCCTGAGGTTTAGATTGCCTTCCTTTGATTTGTCCCCTCTCGATTGCAGAATGCCGTATCTTCTTTCTTCCCATTTTTGTCTTAGTTCGTCCCTCCTCTTACCTGATAGGTGTTTTTTCTTTAGCTGTTCAAATAGTCCTCTTGAACCAAAAACAAGCTTTTTGGGATTTTGCTCTCTTTCTATGCAAGACTCCAGAGTTTGCTGTGCTAGAAGAATTGCGTCATCCGAATATCGGGTGTTTATTCCATACTTTCTGGATAGAAGTTTTTTCAGCTCTTTCCTTTCCGCTCCATCCATCAGTCTTTTGTAGGCAAACCTGATCATTGATGAGAACTTACGCATGAGGGTTGATACCCGTCCTTTATCCTCATCTCTGTCAAATGCCAATAAACACTCTACTGTTATGAAGTTGCTATCAATCTTTTTTCCTGTCGGCATTTTTAGAACCTCTTTGCCCATAGATTCTGCCTGCAAGTATTGACTACGACTATCTCCATCTCAAAACTATCGAAAATCTTTTACACTCTTTTACACTTAGAAGCTTCATAGCCATACTATGTTATAAATATACAAATTTGTACAGAAATTGGCAACTGTTGCTAACCTCCTTATGTACCAGAAACTCGCAGGTATCGTTCTCTCTACAGAAAAGAACCCGATTTATCCTACCACGAGCGTCTTGTAGAAGCTTTGCTACAGGTAAAGGGTAAAGTTTTACTTTCATGTTATGACCATCCAGTTTATAAGCCTCTTACTGATGCCGGCTGGCATAAAATTACAAAGGATACTGTATGTCACATGATTGGTAGGGTTCGGAATAGCAGATTTCAAGGAATAGGAAACGTAAAAGTCAATGCCCCTAGAACGGAAACACTTTACATGAACTTTGAGAACAGTCAAAGTATTATTTAGAGTATGTTTTTAGTAGTTTAGTATATTTAGTCATGATTTTCGCGCCTGTAACACCAGTATTGGATTTTGAACGTAAGTCTTCTATAAAAACACAAGAAAAACAGACTGTTGCGGAGGAAGTATTAACTCCAAAGGAAGAACCCGTAATACAGAAATCCCGAAGAGAACTAGGAGACATTAAAATACAGAACGAAAGCTCTATAAATCATATGTACCAAATTATGTCCAGCACAGAATATTTCAAACAAGCAGAAAATAATGAATTCTTGGTAAAGATAGACGCATTTTATAACGATATTATAAAAAACTTTTTAGATGGTATTTTACTAAATATAGCCGATTTGGAAAAACTTTTTGTTACGCCTATTCCTCATAGTGATCCAGATATTTTGATATTTCCATATATCTTAGACTATAGTCTTTCAGATTTATCACACAAGTCCAACTTGAATGATTTAGTTACCTTCTTTTTGAGTTGGGTGTACAAGTTCCTAATAACTGATGATAATATTAAAGACTTAGTAAAACTTGACGGTGATGAAATAGTAAAGAAGTTGGATAGTAAACACAATTTTATACGTATTACGACTGATAATTGGGTTGGAGATTACGATGTTTTTAAGCAGGGTAATCCTTTTGATCTTAAGGGTGCTTTGTCTAAGATATCGTATGGTGTTTGGGTTCGTGTGCCCAAGGTCGATTTTGTGTTATATAACGAGTTGTGCAGGATGCTCAGAACGTATAGGAGTGGATTTAGCGTTACTGATTTTACGAACGCGATGTTTAAGAAGTACTATGGGGTAGATGATTATTACAACAATGTTGGTAAGCTTATTGATGGTAACGATGGTATTCCCGTGAGCCCTGAACAACACGTGCTACTCAACTATGTCTTGCGTTATGCCAACGATACATACGCGATGCTTATATCGGCAGGGTTAGACGATGCTACCTTTGATTGCATAGAATCAGGAACTTGCGAAGAATACAGTAAAAATGAAAAGACACTAAGTACATTTAACGCTATCATTAATAACATAAAACAAAAGTATGGTACGCCCTTCTATAATAGGATTAAGTACGGCTTATACCTAACATGCATTCTACTTATGAATTTCGTCAGCAAGAGGAGATTAGAAAGCTTTATCAAAGCTGACCAAGATATTCAAGAAGCTCTAGGTACAGATATAGTCATACATACTATAGAAGGTGTAAATAGAAACTATACTTTTATTAGTATGGATATACCAGTCATAGACGAAAATGGAATGATCCCAGAAGAAAGAAAGAGCAAAATAAAATCAATTCTTAAAATTCTATACGAAAATACAACTAACGAACTTTATAAGTCTGAAATAGATAGAACAATAAAAAGTATTTAGTATCATCTTATTAATAATCTTCTATTGTATATAGAGTAATATTCATTGTTTAATATTTATGACTGAGATTTTTAAAACTTATAGTTCATAAAAGCATCTTAGTCATAACGGTTGGTATAGCTACTTAGATAGTGCTAGCCTTCCTTTATAAGTACGAGAAACAACTATACATAATAAATTAGATATTGTACAGTCTATGCTTGTTTTATTTTATACTTTTGTTCCAGCTTTTCTAGCATAGTTCTTGCGTACCCTGTATATGCTCTGGCTTCTTTTATGTCGTTAAAATCACTATGCATAGTGAAAATGTATAGGAGCTTTATAAAAATTAAGTGAGCATATGCTATGAAAAATTCCTGTATCAAACCTATATCTTTTCGGTTTTTCAATATATGATTGTAATAGTATTTAAGTATTTCTTTTCGCGTCTCGTCGGATACCGTAGCGAAGTATATTTTACAAAGATTTGCGGTGCTATCTAGTCTGTTTTGGAAGTTTGGTAGTAATGCAATGGTATAGTAAGTTGTTGTGTAGGCATGGTAGGCTTGGGTTACAGCCATGAAGTATTGTTCTGGTGTGGTAATGTGTCGGGAGAGCCATTTTGAGATTGTATCTACCTCGTCTACCCTAATGGGTAAAGTGAGGGATTTATGGGTGTATATTGTACTACAATCTATAGGTTGTTCTTCTGCAATATCGGCAATGCTCGCAACAGTTTCAAATAATAAAAATATCAGTTCTTGCTTTCCTATGTCTGATAGCCGTATAGATAGTCTATCAAAGATAAATTGAAAATCTTCTAATGCACAGCTAGTGTATATACCTATAACTCTGTTTTTCTCTATTGTCTCTGTATCTTCAACTTTTGTATTTACCAGTGAGTGCAATCGCCAATAGGCTAAAGCCTCAATCGTTTCCACTACCATAGCATCATCTCTACACCAGCGCAAGGCAAAACAGCAAAACTTAGTAAATTTAGTCGCGATGCCAAACAACACCCAAAATAGTAGACATGTGATAGACTCAAAAAAGAGAATGAAAATGTTATATAAAAGAATCTTTTTCATTTACTTGAAAAAATATGGGTTATCAATAGCTTCTTTATGGTTATTGGACTACGCCTTTAACTTACATATACCATTCTTATCCGTATTATTCATTGTCACTTTATTCCTGTTTGTCAATTTAGAACACGATTTGGGTTTACTAGCAGCGGAAAAACTCGTTTACTCCGATAACATAAACATTAAAACAAAATACGGTACCTTCCAAATACCTAATAGTTCACTCTTGTTAGCTATACCATTCATAGAAAATATAGTTAACTATATAGAAGACACAAAGAAGCACAACCTGTTGTTTAAAACATCCTTATATAATAGTATCCAGAAAAATAGTAAATTGGGTGAAAAACAGGAGATAATCTTGTATACATGTAATTTCTGTACTAAACTTATATTAGACATAGATATTCGGGCGGTTATAGTAAAGGAAGAATATCTAACTTTTGATATTGGGTTTTTCAGTGGATTAAAGTATAGTGTCATTGTGCAAGACGAAAATGGGAATATGTTAGAAGAAATGCCTAAATACAAAATAGATTGCATAAAAGAAACTATATCCAAAAATATTCTAAATGAGGATATAGACATCTTCTGCTATAGTAACAACATTAGTGTGTTTGACTTTTTGAATTCTTTCTTTTTTGTGTATTGGTTAGTAGAGAACTATCTTTTATATGCCCCCAGTCTTAGAGTTTTAGTTTGATTATAGTATAGTGACTCCTTTTAGGAGTGGTAACATAAGTTTGTAGTGTATGAGGGTTTCGTGTGCAGTGGCGGGGATGAAGAAAAGGTTACCCATATACATAAGTAGAGTGCGGACTTCAAGTATATTTCTTTTGCCACTATCCTCGTCCAAAATCAGGTAATCTATATTGACCATACCGTTTTCGTTGATTAAAAATACAGCAAACAAATTATCTGAGCTTATGTCTATGGTAGTAACTTTATCGTTTGGATGATATAGCAGATTAATACCAAAGCGAAGTAATCCAGAAGAATCTATAAAAACCAGTGATCTATTTATAGATTCTGGATCGATATTTGTTTTTTGTAAAGTTTCAAGACTGATGTGGTGTATAAAGTAAGTATTCTTCAGTATAGTATCGGGGTATGTTATTAAGAATGCGATGGGGAGGTCTCTGTATTCCTCTTCTGTATTTTGCAGTGCCATAACCGCACCTTTCTCGTCTATGCTAAGAAACACCTTACCCGTAACACTAATAACCGAAGGCGGTATGTATATATTAAAATCACTAGAACCATCCTCACCTAAACTCAAATAATATACCTTAACTAACTTATCAGCATTATTTTTTATATCTATATTTCTTAAGGATACATTATAAATGTTTTCTTTATCAACATTATTTAAGTTACTCCCAGCTGTCTTCTTGAGCCACAATCTCTTAAGTAAGTTTAGCATATAATTCCTGCCATCGAAAATAATAGATAAAGCAGTATATTTACTAAGACTATGAAAGATATTGATTTGAATCATAGACTTAAAGTTCTGATCACATTTATTATACCGCCTAATGGTATATTAAGTTGGACTACAATAGAGGTAAGTGATTTATTGTTTTATGGTCTTACGAACGATATTGTACTTGACATAGACAAACTAAGAACTTATAGTCTCTATCGTGATCTTATTAAGCCTATTGTGCTAAACTTATTTGGCATAGTTACTACTAATACGTATGAGCTACATGAGGCTTATAAGAAGAGTCCGTCGATATTTATGATACTTTTACATGCTATTCTAAAGACGCATGGAAAACGAAAACTTATGCCAGAAAAGAAAACAACGCTCAGAATACCTGACGACTACGAAATGATGATGATAGAGAGTATGACCGAAGTTATAAAGCCCTTGTGTTACGACAACATTTACATTATTCAAAATCATACAACTGCAGGACTAATAACCGCTAGATTTACACTACCATATACAAGCAATATAAATAAAATTGCTCTCAATATATTAAACAAGAAGTATCGTATAGATATAGGCTCACAGGAGATTATTAATATTTACGACATAGTGACGCAGATATTACCGTACTCTTTATACGACGCTATTTTTGTGGTATTGCATCTTATCTACGCATTTTATGAGTATGCAGTCTTTTACAACTATGGTGGTAAAGACCTAAGACATAAAGTCGAGAGAAAATAAGTTTCTATTAGTAACTTTACTTATGGCAGAAATGAAGTACTTGCCTCATTTCTACGCTTTTGCTCCTGATATAGACAATATATTCGATGACAACAATGAAGTAAATGCTATAATGATTGGAACTTATAAAGTTTATAATCGTTATTTTGATAGACTTATGACATATAATGAATTTTTCAAGTCCTATTGGCCGACAATATACTATGTTTACGTTAAAGGTATCAACGTGGAAGATTATTCGGTTAATCTATTTACCAGTACATTACAAGTATTAGAGAAGATACAAGATGGTTTAAAGAATGCTGATAGTAATACTTTAGAATTTTCAGTAATCAATATTTTTATTCCTTTTATTTTTAGTGATATCATTCTGAATGGTTCTGAGGTAGTTAGGATAAAAGCGTATACGAAGGTTAGTGATGCATTTAGTGAAAATTTGCTGTACGAGTGGCTTAATAAGCATCATGATATATACGACGACTTAATCACAAAACTGTACGTATTACTATTGAGGAGGCCTACGGAGGCTATCAGTGGATTAGCATGCGTAAGTAGTTGCCTGAGGTGTGTGCGAGTAGCCCTAATGGGTACTCTGTCATAGTTTTCCCTTGCGCAATCAAAGTTACAGACACTATGGAAACGACGCGAGAAGTTCAAGCCAAGCGAGTTGCCTTGTACGTAGCACTCGCAACCTACCTAGAAAAACTATTTCTTGAAAAGGACAGGGAGCACTACACAAGCAAGAAATGGTGGCATGCTATTCTAATAGAATATCCTAAGCGTTCCATAATTATCGGTTTGTTATTAATGATCTATTTCCTATTTCGCACAAATCCTGAGTACGATACCACCGTTATCATAGTATTATCCGTTATACCATTAGCATATTGGGTGCTCCTATTCTTAGGAGGCTAGCAGCAGTTGCTAACTTCTGTACAAATTTGTATATTTATAACATAGCATCGCTATGAAGTTTCGAGGTGTAAAAGAGTGTAAAGGAATATACGGCTTGAGTAGGATGGCGTTGCTCAACTACGAGAAAAAGGAGCCGATAAAGCCCCTTACAGAAAAGAAAAGTGAAGGCAACTTCATAACAGTAGAGTGCTTATTGGCATTTGACAAAGATGAGGATAAAGGGCTGGTATTAACCCTCATGCGTAAGTTCTCATCGATGGTCAGGTCTGCCTACAAAAGACTGATGGAGGGAGCGGAAAGAAAAGAGCTGAAAAACTACTATCCCGAAAGTATGGAATAAACACCAGATACTCGGGCGATGCGATACTCCTAGCACAGCAAGCTCTAAACTCTTGTGTAGAAAGAAGACAGAATCCGAAAAAGCTTGTTTTCGGATCAAGAGAACTATTTGAACAGCTAAAGAAAAAACACTTAACAGGCAAAATAAGAGACGAACTAAGACAAAAATGGGAAGAAAGAAGATATGGCATTTTGTATTCAAGAGGAGACAAATCAAAAGAGGGTAATCTAAACCTCAGACTTGTGAATCTGAACAATCAATGGTATCTGAGGATTAACTTAGGGAATGGCGAGTATGTATGGGCGAGTGTGATACGTTCAGCGAAGAGAAAAACCGATAAGTGGATAGACTTCATCAGTAGTCTAGAACACTCTGAGAAGACAGGCGACTGGTTTCCCTACACAGTACGACTAAAACTCAGAAACGGGAAAATCTACGCACAGTTCAGTAGAGAAGAAAAGCTCCCAGAAGTGACCATTACAAAGGACAACGGCGTCATAGGAATTGACATCAACGCTTACCCTTTTCACTTGGCGATAGTTCATACGACAAAGGATGGGAACTTAGAGAAGTATGAGCGGATCAGTTTAGACAAGCTATTAGAAGGCAATTCAGAAAAAAGAGAGTACCTAAGCTGGCAAGTTGTACATCAGGTAGTGGGAATCGCTAAAAGAGAAAGAAAAGCGATCGTTGTGGAGAATTTAGAGAAGCTTCCAAAGGGTAAGAGAGGTGATGGATTGCCGAAGTTGAGGCAGAAACTACAAAAGTGGATATACAAAGCGTTACTGCAGAAGATTGAGATTGTAGCGAAGCGGAATGGCATTCAAGTCATCAAAGTCAATCCAGCCTACACATCACTCATTGGCAAGCTGAAGTATGCTCCACTTTATAATATAGACAAGGACATAGCCGGTGCTTACGTGATAGCCCGCAGAGGACTTGGTTTCAAAGAACGCCTGCCTAAAAACTACAAAGAGCTTCTTAAAGATGCAGATTTTCTGTCTTACACAATAGCGAAGATTGAAGACAAGATTGCTAAACTCAAACAAGAAATACGAGAAGAGAAAAAAGAGTACAAACGAAACAGGCTAAAAAGTGTTCTTTGGAAAACACGAAAAGAATTAGACACGTTACTCAGATACTTACAGGGAAGCGGAGGGAGCGAGTCAGCTGCCCAACAAACCGTCAACCGCAAGATGGAACGGGTGAGGGGTTCCACTCAGGTGGAACAAAAAAGCTGGCAAGTTCTCTCCGTAGCCCTCGCCTTCTCCTGCCTTGAGAGTTTCAGAGACCTCTCTCCCTTGAAGAGAGTAATCCTCACAAGGGATTGGGTAGGAGCGGCGAAACGAAACGGGCTAGTCCCTCCTTACCTGGTCAGGGGACGAGTATATTAAATATATACAATTTTGTATAATTTGAGTGACCAGAAAATGCGTATTCGGGATGTGTGTAATGGATACTCGGTAGCTATGGCATTCCTTATGCTCACAGAGGGTAGTTATCATCCTGATAAGGTAACTATTTAATCCTGTTTTTCGAGTACAAAGTATATATGCACTCTGTCATCCAAGAAGTTCTATTAACAGAAGTTAAGTTACAATTTAGCAACGAAGTTTATGATTTTTATCTGACGGGTGTTCTATTGTTGCCGCCCAACTATAACAATCAACATCTTATTAGGACTGCACACTTCATCATTACGCAAAGTACCCCACCACAAGTAAAAATAGAACGAGTAGAGCCTATAGCTGTCATACAATGCAGTCAAAGCTATTACGATGCTACTTTTAAAATTTATCATTGGCACTTTCTCCCTTCTTACAACGGATTCGTGTCCATACTAAGCTCAGAGAAAGTGTCTCACTATTACATTACAACTTTCTATATCAAAGGCATCCCAGACTATAAAGCGCCTACCATACCTTATATAATAAATAGTAACCTCAAACTTACGGAAACCTTTTAGTATATTTTCTGTACTCTTGCGGTCTGCTCAACCTTTTGGGCTTGAGCTCCCTGCTTCATTGCAAGATGGCTTTTAGGTAGCCCGTAGTGACTACGGTCATCCCCCAAAGCTTGCTCCACAAGTTTTACTTTAGGTAATCCTAACCCTATATGACTTAGTTATGACCAACTAAAAGTACTGTCGTAATAGGCAATTTCTCTTTTTAGTATATTTCTCCGTGACTCTTTTGGCAAGCGACCCAAGAATAGACATAGAACTAGAAGTCAAGTATAAGAATTTAACACCCCGTTATCGTGACACACAACTTGACTACCTTATCATACTGCCATTTATTCGTGATTTTAACTATACGTCTCGCATAAACAACAATTCAGATACACCAATTGCTTGGAAGCTAACTAATGAGTGGTTAAGTATTGTTAACGAAGGGTACGGGATAAAAACATTTAGTAACTTAGAAGAACTACTCAGATTTTTCTACGTTGAACCTTATGCTGTTGATGTAGATGTTTTTACAAGACTAAATATGGCTATAAGAGATTACAGACTATCAACATCTAGTACTCCTGAATCAAGTTACGATGATGATATAGTACCTATTAAGTTTTTGTACCATGCACTTTCTATAGGCGGAGCAAAAGCCCATATAGTGTTCTATAATATACACCAATCGCATACTAGTAATACTTTAGTAGACATATTCACTGAAATTTTAGACTTGACTACTTATCCTAAAAATGTGGAGTTATTTATATCCGCTGGTATCGATAGCAGTCGCTTTACTCACAATCCAGCCTTCCGTAGCCAAATAGTAAGCCTTTATCATCTATTTAGGAATTATGAGTACGATATCGTGTACGTCTTTGACAGTCGGGTAACTGCAAAAGGGCAAAGAGCTTATCGTGAGTTCTTGAATCAGTACCCATATTACAATACCCCAAGCGCCAAAGATTACAACAAGATACTTCTATCAGGATGGTATAGACGTAATGAACACATATTACCACCTTCGCTGTACTACCTAGTTTTACTCGTTAACAATTATAACCGCAATAACCGTTTTGAGTCTATTGTAAACCAAAGGTCTTTGCTTTTCAAAAATGTACGTTTATTAGATTATGAAAATCCTAATAGAATACGATCTGAAATTTTTGATAATTTAGACTTGTTAGAGGGTAAGATAAGTACTGCCAACTCTTTATATAGTATTAGGGGCGGTATTCCTATTTTTTTGACAGATTATACTCTTCTTAGGGAACGCAATATTATGCGTTATGAGAATGCCGTTCGAGCTGCACTGTATGGCAAGAAAAAGGTAGAAACTATAATGTCAAAATATATTGGACTGAGAGCCGAAGAATTAGACCTGACTATAATAGAAAAATTAGTTAACGAAGAACTAAAGGAAGAAGTAGATTTACAATCTTTTGTCGTTATACCTAAAGAACAGACTACGACCGGTCAAATCACAATGTTCTACTACATTACAATAGGTCTAACAACTTACTCTATACAGATAACGGTTACAGCTACTGATTGAGTGGACTGCTAAACCGCAATATTAAAAAATCTGTATAGACAAATCATAGACTTATGTCTTTATCCCTTAACGTCTTACCTGGTCACACAAACTGTACAAAATTGTACATATTTAGCACAGTCGTCCCCTGACCAGGGAGAGGGGCTAGCCCTTTTCGTTTCGCCACTCCTACCCAATCCCTTGAAATCAAAGGTCGTTTCAAGGGAGAGAAGTCTCTAAGACTCTCAAGGCAGGAGAAGGCGTGGGCTACGGAGAGAACTTGCCAGCTTTTTTGTAAGGTTTGTGCCCTACCCCTCACCCGTTCCATCTTGCGGTTGACGGTTTGTTGGGCAGCTGACTCGCTCTCCCCGCTGTCTAGCAAAGACCTAAGCAAAAGCCTCAACTCTCCTTTCAGTCTTCTCAAATCGCTTCTTAGCTTATTCCTTTTATATTCGTTTTTCTCCGTTTCTATTTCTTTCCTAAGCTTAGCAATCCTATCTTCCATCTTTGCCACTGAGTACGACAGGAACTCCTTATCTTCTAAAAGCTTTCGGTAGTTCTTAGGTAATCTTTCTTTGAATCCAAGCCCGCGTTTTGCTATTACGTAAGCACCCGCCTTGTCTTTGTCTATGTTGTAAAGCGGTGCATACTTCAGCTTGCCAATGATTGACGTGTAAGCTGGATTGACCTTGATGACTTGAATGCCATTTCGCCTCGCTACAATCTCAATCTTTTGCAGCAACCCTTTGTATATCCACTTCTGCAGTTTTTGTCTCAGTTTGGGTAATCCATCTCCTCTCTTACCTTTTGGGAGCTTCTCTAAATTCTCCACAACGATCGCTTTTCTTTCTCTTTTAGCGATCTCCACTACCTGATGGGCAACTTGCCAGCTTAAGTACTCTCTTTTCTCTGAACTGCCCTCTAACAGACTGTCTAAGCTGATCCGCTCATACTTCTCTAAGTTACCATCCTTTGCCGTATGAACTAACGCCAAGTGAAAAGGGTAAGCATTGATGTCAATCCCCATGACGCCGTTATCCTTTGTAATACTTACTTCTGGAAGCTTCTCTTCTTTACTGAACTGTGCGTAGATTTTTCCGTTCCTGAGTTTCAGTCGTACTGTGTAGGGGAACCAGTCGCCTGTCTTCTCAGCGTGCTCTATACTGCTTATAAAGTCTATCCACTTGTCGGTTTTTCTTTTGACTGACCGAGTCACCCGCGCCCACACGTACTCGCCGTTACCTAGATTAACCCTTAGACACCATTGATTGTTCAGATTCACAAGCCTAAGGTTTAGATTGCCCTCTCTTGATTTGTCCCCTCTTGAACACAAAATGCCATACCTTCTTTCCTCCCATTTTTGTCTTAGTGTCTCCCTGCTCTTACCTGTTAAGTGTTTTTTCTTTAGCTGTTCAAATATTTCTCTTGAACCAAACACAAGCTTTTTGGGATTTTGCTCTCTTTCTAGGCAAGATTCCAGAGTTTGCTGTGCCAGAAGAATCGCATCGTCCGAATATCGGGTGTTTATTCCATACTTTCGGGCTAGTAGTTTTTTCAGCTCTTTTCTTTCCGCTCCCTCCATCAGTCTTTTGTAGGCAGACCTGACCATTGATGAGAACTTACGCATGAGGGTTAATACCCGCCCCTTATCCTCATCTTTGTCAAATGCCAATAAACACTCTACTGTTATGAAGTTGCTATCAATCTTTTTCCCCGTCGGCATTTTTAGAACGTCTTTGTTCATAAATTCTGCCTACACTTATTGACTACAACTATCTCCATCTTAAAACTATCGAAAAATCCTTTACACTCTTTTACACTTAGAAGCTTCATAGCCATACGATGTTATAAATATACAAATTTGTACAGAAGTTAGCAGCTGTTGCTAGCCTCGTCTTCCTCTAACTCTTCTAGTTCTTCCTCAGAGTCTTCGTAGCCGTAGTACATTTTGTAGTATATCCTCGACAGCTTATATTCTTTACGTTCTAAATGGCTTTTTAGCTCTTCTATCTCATATTCTGTTTCTTTTATTTTTTTTTCTTCTAGTTTTGCTATTTTATCTTTCAAAGATAAAATCTCTTGGCTGATGTTTGTGAATTCCTGAATGGTTTCCTTAGATGTTGTGCTCGGATGTAGGATGTAGGCTGCGACCCAGTACTTTTCGTCGTACTTGTTGTCGGAGGAGATGAAAGCTTGCGCCTCATCGTACGATTGCTTAAGACGCTCGGAGCTATCCCTTATTTCGTTCATCTTCTCAACGATAGTATCTAAAATTGCTTTCACATTTTCATCGTTGGTGAGGTACCAGAGTTCTTGTTGGACTCTCATCAGGTTTTCTTGTTGCGTCGTCATATCAAACATTACAACGGGCACGCAAGAAAAGTTAATATAAGTGTGAGATACATGGAAAATTAGATAGATGATTATCTATTTACACAAAAGTTTTTATTTTATACATAAGAAGTCAGAAGTCAATTGTATCCAACCTTTTTTATTGACAAGTAGAGGAAGCATTTCACTTTCTGCTGCCGCTAACCGTTCAACAAATGAGTCATCATACTGACTAAGTCTAACGTATAAAACGATGTAGCTATCATTTATTTCTGGATCTGCGTACACATCTAGAACGATACTTGATTTTGGAAAATATTTTTTAGCTATGCTTATCGCTATTGGTAGTAAATCTATCAAGTCTGTAAAACGAGACAGGTAACGTCTAACGCGTTGTGGATTATTAATATCAACCTCATTATCTATTTTTTCTATGATTTTATCAATATAATAATCCCTCATATTTACAAATTCGCTCATATTTGTATCGAAATGATATGTACGATAATATTACAAATAGATACAGCTTTTTATTTAGTTTTTTATCAGTATGTTACAATAGTATTTTGTATAAACGGGCACCAAGCTTTGTAGGGTTGGGGTGAACCTGATTAACGCCCGTATAGCATACTTTGGCAGATGACCGTCGTAGCGATAGACTATCTAAAAACCATCCTACGAAGAAACAGGGAGATTAATCGTGAAAAGTCACACAATATGCTTAAACTAAAACAACTTTAGTTGTGTAATAGTGCACTCTATGTTCTTTTTGCCAATTTCTATATATTTTGGGTTTATGTCTATGCATATATAGTTATGGTTACTTTCTTTGGCCACCATTCCAACAGTGCATATCCCTGCGAACGGGTCTAGTATAGTCAAAGGTTTTCTAGGTATTAAGGCTTCTGATATTGTCATGAGTCTTTTGACTATTTCCAATGTGAAAGGAGCTGGATGTTCTGTCTTATTTTCATCGGGTCTTATGGCCCATACGCCCTTCCAGCTGGCTATATGGAGTGGTAGTTCAGGTGGAGGTTGTTTGACAAGCCAGTATATTCGTTCGTCGGTCTCGTACAGCCGCCACCCACGAATGTTGCCAGCTATCATCCTATCCCAAACAATCTCTTGCCAGATAATAAAAGGAGATTTATTTAAAAAAAATACAGGATGATACATCTGTTTTTTATAGTATCTTACTTTGTGATTATAAAACACTTGACCATCGGTCTTAACTACGCGATATAATTCATTCAAAACCTGAATCTGCCATTTCGCATAATCCTCTTCTGGCATGTTATCCTTATGAACTTCGTAATCTATGGGTTTAACTAATTTACCGCCCGCATAGTGCTTATTATAGGGTGGAGAAGTGATTACTACATCAACACTTTCGTCGGGTAGTTCTCTTAAGACTTCCAAACAGTCGCCTACAATAAGAGCATTGAGATAATTGGCCATCTATGATGCGCTATTCATCGTATCAGTCGTATGCACGACTCCTGTAAATGGGCAGAAAGGGATTCTGGAAAAGCCGCCCTTAGGTTCTGCATTACTAGTATCTGGAAGTCCAGGCACGTATATTTTCTGTCCAGCCACGATGTTGATCTCTTTACTTTCGTAATCAGCTCTGTCTTCTGTGAATTTGATGAAGGTATTTTGTTTGTAAGATATTTCTATACCTTCTTCTGTCATCTGTATTAATGCATCCTTATGTTTTATACTTATGTCATTTTCTGTGATATCTATTGTGCTTTCTGGTGTGAAGTGTAGTTTTATTTTGTCTAGCCCGTGTTCTGTCTTATCGGATAGTGGGATAAAGTAAGCATTTGTAATAGCAATGTTAGCTGGGATTAGTATTATTACTTTGTCTTCTACTTCTATGTTGTGTGGTGTGAATAGGAGTATACCTGTGAATGTGCCATGACCATAGTCGGATGTAGCCGTTATAAGTCTTTTTCCAGCATCTACGATGGAGGTTACTGTACCTTTCAGTATCATTACACTCATTGAACTACGGGCATTACAAGTATTTGGACATGTGAACGGTTGTCCTCATCGTCATAGAAAAAGGCTACCGGACGATTAGGAGCTTGTATTCCAATCCTAATCTCCTCTACTGACGTAATGTTACTAAGTATTTCAGAAATCCTATTGACAGACAATGATAACTCAATCTCATCACCTGCCCACTTTTCTATCTCTACAACTTCCAACCCCTCACCAAAACTATAAGAATTTTGTATCAAAGTTATCATATTATTTTTGACATTAATTCTAAAAGCTTGTTCTTTATTATCAGATATCTTATAGAATCTTTTGATTACTTCCATGAGCTTCGTTTTATTTACAACCAGTACTTTATATTCACTTTCGGGCTTTATTATGCCATCTACAGGAGGGAATGGATAGTTTATAACATGGCTATAAATGGAATTTTTGTCGTCTGAGAAGCCCACCATTCTAAGCTGTTTGTCTCTGTCGTAGATTAATGTTACCTTGATTTCGTTTTGATCCTTAGCGTTGAAGAAGTTTTTTATGGTTTCCACAGTTTCGTTAGGTAATGTAAAAGACACAGAAGTGGGTATGGAGGTATCTACTTGGTCAATAAGGCACATAGCTAATGTAACGGCGTCAGTGCCTATGAGTCTGATTTTGTTACCTCCGATATTGAAGTTTATCCCGTTTAGATTTTCTCTTACATCTTCCTGTGCGGCAGCAAAGACAACTTTTTGGATACCAGAAATAAGTAGGGGGGCAGGTATAAAGAATTCTATCCGTTCTCCATCTGATTCTGTTTCTAATCCGCTCCAATCCTCTGGGAATCCGCATTTTATAGTGTATTTGGATGTTTCGTTAGATTGTACCAATAGCTGGCCGTTATATTGTTCTGCTTGTACATGACTTACATTTGTATCGTTGCTTTTAACATGTTTGAAAGATAGAATACTATCATCGTTATATGTGCTTATAAGATCTTTGAGGGATTTCTTTGGAGCTAGGACTTTTAATTCAGCATCGTCTGGTATCGGTAAAACTGGGAGTTTGCTTGTGATATAAACGTTACCTGTACGAGCTTCTAGAATAGTTGTCCCATTCTCCTGCTTTATACGCATGTAGTTTTGCAGGATATCTGGCATCAGTGATCTACGGTCACCAGTTTGCGCAATAGCTTTGACAATACGTTTGATGTCGCCTGCTCTTACCGCGAATGCCATGCTTAAACACTCATCGAAACTTTTCTTTTTCGTATATTTACACTAGCTATGTGGTTATCCCGCATCAAAAGCACTCTAGTCGTACTGCTAACAGCCTTATTACTTTCCTGCAGTGGAGAAAAACGAGCTATTAAAAAAATCAGCAAAGCTGTTGAACTAACTAGTCCGGAATTCGTATATAGTTACTTAGTAAGCACATATAAAATACCGGATATGTCGTACGATAGTTTAGAAATTACAACTATAATTCGCGATAGTATAAGATTAGATACCATAATTCGCATAGATACGTTGAAAAAAACTGACACAATTCAAATCAAAAATGACCGAATGCAGATTAAAATTGTTAGATATAACGATACAATATATGTTAAAGGGGATTGTGTTACAGATACGATAATAAGAGAGAAGGTGGTTTATGTAACAAAGTATGTGGAACCGAAGAATTCTTTTGGCAAAGAGAATTTTTACAAAAATTTTGTCGCAGTAGCATTTATACTACTTGTAATACTTTTTATCTCTATTGCCATAGTTAGAGGAATCAGGAGTTATATCAAAAATAACCTATGAGGAGGCTGTTTGAATTAGTGCTACTTTTTATATTACTGTCACTTTTGTTGTTATGTATAGAACCGCATGATGCATTCCTTTTAGTACCTGTTTCATTTGTGCCCACAAGACAGATATTGTTGTTGTGGAACAGATTGAAGAATCGCAAGTACGATGGCACTGGTATAAACGCAAGCAACGAGTTGTCAGATCAGTTTGACGCTAACATTGTGGAGTTAGTTGGTAAAGTGAAAGCTCTCGTCAATGATTACATCAATAGAAAGAGAAACAGGGTATTAAAGAGGAGTCATTCTGTAATATCTGAAAATCCAAACATAGCTCAACTTAGATCGTTATCTGATGGCAAGTACCTGCGTATTGATTTGAGTAGGTATATCAATTCTGGCAAACTTGTTACTGACCAGCTAAATAACGCATTTTTGGTAATAAAAGGAAAGTATTCTAACAAATTCAATAAAAGTTATAGTTACCCGAGATTGGAGGAAGATTATAAAACTTACGAATTTTCCATATGGCGTCAAAAGTTGGTAGTCGACACTTATAATGTTGGGCCTGGTAGGAATCTTGATGCTTTCTTGCACAGCTACGATCTAACAAACCAGTACGAATACTACGCTTTTGATTACTCGTCCAGCGAACCAGACCACTACTTTGATACAAGCGAAATTAATAGATATGGTCTAAGCGCTACTAGTTATTGGTTCACAGACAACTTGTGTATAAATAGTTACTTATCTAATGAAAGAACCAAACATGTT
>Ga0308418_1000797_pt1 | contig 17261 bp, 10 predicted proteins | sample HotsprSampleR4cd_FD_203517 | JGI IMG/M metagenome (GOLD analysis project Ga0308418, IMG submission 203517) | Hot spring phototrophic mat microbial communities from Mushroom Spring, Yellowstone National Park, Wyoming, United States - 20090729_R4cd ... | reverse complement strand
CAAATTGATTCAGAAGAACTGGTGCCCGGAGATTGGGTTTTATTGGAGTCAGGTATGAAGGTTCCGGCTGACATTCGGTTGATGGAATGTTCAGAATTGGAAATCGACGAAAGTTTGCTGACCGGAGAATCGGTTCCGGTAAAAAAGAATGCCGGTGTGTTGCCCCTTGACACTCCGGTCGCAGAACGTTCCAATATGGCCTTTGCCGGAACCTCGGTCCTGAAAGGCAGGGGCTCGGGCGTTGTTGTTGAAACAGGCTTAAATACGGAAGTAGGTAAAATATCAAAAGATATTACCGGAGCCGTTTCAGGGAAACCTCCGCTAGTTCTCCGAATGGAAAAATTTACAAAACAGATTAGTGTTTTTGTGATCATCATTAGCATTTTTCTCTCCATTATTCTTCGGCTCAAAGGAATGGATCTTTCTGCCATTTTCTTTTCCGTAGTGGCCTTAGCTGTTTCAGCTATCCCTGAAGGACTTCCGGTGGCAATGACGGTTGCTCTTTCCATAGCGGCCCGAAGAATGGCCCGAAGAAATGTTATTGTACGCAAGTTGACAGCCGTAGAAAGTTTGGGAAGTTGTACAGTCATTGCCAGCGATAAAACCGGCACACTTACTGTGAATGAACAAACAGCCAAGGTAATCTATCTTGCTGATGGTTCACAGTATAATATTGAAGGTCAAGGTTACAATGGCGAAGGCAAGGTATTGAATTCACAGGGAGAACCTATTACTTATTTGATCAATGAAGAGATGTCCTATGTAGCCAGAATTGCTCTTTATGTTAACGAAGGATTCTTAATAAAAGAAAAAGACCGGTGGCAGTATCATGGTGATTCCATGGATGTTGCCTTGCTCGGCATGTGTTATAAATTGGGACTTTCGCCCAATACCAACAATAAAAATCCTTCTATCCTGGGGAAGATCCCCTATGAATCGGAAAGAAAGTTTGCCGCTGCCTTTTTCAGGGAGGATAATGTGATTTATGCCGGAGTAAAAGGTGCTGTTGAAACCGTCCTTGAATTTTGTACTTTCGTTTCGGTCAACGGTAAACTTGCCCCATTGGATAAAAACAAAATTCTTAGCGATGCGGAACAATTGGCCAAAGAAGGGTATCGCGTTCTGGCTTTTGCCTGTGCTCCCTGCAATCATTTCAAGATAAAAGAAAAATATGATGCATCCGACCTTCCTCCTCTTGTTTTTTATGGTCTGGTGGGATTTATAGACCCTCTGAGACCGGAAGCCAAAAGTTCCGTTCAGAAATGCCATGCCGCGGGAATAAAGGTGATCATGATTACCGGCGATCATCCTGGAACCGCCGGTACCATTGCCCGGGAATTGGGAATAGCCGAGAAAAACGCACCGGTGGTTACAGGAAAAATGCTGGAATCGCTTGCTGGTGATTCGGCTGCTTTTGATAAAACAATTTTATCCTCCACTGTTTTTGCCAGGGTCTCTCCTTCCCAAAAACTTCAGATTGTGGATGCTTTGATTCGTCATGGTGAATTTGTGGCGGTTACCGGCGACGGGGTGAATGATGCCCCTGCCTTAAAGCGGGCCAATATCGGGGTGGCCATGGGCTCGGGAACTGACGTAGCCAAGGAAACGGCTGCCATGATTATTGCAGACGATCACTTTGCTTCCATCGTGGCAGGAATAGAAGAAGGCCGCATTGCCTATGACAATGTCAGAAAAGTTATTTACCTGCTTATTGCCACGGGAGCAGCAGAAATTATTCTTTTTCTTGCTTCGGTGGCCGCCGGATTGCCCTTGCCCCTTCTGGCCGTGCAGTTGCTTTGGCTGAATCTGGTTACCAATGGCATTCAGGACGTTGCTCTGGCCTTTGAAGGCGGTGAACCCGATGTCATGAAAAGACCTCCGCGCAAGCCCTCCGAAAACATCTTTAATTCCTTAATGATTACTCAAATCCTTCTTTCCGGAACAACCATAGGACTTGTTGTTTTTGTCTGTTGGTATTACTTTAATCATTTCACTTCCCTCAGCGAATATCATGCCCGGAATCTGATTTTATTCCTCATGGTTTTTATGGAAAACTTTCACGTGTTCAATTCACGTTCAGAAAGAGAATCGGCTTTCAGAGTTCCTCTGAAAAGAAATTACCTTCTGGTGCTGGGGGTTATTTTTGCCCAGGGAATTCATATTTTAAGCATGTATGTTCCTTCCATGCAAAGTATACTTCAAACAGAACCCATTACCTTTAAGGAATGGTTAATAACCATGATCTTAGCTTCAAGCGTTATCTGGGTTATGGAAATTTTCAAACATTTCAATAAAAAAATGCTTCATTTATGAAAACAGCCATATTTAGCACTCACACCTTTGACCGGCCTTTCTTTGAAAAACTCAAAACACCCCGCCATGAACTGGTATTTTTTGAAGAAGGGCTAAGCCATGAAACCGCTTACCTGGCCAGGGGATTTGAGGCCATCGCGATTTTTACTTCCGACACGGCCAACCGCGAAGTATTAACATTACTTCGTAAGGAGGGGGTTAAATACATTGCATTACGTTCCGCTGGTTACGACCACGTGGATCTGGAAGCAGCGTCAGAACTGGGGATGAAAGTGGCCAATGTTCCTGCCTACTCTCCTCATGCCATTGCCGAACATGCCGTTGCCATGATTCTGGCCCTTAACAGAAAACTCATGGAAGCCGATGCCCGGATCAAACGACACGACTTTTCTCTGGGGGGACTGACGGGCTTCGATTTGAACGGGAAAACCGCAGGCATTATTGGTACAGGAAAAATCGGGTCGGTTCTGGCAAAAATTCTGCATGGTTTTGGTTGCAGATTACTCGGATTTGATAAGTTCATAAACCCTGATCTTTCAACCCGCTACGGCATGACCTATGTTTCTCTTGAAGATCTTTGCAGACAATCTGATATTATCAGCATTCATCTTCCTTTGAATAACGAAACCCGATATCTTATTAATGAACGTCAGATTGAACAGATGAAAAACGGTGTTATGCTTATAAACACTGCACGCGGTGGAATTGTCAATACACAGGCGGTTATTCGTGGGATTAAGACAGGGAAAATCGGTGCTTTCGGAATGGATGTATATGAAAAGGAGAAAGGGATTTTCTTTTATGACCACAGCCGGCATATTCTTCAGGACGATATGCTGGCCCTGCTTACCACGTTTCGGAATGTCCTGATAACCGCACACCAGGCCTTTCTAACCAATGAAGCGCTGGAAGGCATTGCATCCACCACGCTGCGTAACCTCGATCAATGGGCTGAAAAAGGATGCTCTGACAATGATTTAAATTAATTAATGATATGCCTTTAGTAATTGCAGGATTTGGAGTTTGCGTTTTAATTATTTTATACTGCGGAATCAAACTTTCCCACTATGGGGATCAGATTGCCGAAAAAACAGGCATGGGTAAGGCATGGTTCGGACTAATCACCATGGCTTCGGTAACCAGTTTACCGGAATTATTTACAGGTATAGGTTCTGCCGCAGTAGTGGGTTCAGCCGATCTGGCCGTGGGGAATGTCATGGGCAGTTGTGTGTTTAATCTGGCCTTTCTTTCTTTGCTGGATACTTTCTCGAAAAAAACCACCTTGTTTTCAGCAGCTTCTCAAAGCCATATTCTTGCGGCAGCGCTGGGGATTATTCTTTTTTCCTTCGTTGGTCTTGGACTATATCTGCCGGATATTATCCGTATTACGGACTGGATTGGAATATTCAGTATTGTTTTTATCATCATTTACCTTATTTCCGTAAAACTGGTATATAAGTATGATAAAAAAAACATCTCATCCACAACGGCCACTTTTTCCACGGAACATCGCACATCTTTTTCATTGAAAAAACTAATAGTTTTATATACCATCAATGCTCTTTTTGTTATAGGGGCAGCATTACTGCTTCCGGGGTTCGCAGAAAAAATATCCCACCATACAGGGCTGGCACAGTCCTTTGTGGGGACATTGTTTCTGGCAGCTTCCACGACCCTGCCGGAAATGGTTGTTTCTGTCTCGGCCATAAAAATAAAAGCCATTGATATGGCAGTGGGTAATCTGCTGGGAAGTAATTTGTTCAATATTTTCATTCTGGCTGTGGATGACTTATTTTACAGAAAGGGAAATATTCTGCACGACGCTTCGGAAAACAATATCATTTCGGTCTTTTCCACCATTATCATGACATCTATTGCCATCGTGGGGCTCACTTATCGTGCAGGAAGAAAGAATTTTGTTCTTGCCTGGGATACGTTGCTTATTCTTTGTATGTACATTATCAATATGATTTTATTGTATCACTTACATTAACTCTTTGCAAAAAAATGGACTTCGGAAAATTTTAATCAGGCGAAATTTGTTACCTGTTGGTTCTGGAGCGTTTTTTTATTTTCACATAATACCCGAGTTTGACACTTGTCATTTTTAATTTATTGATTTTCAATAAAATATAAACATTTTGACACTTTGTACCACTACATTTTTATCCGTTTATATGTTTTGCTATCTTATTTTTTAACATTATTCTTCTTCAATTTTTAAAATCTTGGACGATATCTTCATATTCAATGTCTTCATAACTCTCAACGCATTCTCTCTTATATCTGTGTCCTTACTCAAATTCTCTTTTCCTAAATTCTTACAGGTATTGCTAATACCGAACCTAACTCTTTAATGTCGTTTATTGGGATACAGTAATCGTATGCTTTACCGAAGGGACATCAGCGTACGTTGTTTGACTTTGCCGTTACGAATATGACTCAACAAGATGATAGTAAGCTTGTCCTTTTGTGTTTTTGGTGATTTTGATGTACATAGGTTGAAGGATTAAAGTTCCCGACGCAAAGTTAATTAAGCGTTTATTTAGGGATATTTATTAAATTATTACACTATTGTCCAAGATAATTGTTAATAATAAATTAAAAAATTGATTATCAATAAATTAAATTTTAAAATTTGATGCTTTGAAAAGGCACTCCCCCCTCTTTTTTCATTTCTGCTTTTCATTGCTATTATTGATATTTTTCATATATTTTCAAAAAATATTTTGGACAATAGTGAAATTATTAAAAAAATTGTTCACTACACTTTTCGGAAAGATGAGGTAAGACATCAGCATTGACGCGGGAAGGAGCGGGTCAATCCTCAAACAAGTGTCAAACTCGGGAAAATACACTACAAAAATTTTGAGAAAAAATTAATTTCTTACTTTGATTTACTTCCCCTTCTTCTTAAAGTATTCATAAAGTTCCCCACCCTTGCTAAATAATTTGTCAATCTTTTTTTCAATCCCCGCGTCTTTTTCTAATACCGGTGCGTGATGGGGTTTTATTCGTGCATCTATCACTAAATTATCCATAGCAAAATGACGATTAATCATCTTTTCATTAATCCCATACACATCTGTTGCAGGATTGGACCGAGTAAAAGTAACCCACAACCAATTGCTAATATCTTGTGTAACCCACTTGCTATCATCTACAATCGTTATCAAAGGGAATCCTGATAAATCAATTGATTTTTGTAGAATTTCTTCATTAAAGTTTTGCATTTCTTCTTTTGCCTGCTGATAATTTACAAATTTATTTCCCTGCAAAACCAATACACCCGAAAAAGCAACTTGTGGATTAAAAAAGGTTTTTAATGTTTGAAGTTTTTCATCTATTTGAGCAGTTAATTCTCTTTTTTTTCTGCCATAGGCAGCAATCACCATCTTACTTCCTTTATTTAATTGCCCACCTGAATAATCCAATGTATCCATTGGTGTATTGGTATAAAAATGAACATCTCTTTGTAAATCCACCCTTTCTAACACATATTGAATAAACGCCTGTACATTATAACAAGAAGGGACTTTAGCATCATACTCTGCGGTAATAAAAAGATACTTCAACAAACTTAATTGCCCCGTACCTAAAATATGATGAGCAATGGTAATAATCTCAGAAGGTTCTAATTCGTTACTATAAGGCGTATATCGTTCTGAACCCGTTGCTAATAACAATGGATGTACACCCGCTTCATCTACGGCATACAAGTCCTTTAAGCCATAAATTTCTTTTTGGGCTGCCCATCCTGTAAGTTCGTGAATAATTTTTCCCAAAATAGAGTCCTCTTGTGGCGGACGCCCTACTACTGTAAAGGACCACACAGCGTCTTTTTGGTGATATACTTTATCTACTGCTAATACAGGAAAAGGATGTTGCAAACTATAATACCCTAAATGATCCCCAAACGGACCTTCGGGTTTTAAAACATTCGGAATTACCGTTCCTGTAATAACAAAATCTGCATCGGTACTAATGCAATACCCATCTTGATAAATGTATCTAAAACGACGATTGGCCAAAAGACCCGCAAACATTAGTTCAGTTATACTTTCTGGCAAGGGCATTATAGCAGCCAAGGTATGTGCAGGCGGACCACCCACAAATACAGACACTTTGAAGGGCTTTTGATGTTGAACGGCTATTTGCTGATGAATACCAATTCCTCTATGCAATTGATAATGCAAGCCAATTTCTTTGTTCAATACATATTCGTTACCCGTCAATTGAATACGATACATTCCCAAATTGCTATTCCAAATACCCGGCTGTAAAACATTTTCAGAATACACTTGTGGTAATGTTACAAAAGCCCCACCATCCTTGGGCCAATGATGAATAAGTGGCAAGTCCGAAATGTGACAAGTATGATTTAAGATGTCAGACGATTTTTTTATTGGAAGTGCTTTCAATAAAAAGGGAGCGTGTTTTATTAGTTTCAATGGGTTCTTAATGATTTCCAAAGGATTTTTGAATGCTTTGATGATCCATTCCGTTCGATGAAATGTATCCTTAAACAAATACCTTGATCGCTCATAAGTCCCAAAGATGTTAGATGCAGCAGAAAACGAAGTTCCTTTGATATTTTCAAACCACAATGCAGGACCTTGCAGTTCATTTACTCGCATATGAATAGCCGCCATTTCCAAATAAGGATCTACTTCTGAACGAATTCGAACTAACTCCCCTTGTTTTTCCAAATCCAATAATGCTTCTCGCAATGATGAATAAGCCATACAAATTAATAACGGGTAAAGTTAAGGAGAAATATTTGGTAAAAGGAAATTGTTGAAGATAATTTTAATCAAGACCCAAAAAAATTTTTTTATTCAGTGAAAAAGTTCGTAATTTTGCGATGTGGTTGTAACTTGTTGTGAATGGTGTTTTTTTAGAGTTTGGCAGATAGCGGGTTATAAGACTTTAGCTGTCATGCTTTGGGATAGGGCAACCATTAAACAACTTGTAAATAAAATTTAACACAATATATTTTGGCATGTCACTTACGGTATACATAAGAAAAGTAATTCCTGGAGAGTTGGAGCAGACCTAACTACACGCATATCCGCAATAAAAAACTAATACATCTCCACTAAAAAATTTCAATTTCTATGATTTCTACACATGTTCCCATTTGAGGTTGCTAGTAAGTTACAACTCATCTCAATGATATTCCTCAAAAAATACATATTTCTAAAATTCTATTTAAAATTCGGATATTTGCAAAATGTTAGAGGTTAGAAAAAATACTTTCTCAAAAAACTATGAGAACTCTTTTTTCAGAGAGTTCTCACGACAACTTTACAATTCTTTTGAAACAAGGAATTGGTCAGGGGTTTTAATTGGAAGTCCTCTTTGTGAAGTAGATGAGAGATTACAAATCGATGCATTGCTTATTACTCCTAATGTCGTTTGTATCATTGACTTCAAGAACTTTAATGGAAAAATTAAGCTCCCTGCTGAAAAGGATTTTGAGTTTGGACTCTGGACAACTGAAAAGGGTGAGCAAATAAAAGGCGGAAGTTCAATTAATCCTTTTATTCAGTTGAAAAATCAAAAACGGAGATTTATTGAAGTTTCAGATAAGCATATTAAAAGAAATTTAGCAAAGCAAGATAGATTTAATCCAACTCATGTGGTTCGTATCGTCTGCTTTCAGCAAGAAGTTGAAATTATTGGCAAAATACCCGCTAAGGAATCACTAAACTTTTTCATTCTTGACAAACGAACCTTTGTTGAAAAAATTCTTGATATTATTGATGTAACAGACAATGAAGTTAAACTTTCTCCACACTCATTTGATGCATTCAAATCTGTTTTTCGTGCCGACAAATTTAAATTTGATGAGCAACCACTTGAAGATAAAATTAAAGATATTGAAAGTAACTCAATAAAACTTGAGAATGTAAACCTTTATGATGACCAAAAAACAGCTTTGAAAAAAATTGAATCATTCCTTAAAGATCCAAACCAACAAATTTTCATTTTACAAGGAACAATAAACAGTGGAAAAACTTTTCTAATTCCTTTTATTCAGGAACTTGCATACAACTCAGCAATTCCAGAAACGGAAATTTTTGCTATATCAAGCAGGGTTGCAAGAAATGTATTTTCTTCGAGCGGACTAGAAAAGGTAAACAGTATTTATTCCTATATTTATGGAGGACTTAAAACTGAAACAGAAGAAAAGGAAGAAGTACAGGAGGATATTCCGATTGAAGAGGAAAAACAAGATGTTTTAGATGAATTTATTACAGAGTTTGTTCCAATAAAGAAATGTGATAACTCTGAAAATGCACTATTCATTGTCGATGAGGCACAACTTATTTCAGATTCCTATCACCAATTTATTGACTTAGTTTTTGGTACAGGTTATTTGTTAAGAGATTTTCTTGAGTTTTCAGGATTTATTGATAGGCAAAACAAGCCAACAGGCAATTCTAAACGTAAGATAATTTTTATAGGGGACCCATATCAACTTCAATTTGGTAAATCTGAAGAAACCCCTTTGAACCCTTGTTACTTAAAAGAAAAATACAAACTTAATGTTTCATGTTTTCAACTTTTGGATAAGACAAATTTTTCGGAAATCAATAATCAAGCTTTGAAATGCGTTCAAAGTATTCGGGAAGACATGTTTAACTCACTTCGTTTCGTTACGGGAAATCAAATTTCAATTGTTTCAAATGATGACAAATTGTCTTGTGTAGATAATCTTGTTCAAAATAATATTGATGGACATATTCTTACATTCAGTAACGAAGAAGCACAAAAAGTAAATTATTGGATTAAGAAATCTATAATTAAGACAGGAGAAGATATAGCACCAGGAGATTTGGTTGTGTTCAGTAATAACATTTCAGTTGAAGATGAATCAGACCCATTCGCTGAGCCGAAAAAAATTTATAACGGACAGTTTGCAACAGTCCTAAATGTTTCTCCAAACATTATTTCTCAAACAATCAAGATAAAGGGTGGTGAACCGACAACGATCAATTTTCGTGAACTCACTTTGAAGTTGAATGAATCTGGACACCAAGTAAAAGTTTTGAGTTTGGAGAATTATCGCCTTAACCCAAAGGCAGAACTTTCAAAAAATGAAATCATTGCTTTTAAGGTGATTCTCAAAACTCAAATTGATAAATATATAGAGGAAAAGGAAATTCCGTTTGAAAAATCTTCTGAGTACAGAGAGGTCATTTCGGTTATTTCAACAATTCAAAAAGAAATTGAGGAACTGAAAAAGAAACTTGCAACAGGAGAAAAAGTGAAAAGCAAACTTGAAGAAAAGGAAATTGAAGGTAGGAAGATTTTGAGTAAAGCAAAGAAGAAATATAAATTCAAAATAGAAGCATCTTTGCGAAAAGACCCTTCAACAAAATATTACAAGTATAAGAACGCTGCTTTGCTTCGCTTTGGTTGGGCTTTGACGGTTCATAAATCAATGTCATACAAATGGCAAGAAATTATATTTAATGTTGATCCTGGTGAAAATGTTGGAAGAACAAATGCAAATTATTTTCGTTGGCTTTATACTGGTATTAGCAGAGCAAGGCAAAAAGTAAATCTCATCAACTTCAAACCGATAAGCCCATTTGATAATGTAGAATTCAGAGACCAAAATACAGGTCTAAGACCGAGAGACAGTTTCTTTCATTCTGATAACCCAGATCCAACTTTACGTTTGAAAGAATTCGAAGAGTTTGTTTCTGCAAAACTTTTAGACCGCCAATTTACAGTTATTGATGTTAAACATTTAAATTACCAAGTACAATATTCCATAAAGAATATAAATAATCATTTAGTAAAAGTTTCATTCACCTACAATAAAGAAGGAAATTTCAGATCGCCTTCAATCATTAGTGAAGACAGTAACACTTCAGCAAAAGTTCTTGAAGCATTGAAAGCAAAAACCGCAAAAAAATCTTTTGAAGATGTAAAAGATTTATGGAGGAGAAAAATGTATGAACAAATCGAAGATGCCTTGACTATTTTTGAAATTAACTTTGAATTTATTGTTCAAAAAAAATGGAAAGACATAATTCGTTTCTTTTCGAAATCAGATGAATTAGAAATTGAACTTGACTATTGCAAAGATGGTTTTGTAAGTTTCATTACAGCAAAATATTATAGCAACAAGACAATTTGGGAAAACCTTCAAAAAGCCATTGAAACAATCAAACAGTAACCATGCCAAATGTAGCCGAAATAAAATCCGAGGCATTAAAGCACTTTAAAGCAAAAGAATTTGATAAAGCATTGCCGCTTTACAAGGAACTTTGGGAATCCCATCGGGATATATGTAATGAGTGGGAAGGTTGGCGTTACGCAACTTGCTTGACACGTATCAAAGCATATAAAGAAGCATTAGAAATTTGCAGGGAGGTTTATCGTAAAAATAGTAATTTTGAACCCATCAAAGAAACTTATGCTTGGTGTATTTATTACACTGAAATTGCTATTGATAAAATAAACGATGAAAAAATACTCTTCAAGGCGGGTGAAGGTATTATTAAACTTTCAAAGCAAAGAGACAAATCGGTTAAAAAGGAAAATGATTCCCCTTGCGTTTATACACTCTCAGTATTCAAAATCCTTGATTATCTAAATAAAAAATCAATTTACAATCCTAAACAAATTCTTTACTGGACAGAGAAACTCAATCCGGATTTTTTAGAAACAACTCCTTTTAAGTTTACTGATGCAAAAGGCAAAGAAAGAGAAATTGCATCTCTTAAAGAACAATGGTTTTCACTTCGCTCAAAAGCACTTTATGAAAGCAAAATGTTTGAAGAATGTATTTCATTGTCGGAAACAGCATTAAGGTCTCTTGAAAAATTTCATTATGACAACGACATTTGGTTTAAGAGAAATATTGCACTTTCCAAAGCAGGACTTGGTAACTACGAGATTGCAATAAATGAACTGAAAGAACTTTTGAAAAAGAAAAAAGAATGGTTTATCCAAAAGGAAATTTCTGAAATCTACTTGCAACAGAATAAAGTTGATGAGGCACTTATCTTTGCCATTGATGCTGCGTTAAATTTTGGTGATGCTGATAAAAAATTGAATCTCTATAAATTATTACATGATATTCTAATTAGACAGGGAAAAAGAGATGAAGCTAAAGCACATATTGAATTGATTTATCAAATCAGAAACTCAAGGCAATGGAAAATTGATTCAGAATTGATGAACTTAATTCAACACTACAAGATTGACACCAGCAATCTGCCTGATGAACGAGAGTTACTGCGAAAATTGCAATTCATTTGGGAAAGATTAAAATTTGGCAATCAAGAATTACTTAAAGGGATAATTAGAACAATTATTTCAGATGGCAAAGCAGGTTTCATCGAAACTGACAGCAAGAAGTCATACTTTTTTTCGGCTAAAGCATTCAAAGGAAAAAGAGAACTTATGCAGGTGGGACAACGAGTTTCTTTTTTCCTGGAAGACAGTTTTGATAAAAAGAAGAATCAGCCAACAAAAATCGCGGTTAATATAAAACCAATAATACAATGAAATCCAACTCACAGAAAACACGTTCTTGCATTAAAATACAATCAACTCTGAATCAAAGATTCAATGAGAATATTTTTTCTGATACAATTTAATTAAACTTCACGTCCCTTAGTTGTTTTTTGTAACCACACACTTCATAATAGATATATTTACTGAAAACTCAAAAATGATAGTAACTTACAGAAACATAGGAAACAAACAACGTCTTAGTGTAATGACTGACTCATCGCTTCATATTACAGACATATTTTAGATTCAAGTATAGTACTAGATAGAACTTTAGTACTCCGAAAGCCGCCACTACACCAATCTGTCAAACATTGCCAGTAATGATATAACAGCACACACAAACAATTTAGAAACCAGAAACGTCAAAAATGATATGGAAAAAATAGAAAAAACAGAGGATTTTTATTTGTTTATTAAGGAGTACACAGACCAAAAAACAAAGTATGTTTTTCGTGGAGTAAAATCTATTGACTACAAACTTATTCCGAGCATAGGACGCTTCAAAACAAATAAGCCCAAAGAGTTTACCACTGCTGACGAGAAAAAAATGCTTTCACTATTCAAGCAAAAAGCATATCCATTTCTTGACAAGAATGTAAATGATCTTGAACTTTTAGCAATTGCACAACACCATGGACTACCAACCCGACTTTTGGACTGGACATGGAACCCATTAGTTGCGTTATATTTTGCTGTTCGTGACGAGTGGAAAGAACACGAAATTAAAAAAGACAGTGTTGTTTATGTTTGGAAGAAGAATATCAAAGGACAATTAGATCCGACCTTTGACCCATTTGCAATCAAAGATGTAAAATTGTTTTTACCACAGCACGTCTCTAAAAGAATAATTGCTCAATCAGGAATATTCACAATCCATCCTAAACCTACAGAAGAATTTAAAAATAATGGTATTTCAAAAGTTATCATTAAACCGACAATTAGACGAGAAATTAAAAGACGACTTGAAAAACTTGGTATTCATCAAGGGACAATGTTTCCAGACCTTGACGGTATTGCAACATATGTAAAATGGTTACAGACAAACATACATTAGGCCTAAGAAGCAAAGTCACTAACACCTTTTTTGCAAAAGGGTGGACAGTACTAGCAATCTTTTAAATTTGTTTTAGTCAATTTTAGCTCAATAAAAGAACTTTCTCTAAACTCCTATCTACCGCAAATCATCAACCTTTCACTTGTTCACCCACAACAAACAATCAAATTAACTCTTGAAAAAGGTCAGTATCTGAGAGAGTTTTTCTTTTAATTCTGTACGGGGAATAATCTTATCAAGAAAGCCGTGTTCAAGAACAAATTCGGATGTTTGAAATCCTTTGGGTAAGTCCTTTCCGATCGTTTCTTTGACCACACGAGGACCTGCAAAACCAATTAATGCTCCGGGCTCTGCGATATTCAAGTCCCCAAGCATTGCAAAACTAGCTGTTACACCACCCGTTGTAGGATCTGTAAGTAATGAAATATACGGAATTTTATGTTGGGCGAGTTGATACAATTTGGCGGATGTTTTAGCCATTTGCATAAGAGAGAATGGTGCTTCCATCATTCTTGCCCCCCCCGATTTTGAAATAATGAGTAAGGGCGACTTGGTCTTGATACAAAAATCAACTGCTCGGGCGATCTTTTCGCCTACCACAGATCCCATAGACCCGCCAATAAAATCAAAATCCATAGCCGCAATGACCAGGTCGTGTCCATTTACTTTTCCAAAACCTACACGAATGGCGTCTTTAAGATTTGTTTTTTCTTGGGCTTCTTTTAAGCGATCTACATACTTTTTAGTATCTTCAAAGTGTAAAGGGTCGTCGCTTTCTATATTTTCAAATAATTCTAAAAATTGTCCTTCGTCAAATAGCAACTCAAAATACTTCTGACTACCTATTCTTTCGTGATAACCACAATTTTCGCAAACATAAGCATTTTTGCTATGATCTTGAGTGGTTGTTATTTTTTTACATTCAGGGCATTTATACCATAATCCTTCGGGGGTTTCTTTTTTTTCACGGGTAGAGGTTGTTATACCTTCTTTAATTCTTTTGAACCAACTCATAGATTGTGTTTGTGTTTCTTTTTCTGCTATTTCCATAAATTAAATTATGCTATTGTGATTTCTTTATTAAGATAAACATCTTGAATAGCATTTAATAATTGAATGCCTTCTTTCATTGGTTTTTGGAATGCTTTTCTTCCTGATATTAATCCTTGTCCGCCTGCTCTTTTATTGATAACAGCGGTAATGACGGCTTCTTGTAAATCGCTTGCACCTTTACTTTCACCACCACTGTTAATTAAACCAATTCTGCCCATATAACAGTTTGCCACTTGATAACGGCACAAATCAATAGGATGATCGGTTGTTAGTTCAGAATATACTTTTGGATGTGTTTTACCAAAGTTTAATGCAGTATACCCTCCATTATTGGTAGGAAGTTTTTGTTTGATAATGTCTGCTTGAATGGTAACGCCTATGTGATTGGCCTGTCCTGTCAAGTCCGCAGAAATATGGTAATCGACACCATCTTTTTTGAAAGCAGGGTTTCTTAAATAGCACCAAAGAATAGTTGCCATTCCTAATTCGTGGGCATATTCAAATGCTTCTGCAATTTCAACAATTTGACGAGATGATTCGGGAGAACCAAAATAAATAGTTGCTCCTACGGCTACTGCTCCAAGATTCCAAGCTTCTTTTACAGTGCCAAATAGTATCTGATCGTATTTATTGGGATAGGTTAAAAATTCGTTATGATTGATTTTTACAATAAAAGGTATTTTATGTGCATACTTTCGGGATACAGATGCTAATACGCCAAAGGTAGAAGCCACAGCATTACATCCACCTTCTATGGCTAATTCTACTATTTTTTCTGGATTAAAATAAATAGGATTAGGTGCAAATGAAGCCCCTCCACTATGTTCAATGCCCTGGTCTACAGGCAAGATATTCATATAACCTGTATTTGCCAAGCGACCAGAACCATATATTTGTTGTAAACTTCTTAATACTTGAGGATTTCTATTTGATAATCCAAAAGATTCGTCAACAAAATTTTTGCTAGGTAATAATAATTGATCTTTGGGTATTCCTTTGCATACATGATCTAAGTAATAGGAGGCCTTATCGCCCAACAATTCTATGATATCAGGTTTAAGAGTTTTGGTTTCCATACTTTATTTATTTTTGGGCTGAAATTTATCAATTTATGTTTCAACTTGATATTCATATTTGTCTAAAAATATAAAATTCTTGTCTTAAATACTTAAAAATCAAAAAGATAAATTTGTTAATATTGTTCTTTTTCGTTTGGGAAATCCCCTGATTTTACATCTTTAATGTAATTTTGGAAAGCATTGGTCATAATTTGCTGCAAATTGGCATAGCGTCTTAAAAAACGAGGGCTAAATTCAGTAGTCATTCCTAACATATCGTGTGTTACAAGTACTTGTCCATCTACATATTTTCCTGCTCCTATTCCTATTATAGGTATCTTTAATGTAGATGCTACTTTTTTGCCCAACTCGGCTGGAATTTTTTCAAGCACAATAGCAAAGCAGCCCAATTTTTCTAACAAGATTGTATCTTCGTATAATTGTTTGGCTTCGGCTTCTTCACGGGCACGGACTTCATAAGTTCCAAATTTGTAAATAGATTGTGGCACTAATCCCAAATGCCCCATTACAGGAATGCCTGCAGATAAAATTCTCTCAATACTTTCTTTGACATTGTATCCTCCTTCTAATTTTACTGCGTGTGCTCCGCTTTCTTTCATAATTCGTATGGCAGAGTTGAGGGCTTCTTTAGAATTACCTTGATACGTCCCAAATGGTAAATCAACCACTACAAGTGCTCGCTTTACAGCCCTTACAACAGAGGATGCGTGATAAATCATTTGATCTAAGGTAATAGGCAAGGTGGTCTCGTGTCCTGCCATCACATTACTTGCCGAATCGCCTACTAAAATAACGTCAATTCCTGATTGATCAATAATTTTTGCCATTGTATAATCATACGCCGTCAGCATCGAAATTTTAACGCCGGCTTCTTTCATTTCTTGTAAAGCGTGTGTAGTAATTTTTTTATACTCTTTTAATGCACTCATATATTGGATTTAAAAATTAAAATCCCGTATAATTTAAGGGATATACGGGATTGTTCAGAGTTTCTACATGTTTTATTAAACAAATTAATATCTTGTAAACCCTTGAATATCGGTTTTTTTATGCTCTATAAGTAGTCCAACACAGGCGGCTTCCTTTGACTTTAATCCACTATTACCTGACTCTGTTGCCCCTTCGGGAACAAAAACTTCTATGATAATAGGCCGCGTAGAGGCACTTTGAAATTCAAAAACCTGTGTATTATCTGCAGAAGCATTATCAAAGAGAAGTTCGTTAGTTCTAGAATCGTAAATTTTGAAATTGAGTTTATCACCTAATGCTGTTTCGGCACAAAGAGTCATTCTATAGTCCATTCCTTTATAGATAACGCATCTAATTTTGGAACTCATTCCTTGTGAAAATAAGCCGCTGCGACTTTGAGAATTGTATTCCCACTTTTCACCTTTTTGTTTTTCTAATTTACAATATTTTTTATGGAACTGACCACATATAGATGCTTGGGGTACCAATTCTCTTTTTTGAGCGAATAGGTTAATGATTGCTATGCTACTTAATAGGAGTATAATACTTTTTCTCATAAGTGTATGTTTTATTGATTTTGTGTATAATTATTACGAAGTTTTATTACTTTGGTTTTAATTTCATTAAATAATTTTTCATCTATAACTAAATTAATGCCTCCTCCTATAAATTTTTTAACTCCTTCTTGTTTAAGAGATGTATCTGAGATTTTTTCTTCCTTTAAAAGATTAAATGATTTCATTAGGGCTTCTAAATCTGCTTTTACTTGTTTTACATCGGGAGAATTTTCTTCGTGTTTTTTCAAAAATTCAATTAAATTTTCTAGTGTATATTTTTGATCGGCTATTCTTTGTATAACGGGATTATCTTTTTGAAATTTATCTACCATATTAATAGCAATATAAACACTTTCCAACCATCCTCCTGCCACTACCAATGCTAATATATTTCCTTGTTTTCCCTCTTCTAATGTTTCAAAACTAGAATAATATAAATCATCTGTAATCACAACAAGAGAGTCGGTATTGTCTATATTTTTTTCTATTCTTGCTAAAATTTCTGGTTTAATAGTAGCAGACAATCCTAATTGATCACCTAATTGTTTTACCACTTTAAAATATTTAATGGATTCTGATCCAAGATTAAAGATACTACAATAACTTAAATCTGTAGAATAAATTCCAAAATTAAGTGCTTTTGATTTTTCATCTGTATATTTGTTTATATTTTCAGTAGAATTTAAAATGCTTATT
>Ga0308418_1000786_pt1 | contig 17461 bp, 20 predicted proteins | sample HotsprSampleR4cd_FD_203517 | JGI IMG/M metagenome (GOLD analysis project Ga0308418, IMG submission 203517) | Hot spring phototrophic mat microbial communities from Mushroom Spring, Yellowstone National Park, Wyoming, United States - 20090729_R4cd ... | reverse complement strand
ATGTTCTTTGCGCATATAAGTTAAGATTGCCTCATCAATCTTGTTGCCAGCCACTCGGACCGTTTGATAAACCACCAACTGCCCCAAAGAAATAATCCCAATCTCCGTTGTCCCCCCACCCAAATTAACAATCATATGACCAGAGGCTTGAGAAATAGGAATCTTTGCCCCAATGGCCGCCGCTAACGGTTCTTCAATAAGATAAACTTCTTTTGCCCCCACTTGACGACAGGCCGAAACAACCGCTCTTTTTTCCACTTGCGAGGCGCCTCCCGGAATAGAAATTAAAACCTTCGGCCAAAAAAGCCTGCCTTTGGTGGCTTTTTTTAAAAAGTAAGAAATCATTGCTAGAGTTGTGGTATAATCAGCAATCACTCCATCACGCATCGGCCGAGCAGCAACGATATTCCCTGGTGTTCTTCCGATCATCTCATAAGCATCACTACCAACAGCCAAAATCTTTTTGTTTTCCAAAGAATAAGCCACCACCGTTGGCTCATTTAAAACGATTCCCTCTTTTGCCACATAGACTAAAGTATTGGCTGTCCCTAAATCAATCCCGATTTTTTTGGTGAAAAACATAGATTTAAAATTCAGTAAATTCCTCTTGACATTTTTTTTAATTTGTGCTAGATTATTATCATCCCGACGTCACGTTGGAATGATTAACTGCCCGTTGTAAAAAACAGACTTTTTTATTTTCTTTCAATCACGGCTTTGATTTTTTTCATATTTTTTTCAAATCAAAATAATAATCAGCGCTTCTAATCAGCTTTTTTCAACTCTTTGGCAATATGATATTTTAAAGAAACAACAAAAACCTCTTTCCCTTGCTTTTTTAACTCTTTAAGCAAATACTCAAAATCAATATCAAAAAAAAGCACTAAGCTTTTATATTGATTGACTCGCTTCATCGCCTCAACCACAATTTCTACATCAAAATTAGTCTTTCTAATATGACCTTGATTCATTTTTCCTTTTTTGATTATTTTGATCGGCTTGGTTACCAATTTATATCCCAATTTTTTAAGTACTGTCAAAAAATTATTATGAGATTTTGTCTCAAATCATACCGTATAAAAACCTAAGTAAACAATCTCTTCTTATCGTTCTAAAAATTCTTTTAACTTTTGATAATGAATTCGAAATTGTAAATCTTTGGCTAATAACTCAATATTAGCCGCATCAATAAACACCGCCGTTTTTCCTTTAAGTTTTAAAATTTTTTTCATAAAGCTTTAACTTATAAAACAATTATAGTATAATATTTTGATATCTTTATGAAATATTTTTATCGATTGACGATTTTTTTTGGTTTTTTCCTCATTGTTTTTTTAATTATCGCCTACAGCCGCGGCTATCGAGTTAATCTTCAGAAAAAAACGTTCACGTCAACGGGGATTTTAGCTGTCTCAAGTCTCCCCAAAGCCGCCAAAGTTTATCTTAATGGAAAATTAAAGGGAATAACCGATTTTAACTTAAATCTTGAGCCAGGAGAATACCAAGTTGAGATTAAAAAAGAAGGCTATACTTCTTGGCAAAAAAAAATAAAACTGAAAGGCGAACTGGTAATCACTTTAGATGCTTTATTATTTCCTTTAAATCCCTCTTTTTCTCCACTGACTAATTTGGGGGTTAAAAAAGCCTTCCCCTTAGATCAAACAGACAAAGTTTTACTTTATTTTGAAAAAAATGATTCAGAAAAAGATGGTTTTTATATATTAGATATCGAAAAAAAACCGATTGGCTTTTTTGAGCCCTTAAAGTTAATTTTTAAAAAAAGTCTTTTACCATCGGAAGAAATCAATTTAGAAGAAATTTACTTTGATTTTTCACCCGACTTTAAAGAAGCAATTTTAAATTTAAAAGAAAAATCTTATCTTTTGTCTTTAGATCAAGAAAATCAAAATCTTTTTGATGTATCAACCTCAAAACAAACGCTTCTTGATGCTTGGCAAAAAGAAAAAGAAAAAAACACCCAAAAAATTTTGGAGACCTTTAAAAAAGATTTAGTTAAAATTGCTACCGATTCTTTTCACATTATCAGTTTCTCTCCTGATAAAACCAAAATTTTATATCAAGCAAAAAAAAATCTTACCTTACCGGCTTTTATTAAACCACCGTTGCCTGCCACCAATCAAACCGAAGAAAAAAGAGATTTAAAAAAGGATTATTTTTATGTTTATGACAAAAAAGAAGATAAGAATTATGAAATTAACCTAATTAACCTAATTGACCTAATTGCTAGAAAAAACAAAAAAATTCCCTCTAATTTAAGTCGGGAAGAAAAATTAGAAATTAGAAATTTTATTATGTGGTATCCGGACTCAAAACATTTAGTTCTTAATGAAAAAGGAAAAATCTCAGTTTTTGATTATGATGGTGAAAATAAACAGGTAGTTTATTCCGGGCCTTATGAAAAAGATTTTTTTCTTGTTTCCTTGCGGGGGAATCTTATTCTTTTAATTAACTTTAATCCAGAAAATAATCCGGCTCCCGACGTTTATGAGGTGGAGATTAAATAAATTACTCTACTTTTCTCACAGCAAAAACTAAAAGTCTTTTTAAAGTAGTTCCGGGCGGCCAACAAGTCTGAAGGGTTAAAAACTCTTTGTTGCTTTTTCGGGTAAGATACTCCACTTGATTGGGATCAACTATTTTTTTATCAATGACTTTATAAACAAAGCGTTGTCCTTTATAAAAAATATTCACTTCATCGCCTTTTTCCAACTTTCCCAAAAGATAAAAAACCGCATTATATGCACCGACATTCCAAAAATAATCGGTTGAATGAGCAAAGAGAAAAATGTGTCCTCCCTCACCTGGAAAAACCGTTCCTTGGGCATGAGCCACCCCTTTTTGTAAGGCGGGTAAATATATTTTTTCATCGGCTGGATCAACGTTGGCTAAAATTTTAGCATTGGCAGCAATTTTGGGAATCACAATCGAAAAATTTGGATCCACAGGAATTAATATTTCTGTCTGTTTAAAATTAATTGCTTTAGCCAAAAAACCTTTCGGACGTGAAACTTCTTCTATTTTTTTATTAATTTCTTTTCCCACCGTATACTTTTTCCCAAGCTTTTGTTCAATAAAGTATCTTATCTCTTCACGAACAGGAAGATAAAACGTTTTCCCAATCATAAAAAGAGAGGATAAAATCAAAAAATTGCCAATTGTCCGCAAAATTAAAACTCGAAGATACTCACTTTTTTTTAGCCGATAAAAATGATGACGAATAAGATGTTTTTTTGAAAGTTTTGTATAACCCACAAATTATTTATTAATCTTAATTTTAATAATTTTTAATTTTTCATTGTCATTTTTAATTTTTATTTTTTATTTTTTGGTGCCCTCGGTCCGACTCGAACGGACAGTCTTGCCCTTAGGACGGGCCTGCTTTGTCCAATTAAGCTACGAGGGCTATGCCTCTTAAGTTTACAATTTATAGTCATTTCTTACCCTCCAAATTGTAGGGCGAGCTCGACCAAAAATCTATAAAATGTCATTCCTGGCTTAACCGGGAATCTATATAATTTTAAACTTATTTATTCTAGTTTAAGGTATTAAATTATTGTTAAGGTATTATTGTATAGATTCCTGCTTTCCTCCCAGGAATGACAATAATTATTGTCAATTATATAGTCCCCCTTATTCAGGATAAAAAAATAATAAAATTTACAAATCAGATTAATATCGATATCAATTATATTATAAGCCATAAATTCTCATCACCCACTGTAAAGTCCCCTCTCCAAAAAACAACATCAAAAAAGCGCCAACTACCAAAAACGGCCCAAAGGCAATTTTACTCTTTAATTTTTTTCGTCCGAATAAAATTAAAAAAATACCGGTAATACCCCCTAAAACAAAAGAAATATACAAAGTCAAAAAACCTTTTTGCCAACCCAATAAGAACCCTAAAATTGCTGCTAAATAAACATCACCCAAACCCATAGCTTTTTCTTTTGATAAAAAATAAATTAACCAGATGGGAAAAGCCACTATCAAAGAACTGAATATGTCAATTTGAAATTGTTTTAGAATTTCTGTTGAATGACAAAATAACTTCAAAAAAAAACTAAACCCAAAAAGCGCCCATAAAATATAATCTGATATTAAATGATATTTTGCGTCTGAAAAAAATATGACAATAAAACAAGAAACTATCCCCCATAAGCTTAAAATTACCAACCAATTTTGCCAAAGAGATATATCTTGAATATTTTTTACGTAAGTTAAAAAAACAAAAATAAAAATTAACCCAGTTAAAATCTCAACTAAAGGATATTGAAAACTTATTTTTTTACGACAGTAACGACAATGTCCTTTTAAAAGAAAAAATGAAAAAATCGGAATTAAATCATACCAAGATAACTGATGTTGACAATAGTCGCAAACCGACCGGCCGGTTATTTTTATCTCTTGAGGCAACCGATCAATTAAAACATTTAAAAATGAACCAATTGAGACACCAAACAAAAAAATAAACAATCCTAAAATAAGATTCATATACTTTTATTTTAATTTATTTTTCATAATCAGTCATCTATAATTACACTTGAATTTACAACTTTATGTCATTCTTTACCCTCCGATTCGGAGGGCAGATTTAATCAAGAATCTATTTTTACCTCTTAACTGTCAATCACTAAATGTCAATTACTACTTGACAGATTTGTAACGAATTTGTAAACTATCATTAACATGTATTATCCACGAAAAATTTTAGACAAAATACGACCTTATCTTAATCAAAAAGAGATAATTGTCTTAACCGGTATGCGCCGGGTTGGTAAAACTACTGTTTACCGAATTCTTTTTGATGAAATAAAAAGCAATAATAAAATATTTTTAGATTTAGAAAACCCCTTAAATCAAAAAATATTTGAGGAGATAAATTATGACAATATCTGGCTAAATCTTCAACGGCTAAATATTAATCCAAAAGAAAAAGCTTATATTTTTTTAGATGAAATTGGTAAAATGCCTAAAATCGTTAAAGTCATAAAATATCTTTTTGATCATTACAATATAAAATTTTTTCTCACTGGTTCAAGTAGTTTTTATTTAAAAAATCTTTTCCCAGAAAGCTTGGCTGGCAGAAAATTTACTTTTGAACTTTATCCTTTGGAATTTGAGGAGTTTTTAATATTTAAAGGAATAAAAGAAAAATTCACTCAAGATTTTAACCAAAAAGATAAAGATAAAAATCTTATCACATATGAAAAATTAGCAAGACTTTATGATGAATATCTGGAGTATGGTGGCTTTCCTCAAGTTGTGTTAGCACAAAATTCAGAACTAAAAAAAATGGCTTTAGAAGATATTTTTAAGTCTTATTTTGAAAAAGATGTTAAGATTTTAGCTGATTTTAAAAATCTTAATGCCTTTAGAGATCTTTTAATTTTACTTTTGGAAAGAGTGGGAGCAAAACTTGATATTTCCAAACTCGCCTCAGAAGTAGGTGTCAGTCGGGCTACTGTCCATAACTATATTTCTTTTCTTAAAGAGACTTATTTTTTGAATTTAGTGCCCGCTTATTCAAAAAGTTTAGACAGGCAGGTCAGTAGTGCTAAAAAACTTTATCTTTGTGATACAGGTCTTATTAACCGTTTTGTTAAGGTTAATGAGGGAAGTTTATTTGAAAATAGCGTTTATTTGAATCTTAAAAAATATGGAAAAATTTCTTATTTTCAAAAAAGAAATGGGGCAGAAATTGATTTTATTCTTGAGGATAAAAAAATTGCTTTGGAGGTAAAAAAAACTGCCGCTATCCAAGACTATAATAGATTAAAAAAAGTGGCTTTGAGTTTAGGTCTTACTCATTCCTACATCATTACTAAAAAATTCATTGATAAAAAAGGATTTATTCCTGCGGTTTTGATATAAGCATATTATTCAGGTTAGCAATTTATTGTCATCCTGCCCTCCAATTTGGAGGATCAGGATCTCAATGGGATGCCGAAACAAGTTCGGTAGGACATTTGGGCACCCGTGTCATCCCGAATTTATTTCGGGATCTCTTGTCATACTGTCCTCCGAATCAGAGGGCGGGCTTGACCAGGAATCTATATAATTGTCATTTCGTCCGCCAAATTAAATGATGACCTTAATAATCAGACTTTAATTTTGTCCTCAGTAATCGGACTTAAAAGGGCAAGATTTAATTTTTCTTTAACAAAAAGTTCTTTAGCTAAGTTGATAATTTCTTCTTTAGTAATTGCATCAATTTTTTTGATTACTTCTTGCGGTTCAACGATTTTTCCCTCAAATATCAGTTTTCGACCAATAAATGAGGCCAAATCATGAGTGTCTTCTAATGATAAAATCAATCGTCCTTTAACCATCTCTTTGGCTTTTTTTAATTCTTCATCTTTTAATTCTCCCTCGGCTATTTTTTGATTTTCATCAATAATTACTTTTATTGCTTCATTGATTTTTTTGAAATCAGCCGTCAAACCCGCCCGCGTATAAACATAACCCGTCTCAGAAAATGGTTCGCTGCCTGAGTGAATATAATAGCAAAGACCACGCCTTTCTCTTAATTGATAAAAAAGTCGAGACGACATCCCACCCCCCAAAATTGTCATCAAAACCGATTGGACATAGCGTTTTTTATCGGTATAACCCAATCCTCGATAACCCAAAACTAGATGAGCTTGTTCGGTTTTTTTGGTTTTAATTAAAATCTGAGGCGAATTTTGATTATCAGAAAAACTTAAAAAAGAAGCTTTTTGACCATCTTTCCATAAAGAAAATTTTTCTTGAATAATATCAATATATTTTTTTAGGTAACAGGCATGCCTGTTCCCTACCGAAATTCCCCCCACAATAACGAAAATCACATTACTTGGCTTATACAAATTTTCCATATAATCCAAAAACGTCTGACGGGTAAATTTCCCAACAGTTTCTTTATAACCAGTAGTTGGGTATCCTAACGGATGATTTTTAAAAAGAAGCCCCTCAAAAAGCTCCCAAACTTTATACTGGGGTTCATCTTCATACATGTTAATCTCTTCAATAATCACCCCTTTTTCCCGCTCAATCTCCTCTTCCAAAAGTAAAGGATTTTGGATCATATCGGCCAAAACATCAACAACCGTTTCAAAATGAGAAAGGGGAGCTTTTATCCAATAACCAGTATGATCTTTGGTAGTAAAGGCATTGAAAATCCCACCCAAACCCTCAATCACTGAAGAAAGAAGCAAGGCGTTTGGATATTTTTTGCTTCCTTTAAACGCCATATGCTCAAAAAAGTGAGCCACCCCATTATTTTCTTTATTTTCATACCGACTGCCGGCTCCAACCAAAAGCATGGCGGTAAAGGTGGGGAAAGTTTTTGTATCAACCAAAACTACTGAAAGTCCGTTTTTTAAGGTAAAAATTTGATGGTTCATCTTTTAACTTTTCTAATTTTGATTTTTAATTTTTAATTTATTTTTGTTGCCCAGGGAGGATTCGAACCCCCACGAACTGGTTCAGAGCCAGTTGTCCTACCATTAGACGACCGGGCAAAAAGGTTGATTGGTGGGCTTGTCAGGACTCGAACCTGAGACCTTGCGGATGTAAGCCGCACGCTCTAACCAACTGAGCTACAAGCCCTAAAAATTTTTGGCAAACGCGTAAGCTGTTTAAGCTTTACGGTATTTTTTATATTTTAACACAAAAAATAAACCGCCGTTAAACCAAATAAATCTTTTAAATCTCATCTTTCAAATCCCAAAACCTTCGCCATTCCTATGTTAACTTTGTGTTTTAGACAAGGCTATTTTCTTGATAAACTTTTTCAAGCATTAAAAGAAAAATTTATTCGTGAAGGCGGCTTTTGGAAGATCTTTTCAAAGAAAGAATTAATTTTCGCAATAAGAAAAAGAAATGATGTTATAATAAATTTATGGTGGAAAACGCTTTAAAAAAAATCATTTTTACTTTTTTATACCTTCTTATCGCCTTTCTCTCAACTTTTATCATCAAAAAAATCTTTTCTATTCTTCTTTTTGGAGCTCACAAAACTCAAAACGAAAAACTAATTAAAAAAACAAAAACTTTAAAAGCTTTTATTGATAGTCTTATTTATGTTGCTGTTTATTTTGTTGCTTTATTTTTTATCTTGGAAAAATGGGGAGTTAATATGACGCCATTTTTAACGGGAGCGGGAATTTTGGGTTTAACCTTTTCTTTTGGCGCTCAATCTTTGGCAAAAGACTTAATCAGTGGCTTTTTTATCATTTTTGACAATCAATTTGAAGTGGGTGATTATATCAAAGTTGGTGCCCTTGAAGGTGAAGTCAAAAAAATCACCCTTCGCCAAACCATCCTAAAAGATAAAAATAACAATCTTATTTTAATCCCCAACTCCCAGATTACTTCTGTGGTGAAGATAAAAAAAAATAAAAAATTAAATAAAAAAACATTATTCCAAAGCTCTATTTTTTATATACTTTAATTATACTTTAATTATAAGGCCACGATCATAGGTTCATAATTAAAGTCTTGTAGTAAATATGAATCATATCCAGTGTTTTCCTTAACAATATTTACATTTTTAAACAACTTTTAAACAATGTTTATACATTATTTATTCGCATAATTCGCGTCATTTGCATATTCATTCGTATCATTCGTATCTTTTCCGATTTATCCGATGTTAGCCGATTTATCTGATTTATCCGACTCTTGTTCGCATATCCTTAGATTAAATCATTTACTAATTAAAAATCTCAATTTCTGATAAAATTTATAAGTAATTTTTAAAATTTTTATTTTTTAATTATGATTACCTTTTCCTCTTTTGCCTTTGGTTGCCGTGTTAATGAAGCGGAAAAAGAAGCCTTAGATAAAAAAATGCTTGAGGCGGGATTTTCTTTTAATAAAAATCGTCCAAATATTTTTATCATCAACACTTGTGCCATCACTCACAAAGCTGAAAGAGAGGCAAGAAATCTAATCTATCAAATAAAAAGAAAAAACCCACAAACAAAAATTGTTATTACTGGCTGCTCTGCCACCTATTGGCAAAAAAACAAACTTTATGAAAAATTACCAATTGATCTTTTGGTTGATAATATTAATAAAGAATTTTTGGTTGAGTTGATTAAAAAAAGATTATTAAATCAAAAAAAAGATATCCAGCCTCGACACCTCGGAGGTGTGAAATATAAATTAACCAGTAAATTTTTAACTTCAAACAGACTTTTGGTAAAAATCCAAGATGGTTGTCAGCGCTTTTGTACTTTTTGCATTGTCCCCTACCTTCGCGGCTTGCCAAAATCAAAAAAAATTGAGGAAATTGTTAAGGAGATAAACAATTATCCGGAAAAAATATCAGAGGTGATCCTTACTGCCATCAACACCGAAGCCTTTGGTTTAGATACTGGCGAAAGTTTTATTGATTTAATTGAAAAAGTTTTAGAAAAAACCTCAATTCCTCGTTTAAGTTTTGGCTCAATTCATCCTTGGTCAATTACCCCCCAATTTATCAATTTTTATCAAAAAATTTTAACAGAAAAAAGGCTTGTTAATTTCTTCCATATCCCTCTTCAATCTGGCTCAAATACGATTCTAAAACTGATGAAGCGCGGATATACAAAAGAAGAAATCTTAGAAAAACTTTTTGCTTTACAAAAAATTAATCCCTTATCACTTTTGGCCACTGATGTCATTGTTGGTTTTTTAGGAGAAACTGAGACTGAATTTGAAGAAACCTATCTTTTCTTGGAAAAATCACCGTTGGTAAAATTTCATATTTTTCGCTTCTCAAAAAGAAAAAATACGGCTGCTTTTTATATGGCAAAAAATTTAAAAAAACCGGGTGAAGAAGAAAAGAAAAAACGAGCCAAAGCTTTAGCAGAACTTTTCGCAAAGAAATATCAGCAATTTTTAGAAAAAAATCTCGGCCGCCTCTCAACCGCTTTGATTTTAAAAAAACAAGAAAATAGCTTTTACGAGGCTCTTTTAGACAACCAACTGCCGATTTTGATTGAAAAAAATAAAGATATTATCCCGGGAGAAATTGTTAAAGTGAAGGTGGAAAGGATAAAAAATGGAAAACTTGTTGGTAAAATAAATTAATTTTTAACAAGTATAAATCTAACTTGAATAAAGATTAAGTCATTGAAGATTAGCGCAGTATATAGAAAAAATATTACTATCATATACTAATTTACACACCGTCTGATTTAATGATAAAGCAACTATCAACTTCTGCCTCGTTGGATACTGTGATGATTTTTCTTGGTAGTTATTTAACTCGCTGACCTCATAGCCCTTGTCGATCAAGTATTGCTTATATTTATCAAGCAAATTTACTCCCTCATTATTATTCAATATCTTCTTTCTATAAAGTAATTGTCCACCATATAATTCTATTTCAATATTATCTTTTTTCCAATCAAAGTAAATCGGTTCAATAGCCGCAAAATCATATGTATTTTTAGGAGAAAAATCGTCAGCGAATTTTTCTAGAATCTCTTTTAATATGGGAATGTCTGGAGGAATAAGCTTAGATTGGGTAAAGAATCTTGACCCCCATCCTATTATTACCACCTGACTTTTTTTAGGAAATAAACCAGTTTCAGGAGTAATTAATATCCTATTGGCTCCAAGTTGCTGAATTTTAAACCCTATCTTGTTCATATCATCATCCTCTGCGCGAATGGCAAATGTTTCTTTCCCTTCTTTTGGTTTATATATAGAGGAGGTACTTGTGCTAACAAAAACATTTACTTTCCAAGATATTATTTTTGGAATTTCTCCTGAAGTACGCGGCACAGTTTCAAATTGAACAAAATTATTATCTATAACTGTGATTGGCCTAGGGCATTGGTAAATATAACCTACGTCAAACTCTCCAACTAAGATATTCCCTCCTAAACTACGTTCCTCTGGATTAATCATCAACTCTGCACCATCAGGATACTTAATTATACTCTGGCACTTCAATTGATCATGATCATCAATCATTACTGTTATTTTTCCTTCTTGTTTATCGAATGTCCAAACAATTAAAAAATATTCACCTGTATAAGGAGCTTTAAATTCAATATGCGTATTCATTTCATCACTAATTGGATTTCCATTAAAATCGAACAATTGGGAGTATATATAACTTCTTCCCTTTGAAATATCTTCATTCGTATAACTAGCCAACTTCTGAGATTTAAAAGCAAAAAATCTATAACCCTTTGCATAACCATCTTTGTAGGGAATGTCTCTATTTGTTATTTCATCCTCCAAAGGTTCTCCCATTACCTCAATTTGTTTATACTCCATAATCGGTAAATTAATCGGCACCACATTTTCAGCTGCAAAAACTTCTTTTATAATATTATTAAGTGACCTTTTTTTAACAATTGGAGAAACTGATGAAGAAAGATTGTCAAACAAAGATTTAATTAATGCTTCATCACTGCCAATTACTCGAATAAATAGAGTTTTATTTTGATCATCCCAAGCGCCCATTATTAATTTTGCTTTTGATTGGGCAAATATTTCTTTCCCGCTTAATACTTTTACTTTATGATTATTGATTATTTTCACTTCTTCTTTTTCAAAGCGGTAAATTTCATTTTTAAGGTATTTTTCCCAATTGGGTAAGTTATGAGAAAAAGCCTCGATTTCAATTCGTGCACCAAAATTGCTCACGCTAGCGGTAAGGAAATTATGCTGCTTACCAGATTCAACAATCTTAACATCCCAAGATTTATCAATAGCAATTTGATAACCCACTCCAAGTGTTAGTAAAACATCATTTTCTCTTACTTGTGCCTTCAAACCATTACTTTCTTTCAAACCAAGCTCTTTTGTTGGAATAATTGACGGATGTTGGGTTAGCTTTTTAAGAGGGGTATTGAAAATATTTCTTTTATCTTTATTAACGGTCTGTTTAATCAATAAAAAAAATAATCCTAACCCGCCAATTAAGACTAAAATTAAAAAAAATAAAATAGTAGTGAACAAATTTTTTCTTGAAGAATTAACATTGATGTCTTCTGAATTGTTTAAACATTCAGAAGTGTTAATTTTTTTGTCTAGACCTGAATTATTATCCATGTATTTTAATATAAAAATTATACCACTTTCTTGATCTTATAACTTCCATCTTTCGGGTTTAGGTATAAATGCAATAAGTTTTTTATCTGATTACCTTGGTTAATAAAGAAGAATGATCTTTGGCTTTTTTCAAAATTTTTTTTAATTTGGTAAAGTATAGTTCTTGGAATTATCATAAATTTATGATGATATAATCGACCATATTTGTCAATAAGGAAATGATAACATAAAAAATAAAAACTCTTGGTAAAAAAGTGTTATAATTTAAAATTGAATCTTTTTGAATCAGTTGATAAAATGAGATTTTGTAAAAGAAGAATGTTGGGCCCGTAGCTCAACTGGCAGAGCAGCAGCCTTTTAAGCTGTTGGTTCCGAGTTCGAGTCTCGGCGGGCTCACAAAAAGAAAAATTCACTCCTTACAACAATCAACCGCCTTTTTCACCAACTCACCCAGTTTTTCAAAAATGGAGGCTGATTTTTTAACTTTTGGTTTTTCCTCATCAGTCAAAAAATCAATCCTCTCCTCATCGCTCTTTTTTACATCCGACACACCAACCACTCCCAAATTTAACCCCCAAAATAAAGAATACAAATGATAAGATTTTTTAAACAAATCAGCGGCATTTTTCTTATCGCCTTTGGTTAAATACTTGGTACCCACTTCCATTAATCTCATTGAAGCGGCCAATAAGTGCTTTGAAATACACCAAACTTCACCCTCATACTCTTTTATAATCTTTTTCAAAAGTGATTTTCTTACCTCTCGCACTTCATTTAGAAGATCCAAATATTTTTCATCACCAGTTTTGTTGTAGGTAAAGAAAAAATGTTCTTCCATAGAAATCAAATTCATTATCCCAATTGACAAATCTTCATCCGACGATAAATCAAGCCTCTCTCCTTTTTCCAATTTTTTAACTTTTTTGAGAAAAGAATCAATGTCTAGATTTTTCATAAAATTTTGTAAAAAACTAAACTAATAATCGTCAAAAACAAAATCGGCAAAATCACTTTTTGATAATAGATAAAAACTTTTCCATCATTAATCTTTCGCAAAAACTTATCCAAAAAAACTCCCAATAAAAAAACAAAAGAACCAATTGTAATTCCAAAAACAATTTTATCAATTCCCAAAAAAGTATTACCAGGAAGTCCAATCATCTTTCCCCAGTATAAAAATGGAATTGTTAAAAGATAAAATAAAATCAGTGATAAAATCTCGCGCCAAATTGGCTTTAAAATCTTTTTTTTGGCTAAAAAATCAGAAAGCCATAAAGCCGCCGAAACAATCAAACCACCGATCCAAATCGAAGAAATTAAATCATCAACGCCCAAAATTCTTGTTACCTCAATCCCGCCAGCCGCTGCAATGGTACACAAAGGACAAACGGCAAAAACAGAAGACTGCAAAATAAAAAATAAAAAAGAAAAAAGAAAAACTTGCCCTCCGAATCGGAGGGAGACAAATAAAAATCTAAAAATTTTTAATTTTACATTGTCATTTTTCATTTTTATTTTTTCACTTTTAATTTTTCTGTCAAAACTTTCTTAACATCAGGCGTCCCAATATAACATTTCCCATCAGCCCACAAAAAAGGTACACCAATTGAAGAAGAATCTAAATTACAAACTCTGACTACTTCTTGAAGTTCAGCCGCGTTTTCCTTGTTATACCAAACTTCTTTTTTTTCAACCTTTATCTTCTCTTCAACCTTATTTTTCTTCATCCACTCCTCAACGTCTTTACAATGCGGACAGGTTAAGCCATAATAATAAACAATTTTATCTTTACTTGGTAAATTGACCTTAATTTTAGCCTTTTTATTTGATGAATCAACCAAAATATAACCTAAAACAACAATAACAATCGAAATTATTATTGATGTTAGAACAATTTTTTTGTCCATATTTTAAATTTTAATTGATAAACTTTTAATTTTAAGCTCTAACTTTTAACTTTTGATTCTTAAATTTTGACTTTTCAATTTTAACTTTTAACTTTTTATTACTATCCTCCCCCTAAACATCCCCATCCCACAAGAAAAAGGAATCTCGGAAAAATCTTTTGGATCAAACTCAAAAATGTTTTCTCCTTCTTTTAGCGCCTGACTTATCCCCAAAAGAGGAACCACAAAATAGCCCTGACATCCCAAAACATTTTTCCCATAAATTACCCATCTTACTGGCATATCTTTTTTTACCAAAAAAACATTAGGACTATAACCCGATGAATCAACTGTCATCTCAATCACTTGTTTTCCAGAAACTACTTTGACATTAACTTTTTCCTCATTATTTTTTAAAAAAAACCGATCAAAATAATTTAAACCAAACAAATTCAAAAAATTAGAAAAATAAGTCAATCCGACAAAAAAAACCAAACCCCCATCCCTTTTAAAAAATACTCATAAATGGCAAATTTTCTTATGTTTAAGGCCAAATTTATCGCCATAAGAAGAGGGGCTGTCCCTAAAGCAAAAATCATCATATAAACTGCCGACAAAAAAGGATTACCTAAACCCATAGCAAAAACCTGAACCGACTGAGTAAAACCACAAGGTAAAAAGTAAGTAATTGCTCCCAAAAAAAATGGCATCTTTCGCGGATATCTCCTTAATTTTTCCTCTAAATACTCAAAAATTTTGCCGGTAAAACTCAAACTAAGATATCTTTGCCGGGAAAAAATCTTTGCCATATCCAAACCCAAAAAAATCATCATTAAAGAAATTAAAAGAGTTAAAATTCCACTAAAAACGGCTAAGTTTGTCAGCCCTTTTCCCAAAAATCCAAAAATTAAGCCAAAGAAAAAATACGATAAAACTCTTCCCAAATTAAAACTTACGGCGGAAACAAAATGGCTGTTTTTTTTGGCTAAAGAAAAATATAAAGCTCCAGCCGTTGCCATACAAGTTGAAGTTGAGGCCACCACTCCCAAAATAAATACCAAAGGCAAAGATAGCTTTTGATAAGAAAAGGAAGGCGCCCAATTTAGTTCTTTAAAAATTAAATAAATTAAAAATAAAAATATCCCGATACCAAAAAATTCAACCAAGCGATTTAATAATGGCTCTTCTTTTTCTTCAAATCTTTTTTTAATTTCATATCCAAATGGCTTGATCAATTGATTTAATTTTTCCTCGTCAATCTGTCCGTGATAAAAAACCTCTGCCTCTTTTTTTCGAAAATCCGCTTTTATCTCTTTAATACTTTTAAATTGGGAAAATTTATCTTTGACTAATATCTCACAAGATGGGCAATGCATTCCCTCAATTTTTAGAGTTTTCTTTTTAAGTTTCATATCTTAGTTCTTTTTAAAAGCAATGAATTGGTAACCACAGAAACACTAGGAAAAGCCATCGCGCCTGAGGCTAAAATCGGACTGATTTTTCCTGCCATCGCCACTGGGATTAAAATTATATTATAAACAAATGCCCAAAATAAATTAAGTTTAATTGTTCTTAAGGTTTTTTTGGAAAGATTTATCGCTTTTAAAATTGTCAATAAATTTTTATTAACAATTGTCACTTGGGCTACCTCCATTGTCACATCGGTTCCGGTTGATAAAGCCATTCCAACATCGGCCGAGGCCAAAACTGGCGCATCATTGACCCCATCACCAACAAAAGCCACTATTTTTCTTCCGTTTTTTTCTTTTATTTTTTTCACTACTTCTTCTTTTTCTTTTGGCAGCATCTTACCAAAAACATTTTTTTTCCAAAATTCCCAAAAACTTTCCAACAGCCAAAGCTGTCTTTTGACTATCACCAGTAACCATATAAACCTCAATTCCCATTTTTTTAAGGCTGTCAATTAACTTTCTGGCTTCATCTTTTATCTTATCAGCTATCACCAATGCTCCCAAAACTTTATCTTCTTCATAAACATAAACAACAGTTTTTCCTTGAACTTTGGCTTTTTTTGCTTCTAAAAAATCATCCTCATTTTTTAAAAGTTTGCCAACATAATATTTTTTTCCAAAAATCACACCTTCGACCCCAAAACCAGTAATACTTTTAAACTTTGCTACTTTTAAAGTTTTTAACTTTAATTCCTTTGCTTTTTTTACCACGGCTTGAGCAATTGGATGTTGGGAAAAATTTTCTAAGGAATAAGCCAATTGAATAATTTTTGATTTTAATTTTTGGTTTTGCCCTCCGAATCGGAGGGTAAACTTTGAATTTTGATTTTTTATTAAGATATCTAAAATATCTGGTTGGCCATAGGTTAAAGTGCCAGTTTTATCAAAAACAACAGCTTTTACTTTTCCCAAAAGTTCTAAAGATGAGGCGTCTTTTATTAAAATCCCATTTTGCGCCCCAATACCAGTGCCAACCATTACTGCCGTTGGTGTGGCCAACCCCATGGCGCAAGGACAAGCAATGATTAAAACCGAAATCGCATTAAGCATGGCGGTAATTAAATTATTTGAAGGAGCATTAAAATACCAAAAAACAAAGGTGATAACCGCTAAAATTAAAACTGCCGGCACAAAATAGGAAGAAACGATATCTACCAACCTTTGAATTAGCACTTTACTACCTTGCGCTTCTTTAACCAATTTTATAATCTGAGACAGCAAAGTTTCTTCACCAATTTTTTGGGCTTTAAAGATAAGCATTCCTTCTTTATTGATTGTCCCACCAATCACCTTATCTCCCCTTTTTTTTAAAAACTGGCATTGGTTCACCAGTAATCATTGCTTCATCAACCCATGATTCGCCCTCAACCACCACTCCATCGGTGGCAATTTTTTCTCCTGGCTTTACTAAAATCAAATCACCGATTTTTATTTGATCAATAGCGACTTTTTTCGTCTGCATAAATAATAATTAAAAGCTTTAAATTTTTAATTGCAATTTTTAACTTTTAACTTTTGACTTTTGACTTTTAACTTTTTATAACTATTGTCGCTTCTTTTGGCTGAAGGCCAATAAGTTTTCTTATCGCCTCACTAGTTTGTGATTTTGCTTTTATCTCAAGATAGCGCCCAAGAAGAACAAAAGAAATAATGACGGCCGAGACATCAAAGTAGGGTTCAACCATTAAATTAAATCTTTCAAAAAAATCGGGGAAGAAAACAACTAGGGTTGAATAGAAGTAAGTAGCGGTCGTTCCAATAACAACCAGTGTATCCATATTGGCCAAACGATGTTTTAAGGCAGAAATTGATGATCGGTAAAAATCCCATCCGCCAAAAATTTGGACGATTGAAGCGGCCAAAAACTAAAAAAAGTAGTTTTGCAAAAACCAAGGGGAGGTGATCGAAAAAACCGGAAAGCTTCCCCATAAAATCAAAAAAGCCAAGATTAAACTTAAAAAAAGTTTTCCTTTTAATTTTTTTAGTTCTTGTTCTTTTTCTTGTTTAATTTTATCATCTAAAGTTTTTTCTTTTTCAAAAACCGCC
>Ga0308418_1000773_pt1 | contig 17663 bp, 14 predicted proteins | sample HotsprSampleR4cd_FD_203517 | JGI IMG/M metagenome (GOLD analysis project Ga0308418, IMG submission 203517) | Hot spring phototrophic mat microbial communities from Mushroom Spring, Yellowstone National Park, Wyoming, United States - 20090729_R4cd ... | reverse complement strand
CTTTTTAATTCCAAAATTTATTAATTTTGCATTTGTCCGTTGGGGGTGCTCAATCAGACGATTGGGCTGAGAGGATACCCCTGGAACCTGATCCGGGTAATACCGGCGTAGGGAAACGGACCAAAGCCCTACATTCCAGGTAATTCCTCTTCAACAGCCTCCAAACGGATAGTTTGTATGTTAAACTATTCGTATGGTGCGATATGTTTAAAAAGAGTTTCTTTTTGGCAATTTGCTTTGCGGTAACATTTACCGCATTCGCTTCGGAGGAAGCGAGCGACACACTCAAAAAGTATACGCTCCCGAGCATTACTGTTACTTCCACTCGAGCGATACGCGGCGAAACTCCCGTGCCATTCTCCGAAATCAGTTACTCCCAATTCTCGCACATTTACACAACACAAGATATTCCTCGCCTTCTGAGCCAAATGCCATCGATTATCACATTCTCGCAAAGTGGAAACGACATTGGCTATTCGAATCTTACGATGCGTGGTTTCAATCAACGAAGAATTTCGGTTTTGATTAATGGAATTCCTCAAAATGACCCCGAAGACCACAATGTCTACTGGATTGATTTCCCCGACTTCCTCCCAAATGTTCAGCAAATTCAAATTCAGCGAGGTGCTGGATTGAATAACTATGGACAGGCTGCAATTGGGGGTTCAATCAACTTTAACACGGGGAACTATTTGAATAAGCAAGGTGTAAAAATCTTTTCTGGTATTGGTTGGCAGCAATTTGGTTACGATGACGAAACAAAATATCATCCAAATGTTAGCAAATTTGCTGTTGAATTCTCTTCTGGCTTGATAAATAACTACGCATTCTACGGAAGGCTTTCTAAAATCAATTCGCTTGGCTATCGCAATCACTCTTATGCTCTCTTAAATAGCTACTTCTTTAGTGCATCTCGATTCGACGAGAATCTATCCACCCAAATAAACATATTCGGAGGTCCTTTAACCGACGGTTTGGTCTACAATGGTTTACCCAAAGATTACATCAATGATTACAAGATGAGAAGGTTAAACCTGAGCTATTGGGAATACGATTCGACTGGCAAAATTGTAACATTTTCGGTTGAACGAAGGAAGCAGGAAATTGAAGAATTTTCACAACCGCATTATGAAATCTTGAACGAATGGAAAATTTCCTCATCCTTGCGATTTCTATCGGCTTTATTCTACTACACAGGTGATGGTTATTTCGATTACGATGCAAGCTGGGCAGACACAACTATGCTTCGACTTACATCAGAATATGGATATAGCTTAAATGCGAACCCAACTGGAACAATTTTTCGGGCTTTTGTTGGAAACAAGCAAGGCGGTTGGATTCCTCGAATTGTTTGGACTCACGGCGAAAATGAACTAACAGCAGGTTTGGAACTCAGATTACACCGCTCCGAACACTGGGGAAAGATTCGCTATGCTGAATTATTACCCGAAAATTATGACCCAGACAGCAAAGTTTATTCAAACAACGGAGTGCGAGACATTTTTTCAGCTTTTGCAAGGGAAAAACTCGTATTAAACAAACAACTTTCGCTTTTCTTAGAAGGGCAATTAACTTACCAAAGATACGGTTTGAAAAACGAAGAGGCACGAGACAAGTATGTTTATTTCAAGGACATCAATGGAAACTTGGTTGGTGGAGATAAATACCTTTTCGATATAAAATACCTTTTCTTTAATCCCAGACTTGGAGTTAATTACAAACTCAACTCGGATATTAACTTTTTCGGTTTTGTTGCTTATACATCCCGAGAACCCAGAATGCATAATCTTTATCGTGCCGAAGATTCCTACTTTGGTGCAAAGCCCCAGTTTGAATTTAAACAAGTTGGGAATGAGATTCTTTTCGATTTTTCAAAGCCAATTTCTAAACCCGAAAAGTTGCTCGACATTGAATTCGGAACTAATCTCAATCTCTTCAACACAATCGAAGCAAATGCAAACATATTCTATATGGATTACAAAGATGAGCTTGTTAAAACAGGGAGATTGGACATATTCGGTAATCCTGTCGAGGAAAATATCCCAAAAACGCGACACTTTGGCTTAGAACTTGAACTAACGGCAAGTGTTTTCGACAATAAATATGGTAAACTGCAACTTTCGGGCAACGCAACTCTTTCCAAAAACGAAATTGTGGATTATAACTTCGTAACTTACGACGGTTCAACCATCTCTTTTAAAGGAAATCCGATATCTGGATTCCCACAAGTTATGGGAAACTTTGCTATTTCCTATACTTTCAAAAACTTATTTGTATCTCTGATTGGGCAATATGTCGGAGAATATCGAACTGATAACTACGGCGACCTTTTAGCCACAAACCAAAAACTTATTGAGCATCTTCGATATCGAGGCGATTATTATGCCGATAATAAGCTCGACCCATATTTCGTTATGCATTTCGACGCAAATTACACATTTAAGAACATTGGTATCATCGAAGATTTACTTTTAAAAATACAAATAAGGAACTTACTCAATAAACTCTATGCAGCTGGCGCCGAAGGTAAAGAATTTTTCCCCGCAGCGGAAAGAAGCTTCTTCGTCGGAATCGAATTGGGCTTTTAATGTACATACTTTGGCTGCCCTTCGGGGCAGCCACTGTGGTTTTACTCAATGTTCTGGATTTGCTCGCGAATCTTTTCCAATTCTTCTTTGGCATTTACAACTAATTGGGAAATTTCTGCATTATCAGACTTTGAACCAATTGTGTTGAATTCACGATTAATTTCTTGGAGGATAAAATTTATTTTTTGACCAACTGGCTCACGCGATTTCAATGCCTCCTTTAAAAATTTCAAATGGGAATGTAAACGGGTACATTCTTCGGTAATGTCCAATCGATTTGCCATCAAAAGAATTTCCATCTGCAAGCGGTTTTCGTCAATTTCGTCGCTTTCGAATAAAAGAGCGATTTTTTGTCGTAGCTTCTCTCGCTCTATCTCAATTCGATTGCTACTGTTCTTTTCGATTTTGTTCAAAATTGCCTGCAGCTTTTTGTTTCTATTCGTAATATCTTGGTAAAGATTTTTTCCTTCTTGTAGCCTATATTCGTCAAGCTTCCGTAAAGCATCGGTGAGACAATCTTTTACAACTTTCCATTCAATATCGACATCGTATTGAGAATTTTCATCCACCAACAAGTAGTTGGGAAAAGCAAGAATATCGCTAATTGTTACTTGGCTTTTGATTTTAAGTTTCTTTGCAAGAGAAACCAGAGAATTATAAATGCCCACGGCGACTTTTTCGTTAAGATTGAAGGGCTTTATTGTTTCGTCAAGTTCAGTTGTAATGTAAACCGATACATTTCCTCTGGCAATATAATTTTTCACAAGGTCTCTAATCTCCATTTCATAAGAGGAAATGGAACGGGGAATTTTACAGGTAATATCAAGATACCTGTTATTCAAAGATTTAATTTCAACTGTTGCTTTAACTCCATTGGAATTCTTTTCAACTTTTGCAAAACCTGTCATACTTTTCATTTTGTTTCGTCAAATTCTTTTAAAATTCAAAAATAATAAATAAATAGGCAATCTTGTTAAATTAAATCTAAATAGAGAAAGAGAAGATGAGCTTAGTTGCAATAGTAGGTCGACCAAATGTAGGAAAATCAACGCTTTTCAACAGGTTGATTGGCGAGAAGAAAGCGATTGTCGACGATGTTCCGGGCGTAACCCGAGACCGACTTTACGGTACTGCGGAATGGAACGGCAAAAAATTTACCCTGATTGATACGGGGGGATTCGTTCCAAAAACCGAAGACGAAATAGAGATTGCTGTTCGAGAACAAGCAATCATTGCAATCGAAGAAGCCGACGCAATTCTTTTCGTTTGCGATGGTCGCGATGGTATTACAAACTATGACATCGATATAGCAAACATTTTACGACGGAGAGAAAAAAACGTTTTATTGCTTGTCAATAAATGTGATAACAGCGAACAAGACCAAAATTCATTTGAATTCCATAGGCTTGGCTTGGGGGAACCCTACCCAATTTCCGCTCTCTCGGGCAGAAACTCTTGGGAATTCCTTGATGATTTGGTTGAACTGCTCCCTGAAAAAACGATTAAAGATGAAGACCCGAGATTAAAAATCGCCATTGTTGGAAGACCAAACGTTGGCAAGTCTTCTATTGTTAATGCTTTGGTTGGTAAACCTCGCTCCATAGTTACAGATATTCCCGGAACAACAAGGGATTCCATCGATACAATCATCAAACATTACAACGAAGAAATAGTACTAATCGATACAGCAGGATTGCGAAGGCGAAGCAGTATCAAGGAAAGCATCGAATTTTATAGCGTTGTTAGAACCGTAAAAGCAATCGAACGAAGCGACGTCGCCGTGGTTGTAATCGACGCAACAAGAGGTTTAGAAGACCAAGACAAAAAGATTATCAATTCCGTCGAAGAAGCCCGAAAAGGAATTATAATTGCTGTTAACAAATGGGATTTGATTGAAAATAAGAACGAAAAAACAGCAGACGAATTCAAAGAAAAAATTTATGACCAACTACAAACTTATTACTACGTCCCTATTTTGTTCACAAGTGCAGTGACAAAACAAAGACTTATCAAAATCATTGAGAAAGCAAAAGAAATAAAACATAACAGGATGTTGAGAATACAAACATCCCAATTGAATAAAGATATTTTGCCAGAATTAGAAAAAGTGCCGCCCCCAGCCATCCGAGGCAAAGATTTAAGAATCAACTACATTACTCAAACAAAGACAGAACCGCCTGTTTTTGTATTCTTTTGCAATTTCCCCGACCTTATTCCCGACTCTTACAAAAGATTTATCGAAAAAGTAATCCGCAAAAAATACAACTTCGAAGGAACCCCAATTTCCTTTGTTTTTAGAAAGAAACACCGCCAGCGGAACGAAGAAGATTTATAATCACCAGACTTCAGGATTCTTCAAATACTCATCAATCGCTTTTGCTGCTTTACGGCCAGCTCCCATTGCAAGAATTACTGTTGCCCCACCAGTAACAATATCGCCACCAGCAAATACCCCTTTCTTACTTGTCTTCATCGTTTCGGGGTCAACAATTATGTTCCCCCATTTGTTCACTTTCAAATCGGGTGTGGTTTTGCTAATTATCGGATTTGAACCGTTACCAATTGCAATAATTCCTGCATCTATTGGGATAATTTCAATAGCACCATCAATTGGTATAGGCTTGCGTCGACCAGACGAATCAGGCTCTCCAAGCTGCATCTTTTGAATTTTAACTGCACGAACCCAACCATCTGCGTCCCCCAAAAACTCCAACGGCGCACTTAAGAAAATAAATTCAACTCCTTCTTCCTTTGCATGCTTGATTTCCTCTACTCGGGCAGGCATTTCCGCTTCTGTCCGTCGATAAATAATCATTGCATTTTTCGCTCCGAGCCTTAGCGCAGTTCGAACAGCATCCATTGCTGTGTTTCCACCGCCAAAAACTGCAACATCTTTCCCGCGCAAATCCATAATCGGTGTATCAGCCTCCGGGAATTTATAGGCTTTCATTAAATTAACACGAGTGAGAAATTCATTAGCCGAATAAATTCCCAAAAGGTTTTCGCCCGGCACATTCAAAAAGTATGGAAGCCCAGCACCAACACCAATAAAAACTGCATCGAACCTTTGCAACAACTCATCAACTGTTTCGGTCAAGCCAATTATATAATTTGTTTGAAATTCAACGCCAAGTTTGCGAAGGTAATCAACCTCGGCTCGAACAATTTCTTTGGGCAAACGAAATTCGGGAATTCCATAAATCAGAACACCCCCAATTTCGTGCAAAGCCTCGAAAACAGTAACATCGTGCCCCATACGAATCAAATCGCCAGCACAACTTAGCCCCGCAGGTCCACCGCCAACGATGGCAACTTTCTTGCCCGTCTTTGGCTTCATTTCGGGCATTCGGAATCCAAGATTTTTCCGCTCCCAATCTGCAACAAAGCGTTCAAGATGTCCAATAGCTACTGGTTCGTTCCGTTTTCCAACAACACAAACCTTTTCGCATTGCTCTTCTTGTGGACACACACGACCGCAAACCGCTGGCAACGCATTATCCTCTTTCAAAATTTCGGCGGCTTCTTTGAATTTTCCTTCCGCCACCATTTTGATGAAATCAGGAATCTTTACCGCGACAGGGCAGCCTTCGACGCACACAGGCTTTTTGCATCTAAGGCAGCGTTCCGCCTCTTCGCGGGCAAGCTCTATGGTATATCCATAATTGACTTCATCGAAATTATGAATTCGAACCTCGGGAGGTTGTTCAGGCATTGGATGCCTTTTGATTTGCATTCTTTCTTTATTTGTCAGCTCAGGCATCTTGCTTCTCCAATTTTTTTGCCATCAAGTCTATTCTGCAAATAAATTCTTCGAGTGCTTTCTTTTCGTGTTCAACATACATCCTGTTCCGCTTCATTAGATTATCGAAATCGACTTTGTGCGCATCAAACTCCGGTCCATCGACACAGGCGAAATATGTCTTATTGTCCACCGTCACTCGGCAACCGCCACACATTCCTGTTGCATCGACCATTATCGGATTCAAACTCACAACTGTTTTAATTCCATAAGGTCGCGTTACCTCGGCAACTGCTTTCATCATAGGAATCGGTCCAATTGCCAAAACAAAATCTATTTTCCGTCCCTCGTCCAACAATTGCTGAAGTTTATGAGTAACAAAACCATGAAAACCATAAGAGCCATCATCGGTTGTAGGATACAACTCATCGCAAATTTGTCGCATTTCGTCTTCCAAAATCACAAATTCCCGCGAACGACCACCAATTATGCCAATCACATAATTCCCAGCCTCTTTCAATGCCTTTGCTGTTGGATAAGCAATAGCGGTTCCAACTCCACCACCAATACTTACTGCAACACCATAATAATCGATTTCCGAAGGCTTACCCAAAGGACCAACAACATCGTGAACATAATCGCCTGCATTGAGAAGGTTCAGTTGTTTAGTCGTCTTACCCACTCCTTGAACGATAATCGTAATTGTCCCATCTTGGAGATTTGAGTCTGCAATTGTAAGAGGGATTCGTTCCCCAAGATCATCGACACGGACAACGACAAACTGCCCGGGCTTCCTTTTCTCCGCAATTTTCGGAGCTTCGATTCTGAAAAGCTTTATATCCGGAGCCAAGAACCTCGCTTCAACTATCTTATTCATTTTATTTACCTAAAAAAAGCAAATTACAAAAAATCAAGGAAAATAAAGGGTATAAAGTATAAATATTGCTATTTGTAAATATTTTTGGCTAAAAAGTAAAACCTTAATAAATAGAAAATTATTTAATAAGCCAAATAAGTTTTTGATGATTACTCAAAAAACTTGAATATTTCCCTTTATAGAAGTTAATAATTGCTCCAAAGCTTCTTTAAAAGCTGTTTTTGTAATTTTCAATTCTCCACTAAATGTTTTAATTTCTCTAAACGGAGGATAACCTTCTTCGTTTCGTAATTTTTCAATTACAGAATTATAATCACCTAAACCGGTAACACAATGAGCTACTGGACCTATTAAAATACCTGAATAGGGGGAGTTATATCTTAATTTTTCGATTTGAAATCTTCTATTTTTATCATAATCCAGAAATAAATCTAATTGGTCTTTAGACAAACCAAATTCTTTTGCTATTCCAAAAATATACTCTTTTTTTAAAGAACTTGCCCCTAATACTAATATTTTTATCTTTTCTTTAAAATTACTCCTATCATCTTCAAGCAAATAAGATTGCGACATAAGACTTTGATATCTATCCTCGAGTTCAATATATTTATTATATAACCTTTCATATTCTTTATTTTTTTCCTCTAATAATTGATTTATTGTATTTAAGTCAAATAAAAACTCGTAAAATTGAGATTGCTTTTTATTATGTATTCTACAATGATTTATAATGGTTTCTAACAAAAGATTCCATTCTTTTGCAATTAAATGAGTATATGGTTTTATAACATTCTGGAGCCCAAAAAATAATTCAAAATTCAGACTATTTTGTTTATCAAGATTTTCAACTGAATCAATTAAACACAATATAAATTCTTTCAAAATGCTGACCCCTTGAAAATTTTTATCTAACCTGCATTTTTTGGTCAACAGTTTTATTATAGTATCAGGATTATATAAAGCATCTTTAATATCGTTCATAAAAATTATTTTAGCAGAATAATTAAAAACCCATATTGGTAAATTTTCATATTCCCCTATATCTCGTAACAAGAGTAAATAATTGTTAGCTTGTTTGTAAAGCTTGTATTTAAAACACAACTCAGAAAGAACAGATAAAACATCTAGATAGATTTCTTTATCTTTATTATAACTTAACCCGTTGTTAATAAGTTCTTCAAATTTTATCAAGATTTTATGGTCGTAACTTCCTTCAACATTACAAAAAAGATAAATATATTTCCCAGAATAATATATTTCATTGAGGAAGGTTCCTTTTTCAAAAATTGAAATAGCCATTTTATCTATTTCTGGAGAGGGTAGTTTATTTTTAATGCAATTAATGATCGATTCTAAGTTCATAGCTGTTTACCAATTTAGCTTTTTCAAGATATTTATATAATTCAATAAGTTGCTCAGGGGGAATTTTTCTAAATTCTTTCTCGTTTTTTAAATATTTTTCCACGAATTTAGTCCACCCACTTTCCAAAAACTTAAATTTTATATTCAAATTTTGATCACTTTTTAGCGTAATATACCATTTATTATTTTCAAAAACCAGTGAATTGAGGTTTTCTTGAGAAAAACTTATCTCAGGGGAACAATAAATTTTAGCCTTTTCTATGCACTCCGGAATGTATTTTTGCAATATTTCTTTACCCTTTGAATTTAAAAGGGATAACAATATTTTCCTAAATTTTTCTTTGAAATCAATTTTAAAATAAATTAATTTCAAACCAAGAGTGGATTCAACAAAGTTATTCTCTACAAATTTTAAATCTTTACGATTTGCCCTAAGGAGGCATTCTTTTACATATTCAATAGATAATGATTGGAAAAATTCAGGATAATATTTTTTTAAAGAAAGGAAGTCGGATAAAACTAAAACGGTTTGATTTTTTTTAAAATCTGCATCCAATGGTGATAAACCCTTCATTAAACCATAATAGAATAATGTCAATCTCTTAAAAAATGGATTTGTTTTATATTGTTCCAATTTATACAAGATGTCATTTAATGTATCTTGAGGATTCATACTCATTAAAAAAATGAGAGATTTCAATGACATAAATGCATTATTTAAAGTTAGGACCGCGTCCCTAATACTTATTTCAGAATGTTTGATTTTAAAAATAGTATCTATATAACTCCTAATCTTATGGAATCCATTTTCTGTTTCACATAGATTGTTTTCTAATGAATCCAAAAAATTTCTAAAATTATCCCGCTCAAGCTCTTTTCCTTTAATAAATGTTTCTACCAAAAAAAGGGAAATTTTCTCATCTAAAATTCTATCTTTTTCAACCATATTTGAACTGGATAAAAATGGTGATGAACTATTACTTTCGAACAAATTTTTCAAAATTGCCGGGAACAGAGTGTTATCATCCCACAAAGCCTGTGCATTAGTCAACGGCTTTTCAAGAAATTGTTTTTTTATTTTATTCCAATCCTCACTTGAATTATAATTGGGAATCAAAAATTCAAATAATGAAAGAAAAAGTTTGTCAAAATTTAAAAATAATTCATTGGTTACGTTGTATTTAAAATTGCCAAAAGCTGCGATAATTCCTGCTCTTATTTTTCTTCGTAGCTGTATAAAATTTTTAATTTTATCCTGAGGTTCAGAAAAATTTTTTCCTTCAATACATTTAAGTTTTTGTATATCAAAGGCATAATCCCCATTGAATAAATCTGAATTAACTTCATAATCGTAACTTTCTAAAAAAATATTTCTCATTAATAAAGAAGTATATCTTTTTTTTTCTTCTTCAGAATTAAAACAGATAGTCTCAATAACAAAAGCGGGCAAAAAACCAGGAATTATCAAACCAAAATGTTTTGATGAATCATAATTGCCTATCTTATTAAAGAATGTAGTATAATCATTTTTGATTAAATAAGCATTTTGATTGAGCAAATGATTTAAATTAACTTTAAGTACAACTGGATATAAATTTTGATAATCATCTTTGAAGTTGTTTAAAAAACTGGAGCTACATTTTTTATCTGTTAGTAAAATCCCCCAATCGATTAATGTGGAAAATGATTCATAATATTTATCTGTTTCAAAAAAATCTTTCGACATAATTTCATTTTGAGATAGTATGTGTCTTAAGTTATTGTTATTAGTATAGACATAGAACTCAAATTTATCCATTACTAACCTCCCATTCAACTAAATTTCTATTTTCTTTTAACTTCAATTTTCTTATAACAAAGGATAAATCTTCCTTGTCTTTTTCATAAAAATAAAATACATCATTCTTGGCTCTTGTAGTGGCAACATAAATTTGGTTAATTTTAAGTGGGTCTAGTGGGTCTTTTAAAATAAAATCTATATCTGTTAATCTTGGCAAAAAGACAGTATCAAATTCAAGACCCTTCATCACCCAATTATAGATTATTTTTATTCCTGGTTCGTCAAAATTAAAATAATCCTCAATATTTCTACTATGTCGATACAACATAACTTTACAAATTTTTTTATCTATATATTTTTTAAGATTGTTGAAAAAATCTTTAGCATTTTTAAAATCGTATAGAATGATTCCTATATTACTTGTAGGATTATTTTCCGCATAATTTTTGATTCTTTTATATACGACCTCTTCGTTTTCATAAGCAATTATCCGAGGTTTATTTCCAGTTCTTATTGGCTGACCAGGTAAATTACTAGGTTCCCCAGTATAAAAAACTTTTCCAACATTATATATTTCAAAAGTATTTCTATAATTTCTTGTTAAATAAAAACGCCTTTCACCGGCTTCAAATATTCTAAGTATTTCGGCAATATTGGTGTCATTGGATAAGATTGATTGGTTAGGATCTGCGAAAATAGTTACATTTTTAGAAAGTCTTTTTAAAATTTCTAAAAGTTCCAAAGGAAAATCTTGGGCTTCGTCAATTATTAAATGGTCCCAAAGTGTTGTTTCATTGATTAGTCGTACAAATCTTGAGTCATTCATTATTCTATTCCAATCTGGTTCGTAATCGCGTTTTTGCGGAACAGGGCTATTCATAAATCTCGAATAAAAACCATAAAACCAAGAATGCCAAGTTTGTACGTCAACATCAAAACTATCATTCTCATCTTCAACCTTTAATTGAGTTTCTTCTAAGACTCTTTTTAAATAAAGCATTAGAGGTTTATTAAAAACCAAAAACTTAACTTTCCCTTCTCCTACCTCATCTTTCAATCTCGCTGCCCTGTGAATTGCAAGTACAGTTTTTCCTGTTCCGGGTCCACCAGTTATCACATAATTTTTATCCAAAGGTAAATTATAAATAGGAACTTGTTCATCTTTACTTAATTCTTCCCATATTGGAAATTTAAGCATATATAGCCCCTTTTATATTATAAAAAAGTATACAAACTTAAAAAATACTTTTCTTTTTTCCAAATTTACACTAAATTTTCCAAAACAATTTCTGCAATATCTTTAACTTGAACCTGCTCGTCTTTCTCTTTTGCTTTCACACCATCGGTAAGCATTGTTATGCAGAAGGGACAATTTGCTGCGATTGTATTTGGATTTACTGAAAGCAGTTCCTCTGTCCGTTCGATATTGACCCGCTTACCTTGAGTTTCTTCGAGGAACATCATCCCACCCCCAGCACCACAACACAATCCTTTGTCTTTCTTTCTTTTCACCTCGACGAAACTCCCATCATAAATCGATTTCAAAACCGACCGAGGAGGCTCGTAAATACTATTATAACGCCCGAGATAACATGAATCGTGATATGTAATACTCAATTTGTTCCCACTTCGTAAACGAATCAATCCCTTGTCAATCAACTCGCTAATGAATTGTGTATGATGAATAACTTCGGCTTGGAAGCCATAATCGGGATACTCATTTTTAAATATGTTGTAGCAATGCGGGCAAATCGTCAAAATCTTTTGGACATTGTATCTTTTGAATGTCTCAACATTAGTTTTAATCAAAAAATCGGCGAGGTATTCGTTGCCAGTGCGACGGGCAACATCGCCATTGCACATTTCCTCGCTACCAAGAATGGCAAAGTTAACACCTGCTCTTTGTAAAATCTTAGCGAAAGCAATTGAAATCTTCTTTGCTCTTTCGTCATAACTTCCTGCACAACCAACCCAAAACAGGTATTCAAAATCTGGATTCTCGCTTGCAATCTTAATGTCCAAGCCTTCTGCCCATTGTGCACGGTCTGCCTGCGGAAATTGCCAAGGTGCTCCATTGTTCTCAAGGCTCGAAAACACATTTTGCAAAAGAGTTGGGAACTTCGACTCCATCAGCACCTGATTTCTTCGCATTTCAATTATAGGATGGAGATGTTCAATCGAAATTGGGCATTCTTGCATACAGGCACCGCAGGTAGTACATTGCCAGAGTGCTTCGGGATTTTGGTAATCACCAATAAAACTTTTTTCCAAAACTTCCTGTTCTTCCTGTGCTGGATTGCCACTTTTGTTTTTCAATTGTTTCAAAAGGATTATACCCTTTTCGTGTGCACGGTGCCTTATTTCAATAATAATTCGTCTTGGGCTGAGAACCTTGCCAGTTAGATTTGCAGGACAAACGCTATCACAGCGTCCACAATGAGTACAGGAAAAAGAATCGTGTATGGACTTCCAGCTCAGTTGCTCGAAATCCCCAGCTCCAAAGCTTTCCAGATTTTCCTCTTCAAAATTAATTCTAACAGGCTTGAAGAAGTATTCAGGTTCACGGAAGAAAACATTTTGAATCGAAGTGTAAACATGAAAATGTTTTGAATAGAAAATATAATTCATAAAAAAGTAAATCCACAGAATATGAAGCCACCAGAAAATTTTGTAGAAAAGGAAGGAACTCTCGGTCGAGAAAATACTGCTGAGCAAAGAAGCAAAAGGTTGAAAAGAATAGGGTTCGGCACCATACAAAGCAATTTTAGCAGAATTTTGCAATAGCAAAGCTGTAACAATTATAAAAATCGAGCCAAGAACAACGATGGCATCGAGCATTTCCCGCCTGTCGCCTTGCAACCTTTTCACACGAAACACGAAACGACGCAAAAAAGCAAACAGAACAGCAAATAACACCAACACACAATAAATCATTAGAAAAACTGATTATTGTGTAGAACCAACCAAGAAACGACCAGCTGAACTCGGGATAAAAGCCTTGAAACACAGCTTCCGATGCCGAAAATAGCAGTGCAAGAAAACCCCAGAAAATTGCGACGTGAACCACCCCTGCAAAAGGTTCCCTCAAAATCTTGCTTTGAAACAATGCGATTTTAAACAGATTTTTCAGCCTCAACCAGAAGCGGTCGGTTCTCTTTTCCTGCTTTGCCAATTTAAGTATAAGAATGAATCGATACAAGTTGTAAAACAAAAATCCAAAAGCTAAAACCGTCAGAAAAGCAAAAATTAACTTTTCAACCATTCTCTCTCCTTTATTAAAAGAATAGCAATATAAAAAAACCCAACTTCAAAATTGTCAGAAATGAAAATTTTACAGAAATGTTTGTATTGAATTGTTGTTAATATTTAATGACAGTTTTCGAGGGATTAACTCCAACAGAAACTTTCGCCAGAAACTCTGTATTTTGCTGTGTTAACCTAAATATTAAAATTTCGCCATCTATTGTATAATTTCGAGCGTTGCCAATCAGGATATTTTTGTTCTTGGTATCGAAGGCAATAGAATACCAGTTTTCTTTCGAGTCACTGTTAACTAAAATCGTATCAATCTTATTTGACGCAAAAAACAATCTCGAAACATTGCGGTCTCCAACGAAAAACAAGGAACCATCTTCATCCACAAGATGCATAGAACGCACAGGCGTTTTAAATTCAGCAATCCTCTCTAATGTAATAGGATTTAGAACAACGATTCCGCCAACTGAATCCTTAAAAGAAGGTAAATGATTGTATGAAACGAACATAAGATTTCTCTTTTTGTCGAGTACAATCTCAATGGGATTCGGACCAATCCAGATATTACTCTCTTCTGCCATTTTGTTAAGGTCAACCACCGAAAGTGTTCCAGCTTTTGGTTCATTAGCTCGAAAATCACCATAACCAGAATTTGTAACGAACAGTTTGCCATTGAAGTGAACTACAAATTCAGGTGCAGGTCCAACTTGGATTTTTTTCTCAACCCTTTTTGCTCTAAAATTAACGATATAAACGCAGTCTTGATATAAATCCGTAACTGCAAGCAAAGAATCATTAATAAAATCGAGTCGGCGGGGTGCCGAGTTTCCTTCGAATGTAATGTATCCCAAAAGTCGTCCAGTGCGAATATCAAAAAACTCAATAGCTTTGGAAGTAGTTACAACAACAAAAAATGTATCGCCCTTGATTGCAATGTCGTTGCCCAAATCACCAATCTTGAAATTGGGATTTGCAATTGCCGTGAAGTCATTGATAACATTGAAGTTAAACAAATTCAATTTTGTTACGGTTGAATTATTATATCCCCACAAGCCCTCGCAAAGCACCAAAGCAAAGTTTGACGCAGTTGTATCGGGCAGATTTGCAGAAGTCCCACTATCTTCCTTGCAAGAAGAAAGTAAAAGAATTGCCAATACAAATGAAATTACTATCTTTGTATTCATTTTAAATTCTAATATTCAAGAAATTGGAAAATTATGCAAAACAAAGTTAAAATTGGGGTTACAGCTGGCGATTTGAATGGAATTGGTCTGGAAGTTTTTGCTAAGTATTTAATTTCTAAAGAATTTTTGCAACATTCTAAACAAGCTGAATTTTTCTTTTTTTGCAACCAATCAAACTTCAAAAGATATTATAAAATAAACAAAACGCTCGAAGATTTATACAAACAAGCCCAAACTGCTCTCGCTCAGGTTGTTTTTGTAGAAGTTGGCGAAAAGGTTAAAATTCAGCCTGGTTGGGTGTCGAAGGCAACGGGGAAATATGCTCTGGAATCCTTCAATTTAGCTATTGACTTTGCAATTAACGGAAAGTTGGATGGAGTTATTACTTTGCCAATTTGTAAGGAAAGCATAAAAATGAATCTCCCCGATTTTTCGGGGCATACCGAACACCTTGCAAACTATTTCACTGGCAGACAAAGCTTAATGATGTTTGTTTACCAAAAACTTCGTGTTGCTTTACTTACAAACCACTTACCAATACAATCTTTATCCAACAAAATTGATTCTAACTTAATTGTAAAGAAAAGCAAAATTTTTTACAACACACTGAAAAGTGATTTCCTCGTTCCAAGTCCCAAAATAGCAATTTTGGGATTAAATCCACACGCAGGTGAAAATGGAAACATAGGCAAAGAAGAAGTTGATACATTTATGCCAGCAATAAAGCACTTGCAGTCGATTGGAATTAAACTCGAAGGTCCTTTCCCTGCCGATGGGTTCTTTGCATTTGGTTTAGAAAAACAATACGATGGAATTTTAGCTTGCTACCACGACCAAGGGCTTATCCCTTTCAAATTAATTTCAAAAGGCAAAGGGGTCAACTTCACGGCGAATTTACCTGTTGTTCGCTGTTCCCCCGACCACGGAACCGCTTTCGACATAGTTGGGAAGGGCATAGCAGATTACAAAAGCCTTGCCAATGCTTTTGCGCTGGCAATAAGGATTGTTAAAAATCGGAAAAGCAAAAGTTGAACCAGTTCAAAAATTAAATTATTAGCATTGCATCCCCGAATACGAGGAAGCGATAGTCATTCTTCAAAGCATGCTTGACTGCCTTCAAGTATAAATCCTTTCCTGCAAAAGCCATTCCTAAATAAGTCGAAGGACAATCGGACTCATGAAAGTTGGTTATTAATCGTGTCGCAATTTTGAATTCATAAGGTGGATAAATAAACTTGTCTGTCCAGTCTCTGTTGGGTTTCACAGTGCCCGAAATCAAAACTGAAGATTCAAGTGCACGAGCAACACTACTGCCCACAACAAACACGTTACGCTTCATCTTCAAAGTTTTATTGATGATTTCGGCAGACTCCATTGGAATAATGAAGTACTCACTATACATTCGATGTTTCGTAAGGTCTTCGACCTCAATTTTTTCGTAGGCACCTTGACCAATAGTGATTACAACCTTGGCAATCTTCACGCCCTTTTTTTTCAGCTTTTCAACAAGTTCTTTGGTGAAATGCAAACCAGCCGAAGGGGGTGCAATCGAAGTATTGTATTGAGGATTTGCAAAAATCGTTTGGTAGTGTTCCTTATCAAGTGGTGTATATTCCCTTTTGATGTAAGAAGGCAAAGGCATCTGCCCGATGCGGTCAAGAATTTTGTAAATGTTACCTTCATAACTAAGCCTAAGTGTGCGTCCACGTGAAGTGGTGTTATCCATCACTTCGGCATAAAAATTATTTTCATCGAAGAAAATTTTGTTGCCGATTCGGACTTTTCTGGCTGGCTCGACCAAAGCATCCCAAAGCCGTTCCTCGGTTCGCAATTCTCTTAAAAGAAGAACTTCGATTTTGGCATTCGTTTTCTCTTTCCTACCGAACAGCCTTGCGGGGAAAACAGAAGTTTCGTTAACAACCAAGCAATCGCCTTTCTCGAAGTAATCAACGATGTCCGAAAAAACTCTATCCTCGAGTTCTCCAGTTTCCCGATTCACAACTAGCATTCGGGCGGAATCTCGAGGGTCGGCTGGGTATTTGACAATCTGACTTTTGGGTATAGTAAAGTTGAACTCCGATAACCTCATAAGCTACCTTAACTTACTGCAATTAATTTAAAAATTATTGAATACATTCATAAATAACGAAAAAATCGAATTTTAGTTTTAATTTTTTGAAACATTTAATTCTGTTAGTTTTAAAATTAATTCATTTGTCCTTTGAATAAATTCTTTCGGATTCTCCAATTGATTTTCCAACATCAAAGTTCCTTCATACAAGTTTAAAATAATTTCATCGACCAAATTCTGTTCTTTATTTTCTTTCAAAATTTTTGCAAGATTCTTAATTAATGGATGTGTTGTATTAACTTCAAGAATTTTTTTCGACTGCTGGTAATTTTTATCTATCATTTTAAAAATCTTTTCGGATTGTGGGTCTAATCCAAACACAGGAGCAACCAATGTAACTGGCGAATCGACCAAACGGAGAGATTCTTGCACATTCAAAACTCTATCGCCAAGAACTTGTTTAAAGCGTTCGAGCAATAAATTTGCCTCGTCGGGTTCAAGTCGGTTTGCCTCGTCCCTTTGACTTTGTATTTCAACATCCACTTTGTCAATAGATTTCAAAAGCTTCCCTTCAAACTCGCCAATCGAAGGAATAACAAGTGCATCAATTGGGTCTGTCATTATCAGAACTTCAAGGTTGTTTTTCAGGAAATATTCAAGATTGGGATTTCTATTCAACGAACTACGAGAATCGGTCAAAACATAGTAAATAGATTTCTGCTCGGGTTTCATTCGTGCAACATAGTCTTTGAAAGATGTGTATTCCCCTTCGGGTAACAAAGTGCTTTGGAAACGAAGCAAGTTAAC
>Ga0308418_1000769_pt1 | contig 17704 bp, 14 predicted proteins | sample HotsprSampleR4cd_FD_203517 | JGI IMG/M metagenome (GOLD analysis project Ga0308418, IMG submission 203517) | Hot spring phototrophic mat microbial communities from Mushroom Spring, Yellowstone National Park, Wyoming, United States - 20090729_R4cd ... | reverse complement strand
GCTTACTAAACCGCCCCATTTTCGCTGTGTAAAGGCATTCTGATACGTCTTGGATTTAGCACATGTCACCGGTTTCAGTGCTCTACCGTGAGCCGAAATTGTTGAAAGACGCGACTGGTGGGGGGGTTCGCATTCACGACCTCGAGTTTCAGTGCTCTACCGTGAGCCGAAATTGTTGAAAGAGCGCGTTAGAAAGCGCTGGGACGGGTGTTTGTTCATGTTTCAGTGCTCTACCGTGAGCCGAAATTGTTGAAAGTTGAGCACAACCAGATTGTGCTGCAAGCCGCGTTGGTTTCAGTGCTCTACCGTGAGCCGAAATTGTTGAAAGTCTGGATCGCACATCCGTTCTGGCGGTCGCGACTAATGGTTTCAGTGCTCTACCGTGAGCCGAAATTGTTGAAAGAGCGCGTTAGAAAGCGCTGGGACGGGTGTTTGTTCATGTTTCAGTGCTCTACCGTGAGCCGAAATTGTTGAAAGGCGGGCCAGCGCGCCCGCCCCAATCATCCTCTCGTCGCGTTTCAGTGCTCTACCGTGAGCCGAAATTGTTGAAAGCCAGTTCGGCGGATTCGGTGAGGCTACCAACTCGGAGTTGTTTCAGTGCTCTACCGTGAGCCGAAATTGTTGAAAGGCACAGCGGAGACCGAACGCTCGTCCGGGCATCTCGTTTCAGTGCTCTACCGTGAGCCGAAATTGTTGAAAGCTTTGATGCCGAGGGCAGCTTTATCGGGATGGAAGGTTTCAGTGCTCTACCGTGAGCCGAAATTGTTGAAAGACGCAGTGTTGTGACACTGCGAGCGCGGCGTGAAAAATGTTTCAGTGCTCTACCGTGAGCCGAAATTGTTGAAAGCAAATTGGGCAACTTTAACACGTGCTAATTTTTCTGGTTTCAGTGCTCTACCGTGAGCCGAAATTGTTGAAAGCGCGGTATAGTATAAATGCAATAAGTAATTAATCAGGTTTCAGTGCTCTACCGTGAGCCGAAATTGTTGAAAGAAGTCCGCGCTGGGCATCCGCTCACCATCTCGCGTCGGTTTCAGTGCTCTACCGTGAGCCGAAATTGTTGAAAGTGGATCAGCGCCTAACTGCGCAACCAGCTCTGATAAAGTTTCAGTGCTCTACCGTGAGCCGAAATTGTTGAAAGTGATGTTATTAACTCATAATCCGCGTTAGCGAGCAAAAGTTTCAGTGCTCTACCGTGAGCCGAAATTGTTGAAAGCGAATAGCGCAAACCCTTCAATATCTATCGAAACGCGTTTCAGTGCTCTACCGTGAGCCGAAATTGTTGAAAGGCGAAGAGATCCTCGCGTTTGACATCGAGACACAGCGTTTCAGTGCTCTACCGTGAGCCGAAATTGTTGAAAGTGGTACGATATTGTACATATCGCACCGGCTCGGCAGGTTTCAGTGCTCTACCGTGAGCCGAAATTGTTGAAAGCGACAATCGACTCGCAGCCGGGTCCGGTCACAATCATGTTTCAGTGCTCTACCGTGAGCCGAAATTGTTGAAAGCCACTGACTCTGCAATAGTTGCGCGCGCGACGGTTGCAGTTTCAGTGCTCTACCGTGAGCCGAAATTGTTGAAAGTTCATATATTGTTTCGGGATCACCAGATGCACCTTCATCGTTTCAGTGCTCTACCGTGAGCCGAAATTGTTGAAAGGCGCACGAGATCGAGTAAGCTGTTGTAATCGTCATGTTTCAGTGCTCTACCGTGAGCCGAAATTGTTGAAAGGCGACGCGAGCGTTCGCGCCTCAACGTCGCAGCGTTTGGTTTCAGTGCTCTACCGTGAGCCGAAATTGTTGAAAGTCAACCGGCTGAATGTCGTCAGGAAGCGGCGCAATGTTTCAGTGCTCTACCGTGAGCCGAAATTGTTGAAAGGGTGGACTGAACGTAAACACCACACGCGGCAGCTCAATGTTTCAGTGCTCTACCGTGAGCCGAAATTGTTGAAAGTACTGCATCCGTGCGCGCAGATAACGATGATGCCTGCCGTTTCAGTGCTCTACCGTGAGCCGAAATTGTTGAAAGCCACCTCAATCGTAGCATTGCCGACCCGCTCCTCCGGGTTTCAGTGCTCTACCGTGAGCCGAAATTGTTGAAAGTGACCGATTGCGCTCGCAACCTTCGACCAATCAAGTTTCAGTGCTCTACCGTGAGCCGAAATTGTTGAAAGGGGCCGTAGATGGTCAGCGACGATGTAATCCACTCGGCGTTTCAGTGCTCTACCGTGAGCCGAAATTGTTGAAAGCGTGTACGCGATAACCGCGACGCCACGCGCTCGATGTGTTTCAGTGCTCTACCGTGAGCCGAAATTGTTGAAAGCCGCGAGCAGCGGAATTCGGCCAAACTGCGCTGCGCGGGTTTCAGTGCTCTACCGTGAGCCGAAATTGTTGAAAGCGCCGGTCAGTCCAACCGGAACGCGGGTCGCGTAGTGTTTCAGTGCTCTACCGTGAGCCGAAATTGTTGAAAGTTGGATTATGTCGGCGAGTGGACGTTGTATGCCTGGTTTCAGTGCTCTACCGTGAGCCGAAATTGTTGAAAGTCAATACGATCCGGCGCGGGTAGTGATATGCTGACTGTTTCAGTGCTCTACCGTGAGCCGAAATTGTTGAAAGGTTCGCCGTCTGGCTGACGCTGGAACTCTTAAAACGCGTTTCAGTGCTCTACCGTGAGCCGAAATTGTTGAAAGTACTAGACACGACGACTACACAACGTCGGTTGCGGTTTCAGTGCTCTACCGTGAGCCGAAATTGTTGAAAGACACAGTGTTGTGACAGTCACAGCCCGCGCTGCCGCGGTTTCAGTGCTCTACCGTGAGCCGAAATTGTTGAAAGTTATACAATAAATTGGACTGGTCAACCACCAATAACGTTTCAGTGCTCTACCGTGAGCCGAAATTGTTGAAAGTCACCGTCGGTCGGCACCGGCGTCTCGATAGACATTGAGTTTCAGTGCTCTACCGTGAGCCGAAATTGTTGAAAGCCAGCGGTTGATGTGAATCCTATCTCGCGGAATTGGGTTTCAGTGCTCTACCGTGAGCCGAAATTGTTGAAAGTTGCAAACAACGCGGGCGCGCTGGCTGTAGATCGCTGTGTTTCAGTGCTCTACCGTGAGCCGAAATTGTTGAAAGTCCGTTGTATCCGACAGCCATCCCTGCGCCTGCGCGTTTCAGTGCTCTACCGTGAGCCGAAATTGTTGAAAGCGTGATTCTGATTGATGAATCGTGGCGACTCGTCGCGGGTTTCAGTGCTCTACCGTGAGCCGAAATTGTTGAAAGCGATCAGCATCATCGCCGTCACCGTCGTCGCGATGACCGTTTCAGTGCTCTACCGTGAGCCGAAATTGTTGAAAGACGAACTGTTCGGTTCGGGGGGTTGGTCGACGACGTGTTTCAGTGCTCTACCGTGAGCCGAAATTGTTGAAAGCTGTTTGCGATACGCACCCGCGCACGCCTCGAGCGTGTTTCAGTGCTCTACCGTGAGCCGAAATTGTTGAAAGCGACCTCCATCAACCGAGTGCCATCATCTTCATAGAGTTTCAGTGCTCTACCGTGAGCCGAAATTGTTGAAAGAATCCCATCTCCAATCACTCCACGCGCCCGTCCCTGGTTTCAGTGCTCTACCGTGAGCCGAAATTGTTGAAAGCCCACACAAAAAGCCCGTTCGCAGATGTGTGCGAACGTTTCAGTGCTCTACCGTGAGCCGAAATTGTTGAAAGCCCACACAAAAAGCCCGTTCGCAGATGTGTGCGAACGTTTCAGTGCTCTACCGTGAGCCGAAATTGTTGAAAGTCGCCGCGATCTACACGCGGCATGGTCTCTACGTGAAGTTTCAGTGCTCTACCGTGAGCCGAAATTGTTGAAAGCGACGTGGGTGTACAGCGACGGATTGGGTTGGTGGTGTTTCAGTGCTCTACCGTGAGCCGAAATTGTTGAAAGGTTCCGACCGGCGCGGGCCGTTCAGCACGAGGGAAGGTTTCAGTGCTCTACCGTGAGCCGAAATTGTTGAAAGTTTACGCACGATCCGCGAAGCACCGAACGAAGTTGCGGTTTCAGTGCTCTACCGTGAGCCGAAATTGTTGAAAGTCGGTGTAGGAGGGAACTATGTCGCATTCTGGGGTTATTGAGTTTCAGTGCTCTACCGTGAGCCGAAATTGTTGAAAGGCTGCCGCGCAGTTTATACAAACCGCGATCAACGCGTGTTTCAGTGCTCTACCGTGAGCCGAAATTGTTGAAAGACTCGATCATCATTTGTGTCGCGTCTTTAGTGGTTGGTTTCAGTGCTCTACCGTGAGCCGAAATTGTTGAAAGCGCTCACGAGAGCAGCTTCGGGCGCAAAGGCGTCGCAGGTTTCAGTGCTCTACCGTGAGCCGAAATTGTTGAAAGCTACACCGACGCGGTGTAGGGGTTTTTTGTTTGTCGGTTTCAGTGCTCTACCGTGAGCCGAAATTGTTGAAAGACGAAGCGCGCTGCTGTGCTCGAAGCCGCGAACGCGCTGGTTTCAGTGCTCTACCGTGAGCCGAAATTGTTGAAAGACGGCATCACATCTGGTGATGCGCGAGACAGTAGGGAGTTTCAGTGCTCTACCGTGAGCCGAAATTGTTGAAAGTACCGGCGCGTTGACAACGGTCCACAACACGATCAAGAGTTTCAGTGCTCTACCGTGAGCCGAAATTGTTGAAAGTCCGCCCGCGTTGGTCACCCACACGTGCAGTTGATCGTTTCAGTGCTCTACCGTGAGCCGAAATTGTTGAAAGGCTGCACGTCGCGGATCAGACGGTACAGCGACGTATGTTTCAGTGCTCTACCGTGAGCCGAAATTGTTGAAAGACTTATCTCGCGTGTCCCCCCACCCGGCTTTCACAACCCGTTTCAGTGCTCTACCGTGAGCCGAAATTGTTGAAAGAACCTGGCCAAGTTGCCGCGAATGTTGTTTGCACCAGCGTTTCAGTGCTCTACCGTGAGCCGAAATTGTTGAAAGTGGTCAGCAGCGCGAGGGCTTACGCCACCAGCAACGAGTTTCAGTGCTCTACCGTGAGCCGAAATTGTTGAAAGATGTTTTCTATTACTACCTGCACACCACCCGCGATACCGGTTTCAGTGCTCTACCGTGAGCCGAAATTGTTGAAAGCGCTGGCGTCAATCGCAGCAGTGCGGATCGCGTCTGCGTTTCAGTGCTCTACCGTGAGCCGAAATTGTTGAAAGTTGCGCTGTGTTGGCTGTTTGACACGCAGGATGTTGTTGGTTTCAGTGCTCTACCGTGAGCCGAAATTGTTGAAAGCCAGCGCCTTCCGCCGCTGTTTCAGACTGACGACCGTTTCAGTGCTCTACCGTGAGCCGAAATTGTTGAAAGGCGCGATGGTTGCGCGCGGGATCGTTCACGATGGGAGTTTCAGTGCTCTACCGTGAGCCGAAATTGTTGAAAGACGCGAGATAAGTTGGGGCGGGTTAAGCGTGAGTTATGTGTTTCAGTGCTCTACCGTGAGCCGAAATTGTTGAAAGGAAACGCGACGGCGGCGATGAGCATCATCGCCGTGAGTTTCAGTGCTCTACCGTGAGCCGAAATTGTTGAAAGGGAGTGGCGGGTACATCACGCCACCACCGGAAGAGCGCTTGTTTCAGTGCTCTACCGTGAGCCGAAATTGTTGAAAGTCAAGTACTATCGCTCACATGCGCTCGTGAGCGATAGGGTTTCAGTGCTCTACCGTGAGCCGAAATTGTTGAAAGAGCTGATCATTTATTGTACAAAATTATCAAAAACAATAGTTTCAGTGCTCTACCGTGAGCCGAAATTGTTGAAAGCAGTGTATGAGCGCATCCTTCCACAAATTTTTGAACGTTTCAGTGCTCTACCGTGAGCCGAAATTGTTGAAAGCGATCCCACAGATATCCCTCAACCTCGTCGTACACCAGTTTCAGTGCTCTACCGTGAGCCGAAATTGTTGAAAGCGTTGGTGCCGGCGAATCGGCCACGATCACGATCCTGTTTCAGTGCTCTACCGTGAGCCGAAATTGTTGAAAGGTCGGGAATGCGACGGTCGAGGTGCGATCCGGCGAATGTTTCAGTGCTCTACCGTGAGCCGAAATTGTTGAAAGCAAATGTCGGAACTGTCAAGCGCGACAGTTCCAACGGTTTCAGTGCTCTACCGTGAGCCGAAATTGTTGAAAGGCGCCGGAGGGTTTTGTATTCGCGAATGCGGATTACGGTTTCAGTGCTCTACCGTGAGCCGAAATTGTTGAAAGTTCGTTTTATAATATTACAACCACAGGTTTGGCAACGTTTCAGTGCTCTACCGTGAGCCGAAATTGTTGAAAGTCCGTCGCGCTGATCAACTGCGCGACGTAGTAGCCCGAGTTTCAGTGCTCTACCGTGAGCCGAAATTGTTGAAAGTAGGCAACGAATTGATGATGTTTCCCAGACTCCAGGTGTTTCAGTGCTCTACCGTGAGCCGAAATTGTTGAAAGCGTTCCGGCATTTGGCGTTGTCAAGCGAGATCAAGGGTTTCAGTGCTCTACCGTGAGCCGAAATTGTTGAAAGCCGACACATTGCTGTATGTTGCGAACGGTCAATCGCGTTTCAGTGCTCTACCGTGAGCCGAAATTGTTGAAAGTCATAATGGCGCGGGCGATGCGCGAGGCGTTTGTACTGTTTCAGTGCTCTACCGTGAGCCGAAATTGTTGAAAGATTCGTTGTATCCGCGTTTAGAGAGCGCGTTTCGTTGTTTCAGTGCTCTACCGTGAGCCGAAATTGTTGAAAGAAAGTTATTGTACAAAACTATCACAAACGATCTGGCGCGTTTCAGTGCTCTACCGTGAGCCGAAATTGTTGAAAGGCGTCGCGGCGCGGTTGTCAAGCGTCACAACACTGTTTCAGTGCTCTACCGTGAGCCGAAATTGTTGAAAGAAAATTGACAAAATTGTATCCACTTCCGCATACGCGGTTTCAGTGCTCTACCGTGAGCCGAAATTGTTGAAAGTCAAAAACATAATTTGACAGAATTAGCAGCGCGGTTGTTTCAGTGCTCTACCGTGAGCCGAAATTGTTGAAAGCGGCTTTGCGAAAAGCGTCAAGCTTCGCTGCGCGGAGTTTCAGTGCTCTACCGTGAGCCGAAATTGTTGAAAGGCGACGGCTGGGGTGCGCACCTACCGCGACGCGCTGCGTTTCAGTGCTCTACCGTGAGCCGAAATTGTTGAAAGGCCATAAGGATCGTTGCATTGGTGTCTCCTTTCTTGCTGGTTTCAGTGCTCTACCGTGAGCCGAAATTGTTGAAAGAAACGCGACGGTGAAGATCGATACTATCGAACTGTCGGTTTCAGTGCTCTACCGTGAGCCGAAATTGTTGAAAGATACGTAGAAGATTATATCGCAAAACTGCGCTTCGCGGTTTCAGTGCTCTACCGTGAGCCGAAATTGTTGAAAGGCGATACCCCTATCCTTCCGCCGCCAGAGCGGGCCGCGCGTTTCAGTGCTCTACCGTGAGCCGAAATTGTTGAAAGACAATTGACTTTCGTACAGACAGCCCGTTCGTCTGGGTTTCAGTGCTCTACCGTGAGCCGAAATTGTTGAAAGGCGGGTTGGTTACCACAACAACAACGCGAGTGTATTGTTTCAGTGCTCTACCGTGAGCCGAAATTGTTGAAAGCCCCCTCATCAGTAATTTCCAGTGAGCCGTAACCAATGTTTCAGTGCTCTACCGTGAGCCGAAATTGTTGAAAGGCGACGGGTATACAACCATTAGCATCAAACACCCGTCGTTTCAGTGCTCTACCGTGAGCCGAAATTGTTGAAAGATACGCAGTGTTGTGACACCTGGCCAACGCTACCGGCGGTTTCAGTGCTCTACCGTGAGCCGAAATTGTTGAAAGAACAGTACAAAGTGGTCACACTCGAAGGGCAAGACATTGTTTCAGTGCTCTACCGTGAGCCGAAATTGTTGAAAGCGCCCAGCGCGCCGCCGCTTTCGCGTCATAATAATCGTTTCAGTGCTCTACCGTGAGCCGAAATTGTTGAAAGAGTCTAAATACCGCGCAACTTCGTCCGGTGCTTCGGTTTCAGTGCTCTACCGTGAGCCGAAATTGTTGAAAGCACCGACGCCCAGCGCCCTCTGTGCACTCGCGCCTGGTTTCAGTGCTCTACCGTGAGCCGAAATTGTTGAAAGACGCGCAAACCCGGATGTGAGACGCTCACGGTACCAGTTTCAGTGCTCTACCGTGAGCCGAAATTGTTGAAAGACGATGCGAATCTTAAGCATCGTAAAGTCCGCGCCGTGTTTCAGTGCTCTACCGTGAGCCGAAATTGTTGAAAGACGATACGCGACGCTTGCGCGCAATCTACAAGAGCGCGAGTTTCAGTGCTCTACCGTGAGCCGAAATTGTTGAAAGTCGCGGGCGACGGGCGGCACACAGGCGGAGAACGATAGTTTCAGTGCTCTACCGTGAGCCGAAATTGTTGAAAGTCAAAAGACGAAGCGCTGAAATTACTTGACGAGAGGTTTCAGTGCTCTACCGTGAGCCGAAATTGTTGAAAGCGCGGTCTACGAAAACTGGGCAAAGAGTGTTGAAGACGTTTCAGTGCTCTACCGTGAGCCGAAATTGTTGAAAGCGCGGCTGATCCCCACTCGCTGCAACGCTGCCAACGGTTTCAGTGCTCTACCGTGAGCCGAAATTGTTGAAAGTTTTCTCTATGCGTCTGCTTAGACGCTTTCCAAGTTTCAGTGCTCTACCGTGAGCCGAAATTGTTGAAAGCCGTATTCTCCAATTCCGGTAGTACGTTGAGCAAGTTGAGTTTCAGTGCTCTACCGTGAGCCGAAATTGTTGAAAGACCGTTCGCTGTGAACTTAGCGCGTTGAAAAGTCGCGCCGTTTCAGTGCTCTACCGTGAGCCGAAATTGTTGAAAGCTGGCGCGTGGGGCGTTGTTGACGGAAAATTGACGTTGTTTCAGTGCTCTACCGTGAGCCGAAATTGTTGAAAGCTGGCGGCACATCCTCGAAAGTGAGCGGGTTCGTTGGGTTTCAGTGCTCTACCGTGAGCCGAAATTGTTGAAAGTTGGCGGCGGTGTGGGCAATCCAATCCGCGCTTAGTGAAGGTTTCAGTGCTCTACCGTGAGCCGAAATTGTTGAAAGCGACGCCGAAAGCAGCGCAGACAACAAAATGCGCCCCGGCGGGGTTTCAGTGCTCTACCGTGAGCCGAAATTGTTGAAAGGCGTTCGTTGCGCCGGATGGCTACGTTTTCGCGAACGGTTTCAGTGCTCTACCGTGAGCCGAAATTGTTGAAAGTTTACGCACGATCCGCGAAGCACCGAACGAAGTTGCGGTTTCAGTGCTCTACCGTGAGCCGAAATTGTTGAAAGGCGCTGCACAAGTCGCGCTTGCGAGCGTAGCGGTACGTTTCAGTGCTCTACCGTGAGCCGAAATTGTTGAAAGTGAGCACGGTGGAAGCGCTGCGGTTGGTTGGTCTGAGTTTCAGTGCTCTACCGTGAGCCGAAATTGTTGAAAGGGCCTGCCGGAGCCGACACTGATCGTTCATACCGGCAACGTTTCAGTGCTCTACCGTGAGCCGAAATTGTTGAAAGTTGACACTGTACCGATAATCCTCTTCAGCCGACGCGTTTCAGTGCTCTACCGTGAGCCGAAATTGTTGAAAGACTTCCGTACATTCTCGACAAACTGATGGAACGTTTTGTTTCAGTGCTCTACCGTGAGCCGAAATTGTTGAAAGTGTCCAAACAACATCGAGTGGTGTACTCGCAAAAATACGTTTCAGTGCTCTACCGTGAGCCGAAATTGTTGAAAGCCAGCGCGGTGATTGAGAAAGTCGCGAACAACGTTCGCGTTTCAGTGCTCTACCGTGAGCCGAAATTGTTGAAAGTTGATAATCGCTTACTGTGCTTCTAGTATACCGCGTCGGTTTCAGTGCTCTACCGTGAGCCGAAATTGTTGAAAGCGAAAACGCGCCAAGCGACGCGTTGGCACTGTTCAGGGTTTCAGTGCTCTACCGTGAGCCGAAATTGTTGAAAGGCGACTGGGGCTTACGCCGTACTACGAGAACGGTAAGGTTTCAGTGCTCTACCGTGAGCCGAAATTGTTGAAAGCGATGAAAAACTGCGTTACGTATTTTATCGAATCAAGTTTCAGTGCTCTACCGTGAGCCGAAATTGTTGAAAGTGCAGTGTTACACTGCTGAGTGTCCAAACAACATCGAGGTTTCAGTGCTCTACCGTGAGCCGAAATTGTTGAAAGCCAGTTCGCCGGTAGCGATGCCGGAATAATCCGCGCGTTTCAGTGCTCTACCGTGAGCCGAAATTGTTGAAAGGAGAATACGCTCGTATACTGCTTTTAGAGCGCGGATCGTTTCAGTGCTCTACCGTGAGCCGAAATTGTTGAAAGTCGCCGCGATCTACACGCGGCATGGTCTCTACGTGAAGTTTCAGTGCTCTACCGTGAGCCGAAATTGTTGAAAGATAATCTGGATCAGCACCTAACCGCGCCGCTAGCTCGTTTCAGTGCTCTACCGTGAGCCGAAATTGTTGAAAGGAAACAGTGCAGACGATGGCGCTGATTGCGCCGTCTGTTTCAGTGCTCTACCGTGAGCCGAAATTGTTGAAAGCGAAGAGCGGCGCGCTGCGGAGCGGAAAGCAGAGCGTTTCAGTGCTCTACCGTGAGCCGAAATTGTTGAAAGTCGATGAAAAACTGCGTTACGTATTTTATCGAATCAAGTTTCAGTGCTCTACCGTGAGCCGAAATTGTTGAAAGTGGTATCCGTCAGCTCGTTACTGCGCGTCCAAACGCGTTTCAGTGCTCTACCGTGAGCCGAAATTGTTGAAAGCTGAATTTAGAAGATTTTTTACCGCAAGCCTGGCTGTTTCAGTGCTCTACCGTGAGCCGAAATTGTTGAAAGTCACAGACTGCGCTAATTGCTGTACCGCCGACAGCGGTTTCAGTGCTCTACCGTGAGCCGAAATTGTTGAAAGGCTTGGGACGTTATTGTAGCTGACCGTGTGATGACCCTGTTTCAGTGCTCTACCGTGAGCCGAAATTGTTGAAAGTCGCAGACGCCAGGTCGGTATTTTGCAACATATAAGTTTCAGTGCTCTACCGTGAGCCGAAATTGTTGAAAGCGGATTTCCATTCATCCAAACAGCGGGAAATTGCTACGTTTCAGTGCTCTACCGTGAGCCGAAATTGTTGAAAGCTCACTACGCTGTTTGGTCGCGCATACAGCGCGCTGCGTTTCAGTGCTCTACCGTGAGCCGAAATTGTTGAAAGCAAGTAAATGGCAAGTTTTGGGTGTTAATGACCTCCCGTTTCAGTGCTCTACCGTGAGCCGAAATTGTTGAAAGCCGTTGACTGAATTGCGGCCCAGGCCGTCGCGGTTGAGTTTCAGTGCTCTACCGTGAGCCGAAATTGTTGAAAGGCAAAGTGTTTATCGCGACGCTAGCCGCGCCGCGAGTTTCAGTGCTCTACCGTGAGCCGAAATTGTTGAAAGTGGTGTTGGATGACGAAGCCCCCGCCAGCGCCCGCGTCGGTTTCAGTGCTCTACCGTGAGCCGAAATTGTTGAAAGAAAAATCAAAACAATATTTATCTCGTTGAGTGCAAGTTTCAGTGCTCTACCGTGAGCCGAAATTGTTGAAAGCGTTGTTGTGACGTACCACAAACAGCCCGCGCTGCGCGTTTCAGTGCTCTACCGTGAGCCGAAATTGTTGAAAGCGATACGCGCCGACTTCGCGCAATCTACAAGAGCGCGAGTTTCAGTGCTCTACCGTGAGCCGAAATTGTTGAAAGTTGCGCGGTGTAGGAAAATACACAACCCCACCGACGTTTCAGTGCTCTACCGTGAGCCGAAATTGTTGAAAGAGCGCGGCGCAACGATATATGCTGAATTGTCCGCCAGGTTTCAGTGCTCTACCGTGAGCCGAAATTGTTGAAAGTCTTGGCGTACTCTCTACGGAGAGTACGACGAAGACAGGTTTCAGTGCTCTACCGTGAGCCGAAATTGTTGAAAGAGCAGTGATGACGCGCTGATAGTGCGCGAGGTCGGCGGTTTCAGTGCTCTACCGTGAGCCGAAATTGTTGAAAGCGTAATGTACAATCAAGTGTTGCGCTGCAACGAGGCGGTTTCAGTGCTCTACCGTGAGCCGAAATTGTTGAAAGCCGGCCCGGCCTCGATCCCCGCTCGTCGCGGGTCTTTTGTTTCAGTGCTCTACCGTGAGCCGAAATTGTTGAAAGACCATATCTTCTTGATAAACTGATGGAACGTTTCGTTTCAGTGCTCTACCGTGAGCCGAAATTGTTGAAAGGGCATTGGTGTCCTCATCAACCTCGCCCGCGAGTAGTTTCAGTGCTCTACCGTGAGCCGAAATTGTTGAAAGCAAGCCCGGCCAGGCGCGGTATACTACGAGCGTAATGTTTCAGTGCTCTACCGTGAGCCGAAATTGTTGAAAGTAACAATTCTACGCTCGTATGGTCGTAACGCTAACAAGTTTCAGTGCTCTACCGTGAGCCGAAATTGTTGAAAGGCGTTCGTTGCGCCGGATGGCTACGTTTTCGCGAACGGTTTCAGTGCTCTACCGTGAGCCGAAATTGTTGAAAGACTTTAACACGCGCTAATTTTTCTTCAACAACAAGGTTTCAGTGCTCTACCGTGAGCCGAAATTGTTGAAAGGGCGGAAAACGGCGCGTTGTGCCGGTAATCAATCAGGTTTCAGTGCTCTACCGTGAGCCGAAATTGTTGAAAGCGGGCGCGACTTTCTCATTCACATTCACCCGCTCACGTTTCAGTGCTCTACCGTGAGCCGAAATTGTTGAAAGCTCGCGGAAAAATCCCCAACATACCCGCTTGACAAATGTTTCAGTGCTCTACCGTGAGCCGAAATTGTTGAAAGCCAGTTAACCCCAACCCCTCTCATCAGCGCTGGTGAGGTTTCAGTGCTCTACCGTGAGCCGAAATTGTTGAAAGTCCTAACTCTTCCCCCTCGAATGAAACCACTTTGTGTTGGTTTCAGTGCTCTACCGTGAGCCGAAATTGTTGAAAGGTGACGACGGTCAGGGAAGTCGTTGAAGACATGTTGGTTTCAGTGCTCTACCGTGAGCCGAAATTGTTGAAAGGGCGGTAGGTAGTTGGAGTCGGCACACGCGCACTCGGTTTCAGTGCTCTACCGTGAGCCGAAATTGTTGAAAGACCCAACGCAGACTTTGCCGCGTTAAGCGCCGACCGTTTCAGTGCTCTACCGTGAGCCGAAATTGTTGAAAGTGCGGAGGCAACGGCTTGGGGAACGGAAGCTTGTCGCGTTTCAGTGCTCTACCGTGAGCCGAAATTGTTGAAAGCGATTCCTAGTTGCGCCTCGATCTCCCCTTCGCGCTGGTTTCAGTGCTCTACCGTGAGCCGAAATTGTTGAAAGATCAGCAACGGTATCAATGAACGCCCCGCGCTCAACGGTTTCAGTGCTCTACCGTGAGCCGAAATTGTTGAAAGCGGCCATCGCGCGGGCCATAACCACTGCGTTCCCGCCTGTTTCAGTGCTCTACCGTGAGCCGAAATTGTTGAAAGCGAAACAATACCGTTCTGAGCCAAAGTGGAAGCGAAGTTTCAGTGCTCTACCGTGAGCCGAAATTGTTGAAAGGAGAAACGATTGAGACGTTGTTGCGATATATCCCGTTTCAGTGCTCTACCGTGAGCCGAAATTGTTGAAAGCGACTGATGACCCGTCAAGTCGCGTCCCGCGTTGGGTTTCAGTGCTCTACCGTGAGCCGAAATTGTTGAAAGGATGGCCGGGGCGCGAACCGTCACCATCGCAACAAAGTTTCAGTGCTCTACCGTGAGCCGAAATTGTTGAAAGTCGGGTGAATAATTTGTACGACCCGCAACCGTTCGGTTTCAGTGCTCTACCGTGAGCCGAAATTGTTGAAAGCTGACGGTGTTGTTGCCCGCACCGTCGGCTAGTACCATGTTTCAGTGCTCTACCGTGAGCCGAAATTGTTGAAAGAAGAGTGTCCAAATACGAATCAGCGATATTTTTGTAGTTTCAGTGCTCTACCGTGAGCCGAAATTGTTGAAAGTTTGTTTGCCGCGTTGCTGGCCAGGCGCGGCGCTGTGTTTCAGTGCTCTACCGTGAGCCGAAATTGTTGAAAGTTTCGTTCTCGCCACTCTTTCAGTGAGATCTTCTCTCGGTTTCAGTGCTCTACCGTGAGCCGAAATTGTTGAAAGACGTCGGCCTGGCCCGCAAGCTGCACATTCCGGTTGGTTTCAGTGCTCTACCGTGAGCCGAAATTGTTGAAAGTTTTCTCATATGCTATCGAACCTGCCGCGTTTGCGTGGTTTCAGTGCTCTACCGTGAGCCGAAATTGTTGAAAGCGCAGTTTGGCCGGATTCCACTCCTCGCGGTGGTGCTGGTTTCAGTGCTCTACCGTGAGCCGAAATTGTTGAAAGGCGTTCGTTGCGCCGGATGGCTACGTTTTCGCGAACGGTTTCAGTGCTCTACCGTGAGCCGAAATTGTTGAAAGCGGCAACAACAAAAACCCCTACACCAGCTCGGTGTAGGTTTCAGTGCTCTACCGTGAGCCGAAATTGTTGAAAGTTCACAAACGAGGGTAAGAATCTTAGCAAGAACAAAAAGTTTCAGTGCTCTACCGTGAGCCGAAATTGTTGAAAGCTATACTATACCGCGCCCGCGCCAGTTTGTCAAGTGTTTCAGTGCTCTACCGTGAGCCGAAATTGTTGAAAGGGATCAACGAAAGGAATATTGATAGTAAGATTAACCGAGTTTCAGTGCTCTACCGTGAGCCGAAATTGTTGAAAGGAATGCCATTAAATCCCAATCACCCCAACGTAAGGATAGTTTCAGTGCTCTACCGTGAGCCGAAATTGTTGAAAGCGCTCAACGCTCAACGTCGCAGCGTTTGTGGTTAACGGTTTCAGTGCTCTACCGTGAGCCGAAATTGTTGAAAGTTGGGGTTGGAAGGGATGGCGTTGGCGTTGGTGGTGGTGATCCAGTTTCAGTGCTCTACCGTGAGCCGAAATTGTTGAAAGCTGACAAGCCGTAACACTGTATCCGCATAAGCGCGCGTTTCAGTGCTCTACCGTGAGCCGAAATTGTTGAAAGTGCGTAAGAATGCTGTCAACGTCTTGCGCGTCTGTGAGTTTCAGTGCTCTACCGTGAGCCGAAATTGTTGAAAGTCGCTTGCGATTGCGAGTTGCACGTCTCTGATGAGTGTTTCAGTGCTCTACCGTGAGCCGAAATTGTTGAAAGTGATCGACAGTGACGAGAGCGACGTGTAGCACGTCTGTTTCAGTGCTCTACCGTGAGCCGAAATTGTTGAAAGTCAGCGCGGATCGGAACTACTTTTCACTATTCGCGTTCTGTTTCAGTGCTCTACCGTGAGCCGAAATTGTTGAAAGAAATACATACATTTCACCAATTCTTCTTATTCCAACAGAGTTTCAGTGCTCTACCGTGAGCCGAAATTGTTGAAAGTCATCTGCTTTTGTTCAACAAAAAGATGCACTTCGGTTTCAGTGCTCTACCGTGAGCCGAAATTGTTGAAAGAATCCGGCGCGGTCTCATCACTCATCGCGTAGAGCGGTTTCAGTGCTCTACCGTGAGCCGAAATTGTTGAAAGTTGCGTATATTTTTGAACAGCCGGAACGATATTATGTTTCAGTGCTCTACCGTGAGCCGAAATTGTTGAAAGCAACCGCGATTGTACTCAACGTTCTCGCCGACTACGGTTTCAGTGCTCTACCGTGAGCCGAAATTGTTGAAAGCACGCCCGTAGCGCGCGCGATAGTCGCGCGGCGGATGTTTCAGTGCTCTACCGTGAGCCGAAATTGTTGAAAGTCCAAGCGAGCTGTGGGAAGATATCGAGATTTATTGTGGTTTCAGTGCTCTACCGTGAGCCGAAATTGTTGAAAGCCACCCCACCCGTTGACGTTGAGCGCCGTCTGCACCCAGTTTCAGTGCTCTACCGTGAGCCGAAATTGTTGAAAGTCGCTCACGACGTTCAGCGTTGAGCGGGTCTGGGAGTTTCAGTGCTCTACCGTGAGCCGAAATTGTTGAAAGTTGGGGAGTTGTGTGACAACGTGTGTCACATCGTAGAGGTTTCAGTGCTCTACCGTGAGCCGAAATTGTTGAAAGTATGTGTAATTCGCGCACCTGTATAAGTTGTAAAAAATGTTTCAGTGCTCTACCGTGAGCCGAAATTGTTGAAAGCCAGCCGAACATATCACCCTCCTCATACACAAACAAGTTTCAGTGCTCTACCGTGAGCCGAAATTGTTGAAAGCTGCTTGCACACGCGACCGTTACGCCCGCAATGGTTGCGTTTCAGTGCTCTACCGTGAGCCGAAATTGTTGAAAGATCAGCATCATCGCCGTCACCGTCGTGGCGATGACCGTTTCAGTGCTCTACCGTGAGCCGAAATTGTTGAAAGAGCATCGCGATTGGGAGTACGCGCCGGTGCCGCATTGTTTCAGTGCTCTACCGTGAGCCGAAATTGTTGAAAGCAAAGGAGGTCAAAATGGAAACAATCAAGATTTGGATGTTTCAGTGCTCTACCGTGAGCCGAAATTGTTGAAAGAGCATCCAACACCTCAGCCGCCTCGTCCTCACTAAGCGGTTTCAGTGCTCTACCGTGAGCCGAAATTGTTGAAAGAGATTGTGCATATCGCACCGGCCCGACAACGAAAGAGTTTCAGTGCTCTACCGTGAGCCGAAATTGTTGAAAGGCCTTCCAGTAACCGAGCATCAACCGGTCGAACCCAATGTTTCAGTGCTCTACCGTGAGCCGAAATTGTTGAAAGCGCGTTGCGCGAATAAACGCAACTTCGACCGCGAAGTTTCAGTGCTCTACCGTGAGCCGAAATTGTTGAACGCGTACTGCTGCTGCGTCAGCGCCGCGCCGCAGCGCGTTTCAGTGCTCTACCGTGAGCCGAAATTGTTGAAAGCAATCTCTACAATCAACGCACGCAGCGCGTTGATGTTTCAGTGCTCTACCGTGAGCCGAAATTGTTGAACACCACGATTTGTCAATGCCCTCTTTACCGCGAATCGGTTTCAGTGCTCTACCGTGAGCCGAAATTGTTGAAAGGAAAGTGCAATCAACATACAAACTCCTACATAAACGAGTTTCAGTGCTCTACCGTGAGCCGAAATTGTTGAAAGCGCTGCTTCCAGATCTCCGCGCTATCCGCGCCCAAACGGTTTCAGTGCTCTACCGTGAGCCGAAATTGTTGAAAGTTGAGTAGTGTGTTCCGCTTGGTTTCCGCGCTTTTTCTGTTTCAGTGCTCTACCGTGAGCCGAAATTGTTGAAAGAGCTACCCGCCTGCTGCACCGCCTCTCGCGTCAGCAGGTTTCAGTGCTCTACCGTGAGCCGAAATTGTTGAAAGGTACAACGCGATGGGGCAGGCGATGTTGGAGACGGGGTTTCAGTGCTCTACCGTGAGCCGAAATTGTTGAAAGTCTCTTGAAACGTCAATCCCGCAACGCGGGCGCTCCCGTTTCAGTGCTCTACCGTGAGCCGAAATTGTTGAAAGACCTCCAACTACGCACCAGCCGCGATTTGAACAAACGTTTCAGTGCTCTACCGTGAGCCGAAATTGTTGAAAGCCAGCACGCGCAACGCTGCCGTCCCCGTCACCGTTCGTTTCAGTGCTCTACCGTGAGCCGAAATTGTTGAAAGGCTTGCGGCATTCCGTACACATACCGCGCA
>Ga0308418_1000767_pt1 | contig 17740 bp, 22 predicted proteins | sample HotsprSampleR4cd_FD_203517 | JGI IMG/M metagenome (GOLD analysis project Ga0308418, IMG submission 203517) | Hot spring phototrophic mat microbial communities from Mushroom Spring, Yellowstone National Park, Wyoming, United States - 20090729_R4cd ... | reverse complement strand
TGGAGCGCGAAGGGCAGGAAGGGAAGTGGGAGGAGAGGAAGCCCAGGGGATTTGCGGAGGCCAAAGAGACGCTGGAGCAGATGTTGCGGGAGCGGTACCTCCCCTGTACACAGACTCTTACACATAAATCTTGACACAACCGGTATTAACCGGCGGCTACCTACTTTCTCTGTAATTCTGGTGGCCAAATCCCCCAACCGTTTCACCTCCCACGGCCCGGCATCGCGGAACTCGGGGAAGCGCAGGCGGGGGGTGGTTTCGCCCTCGCGGGGGAAGAGCTGCTGCATCAGCCCTTTCTTGTGGGTTTGGAGGGCCTCGAGCTGCTTCGCCTGAAGCTCGATCAGCTCATCCAGCGATGACAGGCAGTCGGCGATTTTTTGTTGTTCGGGGAGCTTGGGCCCACATTCCGCACCCCCCTCACTCCAGGAGGTAATATTGCTGTGCCCCCAGTAGGCGCACCGCGGTCTCGTGATGGGGGGCCAGGTTGAGGACCCGGGGCCTGCCCTCCAGCTCCACCAGGCGAACCCACATAAAGAGTTGAAACACCCAGCGCAGGGTGGGTCTTTGGGTAGGCCTGCCCTTCTGGTCCGGCAGGCTGGCCTGGTTCTCCAAGAGCTTCCGCCGGAGCTCCCATTCCCCCAGGGCGTAGACCAAAAGGGCCAGGGCCATCACCATCCCCAAGGCCATCACCCGCTCCGGCCGCTTCAGGAAGGTACTGCCGGTGAAGAACAGGGGGTCTTTGAGAAAGCGGAATCCCCGCTCCACCGTCCGGGTCTGGTCCTTGTACCGCCCCAGCACCTCCCCGGCCGGCAGGGCCTCCCGCTCTAGGACGTTGGTGGCCAGGAGGAAGCGTCCCAGGCCCCGCCTCACCCGCTCCAGCTTCCCAGGCGGGCCAGGAGGCGGTAGCCCACCGAGAGGGGCGGCTCCCCCTTCCTCGGACGCCCCACCCGGCCCCGCTTCCGCTCCTCCTGTACCCCCAGGTAGACCCGGCGGTGGTAGGGCAGCCTCCCACTGGCCTCCTCCAGGGCCCGCCGGGCGTCCGCCTGGCAGGCGAAGCTGCGGGAAAGGAGCCTCCCCAGGGCCTTCTCAGCCTCCCCCTCGGCCCGCGCCACCCGCCGCCGGAGGCCCCCTTCCTCCTCCCGGGCCCGCTCCTCGCTCTCCACCAGGAGCCAGCGCTGCCGCACCCCCCCGTAGTCCGCCTCCACCTCCAGCCCCCGGTAGCCGGGCAGCAGGGGAAGCCAGGCTTCCGCAGGAGCCTCCCCCTGCAGAAGCTGCTGGGCCTCCTTGAGGGTAGCGGGCAACCGCAGCATCCAGGGGAACCCCTCCAGGGTCCGGAGGTTCTCCCGGCTGTAGCCCGCCCCGTCCAGCACCACCACCGCCCCCAGGTCCAGGGCCTGGCGTAGCGGGCTAATAGAGGCACCAGGGCCTCCCGGTCCGACGGGTTGCCGTCCCCGGGGGCGAAGAGCAGGGGAATCCCCCCGCTGTCGGCGCAGACCAGGTTCATCACCCACTGCTGGAGGTCCGGGCGGTGGTCCCGGCTGTAGCCGTGGGTGAGGCGGATGGCCCGGGGTTCATCCCCCGCATCGACCGTCTGGCCTTCTTCCCCGCTCCCGTACACCCCGTGGGCGTGGAAGCGGGTGGCGTCGGCGTGCAGGGCCCTTACCGGAGGCCTGGCGGGCCTCTCCAGGAACACCTCGGTGACCCCGGCGGCGTAGAGGGTGTCCAGCATCCGGCCCATGCGGTCGTCGTTGAGGAGGTCGGGGGTGACGCCCTTCCCCAGGAGCAGCTCGGTGGGCTTGCCCTGGAAGAAGTGGCCGAAGAGGTAGAGGGGGGCGGCGACGAAGCCCAGGGCGTTCAAGAGGGCGGCCTTGAGGGCCATACCGGTGGAGACCTTTTCCCCGGGCCTAGGGCCCACGAGGCGGTTCACGGTCTGTACCAACCGGATTCTGTCCAGCACGCTGGCCACCAGGCTCAGGTGGCCCGGGTCGTAGACCTGTAGGTTGGGTGGGGTTTCCATCCCAAAATCCTAAGGCATGGGGGGAGGGGTGCGGAATGTCGGTTGTGTCAGTGCCAGATGCGTTTGTGTAGGGAAAAAAGTCCTGCCTAGGCCATTTCGGGCATCTGGGCCAGGGCCACCTGCCCCAAAGCAATGCCTCCATCGCCAGGTGGCACAGCCTGGTTCCAGTACACCTCAAAACCCCGCGCCCGCAGCACGTGTAGGGCCAGCCCGTGTAGCAGGCGGTTTTGCCATACCCCACCCGAAAGTGCTACGGCAGAAAGGCCGTGCAGCTCGCGCAGGTGCTGGGCCATACTGGCTACCCCTTCGGCCAGGGCGTGGTGAAAGTGTCGGGCGATTTTTTCTCTGGCAAAGCCCTTTTGCATGTCGGTCAGGATGGCCTCGAGCAAAGGGCGGTAATCCCACTGAGGCGGGTTGGTAGGCAGGATGGAAAGGGTATAGCGGGCCTGGGACTCCGGCGGGGCGCTGCGGGCTATGCCCTCGAGCCACATGGCGGCCTGCCCCTCGAAGTCCTGGCGGCTATGGAAGCCCAGCAGGGCGGCCACTGTGTCGAACAGCCGACCAACGCTGCTGGTGGACGGGATGGGCAGCCTCGAGGCCAGCAGCTTCAGCCCTTGCTCCACCGGGTGCTGGGGCAGGTGGTCTTCCCAGTGGCGCAGCTCCCGAACAAACCCCACCGCAGCCTGAGCCGGCAGCACGGCTGCGGCGTCGCCGCCCAGCAAGGGAGCGTAGCGCAAATGGGCCACCCGCCGCAGGCCCGTCTGCAGGGAACCCAGCATCACCTCGCCGCCCCAGATGGCCCCATCCAGCCCCAGCCCGGCCCCGTCGAAGGCAAACCCCAGCACCGGCTGGTCCCACAGGTGGTGTTCGGCCAGCACCGCAGCAATGTGGGCCTGGTGGTGCTGAACGGCCCGTTTGGGGCCGGGCAACTCGGCGGCGTACTGGGTGGAGGGGTAGTCGGGGTGCAGGTCGTGCACCACCAGGGTCTGCTCCAGATCCATCCGGTACATCTGGGTCAGGTCTCGGATGGTTTCGTAGAAAGCCAGGCGGGCCTCGAGTTCTTCCAGGTCGCCCAGATGCTGGCTCACAATCACCTGGCCGCGGGCAGCCAGGGCGATGCTGTTTTTGAGCATGGCCCCCAGTGCCAGAATGGGCCGCTGAAAGCGCTCCGATTGCAGGATGGGGGTCGGCGCGAAACTCCGCGCCCGGCGCAGCAGCATCGGCCTGCCATCGGCCAGGGCCGCTACCGAGTCGTCTACCCGGCGGGCAATGGGTCGCTCACCGACCAGAAAATAGTCGGCCAGCCCCAGGAGCTTTTCGATCTCCTCGTCGCGGTAGATCATGGGTTCACCCGAGCGGTTGGCGCTGGTCATCACCAGGAGGGGCGGGGCGCCCTCGGCAAAAAGCAGGTGCTGCAAGGGCGTGTAGGGCAGCATCACCCCCAGGTCGGGGCTGCCGGGGGCCAGGGCCTCGGGCAGCGGTTTGGGGCCTTTGGGCAGCAGCACGATGGGGCGCTCTGGGCTCTGCAAAAGCCGTTGGGCAGGCTCGTCCAGCTCGACGTAGCCCCATAGGGCCTCGAGGTCGCGCGCCATCAGGGCCAGGGGCTTGTAGCGTCGCTTCTTGCGGGCCCGCAAGCGCTCTACTGCCTCGGCGCGGGTGGCATCGCAGGCCAGATGGTAGCCGCCCAGACCCTTGATGGCCAGAATCTGCCCCAGGCGCAACAGCCGTGCGGCTTCCTCGATGGCCGGGTGCTGCGAGGCAATAGGCTGCAACTGGGCGTTCCACAGATGAACCTGAGGGCCGCACACAGGGCAGGCGATGGGCTGGGCGTGAAAACGGCGGTTGTAGGGGTCGTGGTACTCGGCGGCGCATTCCGGGCACATCGCGAAGGCCCGCATGGTGGTGTGGGGGCGGTCGTAGGGCAGTTGCAGGGTGATGCTGTAGCGGGGGCCGCAGTTGGTGCAGTTAATGAAGGGGTAGCGGTAGCGCCGGTCGCTGGGGTCGAAGAGCTCCTGCAAGCAGTCGGGGCAGAGGGTGAGGTCGGGGGAGATGCGGGTGGAAAGGGGGCCTTTGGCCTCGCTCTGGACAATGGCAAACCCACCGGGCAGGCGGCCTGGCTGCTGCTCTAGGATTTCCACCTGCTCGACCCGGGCCGCCGGGGGGGCCTCGGCGGAAATGGCCCGAACCAGGGCCTCCAGCGCATCAGGCGGCCCCGAGACCTCTATCAGAACGCCCTCGAGGTCGTTCTGCACCCAGCCCGAAAGCCCCAGGCGCGTAGCCAGGCGAAACACGAAGGGCCGGAAGCCCACCCCCTGCACCACACCCCGCACCCGCAAGCGCAGGGTCTGCGCCTCGGGGGGGCCAGATAGGTGGCACATAAGGGGCGCTAAACGCCGTGCGCGTTTTGGGGCATCACCCGCCCCAGAAGCGCAAACAGGTAGTGATACCAGTCCGGCATACCTGCCCCGCTTCTGGCCGAGACCTCCAGCACCCGGGCCTGGGGTGCGACCAGGCGCAGGTTTTCCAGGGCCCGTCTGCGGTCGAAGCCCAGCACTTCGGCTAGGTCGCTCTTGGTGAGGAGCACCAGGTCGGCCTCTTTGAAGACGCGGGGGTATTTGAGGGGCTTGTCCTCGCCCTCGGTGGTGGAAAAAAGCACCACTTTGGCGCTTTCGCCCAGGTCGTAGGCGGCGGGGCAGACTAGGTTGCCCACGTTTTCGATGAAGAGCAGCTCGAGCGCCTCGAGGTTCAGGGCGTCCAGAGCGCGGGCTACCATGGCGGCCTCGAGGTGGCACAGGCTGCCAGTCTGAATCTGCACCGCGGTGGCCCCACCCACCCGAAGGCGCTGGGCATCGTTGTCGGTAGCCAGGTCGCCCACGATGACCGCCATCTGCAGGTGGGGCGCAAGCTCCTGCAAGGTGCGCGACAGCAGGGTGGTTTTGCCCGACCCTGGCGAAGAAAGCAGGTTTAGGGTCTTGACCCTAGCCGCCTCCAGGCGCTGGCGGTTGGCGGCGGCGTACTGGTTGTTGAGGGCCATCACGCCCTTCTCCACCTGAATGCGCCGCCCGCGCTCCTCGGTGTTTTCGGCCAGCACCGACAGGCCAATCTCTATCTCTTTACGCTCGTTCATGGGCTCTCCTCTACTCTACCTCCAGGTAGTCCACTTCTAGCTCGAGGCCCTGCTCGAGGGTGGCGGTGGGCTGGTGGCAGCCTGGGCACAGGGCAATACCAAAGGGGCTTGCCACCTCAAACTCCTTCGCACACGCCTCGCAATAAGCCACCAGCGGCACCCACTGCACCGCCAGCCGGGCCTGCTGGGCCAGGGTTCCTTGCTTGGCGGCCTCAAAGGCGAACTCGAGGGCCTCCTTTTCCACCCCGCTCAGGGCCCCCACCCGCAGGCCAATCTCGCGGATGGCGCGGGCCCCTTCGCGGCGGGCGTAGGCCTCGGCGATCTCGAGGATGCTTTTAACCAGACCCAGCTCATGCATGGTTGGCCTCAGGATGTGGGGCGTTTGCGTTTTCGGGCTGGTGTTCGGGCTTGGGAACCGGCACCACTCCCAGCGAGGCCAGCTCCTTCAACACCACCCGTTCCAGGACATCCAGCCGCGCTTCAATAAGCGGACTCAGCCGGATTTGCAGGTTTGCGCTCACCTCAGCCAAAGCGCTGACCCCAATGGCAATAAAGGTGGTGGTAGGCAGGTCGCCGTGCAGCTCCATGGCCCTCAACAGCTCGGGCATCTCCCACTCGTGGGAGGAGAGCTTGCCGTACTGAATGGCACTGGGGATGTCGTGCAGGGTAAATCGGTAAACTTCACCTGGCTCTGCCGCTACGGCATCCACAATAATTACATGCTCGCGGCCCGAAAGCAGGGGCAGCAGGTTCCAGGCCAGGGTTCCGCCATCCACAACCTCGAGGCGGTCGGGAAAAGCGTATTTTTCCTGGAGCCGGTTGACCAGCACCACCCCCACCCCTTCGTCGCCATAAAGGAGGTTGCCCACGCCCATTAGTAAAATCTCAGCAGCCATCCGCCTATCCTTTGCAAATCAGTATCCCCAGTCAATCCAGGACAGGTGTCCCTGGGAATCATTCCGTGTCGAAGGATGTTTTCGGTTTACATCGCTCTATCTCCTAACCCTTCGAGCCGCCTAGCAGTCACCACAGGAGGGGAGACGGTCGGAAGCTCAGGGCAGTTGCAGAGGCCCGTCCCGACTTTCGACCCTTGATGTTACTTCTGCGGTTGAATGTCCTCGTGCGGTTGAATGTCCTCGGCTTTGTAGCCCGAGACCATCGTCTCCAGAATCATGGTGCGACTGCGAATCGAGTACCAGGCCACCATGTAGATGTGTACCACCGTAAACACAATCATCACCCACATCATCCAGTGATGGTAAATCCGCACATTGGCCAGACCACCCAGGGCGACCTCGAGGGGCTTCAGCACCTGCCCCGTCCAGCCAGCCAGCCCGCTGGTCTGGTAAGGCGCGGCCAGGATCAGACCGGTCAGAATGACCACAACTAGACTGATGTAGAGCACGATGTAGGTCAGGTACTGCATGGGCCCATAGTTCGAGTAGATGTACGTGGGGTGTTCTCGCCGCAGCAACAGGTAAAAGGCTAGCTGGTCACGCCAGGCCCGCCAGTCAAACAGGATGCGCCCCATGGCAACTTCGGTTCCAATTCCCAGCCTGGGGCCGGGTTGGATAAAAAAGAACTCGTAGATACGGATCAGGGTAAGAACCAGCAGTATCCAACCAGCCGCGATGTGCAAGCCGCGAATGTTGGCTTGCAAAAAGTTGAGGTAGGTAGGCAGGTTGGGATCGGTTACCAGAAAGGGGTTGGCTATGTAAAAACCACTTATGGTCAACCAGACGATCAAGACCACTCGCAACCAGTGCGAGATGCGGGTAAAACGCCCGAAGATGTAGCGCAAATGAACCGGGCCATGGGTATTGATGTACGCCATCGCATCCCCCTATACGGTAATCTTCAGATGAGCTATCTCCTGGCCCTTAGGGTCGAGCAGGTGCACTGCACAGGCCAAGCATGGATCGAAGGAGTGGATGGTACGCAGGATTTCCAAAGGCTTCTTGGGGTCGGCCAGTTTTTGCCCGGTCAGGGCCGCTTCATAGGCCCCAACCTGGCCTTTAGAATCCTTGGGAGAGGCGTTCCAGGTAGAAGGAACCACCGCCTGGAAGTTCTCGATCCGCCCATTTCTGATGCGAACCCAGTGAGAAAGTGAGCCCCTGGGCACTTCAGACAAGCTGAAACCATCACCATCTTTGGGCAGGTACGGCGTGAAAAAGCGCTCATCACCCTTGGAGACGTTAGTCACCAGATCGTTCACCAGCGTTGGCACAAAATCGGCCAGTAACTTGGTCTCGAGCCCTCGAGCCACCGTACGCCCTAACGTGGAGTACCAGAATTTGAAGGGCACCCCGATACGGGCAGTGTAGCCGTCCATCAATTTCTTGATGGGCTCACTGCCTGCGGCATAGCCCACTATAAAGCGAGCTAGTGGCCCCACCTCAACCGCTATCCCATCGTAGCGTGGGCTCTTGAGCCAGGAGTACTTACCCTCCACCTTGAGCTTCCCATCGGCCTCGAGGCCAGTGTACTGCGGGTTGGTCTGCCCTTCGAAGGGGTGCAAGGCCACCTGGTCTCCTTCATAGGTATACCAGGAGTGGGCAATTTCTTCGGTAATCTTCATGGGGTCTATGGGCAGCACCTTGGATAGGTCGCGGTTAAGAATAAGACCCTTGGGAAAGAGGAAGCGTCGATTTTCCCACTCCTCCTCGTCCAGCGGCAGCCCACCAACAGACATATAGTTCTTCAAGCCAGCTCCATCACCTCGGAGGGCTTCGTCCTTGTACCGGGTACCCATCATCACCAGATCGGGTAGGTATGCCCGATCGATGAAGTCCTGGGCCTGCTTGAGCATAAACAGGTATTGTCCGATTCGTTCAGCGCTGAGCGCGTCCCGCACTGAAGTCACGCCGCCCACAATCAGGCTTTGGGGGTGCGGAGTTTTAGCTCCAAAAATAGCCTCCATCTGCGACATAACCCGCTGCACTGCAAGTGCATCAAGGTAGTGCGAGGCCATGATCAAGTTTTCCTCTGGCGAGAGTTTGTAGGCAGGGTGTCCCCAATAAGCTCCCGCAAAGGGGCCCAACTGACCACTCTGGACGAACTTGCTTAGACGTTGGATTACCAGCGCATAATGGCTCTCAGAAGCATTGTAGGGATTGGCGTGGTATTGCTTAGCAATCTGAACCGCCTTAGCAGGTGAGGCGCTCAGGGCAGAAGCTATATCGAACCAGTCCACCCCGTGCAGATGATAAAAGTGCACCACGTGGTCGTGGATTACCTGAGCGCTCCATAGCAGATTGCGTACCAGACGGGCGTTGGGCGGAATGCGTACCCCGTAGGCCCGCTCTACCGCCTCAGTACTGCGCTCGTAGTGCTGATAGGTGCACACTCCACAGATGCGTTGGGTAAAAGTGGCCAGATCGCGGGGGTCACGCCCCTTCATTATCAACTCGATTCCTCGGAAGGCCGTCCCTGAGCTGTAGGCCTGGGTAATCGTACCTCGCTCGTCCAGAGCTGCTTCAATACGAAGGTGTCCTTCGATGCGGGTAATAGGGTCTACCACGATACGTGCTGCCATAGCTTACTCCTTAGGCTTTTGCATGGATTCACTCTTGCGGTTCTCGAGGGCCGAGCGCACCATTGTGGCTACCGCATGAGCCGTAATGCCCACCGCAGCCGCACCCAGCGCCCACACACCAACACGGTCAGCCGTTGCATCACTTACCATTGGCTGTGCGTAAACCCGGTTGGCTACCGGTTCATAGAAGGGGGTCATGGTGTCCCAAAAATTGGGTTCAGCGCAGCCCACACAGCCGTGCCCCGCCATAATGGGCCAAGAGGTACCCTGGTTGTAGCGCACCACCCCGCAATTGTTGTAGGTAAAAGGACCCTTGCAACCCACCTTGTACAGGCAGTAGCCTCGCTTGAGGCCTTCAAGGTCGGCCCAGCTTTGCACAAATTCGCCTGCATCGAAGTTGCCACGCCGCTCGCATTTGTCATGGATGCGTGTGCCATAGGCCCAGATGGGGCGGTCGTAGGCATCGAGCTGGGGAACCCGACCGAACATTACTAACTCTAGAATGGTTCCCACAATATTGGTTGGGCTTACCGGGCAGGCCGGCAGGTTAATGACTGGGGTATTGATGTTGTTGGCTCTAAGGAAAGGCTTGATCCCTGTAGCCCCGGTGGGATTGGGCTGTGCCATGGGTATGCCCCCATAGGCCGCGCAGGTGCCCGCGTTAATCACATATTTGGCATCACGGGCAATGCGCTTGACCAGCTCGGTGCCCCGCTCGCCTTTGTGGCCTATGGTCAGAAAAATGCCATCCTGGGCTAGTGGCAAAGAGCCCTCGAACACTACGATGTACTGGCCTTTATATTTCTTGATGCTCTCCTCCAGCACCGCCTCGGCCTGATCGCCCGCTGCTGCCATCAGCACTTCGGAATACTCCAACGACAGCAAGTCCAGAATGATGTCTTCAACTCCTGGGTTGGCACTACGCAAAAGGGCTTCGGAGTTGCCCGTGCAGGACTGCAGCTCCTGCCAAATGACAGGAAGGCGCGGGGCGGCTTCGGCTGCTTTAGCCACGCGTCCGGTAAAGCTAGGGGGAAGCCCTAGGGTTGCGGTCATCATCGCGGCCCATTTAACGAAGTCGCGACGGCTGAAACCATGTTTGCGCAGGGCACGATGCAGGGGAGAATCGGCCTGAGGCTGCAGAAGGGTTTCCAGATTTCTATCAGCCTCAGCCAGCAAACGTGCTTCGTTTGCTGGATCTATTGGCTGGATCAAGTTTGGGTCGAAATCTTTGTACATGCGTTCTGTGCACCTCCTGTTTGTCGCTTATGTTGCTTGTTTGGGCCATAAGCACACATCATCCTTTCGGTTCCCAGCAAGCAACTCAGCTTTTTTTTGGAACCTAGCAGCTAGTCAATAGTTTAGGTTTTATCGCCAAAAAACACCAGAGACATCTGTCCCCTATATCTGCATGTTCGATTCGCCCAGGTTACGCAACCAGGAGTGTGAACCCACTCAGAACGAGACCCTCAGCACGGCTTTTTTATCACTAACCAAAAACCTCGATCGGTAAGGCCAAAAATGGCAACAGTCAGATTTGGCTAAAGCCAAACGTTTGAAGAATATCGTCCTGTGCGTATTTCAGAAAATACCATACCGACCTACTTTTTTTCCTGCTACCCCTAATCAGGGTTCAAACGGCTCTTCTATGATGAGTTCAAACTCTTGATAAATCTGATGTGGAAGGTGCGGAATATAGGCTCATGATGCGGGGCCTCGAGCTCCGTGCATACAACCCCACTCCGGGAGCGGATCGGGGTATTTCTGTAAAGCCTTTAGCCTTGACTGGACTTGAGCATTTGAGCAGGGGTATCCATTTCGGCCAGGGGCAATACCTCGTATTTTGCAAAGTTATATACGGGCGCCATGGCCAGCAAACGCTCGAGCTCTTCGTTTGAGTCTACATCGTAAATCCAGGCTCCACCGTGTTTGCCCACAATATGGTAGCGCCCTACCAGCTTACCCCGTTCACGGAGTTTGTGGGCATACTCGGGCATTCTCATGATCACGCTGGCAAAATCAGCGCGCATTATCGAGAGATCGAGTTCCCACAGCACTAGAAATTTCATTCCCATTACGCCTCCTAAACAACAAGATAGCAGCCTTAAAGTCGCCAGGTAAGTTATGTTTGTCAACTAGACAAAACCTCCACTGTAAGGGTACGTTTATTAGCTATCCTAAACTCGCACGCTCTGGTTTGCAGAACCTCCACAAAATCCCATAATGGGCGAGTAATACCTGGGGCTCGAGGAGCCAGAATGATTATCTGTCCACCTTTGAAGCCAAGTCATCGCCATAAAGCAAACCAGGTGGGACTAACGTACCTTGCCCCAAGCAGCCCTGGATAGTGTAAATAAAATATGTTTAGAGAGTTGGTGGCTTGGCAGATTCATGCCGCGTTTAAATCCAGTGCAAAAATTGCAACCCAGACCTTACAGAATACCTGCACCTTTTCCAGAGTGGTACCAGACAAACCCGCGCTTGTTTGGTACGACCGAGGCCAGGCTCCAGGCAGATGACTTTAATCTGCCCTGAAACAGGGAGGTAAAGAAAAGATGTGTTTGGGAATACCGTATGAAATTGTGGAGATAGTAGATCAGGACAGTGCCGTTCTTAAGTTGGGCAACACTACGCGGCACTGTTTTATTGGACTACTTGAAGACGTGCAGGTAGGCGATTGGGTGCTGTTGCATGCAGGTCAGGCCATCGAGAAGATTAGTGCTTCCGAAGCTCAGGAAAACTTGAAACTTATTCACTTATACATGACTGGCGAAACAGCAGAGGACTCCACATGAACGGACTTTTTGCGTTTATTGAGCAGATGGAGGCCCATTCTCAAGAGGCCAAGGCTCTAGTAATCCCTCTGTTGGAGAACCTGGATTCCGAGCTTCCTTGGACCAGCAGCAATTTCTGGGCCTTGTACCAGATGCGTCACCAGCACGACCCAGTCATTCAGCAAGCTCTTGAGCACCTTAGACAGTATGCAATTCCCCTGCTCGAGTACGAAGAACAACTCGCCGACTTGGACTTAGAAACCTTTACTGAAAAAATGGCTCAAATCGAACAACGCTTTTGGGAGGAGTGCTATACCCAGGCACGGGTTTTGTCGAACGAAACCGAAGCCTCGTTGTTCTTGTGTAATGCACACACCCTACGTGAATCTGATGTGCGTGGTCTGGTCAAACAAAATCTGTGGGATGTAGAGGCGATTTCAACGATGCTGAGAGTCCCCACCAACTGCCCAACCTGCAAGCGCGGAATCCAGCGCATTGTGCTGGAAGAGCTCAAACAAGCCAAAGCCCTCAAGACACTAGCCTAATTTCCAGGTAAACTATGCAACTCCCCATTGCCTTTTCCCCGCGTGTCTACCCCGTTTATAGAGCACAGGACTTACCCCAGGCCGCCCAGCTACTCGCAGAAGCCGCCGAGCGCGAAGGATACCGTGTGGTTGCAGTTCATCCCTTGTTTCAATATGCAGGGGAAGATTACAGCGGCCCCAAAGTGGTGACCCTCGAGCTAGACGCACCCAAGCTAGATCGAGCTTTTTTATCGGCAAAGCCCGAGATGGGGCTATGGCTTCCCTTACGCGTCACACTATTCGAGAAAGAAGGAACCTTATGGGTTGTAATGCTGGATGTTGCAGTTTTTCGCAAGCTCCTAGGTGAGCTGCCTACCGAGGGCAGCCGCTTGCTAGACTGGATGGAGGTCACGCAAGAAATCCTCCTCAAAGCTTTGACAGGATAGCCAAGACCCCTTTCGGTAAGCATAAGAAACCCGTATAAACCGCATTTTTTCGTAGGACGTTTGTCCTGTTGCATGCACATGACCTCCATGCTAGGTTTGGCCTTGACTGTGTTGGTGGCAGCGTTTTGTAAATTTGTAAAAGGAGGTTGTTGGTGTGTCTTGCCATCCCCGGTAAGGTTGTGCAATTCAACGACGAGTTCCGTCACTTTGCAACCGTCGAGGTTTCAGGAGTGCGCCGGCAGGTCAACCTGGATCTGCTTTCCCAGGAAGAGGTTTCACTTGGTGACTGGGTGCTGATTCACGTGGGCTTTGCCATGAGCAAGATCAGCGAAGCACAGGCCTTGGAGCAACTCGATTTGCTGACCAGGCTGGGCGAGGCCGACGCAGCCCTGGAAGAGCTCGAGGGCTACCAGTTTGCCGAGGAGGAGCAAAGGCCAGATGCCCCCAGTTGACCTGGAGTTTTACAGTAGCTGCACCCTCGACCAGGACGGCTGCACCACCTGCGGTGATGTGGCGGTGCCGGTCTACGTGGTAAAGGTAGAAGGCTGCGAAGCCCTGGTAGAAGACCGTTTGGGCCAGCAGGCCAGCGTAGCCACCGACCTGTTTCCCGACCTGCAAATAGGTGATGTGCTCCTGGTGCATATGGGCGTCGCCATTCACCGGCTACCCCCACCCTCGAGCGCACAGGAGGAACCGTGAAATACGTCGACGAGTTCCGCGACCCCCAGCTCATCGAAAAGGCGGCTGCAGAAATTCGCCGCCTTGCCCATCCCGAACGGCGCTACCGCATCATGGAGGTCTGCGGCGGGCACACCCATGCCATTTACCGCTTTGGCCTACAGGATTTGCTGCCCGAGAACCTCGAGCTCATTCACGGGCCCGGCTGCCCGGTGTGTGTGCTGCCCATGGGCCGGGTGGACGACGGCCTCAAGCTGGCCCAGAATCCACAGGTCACCCTTACGGCCTTTGGCGACATGATGCGTGTTCCCGGCCAGATGGGCTCGCCCCTCGAGCTAAAGGCAAAAGGCGCGGATATCCGCATGGTGTACTCACCGCTCGATGCGCTCAAGCTGGCCGAAAAAAACCCCGACCGGCAGGTGGTCTTTTTTGCTATAGGTTTCGAGACCACCACCCCCTCCACCGCCCTCACGGTGTTGCGGGCACAAAAAATGGGCATCGAAAACTTCACCGTCTTTAGCAACCACGTCAACATCATTCCGGCCATGCGGGCCATTCTGGACTCACCCGAAATTGGCCTGGATGGCTTTATCGGGCCGGGGCATGTTTCTACCGTGATTGGCGCAGCGCCCTACGAGGCCATCGCCAGGGAATACGGAAGGCCGGTGGTCGTCTCGGGCTTTGAGCCGCTCGATCTCTTGCAAAGCCTGGTGATGCTGCTGCGGCAGCTCAACCAGGGCCGGGCCGAGGTGGAAATTCAGTACGAGCGGGCAGTTTCCTGGGAAGGCAACCGCGCCGCCCAGGCGGTTATGGCGCAGGTCTTCGAGCTCCGCCCCACCTTCGAGTGGCGGGGGCTGGGCTTCATTGCCGATTCGGCCCTCAAGTTGCGCCCGGCATTTGCTGCCTGGGACGCCGAGGTGCGCTTTGGGGTGGCGGGGGTGCGCGATACAGAACCAGGGGCCGCCCAGTGCGGCGAGGTGCTGCGGGGCCTGCTCAAGCCGCCCCAGTGCCAGCTTTTTGGCAAAGCCTGCACGCCTGAGCACCCCCTGGGCGCACTGATGGTCTCATCGGAAGGGGCTTGTGCCGCTTACTACAATTACCACCGGGGCCCGGTGGCCGCAGAGGATTGAAGCCATGAGCAAAACCACATCCATTCGCTTCAAGGACACCCAGATCGAGCTTGCCCACGGCGCGGGGGGTAAGGCCAGCCGCCGACTCATCGAGGGGCTAATTGCCCCCATTCTTGGCAACCCCGCGCTAAACGATGCGGCTTTGCTCAGCCTGGACACCTCGTCGCTGGCTTTTACTACCGATAGCTTTGTGGTCAGGCCCCTGCGTTTTCCGGGAGGATCTATCGGCGAGCTGGCGGTGAACGGCACCGTCAACGACCTGGCGGTCTCGGGGGCCAGGCCCCTGGCGCTGCTCTCGAGCCTGATTCTGGAGGCGGGCCTGGCGGTCGAAACACTGCAAGCCGAGCTCGAGGCCATGCAAGCAGCAGCCCAGCGGGCGGGGGTAGCGGTGCTGGGGGGCGATACCAAGGTGGTGGAGCACGGCCGGGCCGATGGGCTTTATATCAGCACCAGCGGCATTGGCCAGGTGGACAGCCGGGTTGCGCTTTCGGCCAAGGCAGTGCGTCCGGGCGACCAAATTCTGTTATCTGGCCCGATTGGCGACCACGGCATTACCGTGTTGCTGGCGCGGGGGGAACTCGACCTCGAGGCCGACCTGAAATCCGACACCCGCTCGGTCTGGCCCCTGGTAGAGGCCCTCATCGAAGCAGCGGCCCCCGGCCTGCGCTGGATGCGCGACCCAACCCGGGGTGGGGTTGCCACTGCCCTCAACGAGCTGGCCCGCGAAACCCAGCTGGCCCTCAGGCTGGACGAGGAGGCCATCCCTGTGCGCGAGGCGGTGCGGGGGGCCTGTGAAATTTTGGGCTTGGATCCCCTACACATTGCCAACGAAGGGCAGTTTATCGCCATTGTGTCCAGCGAGTTTGCCGAGACTGCGCTCGAGGCTGTTCAGCGTAGCCCTGGCGGTCAGGAGGCTGTGCTGGTGGGCGAGGTACTCGAAAAACCGGGTGGGGTGGTCTATACAACCAACGGGTATGGCTCGAGCCGGGTCGTGGATATGCTAGTGGGCGACCCCTTGCCCAGAATTTGCTAGGGGGAAATTGTGCTGGAGCTTTTCGGTACACCTGGCTGTGCTTTTACCGCCGAGCTGCGCGAAGATTTGCAGTGGCGTGGCCTGGAGTTTATAGAATATGACGTGGAGTCCGATGCAGAAGCGCTAAAGCGCATGCTGCGTCTCACCCACGGCCAGCGAACCGTACCGGTGCTGGTGCAGGATAATCAGGTGGTACAGATTGGCTGGCAGGGGCGGGGCTGTGTGGTCGGTAAGGATTCATAGCAAGGCACACAAGGCTCAACGCATCAAATTATGCTTCCTCGCTAGGTACATGACAAAAGCCTCATACAAGCGTACAGCTCGTCTTTCCTAACCTCTGCGGCAAAGATGAGCTGGCGTAGATAATCAAGCCCATAGCGAAAGGTGGAGTAGAGCTTACGCGCATGGGTTTTGATGGGAATAGGCTTGGTTCGTGAGAGCCATTCCCCCACCTGATGCGCCCAGACCAGGGCAATGCTCATCCAAGCAATCAGCGACTCCACCCGTGGGTGGATTCGAAGTCGAAGCCCTGGGTTTTGTTTGAAGAGGGTTTCGATCTCCCAGCGCCGGGCGTATCGAGCAGGGGCCTGCTGGGAATCGGCCTCGGTGAGAAGCGGGTACTCCCCCTTCCGCAATAGGTGGGTTGCCCCCACAGCCGAACCGGTTTGGGCAGGGCTTCCCCAGATGCCGGAACAACCGCTGGACGGGTCGGCTGTGGCCCTTGTAGGTGACCCGGCGCCCCGCTTTGATGCGCAGGGTGTAGGGCACTTTCTGCCAGCGCAGGTAGCGCAGAAAGCCGGTGCAGGCAAACTCCCGATCCGCACACAGGGACTGGATGCGCGCTTTGGGTAAGAAAGTGAGCAGCCGTCGGAGCAAGCCCAGTCGCTCCCGCAGGTTACCGCTGCCGGCCTTACCCGGAAAGCACCACACCAGGGGGTAAGCTACCCCCTGATGGGCCACCCCGATGAACAGCAGGTTGATGCTGAGGCGGCCCAACTTCCACTCGGTACGATCCAGGCTCAAGACCAGCTTTTGCTCCGGGTTTTGCGGTAAGAGCTGCAGGATCAGCCGTCCGATGGTTTCCTGGTCGAAGCTGAACCCGGCCAGGAACCTTTGGCAGCGGCGGTAGTTGGAGGCGATGTGCACCGGCGATCTGGGCCAGGTTGACACTGCGGACGCGGATCAAGGCCAGCACCAATGCGGCCAGAAAGTCCAGTCGGGCTCGATGCCACTGCAGGTGGGGTCGAAAAACTTCGCTGAGTTCACTATGATCTGGACTTACGCGGCCTCCACCTGCACCGGTAACAGAGGGCTCAAATCCAGGCTCAGCTTACCTGCGATGAGTCTCCGTCGGCATTGGTAGAAACTCAACCCCAGCCCCTCCCGCTGCCGCTCGATGCGCCCATAGGCCACCCACCCCAAGGCCAGATGGGCCAGCAGCCTGGCCCTCCGCCAGTGCCGATGCCCCGTCCACCCCAGTTCCTGCTGAAGCCCCCGGAAAATCTCCTCGATGGCTTGCCGCAACCGGTAGACCTCCCTCATCCCCACCCCCCACCATTCCTCCCGATCCGTCCCGTAAAACTTACCCCCGCGCTTGAGCACCCCCACCGCGAAGGTCAGGCCCCGCAGCTTCCCCGTCTTCACCCAACGGGTTCCCCCATGCCTCCTGAGCTGAACACCCTCCAGCACACGGTTAGACCTGAGCCTCGTGACAAAAGACCCGCCGTGGGCATGGGGCCACGCCAGCACCTACCTCGCCGCGTACCAAGCGTCAAAGAGCACCCCCTCCGGACGAAAGCCCGCCTCCTTGGCCCACCCCAGCAGGGCCAGCCTGCTCTCTTCGAAGCAGGGCAGGAAGGCCAGGGGAATCCGCCGTTTCCCCTCCGTCCAGGCCAGCACCACCAGGGACAGCCCAAACCCCCAGGCCCCCGTGGAGGCGTCCCGGGCCTTCTTCAGGCCCGGCCTGCCTGATGAGGAGGTCATCAAGGGGGAGGTAACCTCGGTCCAGCCCCCCACCCCTTTGCACAGCCCCAGGGAGGGTTCAAAGCACAGGGCCAGGGGTTGGTGCAGGGCCCGGTAGAGGGTGTCGTGAGCGGGGTCCTGGCCCCCGGCCATGGCCCGGGCGGAGGTATTGATGGGGCTTTGGGCTAAAGCTTCTGGAGCGCGCAGAGCAGGCCGTGGTATCCTCTTCATCGGGCCTCCCTAGTTACCGGAGGCCCATTTTATCGGGACTCTTCAGCACCGCGTAAGTCCAGATTGTCCGAAAGATCGCTTGGGCAGCAGCTTACTCGACTATTCATGCTCGATTATATCGTCTGGGAAAGTTTTAAGACAGTCTCTCATATGAAATCTTTCTGAGTCATTCCCCTAACATCCCCCCGGCCACTAATGAAACAGGGTATAGCTCTGTATGAGCGCAGGCTGGGTCTGCAGGTAGGCGCAGCGGGCTTCCACTTTGCTCCACAGCGCCTCTTCGTCC
>Ga0308418_1000761_pt1 | contig 17763 bp, 5 predicted proteins | sample HotsprSampleR4cd_FD_203517 | JGI IMG/M metagenome (GOLD analysis project Ga0308418, IMG submission 203517) | Hot spring phototrophic mat microbial communities from Mushroom Spring, Yellowstone National Park, Wyoming, United States - 20090729_R4cd ... | reverse complement strand
ACGGCGCGTGAACTGCGCGGCGTGCAGGCGGAGCCGCAGATGCGCGGGCAGAAACTCCGCGCGCCGCAACTCGCCCTCGCGCCGAACGCCCCCGCCCCAAGCCGCACCGCGCCCCGCAAGGAGAATGTGCTGGTGCGCCTGGAGTACGGCGTGCGGCTGCCTGCAGGCGTGTCGCAGTTTGATGTCGCGGTGGACGCCGCGCCGATTGCCTTCGATGTCGCGCCTGTTGTGGAAGACGGCGTCGCGCTGATCCCTGTGCGCCATGTGCTGGAGCAACTCGGCGGGCGACTTCGCTGGGACAACCAGACCAAGACCGCCACGCTGCAGGTCGGCGGGCGCACAGCGGTGCTGCGCATCCGCGAGAACGAGGCACAAGTAGACGGCGAGACCCTGCCGCTTGAGGCGCGACTGCGCATCGTGCGCGGGCGCGTGCTCTTGCCCGCCTCTGCCCTGCGCGCGATCCTGGATGCCGAAATGCTTTACGACGGCACAACAGGGCAGGTGGTCATCAACACGGATCGGGAGTAATCCCAATCGCGCAGGTAGCTAACCCCCTCCTTAAGGTTCCCCCTGCCCGCAGGGGGAACCGAGTGTGCGCGCGGCGCGGTTCCCCTCGCGAAGCGGGGGGACCTGAAGGAGGGGGGCAGCTGATGAACTGTGAAGGCGCGACTGGTATTCCTACGGAGGAGGCGCATCCGATGCGACGGCTTTGGGTGTTTCTGAGTGGGCTGTGGGCGATGGTCGCCCTCCCGCAAGGCGAGTGGGTCGCCAGCGGGTCGGGCGAGACGCGCACGCAGACAATCGCCGTTCTCGATGAGCGAGCGAAGCCCGTAACGCACACCGCGCTGGTCGTCGTCGGCGCGGGCGAGGAATCGACTTACTGGCGCAACACGCAGTGGGAACTCCAGCCGAACCGCACCTATGCGTTCCGTGTGCGCCTCAAGGGTGAAGGACGCGGCGGCTGCGCGATTGTCGGCGCGAATGTGGTCAACCGCGACTATATCCCCAGCCGCGAGTGGCAGACTGTCGGCTATGTGTTCCGCACGCCGAGCGACACGCGCGAGGCGTTCATTCGCGTCGGGCACTGGCAGTGGCGCGGCGAGGTGATGTTCGCGCAGCCTGTGTTCACTCCCGTCGATGTCGTCCACGCGCGCTACGGCGACCTTCTGCTGGGCGCAGGCGAGCGGATACAGGGCAATCGGTACCGCTTCCTGAGCCAGTTCGAGGGCGAGCTGTCCAACGCGCAGGCGCCGCTGAAAGCGTTCACTGCCGTTTTCAACACCAACCGCTGGGTGTTCAGCCCCAACGCGCAGGTGGTCTACCGCCACGCGGTGGGTGACCGTCGTATCCGCCGTGCGACGCTGAACTTGAGCGTCTGCTACGAGCAGGACGGCGCGTTGGCAGTGCAAGTGCGTGCCGATGGCGGCGAGTGGCGCACAGCGGCGACCATACGCGGGCTTGGCGCACACACGGTGCAGGTTCCCGACACGCTGCTGCCCGCACGCACGCTGGAAGTGCGCCTTGAGGGACAAGCAGGCGTTATTCAAGTAGACCGCTACGAACTGCAAGCCGAGTTAGCACGCCCTGTCGCGCAGCCGCTGGTTGGGCGCAGCCTCGTGCTGTACCCCGACTGGCAACGCGCCGACTGGCAGGTAATGCCTCTTGCGTTGATTCGCGGCGCACAGGGCGAGTGGCTGTTGCTGGCGGAGGTGACGAACCGCAGCCGCACACCCGCGCGCCTTGAGGCATTCTACGAGGGCGACACACGGAGTATCTCCGTGTTTCTCGGCAGCCAGTTCAAGCCCCTGCAGCCGAACGAGCCGCGCACGCTTACCATCCGCCTGCCGCAGGAGCCAACAGGAACGGCGGAGCAGAAGATAGGATTTCAGCGCGAGCCATTTGGGGAGATTGTCTGGAGTGCACGCATCGAATACAGGAGCCACTTTCTGGAGTGGGCGCACTACGGGTATCGGCTGAAGGGCGCGCCTGCGTGGGCGGGGCTGTGGTGGTGCGAGTGGGGCTGGAAGGTCGGGCGCACGCGCGAGCTGCCCCGCGAGACGCGCGAGGCTGTGCGCCTGAGCGCGGCGCGCGGCGAGTACGAACCCGTGCAGATTGTGCTGCGCCCTATAGAGCCTCTGCGTCTGCTACGCGCTGAGCCGAGCGACCTGCGCGCGGGACGCCACCGTATCCCCGCAAGGCACATCACCCTGCGCGAGGTCGCCTATGTGCCCGTGGAGTACCCCACCGACACGCTGGGCGCAATAGACGACTACCCCGACCCGCTGCCGCCACTGCAAACGCCACTGACCCTTGCCGCAGGGCAGAACCAACCGCTGTGGCTGACGGTCTATGTGCCCTACGGAACCCCCGCAGGCGTCTACAAGGGGACGCTGACCCTGCGCACCAGTCGCGGCGCGTTAACCGTCCCGCTGGAGGTCACGGTCTACGACTTCGACCTGCCGCGTGTGCCCACCCTGCGCAGCGGGTTCGGCATCAGTGCAGAACGCATCTTCCAGTATCACAAGCCGCGCACCGACCAACAGAAGCGCGCGCTGTGGGATCGCTACATGCAGGCGTTCCGCCGCGCGCGGCTAAGCCCCTACACCTTCTCGCTGGAGCCGTACCAAGTGCGCTTGGACAACGGGCGCGTCGTGCTGGACTTCGAGGCGTTTGATCGCGCGGCGAAACGCTACTTGGGCGAGTTCGGCTTCAACAGTTTCGTGCTGCCCGTCTACGGCTTGCCAGGCGGGCGCTATCCGAACTACTCCACCGCCGAGTTTCTGGGCTTCAAGGAAGGCACACCCGAATACGAACGCTACTGGACGGACTACATGCGCCAGTTGCAGGAGCATCTGCGCCAGCGCGGGTGGCTGCGCAAGGCGTACATCTACTGGTTCGACGAACCCGAAGAGGCGGACTATCCGTTCGTGCGCCGCGTGAACGAGCAGATTATGCGCGCCGCGCCCGACCTGACCATCATGCTGACCGAGCAGCCTGAGCCGCCGCTGATTGGCGTGGTAGACCTGTGGTGCCCGCTGACGGCATTCGTGCCCCTAAAGTCTATCGCCGAGCGGCGCAAAGCAGGCGAGGAAGTCTGGTGGTATGTCTGCACGGGACCGCGCGCGCCCTATGTGGGGCTGTTCATCGACCACCCAGGCACGGAGATGCGCGTGTGGCTGTGGCAGACTTGGAAGTACGGCGTGCAGGGCATCCTGATTTGGGAGACCGTTTGGTGGCACAATCCGTTCGCCTACCCCGACCGCCTGCAGAACCCGTGGGACGACCCGATGAGTTATGTATGGGACGCGAGCTTCAAGCCAGGCACGCGCCAGTTTTGGGGCAACGGCGACGGCAGGCTACTCTATCCGCCCCGACGCGACCCGAACGCCAGCGACGAGCCGATAATCGCCGACCCGATCCCGTCGATTCGCTGGGAGTGCCTGCGCGACGGCGCGGAGGACTACGAGTATTTCGTGCATCTGGAGCGTCTCGTGCGTCAGGCGGAGGGTCGGAAGGTGGACGCGCGGCTCTTGCAGCAGGCGCGCGAGCTGCTGCGCGTGCCGCGCGCGGTGGTTGCGGACATGACCGCGTTCACGCACGACCCGCGGGTGGTGAACGCGTACCGCACCAAACTGGCGCGGGTGATTGAGCGGCTGGCTAATGCACCAAAAACCAGCGGGTCGGCTAATCGGTAAAAGTAGGCTTCCGAAAAGCGAGGACGGCACTGGTAAAAAGTGCACTGCCAGAAAAGGGGGAATTTCCTCAAGATTCGGGGGCAATTGGGGCAAAACCCCTTGACATTCTGGAAAAAGTGCTGTATAATTAGAGGTGTAAGGGAGTGTGCGTAATGCAAGGTAATATCGCGCAAGTCTGGGCGAATGCGCTAATGTTAGCGACTCACGGAATGTTGAGGCGAAGGGATTTGACAAAACAAGGTACCTGCTGCACGGATGTGCAGTAGGACGATGCAGTTAGGTAGTGCTACGAATCGTGAGAGAAGGAGGCAGAGAAATGACAGAGATAAATGCTGCAAGAATTAGTTGGAAAGATGGCAATCGTTGCCAGCCACTGCATTCATCTGGTATAGGGGAGTCGATACCCAATCTGGTACGCATCATCTTAGTTTCTTTATACCTACTATTGCTTAATTCGGCCGTTTGTCAAGGTCCAATTGTGCTCATGGGGGTTGATGCCGAAGATGGTGGATTGAATGCGCATGGACCCATTTCATCCTTTGCTAATGTTGTTCAAAATATTTACAATAGGAGTACCAACGGTAATTCTGGAATATTGGTGATTGGAGGAGGTAAATCGTCTAGGGATGATGTGACTGTCTTTTGGAACGAGATACAGCGGTTGACGGGAATACCGTTAACCTATGTCAACGGAGCCAATAATATCCGCACAGTAGATTTTTCACCGTACAAAATGCTGGCAATCGTCAGCAGTAGTACCGAAACACCCAGTGGGGGGTTAACAAATGCTGAAAATGCAGCTTTGGTAGAGCGCGCTGCAGCGATTCGCTCGTTTGTGAATCAGGGGGGAGGACTACTGGCATTTTCGCAGAGGGGAAATAATCCTCCTTATGGATTTCTCCAAGACTTCGGTCGATTTACATTTAGAAACGTTGACTACCGTCACATCACTCCGACCCCTGAAGGTCGTTCCATAGGAATAGATGAATCGTTCAACAATATAAGAAGCGGATATTACTGGCATGACGAATACCTTTCTTTTCCTTCTTATCTCATTGTACTTGCTACAAACACCTCTTCTGGGAATGCTGCAGCAATTGGTGGCTTCGGTGGCATACCTCCCACGGTATCCTGTCCGGGTCCGATGACTGTCGACTGCACTTTCGGTGGGACGGAGGTGCGTCTCTCGGCTACTGTTGAGGATCAAAGTGGGGAAGCAATAACTGTCGAGTGGTATGTGAACGGTCAACGCGTATACCAAGAGCAGGTTCCACGAGGGGGTCCTCCAACACGCGCAACGGTACATCTGACATACCGTTTTGCTCCAGGAACCAACGTTGTTCGCGTTGTCGCTATCAACGAAAGTGGCATTCCCGCGCGATGTGAAACGACTGTGCTGGTTAGAGACTCGCAACCTCCGAGCATTCTCTGCCCTGACCCGACAGAGGAATTCGTTTGCCAGCAAGGTAGAATCCCTGACCTACGCTCACGCGTTACAGCAAGCGACAATTGTACCCCTAATGACTTGTTAATCTTTTCCCAAGTACCAGCCCCTGGTACCTCCGTCCCGCTTGGTTCTCATACTATTACTATCTCGGTTCGGGATCAGGCAGGCAATTTGAACTCATGTGAAGCTATCTATATAGCTACTCAAGAACCACCACCAACGATTTCGGAGGTTGCAGCTCAGAACATTGGGATAACGGATGCGGAGATCACATGGCGTACTGACAAGCCAGCAACTTCTCAGGTACGTTATCGTAGGCTTGGGAGTACCGATTGGAATAGCACACAGAGAACAAGCAGCTATGTTCAGAATCACAGAGTAAGAATCACTAATCTTGAAGACGATACTGAGTATGAATATCAGGTCATCTCTCAAGATCGCTGTGGACAGGAAGCGATTTCCGATATCTACTCTTTCCGCACGCGGCGCGACACGACGCCGCCGACCGTGACCATCACGCAGGGCCCTGCGGAAGGCAGCACAGTGTGCCAGTTGCCTGTGGAGTTCGCATGGCAGGGTAGCGACAACCGCACGCCTGCTGACCAGCTGCAGTATCGCTATCGGGTGAACGGCGGCGCGTGGAGCGCGTGGAGCAACACGACACAAACCACGCTGAATGACTTGCCGCAAGGCGCGAATGTATTCGAGGTACAAGCGCGCGATCGGGCAGGCAACGAATCGCAGATTGCCCGCCGCTCGTTCCGCGTGGATACGCAGCCGCCTGTGTTTGTGTCCATTCGCACGGAGAACCTGCGCCCGACCAGCGCGCAGGTGGTGGTGGTCACCGACGAACCGTCCACGGGGCGCGTAGAGTATCGGCGCAGCGATGCCAGCGAGTGGCAACAGGTCGCTCTGACGCCTGCCCAGACGACGCACCGAGCAACGCTTTCTAACCTTGAGGCAGACAGCGAGTATGTGTACCGTGTGGTGGCGCGGGATGCCTGCGGGCACGAGACGGTCTCGCCGACGCAATCGTTCCGCACGCCTGCAGGAGCCGACCTGACCGTGCCGAGCGCGAGTGCGCCCGCGCAGGCGACGCCGACCGTGCCGTTCAACTTCAGCTGGACTGTGCGCAACGACGGCGCGCTGCGCGTGTCGCAGAGCTGGATTGACAGGGTCTACTTCTCGCGCGACGAGACGCTCGATTCAGGCGACACGCTGGTGGTGGAACGCGGCTACACGGGCGGCTTGGACGCGGGTCAGGAGATTAGTCGGAATGTGGCGATTACGCTCCCTGCGAACACGCCTGCAGGCGAGGGCTACCTGATCGTGTTTGTGGACGCGCTGGACGCGGTCGCCGAGAGCAACGAGTCGAACAACACCCGTGCAGTGGCGATCCGCGTGCAGGCGGTCGACAATCCGCCCGACACGGAGTTGACAGAGGCTCCCGACGAGAACGCGCCCGTCTGCTCGCTGCCGATTACCCTGCGCTGGCGCGGTATAGACGACCAGACGCCCGCGGAGCAGCTCCAATACTCATATCGTATAGACAACGAGCCGTGGTCGGAGTGGACGAGCGCGACCGAGTTGGTGCTGAACGAGCTGCCTGACGGTGCGCATATCTTTATGGTGCGGGCGCGCGATGCGGCAGGGCAAGCCGACCCGACACCTGCAATTCGGCGATTCATCGTGGCAGTGAACCCGCCTGTGATCAGCAGTGTGCGAGCGCAAGTGCAGCAGGCGCGGGCGTTGATTAGCTGGAGTACGAACATTCCCGCCACTTCGCAGGTGGAGTACGGCACGACGCCGAGCTTGGGGCAGTCCACCCCAGAAGATACCCAGCTGAAACAGCTGCACCAGATAGAGTTGCGCCAGTTGCAGCCGAATACGACTTATTACTACCGCGTGCGCTCGGTCTCGGCGTGTGGTCAGGAGGCGTTCTCGGAGGTGTTCACCTTCCGCACGGGCAACATTCCTGACCTGACGATTGAGCCTGTGCGTATTCCAAACGAGATGGGCACGCGGCAGACCTATGTGTTCCAGTGGCGCGTCTACAACAACGGTCAAGGCGACGCCGTGGGCGAGTGGCACGACGGGTTCTACCTGTCGCGGGATAATCAGTATGACAGCAACGACAGGATTATCCGCTGGGTGCCGCGCGCGGGCAATCTGCGTGCAGGGACAAACTACTTCAACGCGGCGGAGCTGCGCGTGCCCGAAGTGGAACCTGGCGAATACTATGTGATTTTGGTCGTAGATCCGCAAAACGCCATCCACGAGAGTGAGGAAGGCAATAACACGGCGGTCTACGGTCCGGTGACAATTGTGCGCACCGACGCGCCCGTGATTGAGGACATTCCCGACGCGACGGCAGAAGAGGGCGTGGCGTATCGTGGACCTGTGCCGCGCTTAGTTCAGGGCACACCGCCAATTCGCTGGAGCTTGGAGTCGGGTCCGCCGGGCATGGTCATCGACTCGAACGGTCAGGTGTTCTGGTCGCGTCCTGTGGGGAACATCAATCCGTATGCGATTACGATACGCGCGGAGAACGCGGCGGGCGCGGATACGGAGACTTGGTTGCTGCGGGTAGACCCGACCTATAGCGCGGAGGCGTCGACGGATGTGGAGCTGGTGCCGTCGGGCACACCTGTGGTGATCCGCGGGCGGGCGTATGTGCTGGCGACGGGTCAGCCGAAGCCGAACGCGGCAGTGAAGGTGCGGCTGCGCATTCGCGGGTTGACCCGCACGCTGGACGCGACGACCGACGCGCAGGGCAACTTCACGGTGACCTATGTTTCGCTGCCGCGTGAAGCGGGGATTGTGGAGCTGTGCGCAACGCACCCCGGCGACGACCGCTTCGTGGTTCAGGACACCTTCACGCTGGTCGGGATGTATTATGAGCCTGAGCGGGTCAGCGCCGACCTGATTCCGTTCACCGACTACGAGTTCACGACGGTGCTTCAAAATGCGGGCAACACGCCGCTGACGGGCATTCGGTATGAGATACTAGATCGCCCTGCGGAGTTGCTGGTTCAGGTGCAAGGTTCATCGTCGTTGGGCGATCGCAGCAGCGATATGGTACGGCTGCAAGTGCGCGCGGAGAGCAACCGCGACCTACGCGGCACGCTGGTGGTGCGCGCCGTAAGCGCGGAAGGCGCGGTTGCACACTGGGCGCTGCAACTGAATATTCGCGCACCGCGCCCTGTGCTACAGGTGACGCCCTCACAACTGCAATCAGCGATGTTGCGGGGCGACCAGACGCTGGTGAGCTTCACGGTGCGGAATGTCGGCGGCGCACCGACCGAACCGTTGCGTATTGCGCTGCCGAATGTAGAATGGATGAACCTGACAACTGGTTCGACGATACCGCCGTTGGCACCCAACGAGGAAGCGATAGTGACGATTCAACTGACCCCGCCTGTGGACTTGCCGCTGGGACCGTACACAGGCGCGATTGTGGTCGGTCAGGGACTCTACTATGGCGTGTCTGTACCGTTCCGCTTCAACAATGTGTCCAACCGTCGGGGCGACTTGGCAGTGCGTGTGGAGACGGAAGCGACCTTCTGGGATGAGAGTGGCAATCGGCGTGAGAACGGTCCACTGGTGCGCAGCGCAATTGTGCAATTACGCCATCCTGAGACGAACGAGATTCTGTACGAGCAGGTGACGGAGAGCGAGCGCGAGCCAGTGGTGTTCCCGAATTTACAGGAAGGGTATTATGTTGTTCAAGTGAACGCGCCGCGCTACGCGCCGTATCGCCAGACTTGGCTGGTGGAAGGCGACCGCGTGACGCAAGTGCGCGCGTTTACCCCACGCGAGGTGGTCAGCTACCGCTGGAGCGTACGCCCGACCGATATACCCGATGTAACCATAATCACCCTTGAGGCAGTGTTTGAGACAAATGTGCCCCAGCCCGTGGTGACGGTGAACCCACCGTTAGTCGACCTGTCTACGATTGGTGAATCGGCTCAAATCGACTTTGTAGTGGAAAACCACGGTTTGGTAACAGCCGAGAATGTGACTTTCGAGTTGCCCAGTCATCCAGGCTGGCGGTTCACCTTGCTAACCGAGCAGATAGGCGACTTGCTGCCGCGCGAGCGGCGCGTCGTGCCCGTGTTAGTGGAGCGTGTCGATGGCGGTTTCCTGAGTGGCGGCCCATGTGATATCGTTTCGGGTGTACGCTGGGAGTTGGTATGTATCGGTCGGAACTACTATCGTGTACCTGTTGCCTGGGTTCGTGCGAAGGGCGATTGTCGGGCAAATATACCCAGTTGGGGCGGCAGCGGTGGCGGCGGCGGCGGTTGGTGGAGCGGCGGCGCAGCAGGCGGCGGACCTGGCGATCCGTACTTCTATCCGCCTTCTTATGACCCGCCGCAAGAGTGTGAGAAGTGCAGACCACAGAATTACAATCCAGTTCAACTCGCCTGCTATAGGCTGGATCTGAAGGAGTCTGCTAGGAGAGTACTGAATGATGCAATCGTAAATTTGACGGGAGGTATAGTTAGCATAGCTCCTCGCCTCGATGATTTGGGGGAAGTAAGCCTTTGCTTGGAAACTTGCTGTAATCCGGATGGTTCCATAGGTTTAGGCGGAAGCGCTTCAGCAAATTTCACCTTGCCCCTCAGAGTAAATGTTCGTGGACTTAGTATCGATTCGAGTCTTCTGAGCTTGGAAGACATTCCTATAGACATTCTCTTCTTTAACAGTTTAGATATTCGTCTTATAGGCGGCGTCCTTGTAGGTGTCCGATTGCAAAGCGATATAAACGTCAACGCATCCTATAGAATAGGGTGCGACAGTAGATGTAATCTTAACATAAGCGCAACTGTGCCACTGAATCTCGTCGGTGGTGTTAGAACAACTGTAGAAGGAAGAGCTACCCTTAGTGGTGCCGGGCAACAAGTCGAGGGTAGATTTTCTGGAACCTTAGACTTTACGCTTAATGCGGGTGGCAGTGTGGGAATCGATTATAGTGACTGTGGAGGGCTGCGATTTAGGTCTTGTTTCGAAGGAATTTACGGCAACATGCAGATTAATGGAACTGTTCGATTTAGTTGGAACAATCAAGAGTATGAGTTCCCGCTGGATTACATCCCGTGCACGCGATACTACCTTGTTTGTCCAATCGGGAACAATCCAGAGGAATGCAGACCACCTGAAGACTGCCGCCACAATTGTGGCGACTTTTTCGGTGCGGGCGGAGACTTGTATACCTTCCCTGAACCTGAACTGCCCTCGCTGGCAGAATTGACGGGCGGCGCGGTCTACACCTACAAGATGACGCCGACCTCGGCGATGGAAGACTACCTGCTGGGCAACACGGGCGACTTCCAGCCTGCCAGTGGTGAAGAAGGCGTGTGCGCCCGCGTGCGCGTGCAGCTGCAACAGCAGGTAGTGCTGTCGCGACAAGCGTTCCACGCCGAGCTGGAGATTGCCAACGGTTCCTCCAGCGAGAACGTTGAACAGGTGCTGGCGTTCTTCGACATCTACGACGAGCAAGGGAACCTCGCAACCGAGCGGTTCGCGATTTATCCGCCCACTTTGCGCAACATCACAGCGATAGACGGTACAGGGCGGATTGCGCCGAACACGATAGCGAACATCTCGTGGATTATCGTGCCGCGCAAGACGGCGGCGCCGCGCGAGATGACACGCTACTATGTCAGCGGCGTGCTGATGTATGCGATCGAGGGGACGACCTATGTTGTGCCTCTGCTTCCCGCGCCCATCGATGTGCTGCCTGACCCGAGCTTGGAGCTGGATTACTTCTGGCAGCGCGAGGTGTTTGCAGACGACCCGTTCACGCCTGAAGTGGAGCCGTCGGAGCCGTTCTCGCTCGGCTTGCGGATGCTCAACACGGGCTACGGCACGGCGCGGAATGTGCGCGTGATTTCGGGTCAGCCGCGCATCGTTGAAAACGAGCGCAACCTGCCAGTGGAGTTCCGCATCATCGGCTCGCAGGTGAACGACGAGCCGATAACGCCGTCGCTGACGGTGAACTTGGGCGACCTGCCGCCGATGAGCAGCGCTGTCGCACGCTGGCTGATGATTTCCAACTTCCAAGGGCGGTTCGTGGAGTTCAACGCGACTTATCGGCATGTGAACCCGTTGAACGACGATAGCTTGTCGCTGATTGACCGCGTAGACATTCACGAGTTAGACCATGTGGTGCGGATTTTGCACCCCGCGGACGACCGCAAGCCCGACTTCTTGGTGAACGCCGACCCTGATCCCGACTACCTGCCCGATGTAGTGTTCAATAGCACGGGCGAGGTACACCCCGTGACGGCGCGAACAGACGGCGTAGTGGACGGTCCTGTGAACAATGCGCGGCTGCAGGCGCGGGTGACGCTCTCGTCGCCGCCGTCAGGTTTCGTGTATATCCGTATCCCTGACCCATCGGGCGGTCAGCACCCGCTGTTGCGCGTGATTCGCTCGGACGGCGTGGAGATTCGGATGAGTGAGAATGCGTGGACGACGCATCGGGTGAAGCGTCCACGGGGCGGCACGCCGTATCGTGAGGACTTGGTGCATATCTTTGACTACAACAGCACAGGTAGCTACACGCTGGTTTACGGCTACCGCACGCCTGTGAACGCGGAGGCGGGCGAGGTGAAGCTGCAACGCGACGGCGTTGAGGTGCAGATGGGCGGCACGCTGGGGCTGGTGGTGACGGCGGTGTTCCCTGACAGCATCTATGTGGAGTCGCACGATAGAAGTGCGGGCATTCGCGTGGTGGGCGTGCGCTCGGCTGAGGGCGACTGGGTGCGCTTTCGCGGCGTGATGCGCACGGGCGAGAACGGCGAGCGGTACATCGAGGCGCGCGAGCTGGTGAAAGTCGGCGAGGGCGCGTTGGATCCGCTGGGAATGACCGTGCGCTCACTCTACTGCGGCGACTTCTTCTACAACCCCGCCACAGGCGAGGGGCAGCGCGGGATGGCGGGCGGCGCTGGGCTGAATGTCGTCGGCTTGCTGGTGCAAGTGACAGGCACGGTCACGGAAGCAGGCGACGGCTACTTTATGCTCACGGACGGCGACGGGCGCAATATCGGCGTATGGCTGACGCAGGGAATGGTTGCGCCAGCCGTCGGCTCGCTGGCGCGCGTTACGGGTGTGGTGACAACCGTGCGCGTGAACGGCGAGCTGTACCCCGTGGTGCGCGTGCGTCGTCCTGAAGATGTGCAAGCGCCGCTGGAGCCGATTCGGGTCGAGTCGCCTGCGAGCGTCATCCAGCCTGGCTGGAACCAGTTCGCGCTGGGCGCTGTTCCTGCAGACCCCAACCCGCTGGTGGTTCTCCAGCCGTTCGACACGGGCGATGGGCTGGCGAACCGTCTGCGGCGGTACGACCCGATTGCTCAAGCGTGGGTGAATTGGGATCCTGCGAACCCGACGCTGTTTGGTGGCTTGCGTGTGGGCGAGGGCTACCAACTGCAGTCCACGCTTGCTGGAGCGATAACCTTCAACGGCGTGCCGTTCACGACGATAGACATCTGGTTGGGGCTGCCCAAGCGCGGGTTCACGGTCGTGGGGCATCCGTTCGATGCGCCTGTGCCGTGGGAGACGGTGAAGGTCGCCGACGGCTTGCAGGCGCTGCCGATGTTCATAGCAGCGCGGGTGCAGTCGCCGCCATGGCTGGAGTCGCGGGCGACCTACATCGATAACCTGTCGCAAACCACGCGCACGATGGGCTTGCCGATGGATAACCCCGACAGCGTGCTGATGGAGCCGTGGCTGGGTTATCGTGTGGAGAGCTTCAAGGACAATCTGGCGCTGATCGTGTCCAACCGCGCGCCGATTGCCAACGATGATGAGGCGGTGACGGAGGTGGGCACACCGATTGAGGTGCTGGTGCTGGAGAACGACCGCTCGCCAGTTAATCGCACGCTGCGGATAGTGGAGTGGACACAGGGTCAGCACGGTTCGGTGGCGCAGCTCAGCGACAGCGTGCTGGTCTACACCCCGCAGTCAGGCTATCGCGGGTTGGACAGCTTCACCTACACGATTGAGGACGCCGACGGCTACCGCGCCACAGGAACGGTCTATGTGACGGTTGGTCGCGTGTGGCTAACAGGGATTGTGCGCCTGAGTCAGCCTGTGCAGAACTTGTCTGCTCGCGAGGTGCGCGTACAGGTGGGTCGCAGCGTGCAGACGCTGACCTTGCAAGGCGCTGGGCGCGAAGGTCGGTTCCAGTTGCGCGTGCCTGCCTTTGGCGAGTATGTGGTGAAGGTGAAAGTAGCGGGCGTGCTGCAACAGACAGTGACCGTGCGTCCCGAAGGGTCTGACCTGACGCTGGTGTTTGCTGGCGACGGAAGCGGCTTACCGCTCGGCGATGCGAACGGCGACAACTTCATCGATGACGGCGACCTGTTGGAAGTGTTGTTCCAGTTCGGTCAGTCGGGCGCGTCGTTGAGCGGCGACCTGGACGGTGACGGGATAGTGGATGACGCTGACCTGCTCATCGTGCTATTCAACTTCGGACAATACGGCAACCCGTAGAGTGGCTGCGGTCATTAACTCAGGCTTGCAGTTGCAGCTGGCGGCTTCGTTTGTGGAGCCGCCAGCTATCTTTTGGGGTGGTGTGCGCTGATAAACCAAAATGGCAGGGGCGGCCGGATTCGAACCGACGACCTTCGGTTTTGGAGACCGACGCTCTGCCAGCTGAGCTACGCCCCTGCGTACCGCTTACTTCGCTTCGCGATGCACCATGTGTTTTCGGCAGCGCGGGCAGTATTTCTTCAGCTCCAGCCTGTCGCGCTGCTTCTCGCGATGCTTGGTGGTCGTGTAGTTCCGATCTTTGCATTCGGTACACGCCAACACGATAATCACGCGCTTACTGACCGTTGCCATCGCTTAATACCTCCTCCGCAGGGGGGCGGGTTCCCGCCCCCGCGCGCGTTTAGTCCAGCATCTCCGTGACGACGCCTGCGCCCACCGTGCGACCACCCTCGCGAATCGCAAAACGCAAACCAGACTCTATCGCCACAGGAGACACCAACATCACCTCCATATTCACATTATCCCCAGGCATCACCATCTCCACACCAGACGGCAACTTAATCTCCCCAGTCACATCCGTCGTCCGAAAGTAAAACTGAGGACGATAACCCGTCACAAACGGCGTGTGGCGACCGCCCTCCTCCTTCCGCAACACATACACCTCCGCCTTGAAGTGCTTGTGCGGCTTGATACTCCCAGGCTTGGCAATCACCATCCCACGCTCCACATCATCCCGATCCACACCGCGCAACAGCAAGCCCACATTATCGCCCGCCTCCGCAGTGTCCAAAATCTTCCGAAACATCTCAATACTCGTCACCACCGTCTTGCGCGTCTCGTCCCGAAAACCGATAATCTCCACCTCTTCACCCGTCTTCAACACGCCGCGCTCCACGCGACCTGTGGACACCGTGCCACGACCCGTAATCGTGAACACATCCTCCACCGCCATCAAAAACGGCTTGTCCAACTCCCGCTGCGGCAACGGAATGTAGCTGTCCACCGCGTCCATCAAGTCCCAAATCGCCTTGATCCAGCGATTACTCGTGCCCTTGCTCCAGTCCTCGCTGTCGGCAGCTTCCACCACCTGCAGCCCGCTGCCCCGAATGACAGGAATGTCGTCGCCTGGAAAGCCGTACTTGGAGAGCAGCTCGCGCACCTCCAGCTCCACCAAGTCCAACAGCTCCTCGTCATCGACCATATCCACCTTGTTCATAAACACCACAATCGCGGGCACATTCACCTGTCGCGCCAGCAGGATGTGTTCGCGGGTCTGGGGCATCGGACCGTCGGTGGCGGCGACCACCAAAATCGCGCCGTCCATCTGGGCAGCGCCTGTGATCATGTTTTTGATGTAGTCGGCGTGTCCGGGGCAGTCCACATGGGCGTAGTGTCGGCTTTCGGTCTGGTATTCGGCGTGGTAGATGTTGATGGTCACGCCGCGGGCGCGCTCTTCGGGCGCGCTGTCGATGCGGTCGTAGGGTTGGTATTCGGCGAGTCCGCTTTTGCTCAGCACGCGGGTGATGGCGGCGGTGAGAGTGGTTTTGCCGTGGTCAACATGTCCGATGGTGCCGATGTTGACATGTGGTTTCGTGCGCTCAAACTTCTGTCGTGCCATAGTCGTCTCCTCGCTCGCTATCTATTTAGTTTACCTAATCATGGAGCCCTCGACGGGAATCGAACCCGTGACCTCGTCTTTACCAAAGACGCGCTCTGCCCCTGAGCTACGAGGGCGTCCTGGTGGGGGGAGCAGGATTCGAACCTGCGAAGGCGTCGCCACCAGATTTACAGTCTGGCCCCTTTGGCCGCTCGGGCATCCCCCCGCGAGGTATGAGTATACCTTAACCGCCTTCGGGTGTGTCAAGGGGTGGGGGTAAACGCGCCAACACATCGTTTACACGCGCCCCCCTTGCAGACGCCTTACAGGTTCAGCCCCGCGATATACTCGCTCAGTTCGCGCTGGGCGCGGGCGCGCTGCTCCTGCAGCCGCTCAATCTCGGCGCGCGCCCCCTCAATCTCGCGCTCCTGCTGCGCCAGCTTCTGTACATACTGACGGTACAGGTCGGAGTTGCGATCCAGCGCGCGCATGTTCTCGCGAATCCGCGCTTGGTCGTCCGTGATGCCCTTGATGCGCGCCTCTTGCTGGCGGATTTGCCCCTCAAGGTTGCGTATTGCGCGGCGGCGGTTCAGAATGCTGCTCAGTGCCTGCCGTATCGGCTCGCTGAGCTGCTGATTCTGCGCCAGCACGCGAATCGTGTCCTCGTCTTCTTGAAGCAGGGCAATCGATTCCTGCACCGTGCGCTTCTGGACGACGCGCAGGGTAGCGGTCTTGCGCGGCTGCACCTCGACAGGGAATCGGTAGAAGGTCGGCGTGCGTTCGAACTTGGCAGGCTCCGCCAGTTCCCAGCCGTCTTGGTAGGGCTGCTCCACCAGCACCGTGCGCGGCTTATCGTCGCGGCTGGTCAGGCGGTAGAGGTTCTCCACGCGCCGCTCCAGCCGCTGCTGCAGCACGCCGTTGGTAATCTTGACCGAGATCATCTGGGAGGTGAAGTTCGCCCGCTCCTGCACGACCTCTATGCCCAAGTCCAGCGCGTAGGTCAGGATGCGCTCCCCTTTGGGTTCCAGCGTCTCCAGTTGCGCGTCGCCCCCATACGCGCCATCTAAGTAGACCGTTACGGGACCCTCCATCAGCGTCAGGTCGGTGGTGTTGGTCAGTTTGACGCCGAAGAAGGGGTGGCGCGGGTGATTGGCGGGGTTATACAGCGAGACGGCTTGCGCCTCCACCGTGCGGTTGACCACGGGCACCAGCGCGGACTGCTGGCGCAGGATCGTGACGGGCTGCTGGATGCGGTAGTCGAACAGCGCGCCGCGTTCCTGTCCTTGCGCCATCTCGATGACGCTTTCGCGCATGGCGCGTGGGGCAGCCGTCGGCGGCGCGCCGCCAAAGCCAGGCACACGCTCACGCGCCAGCCGTGTGTCAAGCGCCTCCGCCATCGCCTCGCGCTTCGCCAGCTCGTCGGGCGCGAGGTCCATCGCCATCTCCGCCGTGTCGGGCAGCAGCGCTTGGTCGGTCTGCGTGCGCACGGTCGGGCGCTTCGGGTATATCGGCTCGTACAGGTTCTGGATGAAGCTCACGGGTCGCCCCGACACCAGCTCCAAGCGCACATTGCGCCAATCCTCGTCGGTGGTGTTCTCGACGATTGCCCAGCCTTGCAGCAGCGGGGGTTCGTCCGCGCGGAGCGCGAGGCGATAGGTCATCTTCCACAGGGGCATCTCGGTCAGGTAGCCGACCAGCACGCGCCGCGCGCCCTGCCCTGCAAAGCGCAGCTCGACGGTCTTGCGCGTGTTGTCCAGCCGCGTGCCAATCGCCGCCAGCGCGTTCTGAATCTCCTGTTGTAGCCGCTCGTCGCGCACGCGCAGGTTTATGATTGTGTCCAGCGGCACGGAGCGCATCGCGGGGTTCGTCATCAGGTTCACATAGGCGCGCTTGACGACCACCTCGCTGGCGGCTTCCTCGCGCGTCTCGATGCTCAGCACCGTGCCCTGCAGCGTCTCTTTGTCGGTCTGAATCTCCACAGGCGCGCCGCGCAGGCGGGTCAAGAGCGCGCTCATCGACGGGTTGTCCGACAGTTGCACGGCGAACGCGCTCAGCGTGCGCTCCAGCGGGTCGCGCGGGGTGTATTGCGCGGGCAGAATCTGCCCACCGTCGAAGTCCACCAGAATCAGCGACTTGAGCAGGTCGTTCATCTGGCTCTCGCGCATCGCCATGGTGAGCGTCGCGTCGCCGCTGATGCGTCCGAGCCGTTCGATGTATCCGACGCCGCTACGGTACAGCACCACGCGCGTCACGGGCAGTAGGTCTTGTGCGCCTGCGCCGCACAGCACGCCAAACGCCAGCCATCCCAAAAGCGTTTTGTATCGCATCGTAGCACCTCCGCGTATATTATGACGCCTGAGACGCGGGATTGGGTACAGAATGCCCACATCGCGCGCACGGTTGGGTATACTCATGGGCGTAGCAAGGAGGACTACCTTGGGCTCGACGCGCACACGACGCAAGAACGGACAGCAGACGGCGATTGCCTACCACGAGCGCTTAGAGAAGAGCGATTTATTGGAGATTTA